>Ga0209022_1001970_pt1 | contig 18714 bp, 23 predicted proteins | sample PinacodermPK_FD_187300 | JGI IMG/M metagenome (GOLD analysis project Ga0209022, IMG submission 187300) | Host-associated microbial community of the marine sponge Aplysina aerophoba from Gulf of Piran - sponge pinacoderm, lysed by proteinase... | ecosystem: Host-associated > Porifera > Sponge >...
CACGAGGGGAAGATCATGGCCCACGTCGACTGGGAATGGTCGAACCTCGGCGACCCGATGGAGGACGTGGCGTTCTTCGCCTACATCAAGGGGCGCATGTTCGGGCCGCCGGAGCCGATCCTCGACCTGCTGCGGGAGGTGGAGGCGTTCGAGATCGGCGGGGACGAGCTTCGCTACTGGGAAATCTTCAACTACTTCAAGGCGGCCTGCGCCAACATTGCGACGCTGAAGGTGTTCAACGAAGGCCGGAACTACGGCCTGAACATGGTCGCGATCGGCACCGGGGGCTTTTTGGGATTCACGCGGCGCACGGCAGAAGCGCTGCGTACGGCCTCGATGTAAGCGCCCCGACCAAGGAAGGGCTAGACAAGCTGGCCCGATGGCGCGCAGCCGCGTAGACTCTGGCGGCTACACGCCTGAGAAAGTGAAGGGGAATCTATGAAGAGAATGCGCTTTAGCCTGCTCGCCATCGGCCTGGTGGCGATGCTGGCACTCGTCGCAGTGGCCTGCGGCGGCGACAACGGAGACGGTGACGGCGCCAGCGCCGGCAACACGGTCCAGACGGTCAAGGACCGCGGGGAGCTCAAGTGTGGCGTCAAGCAGACGCAGCCGCTCTTCGGGTTCCGCGAGGCAGACGGCACAGTCGTCGGCTTCGACATCGAGTTCTGCAAGGCGATCGCGGCAGCGGTGCTGAAGGACCACACGAAGGTCGAGTACGTCGACGCTTCGGACGCGTCCACGCGCTTCGAGCTGCTCGCCGAAGAAGAGATCGACGTGCTCATTCGCACGACGACGATCACCGCCTCTCGCGACCGCGAGCTGGCTGTGGACTTCGCCCAGACGACGTTCTTCACGGGCCAGGGTTTCGCCGTCCGCACCGACTCGGGGATCAACTCGACCTCCGACATGGGCGACGCGATCATCTGCGTGCAGACCGGTACGACCACCGAGCAGAACGTGGCCGACCACTTCACGGACATCGGGCTTGAGTACGACCCGCAGGGTGGTCTGAGCGCGGACGTTGCGGCTGCGTTCTTCGACGGTCGCTGCGACGTGCTGACGGCTGACGCTTCGGACCTCGCCTCTCGTATCGCGGTTCGCGACGACGCGGCCGACTACAAGATCCTTCCGCAGATCATCTCGAAGGAGCCGCTCGCTCCCGGCGTGCGGGACTACGACAGTGAGTGGAAGGACGTCGTGAACTGGATCGTCCACGGCCTGATCAGGGCTGAGGAGATCGGCATCACGCAGGCGAACGTTGACCAGATGGCGTCGAATCCGCCGAACACCGAAGTTGCGCGCCTGCTCGGCGTCCCGTTCCAGGGCGGCGAAGTAGCGGCCCTCGGCTTCGACAGCGTGGATCCGCAGTTCATCCAGCGGGCGATCAAGGCCGTTGGCAACTACGGCGAGATCTACGACCGCACCATCGGGGACAACATTCCGCGTGCGTGCACGCTGAACGACCTCGTCATCAACAACTCCGGCTGCCCCGACGGGCAGGGCGGTATCCAGTACGCACTGCCGTACCGCTAGGCCCAGCGACTGCGAGCCACACGGCTCGCGGGAAGCAACAGCGTGAAGGAGGCGCCCAAATGGGCGCCTCCTTTCCTTATCCCGTTTTTTCTTCAGTTTCGTTATCGTGGCGCGTGTGTGCTGGCGACGCGCGGATGGAAGACATTCGCAGTGACCCAGCAGACACGGCGCCCCGCAGCGGGCACCAACTCGGGTTGGCCAGTTTCAGACGGCGACCCGCAGGAGGGTAGGAGCGCATGGCGGTAGCCGCTGGCAGCGCGCCACCTCCACCATCGAACGTCCCCCTCTTGTACCGGCGCGGAGTGCGCCGGCTGCTGACGCAGGGCATCTACGTGGCCATCACGGCGGTGGTGATCGGCTACATCTACACCTCGCTGGACCTGCGCGAGTTCGGTTTCGGGTTCCTGGACGAACCGGCGGCGTTCAAGGTTGGCAACCAGTGGCTCGTGGATGTCGACGGGGTCACGAACTCGCGTCTCACGATGTACCTGGTGGGGGTGTGGTCCTCGCTGCGGGCGGTGATGGTTGCGATCGCCCTCTCGACGGTGCTGGGCGTGCTCATCGGCGTAGCGCGGCTCTCATCCAACTGGCTCGTCGCGCAGATGGCGATGCTGTACGTGGAGATCTTCCGGAACACGCCGTTGCTGGTGCAGGTAGTGCTGGTCTACACGGTCCTGTTGGTCGGGGCGCCGCTCATCGAGAACGTCTTCAACGTGGGCGACTTCTTCTTCGTCTCCAATCGCGGGATGGCCATTCCCTGGCCGGTTCCGGATTCTGGTTTCTGGGGCGCACCGGAGTGGTTCGTGTGGGTGTGGGTGGCGGTCCTGCTGCTGTTCGCAGCCGCGGCGCAGCGGGTGCGCGCCAACCGCCAGGAGCTTGAGCGCGACACGGGCCAGCCTCACTACGCGAACCGCTGGGCGCTCGCCCTGTTCGCGGTTGGCGCACTGGTGTCGTTCTTCGCGCTCGGGGCGCCGGTGAGCATGGACCTGCCGATGATCGTGGGCACGCACTACATCGAAGGGATGGTGATGGAGCCGGAGTTCACCGCCCTGGTGGCGGGGCTCACGCTCTACACGAGCGCCTTCATCGCGGAGATCGTGCGCGGGGGCATCCAGGCGCTGCCGAAAGGACAGTCGGAGGCGGCGAACGCGGTCGGGCTTTCGGGCTATCAGCGGCTGACGCTGGTGATCCTGCCGCAGGCGCTGCGCCAGATCATTCCGTCGGTCACGAACCAGTACCTCAACATCAACAAGAACTCATCGCTGGCGTACGCGGTCCTGTACGACGACCTGTTCCGGGTGGCGAACATCGTGCAGAACAAGGCCGGGCACGCCCTCGAGATGTTCTTCGTGATCATCGTCACCTACATGCTGATCTCGTTCGCGATCTCGATGGTGATGAACTTCTTCAACGCGCGCGTAACGGCGCAGAGGATCTAGGGAGGGTGCGCTGATGGTCGACATGCCAGCTCCAAATCCACAGCGCATCGTGCTGCCGCCCCACCGCGAGCGGGCGCGCCGGCCACGCATCGTGCGCTTGCGCGAGTGGGTGAAGCGCAACCTCTTCCACTCGCGGATGGGGACGCTCCTCACCGTCGTTACGGCCGCAGTGGGGGCGCTCCTCCTCTACGGCATCATCTATTTCGTCTTCGTCGACGCGAACTGGCGGGTGATTACGGACAATCGCTGGCTGCTGTTCGCGGGCGGCTACCCGATGGACCAGGAGTGGCGGCTCTGGTTCAGCGTCAGCTTCGTATTCCTGCTCATCGGGATGACCTACGGCACCTGGGCAAGCCTCGGGAGGCGCGACCACGTCTTCATCGTGCTCGTCTCTGGCTTCGCCATCCTCCTGCTGGCGCACGGAGGCGCGGCCCTCTGGTCGACGCTCTGGTACCTGATCGCGATCGGGCTGCTCTACGTCGGTTATGCGATCACGATCCGGATGCCGCGGGAGGCGGGGCCGAGGCGGACGCTGCAGCAACGGATCGTGACCGGGCTGTTGATCGCAGCGCTCCCGATCGTGCTGATCGTGCTGCTGGCCTTCGGAGGGGCGCGGCCGCGCGAGCTCGATGGCTTCGTATTGAACCTTGTGCTGGCGCCCGTGGGCATCGCCGGCGGACTCGTCCTCGCGATCCCGCTGGCCCTGGGGCGGGCATCGCGGATGAAGGCGATCTCGTGGACGTGCACGACCTATATCGAGGTGGTGCGCGGGGCGCCGCTGCTGGGCTGGCTCTTCGTCGCCCTCTTCATCCTGGACGACGTGATCGGGGGCGAGCTGATCGTGCGGGCGATGGTGGTGCTGGCGGTGTTCACCGCCGCCTACATGGCCGAGTACATCCGGGGCGCCCTGCAGGCGCTCCCCCACGGGCAGGGCGAGGCCGCGCACGCGATCGGGCTGAGCCAGCTGCAATCGACGCAGCTGATCGTCATGCCACAGGCGCTGCGCATCTCCATCCCGCCGATGGTGGGACAGGCGATCTCCATCTGGAAGGACACGACGCTGGTCACGGTCATCCTCCCGTTGCGGGAGCTGAAGGGGAACGCGGACTCGGCGATCGCGCAGTTCGAATTCACGCCCGACCGGATCGAGGCGTACGTCTTCGTGGCGGTCGTGTTCTGGGTCGTGGCGTTCATCATGTCGCGCATTTCGCAGCGCGTTGAGGGCTCGCTGGGCATCGGCGAGCGGTAGGATCGGAACAGGAGCAGGACCATGAGCAGCGAGACGACAACTCCGGCCCCCGCGGTACGCGAAGAGATCGCGCAGGCGGACGACATCATCATCACCGAGAACGTGGATAAGTGGTTCGGCGACTTCCAGGCGCTGGACGACATCTCCCTGAACGTGCGCGAGCACGAGATCGTGGTCGTGCTGGGGCCTTCGGGGTCGGGGAAGTCGACCTTCATCCGCTGCCTGAACCGGCTGGAGGAGCACGACGCGGGCAAGATCGTGATCGACGGGATCGAGATGAACGACGATGTCCGCAACCTGAACGCGATCCGTTCCGAGGTGGGGATGGTGTTCCAGCAGTTCAACCTGTTCCCGCACCTCTCGGTGATGAACAACATCACGCTGGGGCCGCGCAAGGTGCGGCGCATGCCGAAGCTGGACGCGGATGCCCTGGCGACGCAGCTCCTCGAGCGCGTGGGCATCCCGGAGCAGGCGGATAAGTACCCGGCGCAGCTCTCGGGCGGGCAGCAGCAGCGCGTCGCGATCGCGCGGGCGCTGGCGATGCAGCCGAAGATCATGCTCTTCGACGAGCCGACGTCGGCGCTGGACCCGGAGATGATCAAGGAAGTGCTGGACGTGATGCAGGAACTGGCGCGCTCGGGCATGACGATGATCGTGGTGACGCACGAGATGGGGTTCGCGCGCGAGGTGGCGGATCGCCTCGTGTTCTTCGATGAAGGCAATGTGGTGGAACAGGGCACGCCCCAACACTTCTTCGAGAACCCCCAGGAGGAGCGCACCAAGCTCTTCCTCTCCCAGATTCTTTAGGGCCGGCGCCATTTCAAGCCCTTCCAACGATTCACGCCGCGAGGGGTATATCTGAGGCCGCCCCCAGGGCAGGCCTTGGCGCTGGTTCGCGCCGCGGGGGTGGACGTTCGCGTGGGGACGCTGTCGGGGTAGGTCGGCGCCCGGGTGCGGCTGCGAGGCAAAGTCCGTACGATTCCCCGACCACGCCCCACAGGGGCGACTGGAGTGAACCGCAATGGCCGTTGCCGACTTCAACCTGATCGCGCCCGAGACACTTGAGTGTCCGTACCCCTTCTACGAGGCGCTCCATGAAGAGGCGCCCGTGCACTTCGTGCCCGAACTGGGGATGGCCGTGGTGAGCACGCACGAACTGCTGACCGAGGTCGTGCATGACCCGATCACGTACTCCTCGTCCATCCCGACGGGGCCGGCCGACCTGGTGATGCAGCAGGACGAAGATGTGGACGAGGAGCTGAAGGCGCTGCGCCAGACCGTGAACCGGTCCAACGCGCCGACGCTCCTGGCCGCCGACCCGCCCTATCACCAGCGCTACCGCTCGCTCGTGAACAAGGCTCTCTCGGCTCGGCGCGTGGCCGGCATGGAGGGCTACGTGCGCGAGATCGTGACGGGGTTGATCGACGAGTTCATCGACGACGGCAAGGTGGACTTCACGAAGCAGTTCGCCGACGAGGTGCCGATGGCGGTGATCGCCGACCAGATCGGGGTGCCGCGGAAGGACCTGAAGGACTACAAGGCGCGCGCCGATACGGCCATCGGCGGCATCGAGCGGCAGATCCCGCCGGAGGAGGAGCGGAAGTACCTGAAGGCAGGGGTGGAACTGCAGGAATACTTCCTGATGCGCGCCCAGGAGGCGCGGGAAAACCCCAAGGACAACATCATCACGACCCTGGCGACGGTCGAGATGGACCATCCCGACGACGGGAAGCGTCCGCTCAACGACTCCGAGATCCTGAGCATCATCCAGCAGCTGCAGGTGGCGGGGAAAGAGACGACCGCGCACTGCATCGGCAGCACGATGCTGCTCTTCATCGAGAACCCGGACCAGGTGGCGAGAGTCCAGGACGACCCTTCGCTGATCACGAACATGGTGGAGGAGACGCTGCGCGTGGAAACGCCCGTACGGGCCCTCTTCCGCCGCACCACGAAGGCGGTCACGCTCGGCGGAGTGGACCTCCCCGAGGGCCAGCTCATGATGCTCATCTATGCGGCAGCCAACCGGGACGAGTGCCAGTTCGAGAACGCAGCCGACTTCGACGTGGTGCGCGAGAACGCACGCGAACAGCTGGCGTTCAGCGCGGGGCCGCACTACTGCGTGGGCGCGGCGCTGGCGCGGCTGGAGATCCGGGTGGCGTTCGAGGAAGTCCTGAAGCGGATGAAGAACTTCCGCCTGGACCCGGACTACCCGGCGCCGACCCACCAGCCGAGCTACATCCTGCGGGGCCTGAACAACCTCCCAATCCTCTTCGACAAGGCCTAGGGGGAGACCGCCGGAGTCCCAGAAACGGGCCCGGCGGTTTTCTTTCCGGAGGGTGGTTGGCACTCTCTTGACAAGAGTGCCAATACGGTCGATACTCTTCTCAGACTTCACAACGAGATTGTGAGAGGAGTGACAAAATACATGGCAGGAATGGTTCGGTACGACCCCTTCGACTCGCCCCGCGACTTCGTGGAGCGCTTCTTCAACCGGGCGTTCAGCACGGAAGCAAACGGCTACGACGAAGGCGCCCTCGGCGTCGACATCTCCGAGACGGACCAGGAACTGATCGTGCGCGCGTCGCTCCCCGGCTTCTCCGAGGACGAGATCGACGTGCAGCTGCACCAGGGCGTGCTTTCCATCAAGGCCGAGCACACGGTGAGCGAGGCGCATGAGGACGAGCGCTACCACCGTCGCGAGCGGCGCTGGTCGACCCTGAGCCGGCGGCTCGCGCTCCCGGGCGTGCTCCACGACGCGGACGTGAACGCCGACCTGAAGAACGGCGTGCTCACGCTGCGCATCCCGGTGCCGGCGGCAGCGAAGCCGAAGCAGATCAAGATCGCGACCGCCTAAGCCAGCGGTCCGGTCGCCATCCCTCCCAAGGAAGGGGTCGCTCCGGCGGCCCCTTTCTTCTTGCCCGGGTCGCCTAGGCGTTCTGGCGGGGCAGCCAGGTGTGGTCCATGTCGAAGTAGTCGGACCAGCGGGCAATCTTGCCATCGCGGATGACGAAGACGCCGCAGACGGGCACGTCCCAGCGCTTGCCCGCCACCTCGAAACTGTCGGTGCGCTCGTTCAGGACGGTGTCGCCGTTGGCGGCCTGGTGGTGGACGACCCAGCCGAGGTTCTTGCTGCCGCGCTCCTCGTCGGGGGCGCCGCCGCCGCCCAGCATGGCGGCGATGGTGGCGCCGCCCTCGATCGGGGGCAGGGGGATGTTGTGGTAGACGGCGTCGTCGGTGAAGTAGGGAGCCATGGCCTCGGTGGCGAGGTAGGGGGCGTCCCACTCGCGGCAGAAGCGGGTGACCAGCTCATCGTTGGCGCGCTCTTGTTCGTCCATGCGGGGTTCTCCTCAGGGTCGTGATTGCGCGGGGATGGTACCGCCTGGCGCACGGCGACGAGCGGCGCGCTAAGCTCCCCGCGAACACGAACGAGGGGGAACGCCATGCGCTTGCAGGACAGGGTCGCGATTGTGACGGGCGGAGGACAGGGCATCGGGCGGGAGTACAGCCTGCGCTTTGCGGCGGAGGGCGCTTCCGTGACCATCGCCGACATCCGCGCGGAGGAGGCGAAGGAGGTGGAGTCGGAGATCGAAGCGGCGGGCGGGTCGGCGCTGGCTATCAACGCGGACGTGGCGGACGAGGCGGGGGCGGAGCGGATGGTGGCGGAGACGGTCGAGCGCTTCGGGCGGGTCGACATACTCGTGAACAACGCGGCCATCTACTACGACCTGGAGCTGGGGGACGCGAGCATCGACTACCTGAGGCGGGTGCTCGACGTGAACCTGGTGGGCATCCTCGTGTGCGGGCGGGCGGTGTTCCCCCAGATGAAGGCGCAGGGCGGAGGCTCGATCATCAACATCTCCTCGATCGCCTCCTACATGTTCAACAAGCCGCCGGGGGAGGTGGAGAACTTCCCCAACTACGCCTACGGGCTGTCGAAATCGGGGGTGGTGTACCTGACGAAGTCGATGGCGAAGACGGGAGGCCCCTCGAACGTGCGCGTGAACGCGATCGCGCCGGGGGTGATCATGACGGAGGCGACGAAGCGGGTGGTCCCGGAGGCGTTCGCGGAGACGATGCGGCAGCAGGCGGCCCTGGGGACGGCACTCGAGCCGGGCGACCTGACGGGCACGGCCGTCTACCTGGCCTCGGACGAGAGCCGCATGATGACGGGCCAGACGCTGATCGTCGACGCCGGCATCTACGCGAACGGCTGATCCGTGAGCGGGGAGTTGCTGGCGGGGAAGGTCGCGATCGTCACGGGCGGGGCGGTGGGGATCGGGCGCGCCTGCGTGGAGGCGCTGGCGGCCGAGGGCGCGGCGGTCGTGACCTGCGACCTGCGTCCGCTCGTGGAGGAGGTGGCGGCGGAGGTGACGGCGCGGGGCGGGGGTGAGGTGGTGGGGACGGTCGCGGATGTCTCGGAGCCGGAGGACGTGTACGCGACGGTTGACCTGGCGACGGAGCGGTTCGGCGGGGTCGACATCCTCGTGAACAACGCCGCCCTCTGGGCCGACCACACCGTGCGCGACCCGCGCTCGAAGGCGCTGCGGGAGTGCGAGGCGATCATGGGGACGAACCTGCGGGGGTGCTTCCTCTTCGGGCGGGCGGTGATGCCGATCATGATCGAGCGGGGCGGGGGCGACATCGTGAACATGAGCACCTACTACGTCGTTCCCCCCAAGCCACTGCTGCCGCGCACGGCGGAGGAGCTCGCGATCGTGGGCGAGCGACCGCCCTTCACCGACCTCTACAGCGCCTCCAAGTTCGCGCTCACGGGGCTGACGCAGGCATGGGCGGGAGCGCTGCGGGAGCACGGCGTGCGCGTGAACGCGATCTGCATGGGCGAGACGGACACGCCCATGCTGCGCGCCTACTGGCACGGCCGCCCGTTCCCGTACCGGGTGGAGACGTGGCTGCGGCCGGAGCAGATCGCGGGGCTGGCGCTGGACCTGCTGCGCGAAGGTCCGGGTGGACGCACGGGCGAGAACATCGGCGCCTGGGTCGGCGTCCCCGTCGAGCTGCCGCCGCGCGACGGGGGCTGAGGCTCGCTAGCTCTGCCAGCCGTTCCAGTGGATGACTTCCTCGACGGGCTTGCGCGTGACCGGCCCGAAGCGGCCCTTCGGGTAGCCGACGGGATGGTGGCCCCGATGGACACGTTCGCGGGGACGCCGAAGCGCTCCTTGATGGCCCCTTCGTTGGCCATCTGGAAGGTGGTCATGGCGGCGCCGAGGCCGAGGGCGCGGGCGGCGAGGAGGAGGTTCTGGGTGGCCGGGTAGATGGTCGACCACATGAACAGGGGGTTGGGCTCGCCTCCGGGCGGATAGCCGTTCTCGACGCAGGGGAAGATGATCGCGGGCACCTGGTCGAAGCCGTTCACGAGGTCGGCGACGGCGCGCATCATGCGGGTGGACGGGTCGTTGCCCTCGGGGACCTGAAAGCGGGCGCCAAACTGCTCGCGCATGAGGTCGCCGAGGAACTGCTTGCCCTCGGGTTCGTCGACGATGAGGAAGCCCCAGAGCTGGGTGTTGCCGGCGCTGGGGGCGCGGGTGGCGGCGTGGACGAGCTTGCGCAGGAGGTCGCGGTCGACGGGGTCGGGCTTGAGCCGGCGCATGGCGCGGCAGGTGTCCATGACTTCGAAGATGTCGGTTGTAGCACTCATGGCGGGAGTGTAGCGCGGACGGCTGATGGTGGGGCAGGAGTGGCCGGGGGGCCGGCGGTCATTCGCGGGCGTTTCAGGGATTGAGGACACGGTCCGGGTCGGTCTCTGCCTCCCACTCCACATCAATAGGCTCGATGATGTCGCCGCGAATGACGATGCCATCGCGATCGCGCCCGAACCAGCTGGCAGGCTTGTCTTCGTAGGGAGCCAGCTTCGCCACGGGCTTTCCGCGCTTCGTGATGATGATTTCCTCGCCGCTCTCGGCGATCTCATCCATGAGGGCGAGGCACTTCGCCTTGAACTCAGACGCCGTCATAGTGCGCACTCCGTCGCCCTTTTCCGTGACCATCTTTGTTCGTTCCCGTGTCGATGTGACCACTACCGTACCAGTACGTGACCACCTTGAGGCGCGGGCGGGATCCCCTGAGGGTTGTGCGGGGCGCTACACTGCGGCTATGCCGATCAACCTGGACCTGCCGGACATCCTGCGGGACGACCACGACGCGACCTACACGGCGCATCAGCTGGAGCCGACGATCGCTCGGCTGGAGGACGCGGTGAACGACCTGGGGGGCGGGGAGCCGACGCCACAAGGGCTGGCGGCGGCGTGGACGCGCATCGCGGAGTTGCGACTGCCGCGGAAGGCCGTGCCGGGGCCGGTGCTCGACACGATCGAGGACCTGGTGGTGGAGTGGGGCAGCCGGGGCATGGGGGGCATCGCGCGGTACGCGTACTCGCTCACGCCCGAGGAGGTCGAGCGCGAGGGTGAGCGCATCCGGGAGATGCTCGATGCTACGCGGGCGGCGGCCGCAAGCGCGCCCCCGGGCCCGATGTTCCTGAGCGAGTAGCGGCCCTAGGCGCCGGTGATCTCGCCGAGCTCCTTCCAGGGGCGGGCGCGGCGGGCGTTCCAGTGGGCGACCCAACTGTCGGTCACGCCCTGGGGGCCGTGGTGGTAGTCGACTTCGAGAGTGACCTTGCCTTCGTCGTTGAACTCAAGGCGTGACATACCCTCGAAGGTGACCCACTTCGCGTAGTTCTCGTTCTCTTCGTCCATGATCTGGCCGTAGGCCATCCAGAGGATGGCGACACCGCGGTGGCCCTCGGCCACGTAGAGCTCCTCGACGGGGACGCGGAGGGTGATGCCGACCTTGCGGCTGGCCCAGAACTGGCGGATCTCCTCGTGGCCATGGAGGGGCTCGGCATGGCCGACGACATCGCGCATGACGGCGTCTTCGGCAAACCACTGATCGGGGCCGTAGGGGTCGCCGCTGCCCCAGCCGCCCTCCTCAAAGAGCTTGCGGGCGGTCTCGAGATCGTTCGGTCCGACGGGCATGGCGCACTCCTCAACCGCTGTCTGGCGGGGCGGGCATTCTAGCGCGGGGGCGGACGCTGCTGGGGGTCTACTCGCCGGTTATCTCGCCGAGCTCCTTCCAGGGGCGGGCGCGGCGGGCGTTCCAGTGGGCGACCCAGCTGTCGGTCACGCCCTGGGGGCCGTGGTGGTAGTCGACCTCAAGGGTGACCTTGCCTTCGTCGTTGAACTCGAGGCGGGACATGCCCTCGAAGGTGATCCACTTCGCGTAGTTCTCGTTCTCTTCGTCCATGATCTGGACGTAGGCCATCCAGAGGACGGCGACGCCACGGTGGCCCTCGGCGACGTAGAGCTCCTCGACGGGGACGCGGAGGGTGATGCCGACCTTCTGGCTGGCCCAGAACTGGCGGATCTCCTCGTGGCCGTGGAGGGGTTCGGCGTGGCCGACGACGTCGCGCATGACGGCGTCTTCGGCGAACCACTGATCGGGGCCGTAGGGGTCGCCGCTGCCCCAGCCGCCTTCTTCAAAGAGCTTGCGGGCAGTCTCGAGATCGTTTGGTCCGACGGGCATGGCGCACTCCTCAGCCGCGCTCTGGCGGGGCGGGAATGATAGCGCACGGGGATGGGCGGTTGGGGGCGCGGTGGTCAGTCGGAGGAGTCGCCCGCGAGGGCGGCCTCGACCTGTACGCGGTCGTCGTCCAGCACGAGGTTCACGATGAGGCCGAGGGTATCGCCTTCGAGGTCGATGCCGATGTCGTCGATGCCGCCCATGGCGGTCGTCAGGAGCCCCCAGATGTCGACGTAGGCGAAGGTGGCCAGGGGCGTTTCCAACGCGGCGACGGTGGCGGTGAAGCGCTCGGAGCCGGCAAGGCCGGTGGAGCCGGCGGTCGAGACCGCGGCGGCGCTTGTCCCGACGGCGGCGACGCCGTCATCGACCGTCAGGAGTAGGTCGCCCGTGGCGATCGGTTCGGCGAAGAGCTCCCCCAGGAGCTCGCGGGCGCGGTCCTCGTTGGCGACCTCGGCGAGGAACATGAACTCGAAGTCCTCGGCTTCATCCGAGTGCCACATGGCGAAGGCCACCTCGCCGTCCAGCAGCGAGAGGGTGTCCTCGACGCGGGCGAGTCCGCCGTTTTCGTCGGCGGACTCGAGGACGGCGTCGCGCAGGCGCTGCTGGGCGGCGCCGGAGCCGAACAGGTCGTCGACGAGACCGGCAACGTCGTAGGTGGAGGCAAAGATGACCGCCTCCTCGGGAACCGCGCCGGCGAAGCGGGACTCGCGGGGCCGGAGGAGGGACAGGATCGGGCCGGGGTCGCCGAGTGCGGCGGCGCGCACGCGCAGGGCATCGTCGCTCGCCTGCACGACCACGCCGATGGGCCTAGAGAGCAGGTCATCGAAGCCGAGGAGGGAGAGGAGGGCGGGCTCGCCTTCCTCCGGGGACTCCTCCCCCACTTCCGGGGCCAGGCTCGCGGGGTGGAGGTAGACGAAGGCGAGAGCATCGCCCTCGAGGGTGTTGCGGAGGCGGCGGAAGTCGTCGGAGTCGGCGAGAGCGCGGATGTTGCCCAGACGGGAGTCGACGATGGCGCGCAGGGTTGGCTCGCCGGCGGCGTAGACGAAGTGGTCGCCGATGACGGCGAGGACGCCGCCTTGCTCCATGACCTTGTAGGCGGTATCCCGGTAGTCGCGCTCCTCGAAGCCGTCGCTGCGTCGCCGCAGGATGACGGCCTCGGCGGCGGACGCATCGGGGACGCGGAAGATGACGGCGCCCGAGGGGCCGTCATCGCCTTCGCGGTCGAGGCTGGAGACGAAGAAGACGGCGGCGCCACCGAGGAAGGGCTTGATGTCCTGCTCCCAGCTGAAGTCGCTTTCGTCCTCGACTCCTTCGCGGGCCTGGCCCACGGGATCGTCCGCGCCGAGGCGGTCGAATGCTTCGCGCCAGGCGTCGGAGTCGATGTCGGTGCTCACGCCGACGTAGAGGGCGACGTCCTCGGGGACGAGGTGGGCGGTGGGGATGTCGCCGATGCCGTCGGTGGGGGTGGGGACGCCACCTTCGCGCAGCACGAATGAGAGGACGACTATCGCAGCGATGGCCAGGGCAGCGCCTACGACGAGGGCCAGCCTCGTTGAGATGCGTTGGGAGAGGATCGACACCGGGAGAGCCTCGCTGGCGGCGGCAGCCGCGTGCTGTGCATTCAACTATCGCAGGTCCGCGCGGCAAGGGGTGGGACGGGGGCGAGTGGTCGGTGGTCGGTGGTCGGTGGGGCGATAATGCGGGGCGCCGGCAGTTGCGCGGCGGGAGGACGAGATGCTGGACCTAACGGGAAAGGTCGCCTTTGTAACGGGATCGGGGAGCGGAATCGGGGAGGGGTCAGCGCTGGCGCTCGCGCGGGCGGGGGCGGACGTCGCCTGCACGGACCTCGACGCCGAACGGGCGGAGGCGACAGCGGCGCAGGTACGGGCGCTGGGACGGAAGGCGCTGGCGGCGGCGGTCGACGTGCGCGACCTGGGGGCGCTGGCGGCGGCGGTCGCGGCCACGGTCTCGGAGCTCGGGCGGCTCGACATCGCCGTGGCAAACGCCGGTATCTCGCGGGGATCGAACGTGCTCACGCTCACGGAGGACGACCTCGACACGGTGTTCGACGTGAATTCGAAGGGCGTGTTCCTGACGGTGCAGGCCTGCGCCCGGGAGATGGTGCGGGAAGGGCGAGCAGGACGGGTGGTCGTGATCTCCTCGGTGAGTGGGGAGCGGGCGGAGATGGGGTCTTCGGCGTACTGCGGGAGCAAGGCGGCAGTGCGGATGATGACGCGCTGCTGGGCGCTCGACCTGGCGCCGTTCGGGATCACGGTGAACAGCATCGCCCCGGGGATGACGGAGACGCGGCTCTGGGGGGCGGTGGCGGCGCGGCGGGAGGCGCGGGAGACGCTGGAGCGGGAGCTCCCCTTCGGGCGCGTGGGCCAGCCCGCGGACATCGGGAACCTTGTCTGCTGGCTGGCCAGCGACGAAGCCGAGTACATGACCGGCAGCTACAACGTAATGGACGGCGGCCTGCTCGACGGCCGCGGCTTGACGTTCCGCGACCTGCCGGAGCGGATGTTGGAGATGCGCGAACGTGTGCAATCGGAGGGGGGCGAGTCGGTTCTGACGTCGCTGGACGCGGAGGCGGCGGCGGGCGCGGAGCGGGCCGCCGAGCAACGCGAGCGGCATGGGCTTCACTAGTGGCTGGTGGCTAGTGGTTAGTGGCTAGTGAGCGAGGTCGGTCAATCTTTGCCTAGCACCAGTGTATCGTGGGGCCATGAGCGTTCGGAGCTACCGTGACCTTGAGGTGTGGCGGCAGTCGATGGATCTGGCGGAGGCCGTTTGGAGGTTGTCAGCGCGGTTTCCTGCGGACCAGCGGTTTGGGATGACGAGCCAGGTGCGGCGGGCAGCAACCTCAGTGCCAGCCAACATCGCTGAGGGCGCGCAGCGAAATGGGACGGGAGAGTTCCTACAGTTCCTCGGAATTGCTAGCGGTTCCCTGGCTGAAACGGAGACGTTCCTCCTTCTGGCGGAGCGTCTCGGGCTGCTGCCTCACGAGCAGACCAAGGTCGCGCTGGAACAGGCGGACAACGTCGGCCGCATGCTTTCCGGACTTAAGCGTTCTCTTCAGACCCGAAGGGGCGCTCGTGGCTAGCACCGCCACCGACCACAACTCACTAGCCACAAGCCACAAGCCACTAGCCACCAATCACTGGTACATTCCCCAACGCCAACGACGGAGGTGCAGCCGTGGTGACTGAGACACGAGAAGCGCTGGGCGACGCGGAGATCGATGAGCTTCGCGACCGGACCAAGGCGTTCATGGATGAGCACATCTACCCGAACGAGGAGGCGTTCTCGGCGCACGACGATGCGGCCGATGCGCTCATGCGCGACCTCCAGGGACAGACGAAGGGGATGGGGATGTGGGCGCCGCACCTGCCCGCCGAGGCAGGGGGTATGGGCATCGGCTTCATGCCGTACGTCTACATGAACGAGATCCTGGGTCGGAGCCCGTTCGCGCCGAAGTCGTTCGGGGCACAGGCGCCGGACTCGGGGAACGCCGAGATCCTCTGGCAGTTCGGCACGCCCGAGCAGCAGGAGCGCTGGATGAAGCCGCTGGTGGAGGGCGATATCACGTCGTGCTTCTCGATGACGGAGCCGGAGGTCTCGGGAGCGGACCCGACGAACCTGCAGACGACGGCCGTGCGCGACGGCGACGAGTGGGTGATCAACGGGCACAAGTGGTTCACGAGCGGGGCGCTGAACGCCTCGTTCGCGATCGTGATGTGCGTGACCGAGCCGGATCAGCCGCCGCACAGCCGCATGAGCCAGATCATCGTGCCAACCGACACGCCGGGGTTCGACATCATCCGGCCCGTCAGCGTGATGGGGGACATCGAGGGGCACCACTGCGAGATTCGCTACGACGACGTGCGCGTGCCGCTCACGAACGTGCTCGGCGAGGCGGGCGGCGGCTTCCGCATCGCGCAGAAGCGGCTGGGGCCGGGGCGCATCCACCACTGCATGCGCTGGCTGGGCCAGAGCCAGCGAGCCTTCGAGATCATGTGCGACTACTCGCTGAGCCGGCAGGTGTTCGGGGGGCCGCTGGCGGACAAGCAGACGATCCAGAACTGGATCGCGGACTCGTACGTCGAGATCCAGGCGGCGCGGCTGCTGACCCTGCGGGCGGCGGAGAAGATCGATACGGGCGACGAGGCGCGCGTCGAGATCTCGGCGATCAAGTTCTTCGGGGCGAAGGTGCTGCACGACGTCATCGACCGCGCCATCCAGACGCACGGGGCGCGGGGCGTGAGCGGCGACACGCCGCTGGAGTCGATGTACCGGGCGGCTCGCAGCGCGCGCATCTACGACGGGCCGGATGAGACGCACCGGATGGTGGTCTCGCGGCGGATCCTGCGCAGCTTCCGCGAGGGCGCGGGCTGGGACTTCGCCGCGCTCTAGGGTGCGGGTGAGGTGATGGCGGACGGAGATGCGGACGGGCTAATCGACGTTCCCGCGCTCGAGCGGTTTCTGGCCGAGCGTGTGCCGGGCGAGGACGCGCCGCTCGAGTGCGAGCGGCACGTGGTGGGCTCTTCGAACGTGACGTACTACGTGACACGGGGGTCGCAGCAATGGGTGCTGCGGCGGCCGCCTCCGGGACCGCTCCTGCCGACCGCACACGACGTACTGCGCGAGCACCGCTTCATCGCGGCCCTGCAGGGGCAGGCGCGCGTGCCCGCGCCGGTGATCGCCTGCGACGACGAGTCGGTGATCGGGGCGCCGTTCTACCTGATGGAGCGCTGCTTCGGAGCGATGCTGCGGGACGGTATCCCCGAGACGTACGACACGCCCGCGGAGCGGCGGCGCATCGCCGAGGACCTGGTGGCCTCGCTGGTGGAGCTGCACGCGGTCGACTGGGAGGCGGTGGGGTTGCGGGGACGCGCCTCGGGGTACCTGGAGCGGCAGATGCGGCGCTGGATCGGGCAGTGGGAGCTGACGGCCCCGCAGACGCGCGACCTGCCCGGGCTCGACGGCATCGTGGAGTGGCTGAAAGCGCGCATGCCGGAGGACGCGGGCGCGACCGTGGTACACGGCGACTACCGGCTCGACAACGTGATGTTCGCGGCGGAAGAACCGCGCGTGGTGGCGATCTTCGACTGGGAGATGGCGACGGTGGGCGACCCGCTGGCGGATGTCGGCTGGCTGCTCTCGTACTGGGGCGACCCGGGCGATCCGCCGCCTCCGCCGGGCTGGGATCCTCCGGCGCTGCTGAGCGCGCGCGAGGGCTTCCCCGACCACGAGGAGCTGATCGCGATGTACGAGGAGGGGAGCGGCCGCTCGATGCGGCACGTGGCCTTCTACCACGTGTTCGCGGTGTTCAAGCTGGCCATCATCCTGGAGGGGCTCTACATGCAGCACCTGCAGGAGACCGCCGCCAACCCCGACAGCGCGCGCTTCGAGTGGTTCGTGCCGGTGCTGGTGGATCGGGCGCAGCGGCTGATGGCGGCGGCGAGCTAGCGGTTACTCGGGCACAAGCGAGGCGACGAGGTCGCGCAAACCCTCCTCTTCGAAGGGGCCGAGGGCGGCGTGGACCACCTCACCGTTGGCGTTGATCGCGACGAAGCCGGGGTGCCCGCGAATGCCGTAGAGGTCGGAGAAGTCCGCGCCGGCGCGGGAGTTGGCGTCGACGGTGACGAATTCGATCTGGTCCGCGTATTCGGCCTGCAGCGCCGCCCACACGGGGCGGAGGCGGTTTCACGGGCCTCAGGTATCGATCTGGACGAAGAAAACCTGCGGGCCGGTGACCGGGGCGGGGGCGGGGGCGGGGGCGGTTTCGCCACCGCCACAGGCGAGCGCCGCCACGGCGAGCGAAGCGGCAGCGGCAAGGGCGAGCGGGCGCATGGCTCGCTACTCGGGGACGACCGAGAGGACGAGCTCGCGGACGCCGCTTTCACGGGTTGGACCGAGGCCCGCATAGGTGACCTCTCCGGAAGCGTCGTAGACGACGAAGCCAGGCTGACCGATGGGCACTCCGTGGTCGCGGATGAACTCGCGGCCTTCCTCGGTCTCGCGGTCGACCAGGGTGAACTCGACCCGGTCGCCGTATTCCTCTTCCAGATCCGCCCACACGGGGCGGAGCGCACGGCAGGTTGGTCACCACTCGGTGTGGATGAAATAGACCTTCGGCGTGGAGGAGACGACGGCGTCATCGGGGACATCCGCGGCCTGCTCGGTGGCGGCGGCGGTGGGCGCCTCGGTCGGGGCTGGAGGGGCGGGATCGCTCCCGCCGCAGGCGAGGAGCACGAGTGCGGCAAGGGCGGTGGTGGCGGCAAGGGCGATCAGACGCATGGTTACCCCTCCTCAAGGGCTGAGGCGACGAAAGCGCGCAGGTCGGCCTCCCTGGAGACGCCGGCGTCCTGGCGCACGAGCGTGTCGCCTTCGTAGATGATGAAGACGGGTTGATAGAAGATGTTATGCCTGCGAGCGAACTCGCGACCATCTTCGCTCTCACGGTCGACCTGGACGAACTCGATCCGGCCGGCGTACTCCTGCTCCAGGTCCGCCCACACGGGGCGGAGTCTATTGCAGGTTGGTCACCACTCGGTGTGGACGAAGTAGACCTTTGGCAACTGGGCGACGGCCGCTTCCTCGGGCACGTCGGCGGCGGTCTGGGTGGGGGCAACGGTAGCCGTGGGAGAGGGTTGGGTGGTGAAAAACCCTGTGATTAACCGGACAAAATCGAACTGGGGTTGCGCCGAGACCAATTGTGCGCCGTTCAAATCGGGAAAATGTTGAGGGACGATGAAAGCCGAGGCTTTTGATCGGACGGCCTTTCCCATCAGTCGATGACTGGTCAGTAATGTCAGATCCCCTTGTGCCGCCTGTTCGAGACTATTGACGCCTGAAATACGAAGATCTGCCGGGCCGTGGAGTCGCGCATCGATGGCGCGGGCCAATTCGGTTATTGGATAGCCGTCAGACGTTTGAGGAGGCATGTCTTTTTCCCTTTGG
>Ga0209022_1001974_pt1 | contig 18685 bp, 15 predicted proteins | sample PinacodermPK_FD_187300 | JGI IMG/M metagenome (GOLD analysis project Ga0209022, IMG submission 187300) | Host-associated microbial community of the marine sponge Aplysina aerophoba from Gulf of Piran - sponge pinacoderm, lysed by proteinase... | ecosystem: Host-associated > Porifera > Sponge >...
GCAACTGGACGGGCCAAATTACGGGGACCGCTGCCCCGAAGAAGAGGCAAAACCGGAATCAAAATCGCCCTAAATTACCCCAGACTGATTCAGTAAATCTCAGTAGTCCATATCCCCGAAAAAAAAATCGACCGAAAACGGGAATGGGGAAATTCCGTACTTCCAGAGCACTATGAAATGGCGAACTTGGGTTCTGTGCATCTTGAAGAATAGACGGGGCGGTGCGAGGCGGTCGCCTCATCAGTTTTCCTTCCATGAATTCGAAGAATTGAACAATCCAGCGAAAAAGGTGAAGCATTGACTTGACAAAAGGGGGAGCAACCAAAGGACGAGCTGAGGAGCCTAATGATCCACCCGCTATTCCGAGCAGCACGCCAATCAACACAGTAATAACAGGGATCAGTACACTCGGAATGCCCCCGAAAAGCCCTCCGATGAGATGTAGCAGGCGTTGAGTTGGAGCCGATGCCACAATAAATGCATGTGCTACAGACAACCCCCAGGATAGTCCTACAGCAATCCCTCCGGCAAGCCATCCTCTCTTACTACCAAGAACCCCCGCTATGATACCCCCAGCGATACTCCAAGTCCATCCAAACATCAGGTGGAATGCAAGAGCTATTACGGTACCCAGCAGAAGCCTTAGAGTCATGCGTCCCTACACTTTTGAGCAAACCTGGCAATGCGGCGACTTGCTTCGGCTACCTTATCATCGGCCGTGGCATAAGAACAACGTACGAATCCTTCACCGCTTGGACCAAAAGCATCGCCTGGTACCACAGCTACAGACTCCTCATGAATCAAACCCTGTGCAAAGTCCTCCGAGCTCAGACCCGTTGATCGAATATCAGGGAAACAGTAAAAAGCTCCCTCCGGCTCAAACGTACTGAGTCCAGCTGCCCGTAAACCATCCACAAGTACCCGCCTGCGGCCATCGTATGCCTGGCGCATACGCTCAACGTCAGGGCCGCATTCCTGAATCGCAGCGAGTGCACCGTACTGGGCCATGGTTGGTGCACTCATGACCATATACTGATGCACCTTATAGAGCCCAGTATAGATTGAGCGTGGTGCAACAGCATAACCTAGTCGCCAGCCGGTCATGGCATATGCTTTCGAAAAGCCTCCCAAAATAATACTCCGTTCACGTAGGGATTCAATCGCCCATGCACTGGCATGTCCGGTCAACTTCGCTTCACCGTAAATGAGTTGATCATAAATCTCATCCGAAAGCAGTATAAGGTCGTGTGCTTCCGCTAAGGCAGCGATTTCCTCAAGTGTTTCCCGTTTCAGGACAGCCCCCGTAGGATTATTCGGATAACCTATAAAAATCATCCGGGTATGTGGAGTTATCCTGCTGGCAATATCTTCAGCTGTAACTTCGAAGTTCTTTTCTGCACTGGTCGGTACATGTACTACTCGACCATGTGCAAACCTGGCGAGAGGGCCATAAGACACAAAGCATGGCTCCGGTATCAGTACTTCATCCCCGGGATTAAGTAAAGCCAGCATGGCTAACTCCATAGCCTCGCTGACACCGACCGTGATCAAAACCTGATCCGCTTCTACAGGATATCCATACAGACCATTGAGATGCGCTGCAATTGCTTCACGAAGCTCGAGCAGTCCGGCATTGGAGGTGTAACCCGTCTTGCCTGCCGCTAACGAGGCAACCGCTGCATCAATAGCTGCATGTGGTGTCACAAAGTCAGGCTCGCCTATCCCCAGCGAAATCACGTCTTCCATCGTAGCCGCAATGTCAAAGAAGCGGCGAATCCCGCTGGGAGGAACTGACTGGATATGTTTGGCAAGCATCCTTAGGGTATTTTAGACGAATTCAACCCCCTGTGCCAAGGGGAGATTTTTGCCGTAATTAATAGTGTTCGTGGCACGGCGCATGTAGTTCTTCCATGCATCTGAGCCACTTTCGCGTCCACCTCCCGTTTCTTTCTCACCTCCGAATGCTCCACCGATTTCCGCCCCGCTGGTACCAATGTTCACGTTGGCTATACCACAATCGCTGCCGGACGGGCCACAGAAAATTTCTGCCTCCAAAACATTGTCCGTAAATATCGCACTGGCAAGACCTTGGGGCACTCCATTCTGGATATCAATTGCCTCCTCCAACTGGTCGTATTCGTGTACGTAACAGATCGGTGCAAATGTTTCTGTTTGAACAATACGAGCATCGGAAGGGATCTCGACCAGAGCAGGGTGTACATAAGTCCCGCCTGCAGGCACCCCTGCGGTTACGCGTCCACCACCATGAACTTTCCCCTCCTGTTCGATAGCCAGAGCCAGTGCTGTGTCCATTGCAATTGCGGCATCGTCATCAATGAGAGGTCCAACCAATACCCCGGCATCACGTGGATCCCCTATACGTATTGATGCCCACGCGCTAAGCAGGCGTGAAACCAACTTACCCTTAATACTCTTGTGAACAATAAGGCGGCGCAGTGTAGTACACCGCTGCCCCGCCGTACCGACTGCAGCAAAGGTGATGGCTTTTACAGCAAGGTCAAGGTCTGCACTGGATGCAACGATCAGTGCATTATTGCCACCTAACTCCAATAGTGACCGGCCAAGCCGTCTGGCTACACGCTGACCTACAGCCCGGCCCATTGCTATTGATCCAGTTGCCGAAATGAGCGGCAGCTTGGGGGAATCGACTAGGGCCTCACCCACAACCCGCCCACCATTTACCACTACACTCAGGGCATCCGGGGCATCTTCAAAGTCACGGATGACCTTCATAAGCAGATTATGACATGCCAGCGCGCAGAGTGGGGTTTTCTCGGAGGGTTTCCAAACGACTGGGTCTCCACAGACCAATGCGAGAGCAGCATTCCATGACCACACAGCAACGGGGAAGTTGAATGCCGAGATCACACCCACCGCTCCCAATGGATGCCACTGCTCCATTAGCCGGTGTTGTGGACGTTCGCTTTGAATCGTCAGGCCATAAAGTTGGCGGCTCAATCCGGTAGCAAAATCGCAGACATCGATCATCTCCTGCACCTCTCCTTCTGCTTCTGATCGAATTTTACCTGCTTCCAAGGTTATCAATGCCCCCAATTCTTCCTTGTATTCACGCAACACCTGACCGAATTGTCGGACAAGTTCTCCGCGGCGAGGGGCCGGGACATTCCTCCAGAGAAGAAACGCCTCGTGTGCGGCCTGACAACCAGCTTCCACCTCCGCCGGAGTAGCGGTACCGACCTGCTGAATTAGACTCCCATCAATTGGGCTGCAAACATCCATAGGAGGCGCACCGCCTGAATGTATAGATTCACCTATTGCCAATCCGGGCCCTCGGCCCGATATTCCAAGAGAATCAAGAAGAGAGTGTGTGTTCATCTCAGTGTATTGACACTTAAACAAGATTTATATAGACGGAATATGAGATGCAGGAATGAGGGCAGTTTCATAGTCTCGCTCGCATTATTCTCAAAGCCGCGGCAAACAGAGTAAGAGACACCAGGTGATCTCCTCTTCGTTATTTGGCAGATCTGTCTCTTAGGCCATGTAAAAATCTCTAGAATACGGGGTTACGACGTGGCTTGCCTTGATAGGAGTCAGCTCTTTCTTCCGTTTATACTGCTGGTAATGTCCTTGGTAGAAACCTCTGGCTCGAATAGGAACATGGCAACCCTCAAACTTGCATATGGAATTCTTTTTACGCATGGTTTCCTATGCCGCCGGGTACGGATATTTATTATGCGCTTCAGTACTCATCAAAATAATAGGACCGCGAATTGAGCAGTGTTGCCTATGATTTTTTACTCCCCAGCTTGGGGAGGTGTTAGCTTGTTTCGTCCCTAAGCTTTTTGAGCGACTCAAGTCCACTTAACTCTCCAATTGTAGTTGGGCCGCTTGTAGCCTGTTCACGCTTGCTGTGCTTACGAACAGCCTTCTCCTCTTCACGGCGTACTACGCGCTTAGCGTCGCGTTCACTCTGCTGGATTTGAGCCTTTTCCTGCCGCTGCTTGGCGGTTTCGCTCATCACGATCTCTTTCTGGTTCGCATCCAGCCGGATCACCCGCAGCTCGAGTTCATCTCCCTCTTGGTACGGAGGGAAGCCCGTGTTTGACTTGTTCTTGAGCTCACGAATGGGTACGAAAGCCTCAACCTCAAGGGGTAATTCTACCGTCAACCCTTTGCGCTCAACCCGCACAATTTTAGCTTTATGATCTGTGCCTGACTCATAGACCGTTGCGAGGTTTGTCCACGGGTTCGTTTCAATCTGTTTGTGACCGAGCGCAATCCGCTGACGTTTCTCATCAACGTCAAGCACAACGACCGATATTTCCTGTCTTTTCTTAACGAGCTCGCTGGGGTGGCGAACCGTTTTGGTCCAGGACAGATCGGATATGTGCACCAGGCCGTCAATTCCCGGTTCGATCTCAACAAAAACGCCAAAATGGGTGATATTCCGCACATGACCACGAAGCACCGTGCCTGGAGGATAGCGCATCGCAATGCCCTCCCATGGGTTTGTCTCGAATTGCTTCATGCCGAGAGAGATCTTTTTCGTGCTATGATCAATACTCAGCACTGATACTTTCACGATCTGACCGAGTGAAACACGTTGCGATGGATGGCGGATGTGGCCTGTCCAACTCATTTCTGAAACATGCACGAGACCCTCGATGCCCTGCTCTATCTCAAGGAAGGCACCGTAGTCTGTAATGGAAACCACCTTGCCTTCCACGACATCCCCTGGTTTGTAGCGGTCTTCAATATTTTCCCAGGGATGTGGCTGGAGCTGTTTCAGTCCCAGCGAAATGCGCTGACGCTCCTTATCATAGTCAAGCACAACGACCTTCAGATTTTCATCAAGAGACACCACCTCTGTCGGATGGGATACCCGTCCCCAAGTGAGATCTGTTATATGGAGCAGACCATCCACACCACCCAGATCAACAAATACGCCAAAGTCCGTGATGTTCTTGGCCATTCCCTCCAGGACCTGTCCGGTTTCCATAGTGGAAAGAATGCTCTCACGCTGTGAGGCAAGGTCGCGTTCAATGAGCGCTTTATGTGAAACAACTACGTTCTCATTGTCTGCATTTATCTTGACGATCTTGAATTCCATTCTGCGATCGAGATAGGCATCAAAATCACGTACAGGTCGCATATCGATTTGGGATCCTGGTAAAAATGCCTCCAAGCCGTCAATGAGATCAACAATCATTCCCCCCTTGATACGGCGGATTATCGTTCCCTCCAGTACTGTTCCATTCTCGAATGCATGTTCAATTCGTTCCCAACGACGAACTTTTTCTGCTCTCTCTTTGCTGAGTTGGAGCTGACCATGGTAATTTTCGAGCCGTTCGACATACACTTCGAGCGTGTCTCCCGGATTGACCTCACCTTCGAATTCATTCCTAGAGATGATGCCGTCACTCTTAAATCCGATATCAATAACGACATCCTTATCACTGACTGAAATAATATGCCCGGTGATAATCTCATCTTTTAGAACCTCGTGGAGGGAGGCATCAATGAGCTGTGTCAGCTCCTCGGTCCGCATCTGCTCTGATTCACTCGCCTCCTGTTGTTCATTCAGCTCAGAAAGCGCAATGGTCTCTCCCAGGATATCACCGGTGTATCCGATTCGCTCCACCTCTTCGCCGGAATCTTCGGGGTCTGCAGGCGCCTGTAGTTCATCTTCTGGTTGAGATGCCTCCGGTTCAGCTGTCGTTGCTTCCGGGGCTTGATCGGCTTCAGAATTTGATGGATCAGCAGGGCTGCTCTCGCCCACTTCAGCTACTTCCGCCTCCGGTTCGGTTGTTGCTGCTTCCGGGGCTTGATCGGCTTCAGCGTTTGATGGATTAGCAGGGCTGCTCTCGCTCACCTCAGATGCTTCCGCCTCCGGTTCGGTTGTTGCTGCTTCCGGGGCTTGATCGGCTTCAGAATTTGATGGATCAGCAGGGCTGCTCTCGCTCACCTCAGATGCTTCCGCCTCCGGTTCAGTTGTCGCTGCTTCCGGGGCTTTATCGGCTTCAGAGCTCGGTGGATCAGCAGGAATATCTTCGGTTACCTCAGGGGTATCAGTTTCAGAGACAACGGAGGCTGGGGCAAGGTTCTCGTTTAGTTCTTCGGGTGGAGTTGCTGCTGCTAATTGTTGTTCAGACATATTGTGTGCACCAAGTGCGCCTATGCCCGATGTTAGATATGCTCTGCGGCTTCCCTGCAGCAGACACCGGACGGAGGTTTAAAATTTTGAGTGGGCACAACGTGCAGGAAACCAGGCACCAGACGTACACATGTACCATACAAGCGAAGCTCAAACCCTCTTCAATGCTGATTGTTCTATAACATGCCTGAATATTATGTCAATCTGCTCTGCAAGCGTTAACTTGTCCGTCTCAACCAAAACTGCGTCCAAGGCTCTTTTCAGTGGAGCAATCTTTCGTTCTGAATCCTGGCGGTCCCGTTCGGCTATCGCCCCAAGCACAGATTCAAACGAGGGGGTTTCTCCCACTTGATGGAACTCAGTGAGCCGACGCTGTGCCCGCACCTCAAGTGAGGCAGTTATAAAGAACTTCAAATCAGCATGCGGAAATACCACCGTGCCCATATCACGACCTACTACCACAATACCGGGGTTAGCACCATAACGGTCACCAAACCTACGCTGAAGACCAAAAAGTCGCTTCCGAACACTTGGGAGCGTAGCAACCTGACTGGCCATTTTGGTAATTTGGGGCGTATGCAATTCTGTCGTTACATCTACTCCATCTATGTGTACATGCATGTGACGGTCGATGCAGGTGATCTCGATCTGGAATCGCTGCAAGCTGATCTCAGCGTTGTCTGCGGTACTTTCCAGTCCAGCTTCCAGGAACCCCAATGCTACGCCCCTATAGATAAGACCAGAGTCCATAAATACAAATCCCGCAGCTGCGGCAACGCCGCGTGCAGTACTGCTCTTGCCAGACGCTGCTGGACCGTCAATGGCTATAATCACTTAAACTCAGATGCGAAAGCTTCGTCATGAAGAAATTAGTCGGGTGTCTGCCAGTACCATCCGATTGGTTCCTCGCCACCCGATCACCGTTGTACTGGATAACGTGCGTTCGGTGCATAATGTGGGATCCATTTTTCGCACTTCCGATGCTGCCCTCATTGAACGTATAATACTCACTGGAATTACAGCAACCCCAGAAAATCCCCAGATGCACAAGACTGCATTAGGTGCTCAGGATACTGTACCATGGGAATACAAACAAAACGCCGTAAACTCAATCAATAACTTACGCGAATTAGGATATACAGTTGCCGTCCTGGAGCTTACCGACACTCCGACACCGACGACCGCCATTACCCGGGCAGAATTTCCTCTTTGCCTGGTGGTGGGTAATGAACTCTCAGGCGTTAGTGAGGGTCTTATAGCCAAAGCGGACTATGCGTTGGAGATTCAACAGTACGGTGCAAAACAGTCCATGAACGTAGCAGTAGCGTACGGAATTGCCGTCTTCGATCTAGTCAGGCATCTACGAGGCATATTGTAACGCATTTGCAATGAGAGAACCCTTGGACTTGCTTAGCCACTTCCCATCGATTATCGATGAGGATTGGGAAAGACTGATCCCGGAGGATCTGAACTGGCATCCCATTGAAGGGATAACAGTTCGCCCTTACTATCGACGCAGCAAGTATCCACCAAAGCACGTTTTTAATCACAGCAAATGGCTTATTCGTGCAGATGTGGAGATGAAGGATGTGGCGCGCGCACAACTTGCAGGTGCTGAGGCTCTGGGGTTCAACATCTCAGAAGAAAACGTCAAACTATCGGAAGATTTACCTATCGGTACGCTCCCGCTTTTTTTTCATGGCAGGGGAGCAACCCCCGCGTTGCTCGAAATACTTCGCACACGTGCAGCTAGTAGAGGATATGCTCCAGAGGAGCTTCGTGGTGCTGTCGATATCTCTCCTGAGTATCCAGCTTGTCAGGCCCTGGACATGGCGAAAGATACTCGGCTGTGGACGCTGCGTATTGACCTTGAGCCTTGGCATGAACAAGGTGCCACCTATGTTCAGGAGCTGGCTTGTGCACTAGCACACCTGTCAGATCTTTTGGCAAAAACAGGTCCCGGCTTTGCCACTGAACACCTGTACTTCAGTGTGCCCATTGGTGAACGTTATCTCTTGGATATTGCCCGTCTCCGTGCATTGCGCCTGGGCGCTGCTGAGGTTCTCCGCGCATATAAAGTCCAACAGCGGAAAGTAAATATAGTTGGAGTTCCAAGCCGACGTTACGAATCAGCTCTGGATCCAGAAACACACCTAATCCGACAGGCACTGCAGTGTGTTGCCGCCATACTAGGAGGCTGCAATGTAATCGCAGCCCCCAACATGGATTTGGGGCTCCAAATACAACAGCTTATGCGCTACGAGGGGCAGCTCGGGGTTGCCGCAGACGCTGCTGCAGGAGCCTGGATGATAGAGCATCTGACGGATGCTCTCGGAGCTTCTTCATGGCAGTTCTTCCAACAGATCGAAAAAACAGGAGGATTGGATCAGTCATGGCATTGGATAGAAAAGAAAATCCAGCACGCAAGCAATCAGCGAAGTGCTGCTGTGCTTTCAGGAGCCGATGTAGTTGTAGGAGTTAATACATATCTCTCCCCTGAAATACCCGAGGTTGTGCTCCCCCCCAATAGCCTTGCAACTCCCTTGGAAGCCATACGACTGCGTGCAAAAACGCTCACGACAAAACCGCGTGTTGAGGTTCAGGGCGAACACGATCCATGGCTTCGCCGCCTTTTGAGTTTATGTGCCTGTGATACTCAAAATGGACCAGCGAACGTGGTAATAACAAAAACTCCAACGGGATTCATAGCTCAAAATACCCGAGGTGAACAGGTTTCGCTCACCTCCGGCGATCCACTACATCTATCGGCGGATCAATTATTACGACTATTTAGCAGTGATGCGGCCTGATTTTTCTTCCATTCCGTACAGGAGATCCGGTGTCTCCGTTGCAATTGATCGCAAGGATCAGGATGGAACTCGTACTTGCGATGCTGCTGATCTTGAAGCATGTGAACACCTGGATTATGCGGCAGGCCTGCCGCCATTCCTGCGTGGACCTTATGCATCGATGTATGCCGGCCGTCCGTGGACGATCAGACAATATGCTGGATTCTCCACTGCAGAAGACTCAAACGCATTCTACAGAAAAGCACTCGAAGCCGGACAACGTGGACTATCGGTGGCTTTCGATCTTCCAACACATAGAGGTTATGACTCCGATCATCCAATAGCTCGTGGGGATGTAGGACAGGCCGGCGTTGCGATTGACAGCGTAGAGGATATGAAAGTGCTTTTCGCGGGTATTCCCCTCTCGAAGATGAGTGTGTCCATGACCATGAACGGAGCTGTGCTCCCGGTCATGGCATTCTTTATCGTAGCAGCAGAGACGTCCGGGGTAAGCCCTCAGCAGCTCAGTGGTACCATTCAGAATGATATTCTGAAAGAGTTCATGGTGCGTAATACATACATCTATCCTCCTGCCCCATCAATGCGCATTACAGGGGATATCATTGAATGGTGTGCCCACAATATGCCTCGGTTCAATACTGTATCAGTCAGCGGTTATCACATGCACGAGGCAGGCGCTCCCGCTGATCTGGAGCTTGCGTATACGCTCGCCAATGGGCTGGAATATGTACGTACCGGCCTAAGCCGGGGTCTGGGTATCGATACTTTTGCACCGAGGCTTTCATTTTTCTTTGGGATTGGCATGGATCATCTGGTCGAAATTGCCAAGCTCAGGGCGGCCCGGCTGCTCTGGGCCCGGCTCATAAAGCCATTTGCTCCCAAGAACCCCAAGTCTATGGCCCTGCGCATGCATTGCCAAACGTCAGGCTACAGTCTAACTGCACAGAAGCCCTACAATAATGTAGCCCGCACTACGCTTGAAGCATTGTCTGCCGTTTGTGGACAGACGCAGTCCCTGCATACCAACGCGTTGGATGAAGCACTTGCGCTTCCGTCTCCCAATGCCGCCAGAATTGCCCGTAATACCCAACTCGTGCTTCGGGAAGAGTCGAAATTGACTCATGCTATTGATCCATGGGGTGGTTCCTATGTGGTTGAGCACCTGACACATTCGTTAATCAACAAGGTGTGGAAGCATATCCAGGAAATTGAATCCATGGGAGGAATGACCAAAGCCATAGCGAATGGCCTGCCAAAGATGCGAATCGAACAAGCCGCCGCCATCAGGCAGGCACGCATAGATAAAGGCGAAGAAATTATTGTGGGAGTCAATGCCTTCCAGTCAGAATCTGCGAGCAAAATACCGCTCCTTAGAGTAAACAACGAAAAGGTACTCTCGAATCAATCAACTCGACTCGATGAGCTCAAAAAATCACGTGATGATCACCGGGTAAAAAGCTCCTTGGCAAGCCTGCGTACGGCGGCACAGGAAGGATCAAATCTCTTGGACGTTGCACTAGAATCCACGCGTGCACGCGCAACACTGGGGGAGATTACCAGTGCATTGGAGACCGTATTTGGCCGCCATACTGCCCGCAACGAAACCGCAACCGGTATTTACTCTGCCGTCATGCAAACAGACAAACCTACACATCGTGCGCGGTTGCTCTCAGACAAATTTGCGCACCAAACCGGACGCCGCCCCCGGATTCTGGTGGCCAAACTCGGACTGGATGGCCATGATCGCGGCGCACGCGTGATTGCAACAGCATTTGCCGACCTGGGATTTGATGTTGATGTAGGTCCATTATTCCAGTCTCCGGAAGAGGTTGCCCGTCAGGCCCTAGAAAACGATGTCCACATAGTAGGTATCTCCAGCCTTGCCGGTGCCCATCGAACATTGGTGCCGGAGCTCACGAAAGCCTTATCCCGCGATCAGCGGGAAGACATATTGGTGGTTGTAGGTGGTATAATTCCATCAGAGGATTATTCATTGCTCTATGACGCAGGGGTTAAATCTGTTTTCGGGCCTGGTACAGTAATCGCCGAAGCGGCCATATCTATTCTGCACGACCTTCTGGACCATTCATGAGCAGAGTTCCTGATGTGCAAAACATCCTCTCAGGTGATCGCAGCAGTCTAAGCCGCGGGATTACGCTTGTAGAGAGTACACGGCCCGCCGATATCAGCGATGCCGAACGTCTGCTTAATGGAATCCTTGTCAAGACTGGTCAAGCGCTGCGTGTAGCCGTTACTGGTGCCCCAGGTGTGGGAAAAAGTACACTGATTGAGGCACTTGGGATGCACCTTGTACAGTCAGGTTACCGCGTAGCCGTGCTCTCAGTGGATCCGTCAAGCCCTCACACGGGCGGAAGCATTATGGGGGACAAAACGCGCATGCCCGAGCTTGCAAGACATGCGAACGCATTCATTCGCCCATCCCCCTCAGGAAACGTCCCCGGCGGCATTGCTAACACTACACGTCGCGCAATGCTCCTGTGTGAGGCCGCAGGATATGACGTAATCCTGATCGAAACCGTCGGTACAGGCCAAGGAGATACCCTCGTGCGTCAAATCGTCGATATAGTTCTCCTTATGGTATTGCCGAACGCGGGCGATGAGTTACAGGGAATCAAGCGGGGTATCCTGGAAATCGCAGACCTGATAGCAGTCTCGAAAGCAGACGGGACCATGATAGACCAAGCACGCCTTACTGCCAATACATACAGGCGCGCACTGCATTTATATCCTGGACGTTCCCGGGCCGTCAAGGTTATGGCGATTAGTGCACTCGAAAACACAGGGATTCCTGCAATCTGGGAAGCTATAAAGGATGTCGAGCGCGCAACGCGTGAAGATGGATATTTTGAGACGCAGCGTAATACACAAATTAAAACTGCAATGCTCGAAACCGCGAAGACACTCCTTTTGTCTGAATTTGGCGAATCCAAAATCATTGATGAGGCGGTAGAAAAATTTCAGCAGCAAGTCACCCGAGGGACGCGTACAGTGACCGATGCGGCACATGAGCTCGTTCGTATCTATCGCAATATGGATTCAAAAACCGATCTGAACGTTGAAGGATCATCCTGACCAATAAACCCAATGGCACGGCAACCAGCTGCAGCTGATTTTATAAGAACCATTATTGATCGAGATCTTGCATCTGGGGCTGTCGAACGTGTGATTGTCCGATTTCCGCCGGAGCCCAATGGGTTTCCGCATATTGGTCACGCCAAGAGCAGCACGCTCAATTTTGGGTTGGCAGCCGAGTATCAGGGGCAATGCCACCTTCGTTTTGATGATACCAACCCTGCCACGGAAGATCAGAGATACGTAGATGCCATCAAGCGTGATCTACAATGGATGGGGTTTGCCTGGGGTGAACACGAATATTATGCTTCGGATTACTTCGGAACACTGTTCGATTGGGCATGCAAGCTCATCTTGAAGGGGCTAGCCTACGTTGACGATTCCCCTGAGGACGTAATTCGGGGTATGCGGGGGACGGTTACAACCCCAGGCACGGAAAGTCCCTATCGTAACCGAGCACCGGAGGAGAACCTTGAGCTGTTCGAGGCCATGCGCGCAGGCGTGTTTGCAGATGGATCACGGGTGCTTAGGGCCAAGATTGACATGGGACATCCAAACATGAAGATGCGGGATCCGCTCATGTATCGGATTCGCCATGCCACGCACTATCGTCAAGGAGGTGCATGGTGTATCTACCCCTTTTATGATTGGGCACATGGGCAATCTGATGCCATAGAGGGCGTAACACATTCAATCTGTACGCTCGAGTTCGCCACTAACCGAGTCTTATATGACTGGTATCTTGACGCACTCGAAATTGCCCCCCGCCCACACCAGTACGAGTTTGCAAGATTAAATCTTGAATACACAATCACATCCAAGCGGAAACTACTTCACTTGGTGCAGGAAGGCATCGTGGACGGTTGGGATGATCCACGGATGCCAACTCTCGCCGGCCTCAGGCGCCGTGGCGTGCGCCCACGGGCAATCAAGACTTTCTGTAATTCTATTGGAACTACCAAGGTCGACAGCATTCACGATCCCGGATTACTAGAACACTGCGTCAGGGATGACCTGAATCATCGTGCGCCACGTGTGCTCTGTGTGCAGGACCCTTTGCCGATAACACTTACAAATTGGCCAGAGGATCACGAAGAGATCATCTCTGCGCCCTACTGGCCTCACGATGTCCCGCGTGATGGCGTTCGCTCAGTCCCATTTTCCAAGGAGTTGTTGATTGAGAGGAGTGATTTTTCCGAAGATCCTCCAAAGGGATTCCGTAGACTGACGCCTGGAGGAATAGTGCGCTTACGACATGCCTACATCATCCGCTGTAACCATGTCGAGAAAGATGAGAGGGGCAATCTGGTTCGGTTGCATTGTGAGTGGATCGAAGGAACACGAAGTGGATCCAACACTGCGCTCAAACCCAAGGGTACTATTCATTGGGTGGATGCAAAGCGGTCGCTACCGGTTATCGTCCGAGCATATGACCGATTATTTGCTCAACCTGTACCGGGAGATGATTTTTTAGAAGCCCTTAATCCCTCATCCCTTATTGAGTACAAGGAGGCACGTATTGAGCCAAGTATTGCTGACGACCCGCCAGAAAAGAGATATCAGTTTACCAGACTGGGGTTCTACTGGCGTGATCCAGAGCTTATAAACAGCCATCCCCCTGTATTTAATTGCATTGTTACTCTTCGCCAAGCTATTCAGGGTCAGACTAAATATAGTCAGCATACGTTAGGCGTTGGGCGGCCCGTCGGAGCTGTACTTCCTCGCGATTCCCAATCAAAACCGCAACCCAAAACGACTACTCCTGCGAAGAGCGAACCCAAGAGCAAACAACGCCCCCTGAGTGCTGATGAAGAGCACTGGTTGAACCAAAGTGGATTGAATGCTGCGACAGGCTTGGCTATTTATGGTATACCTGCAGCACCAGAGTTCCTTGAGGCCGCCTCAGAGTACGTTTCACGAGTATCGGTTGGGAACTGGATGGCGAACCAGCTTTTGCCTGCACTGAAAGGAGCGCCTCTATCAAGTTTGCCATTTGGCCCCTCTGAGTTTGCAGAACTGGTTCGGTTAGCAGATAACGGGAAAGCAAGTACTCACGAAGCCCGAGCTGTGCTAAAGCTCATGTTGGCGGGCGAGCGAACACCGACAAAACTTCTAACCAGTGTGCAGGCCTCGACCGTAAGTGACTCCGAGGTTCTCAGAGACATTATTGGAAACGTACTGAGCGACCATGAAGACCGTGTTCAGGCTTACATTGCGGGAAAAACCGGTCTGCTTGGCTTCTTCGTGGGACAGGTTATGAAACGGACCAATGGAAAAGCTGACCCAAGGCAGGTTAAAGCACTGGTTAAGGAAGAACTCGCAGGAAGTGCTACGTGATGCGGGTCGACATCGGCTCCCTCAGTTGTGCAAAATCCCAAATAAGCGATTCGACCCAGATTTAGTCGCATGATGCCCGTCATCATCCCAATCCTATCCTTTCAACCCTCAAAAGCCGTTCGTACACAGCGTAGAGGACTAGTACGACCAACAACAGCACACCTCCCAGTGCAGCAGCCAGACCCCAGTTGAGTGAGGTTTGCATGTGATAGGCAATCATATTGGAAATTAATTGCCCATCACTTCCCCCTACCAGTGCGGGCGTAATATGGTATCCGATCGCCAAGATAAAGACGAGAAGAGCACCGGCCCCCATTCCTGGGAGCGACTGCGGCCGGTAGACACGCAGAAATGCCTGCCGACGTTGTCCAACGAAGCCGCTGCATCCATCATGGTGTTCCCGTTGATTGAGACGGTCGCAGTTTCGCCGGCACAAACTATGGCCGCTTCCCCGAAGTGGAACGATCTTTTAGGGATTTATAAAGCAAGGTGAATCATGGGAAACCTTCTACCACGTTGTGTAGTACGGATCGCAGGACTTGAGAAAATTCAAGTGCATGGTTTGTATCCATGCGGATAATGCAGACCAAACATGTCTGCAAATAGATCGAGGCCTCCGGGATTGGGGCATCTGCGCGGCGAGGGGCGTTCACGTTAGTGACCCCTATGACCCGTGAAATTGAAAGCAAGGTTGCACCCATGTGGTTGCACCTTGCTTTATAATTCCCATCTTTTATCCTGATAGACAGACACATCCTGCCACTTAGATGCCCAACTGGTGTTTCACATCACCAAAAGCGGTGATAGCTTTGTCCAGTTCCTCACGGGTGAGAGCGGCTGACATCTGCGTGCGAATGCGGGCCTTACCGTTTGGTACTACGGGATAAGAGAAAGCAACCACATAGATGCCGTGTTTCAGCATCTCGTCAGCAAACTTGGCAGCCAACGCTGCATCATATAGCATCACGGGCACAATCGGGTGCACGCCGGGCAGCAGATCGAAGCCAAGTGCCTCCATGCCTTGCCGAAAGTAGGCTGTATTGTCTGCGAGCTGTTCGCGCAGACCATTGGACCGGGTCACAAGCTCAATAGCCTTGAGCGCACCTGCCACAACTGGTGGAGCGACTGTGTTTGAGAAGAGGTAAGGCCGTGAACGCTGGCGCAGCAGCTCAATGATTTCCTTGCGGCCACTGGTGTAGCCACCGCTTGCGCCGCCCAGTGCTTTGCCAAGCGTGCTGGTAATAATATCAATCCGATCGATTACGCCGCAATGCTCATGCGTGCCCTTGCCGCCCGCACCGATAAAGCCGGTTGCATGGCAGTCATCAAAATGCACAAGCGCATTGTATTTTTCAGCAAGATCACAGACCTTGTCAAGCTGGGCGATATAACCGTCCATGGAGAAGACGCCGTCGGTAGTAATCAGCTTATAGCATGCACCAGCAGCGTCGGCTTCCTTCAGCTTGGCTTCAAGGTCCTCCATATTGTTGTTTTTGTAACGGTAGCGTTTTGCTTTCGAGAGTCGAATCCCATCAATGATACTGGCGTGATTGAGCTCATCCGAGATCACCGCGTCTTCCGGGCCAAGGATGGTTTCAAACAAGCCACCATTGGCGTCAAAGCAGCTTGGGTAAAGAATGGTGTCCTCAGTGCCTAGGAAGTCACTCAATACATCTTCAAGCTGCTTGTGCAGGGTTTGTGTGCCACAGATGAAGCGCACGGATGCCATGCCGTAACCCCAGTCTTTCAGACCCTGCATCGCAGCAGCGTTCACTTCCAGGTGCTGGGCGAGGCCCAGATAATTGTTGGAACACAGGTTGATAACTTCGCTGCCGTCAGAGATGCCAACCCTCGCGCCCTGTGGTGTGGTGATCTGGCGTTCGTTTTTGTAAAGGCCCGCGTCCCTGATACCGTCCAGCTTGACGTTCAAATGATTTTTAAAATCTCTATGCATGGCGTATCCTCACGTTTCCCAGTTTAAAACAACTTTGCTGGCTTCACCCGCATTCATCAGGTCAAACCCCTTCTGAAATTCCTGATACGGTAACCGGTGAGTGATCACCGGCGTAATATCCAGCCCGTTTTCAATCATAGCCGACATTTTATACCAGGTTTCATACATCTCACGGCCATAAATGCCCTTAATCGTCAACATGTTGAAGATGACGGTTTCCCAATTGATCTCAGCGCCTTTGACCGGAATACCAAGGATAGACACCTTGCCGCCGTGGCACATATTTTCGATCAGGTCGCTGAAGGCCGTGCTGTTGCCGGACATCTCAAGTCCTACATCAAAGCCCTCGATCATTCCGAGTTCAGCCTGCACATCCTTAAGGTTTTGGCTACGGGCATCAACTGTATGAGTGGCCCCAAGTTTTTTTGCGATCTCCAGCCGTTCCGGGATCACGTCGGTGATCACTACATGGCGCGCGCCAGCATGGCGACAAACAGCGGCAGCCATCGCGCCAATTGGCCCGGCACCGGTGATCAGCACATCTTCACCAAGTAGATCCCATTGAAGGGCAGTGTGAACGGCATTGCCTAGCGGGTCAAAAAGCGAGGCCACATCAAGGTCAATACCGGGGCGGTGTTCCCACACGTTGGACATCGGAAGTGCTACATATTCCGCGAAGGCGCCTGGCCAGTTCACACCGATTCCACTGGTGTGTGCACACAGATGTCTGTGGCCCGCCATACAGTTGCGGCAGCGGCCGCAAACCACATGACCTTCACCTGAGACGATCTGGCCGGGGTGAAAATCAATGACGTTGGAACTAATTTCGACAATCTCACCGACGAACTCGTGGCCAACCACCATGGGAACGGAAATTGTTTTCTGGGCCCAGTCGTCCCAGTTGTAGATATGCATGTCGGTGCCGCAGATCGCAGCACGTTTCACTTTGATAAGGACGTCATTGATGCCGAGTTCAGGCTCGGGCACATCCATCAGCCATAGACCAACGTCAGACTTTTCCTTGACGAGCGCTTTCATCATGAAGGTTCCACCCCAGTTGAAGAATCGTCCATAGACAGCTCTACGATAGTGATCGAAATTCCATCATACTGAACTTGATTAATCCGAAGTACAAGATATTTTTCCGATATAATAGCGTCTATCAAACTTCCCGAGTTTTGTTGCGCTACAGGATAAAGCCTCCTGCAAAACCCCTAAATTTGGCGATTAATTGAATCTCACAAGTCTCCGTTTTCTGGTTAAGCAACGAAAGACGGGCCTGCCACCGATCGCCAGGGCCTTGGCCGCCGAAGGCGATCTGGACGAAGCCCTTGAGATTCTAGTGACCCTGGTGGAGTCAAAACAACGTGCGGCGGAACGGAATGAACCGGGATGGTTCGACAGCTTTTATGGGGCTCTTGCCTCGTTCGTGAGGCTTGTGGAGGCCCGCATCGAAGCCGGCGATGTGGAGGGGCTCTGACGGCGGCCAACCGTCTAGGCCCCGAGGGCTACACGGGAGGCCGAATGTTCACCTGCATCGTTACGGAGCAAGCATGGCTGGGAGACCATGCAGGCGCTCTGGCAACTGCACTCAGAATTCCAGCCATAGGACATGCATACGTCAGCATTGAAGCATTGACCATCATCGCGTTTTCGTTCCCAGAGTCAGATGATGTGAGGCACGCCATTGAGGAACTTCAGTTGGCAGCCACCCCCATTGGCCTCACCATGGCATATGCCGCTCTACGCGACTGGCATCGGTCGATAGGCTTCGCCGTGACCCTTGAGGAATGAAGGCCTCAGGCAGCGCTACATTGTATCCTCAGAATGTTTGGTTCACCCAGCGACCTGAATTGTTTGACGCAGGTCGATCTCTGACAACGCGGGCATAATCCTCGACCTGCCGATCCCGCTGACCTGGGGCAGCCTGGATTGACGTGTCGCGACCATGATGCTGAAGTTACCCCTATTTCGAACCTGATCGGGCTTTTGTGGGGATCAATTCCAGTCTTAAAGGCTCGAGCGCATATTTCGATAAGTCTCCGTCAACATCAGAGTCTCGGCCGTCGCCTCGGGCCGATTGCCTCCTCGGTACACACGCGCTAACCACGAGCCCGCAACCGCAAGAAAGACAGGAGATGAGATTATACCTGATCTGTCTACAATTTACGCTATTCTGGAACATTCCGACGCTTATTCAATGATCAGAAGTCAGGCTGAATAGCTAGTGCTTGCCCGAAAATATAACTCTTGGTTGGTTTAGCGTGTTTCTATAGGGGTTTTTGGTGATTTTTGGCCGTATTTCGGCCCATATGGCCTGTTTTTGGCGTCTGGGGGCCCTCTTAACCTCGG
>Ga0209022_1001979_pt1 | contig 18638 bp, 16 predicted proteins | sample PinacodermPK_FD_187300 | JGI IMG/M metagenome (GOLD analysis project Ga0209022, IMG submission 187300) | Host-associated microbial community of the marine sponge Aplysina aerophoba from Gulf of Piran - sponge pinacoderm, lysed by proteinase... | ecosystem: Host-associated > Porifera > Sponge >...
TACCGCAGCCGCGGCGGCTACTGACTCAAGGAGACCCTGAGAGCGAAGACTCGCGTACACTCGAACACGGCCGAGGTGGCTCACTTTCCAAACGTTGGGTGGCTCAGTTTCCGAGCGTTGCCGACAGTCGCTTGGCGGAGGAGGGCGCGACCAACAGCAGCAGCGGCTGGACTCGTCTCAAGCGCCTGTTCTACGCGAGTCGGTCCCGAGTGGGGGCCTGGAGGCAGGCCCGCTTCGCTCGTCTACTCGAGCATGCCGTCCAGGTCGGACTCGGCGAGCCGCGCCCGCTGCTGGCGGTCCAGCCACTCGACCTGGGTGCCGGTGGCGGTCCGGACTACCGCCAGGACGTCGTCAACTTGTTCTGCGACGGCCTTGATATGAGAGATGACTCCGACCATCCGACCACCTCTCGCAGCAGCGCCGAGGGCTTCCACGGCGTTGTCGAGGTTGTGGCTGTCGAGGGTGCCAAACCCCTCGTCGAGGAACAGGGACTCGAGGCGCCCGCCGCTCCGGGCCATCATTTCGACCAGGCCCAGAGCCAGCGCCAGGGACGCCAGGAACTGCTCGCCGCCGGAGAGACTTATCGGCGAACGGGGTCGGCCCGAATCGTTGTCGAAGACGCGCCACTCGCTCTCGACGTCCGCTGGATCGACGAACTCGTACTTCCCGCCGCTGATCTGGTGCAGCACGTGGGAGGCGTGAATCAACAGGTTCCGGGACCGACGGAACGTCAGCCACTTCAGGAACTTGCCGGGCTTCAGGGCGCTTGACAGGTCGCCGAGTGCCCTCTCATGGGTCTGGACTTCGGACCGGAGGGCCAGTAGGGCGAGGACGTGCTCTACGACTAGTTGAAAGCTCTCGGTGGTTTCACGGGCCTTTCGCGCCTCAAACCGAGTAGCCTCCGCAGCCGCCTTGACGGCGTCGAGGATCGCGGAAGCACTCGGCACCTCACCAGATCCCTGTGTGCCCGTGACCACCTCAAGCTGCTCGGCGATCGACTGGAGTCGTGCCGTCGCCTCTTCGCGGCTGGTCGCGGCTTCAGCGATCTGCTTGTCGGCCTCGGCTTTCGTTGCGGTTGCGGTCCCTTCGAGTCGGGCGATTGCCGCTTCGAGAACCTCTGGATCCGCTGTGGTCGCCGCGGGGCCGCAATCTGATTTCCATTTGAGGTGTCCGGAGGCCCGAAGCAGTGTGTCTCTGGCCCGGTTGACGTCGTCGCGGAGTGCGGCCAGAGGCGCCAGCACGTCGTTCCGGTAGGTGTTTTCGAGGTGTTCACTCTTCTGCGCGAGTAGCTTCAGACGACTGTTCAGCTCGCCTCGCTCGTCCTGACGCGTGCGGAGCACAAGTTGACGCTTCGCGGCGGCAGCCTGGCCACTCGTCAGACTGTCCCGGTTCACGCCACAGAGTGTGTCGGGGTTCTTGGGGAAGACCAGGTTCGGTCGATAGTCAGGGTGGATCGATGCCAGCTTTTCTCGCATTGCCTTGATGTGCAAGGCGACCTGCTCCAGTTTGTCCTTGGCCTGCTCCTGCTGGTGGCTGGCAGCTTGCTTGGCGGAATCGGCGTTCTTGTCGAGCTGGATCCAGTGTCGATTCAGCTCCTGTTCCTTCGTGTCGTGGGCCTCCAGTTCCTGGGCCGCTGCTTCGTGCTCGGCGTTGAAGGGCCTTACGAGCACCTTCAGTGCGGGCAGTGCCGTCTCCATGGCCGAGACGCCCTCAACCCCGGCTGCTGCCAGCTCGCTACGAGCCGCCGTAGCTTCCTTTCGTCGCTGATCGAGTGCCGCCTTTGCTTCGGCGGCGCGCTCGGTGGCCGATTCTCTCTTCGCTTCTTGCCCCTTGAGCGTGTTCGCTGCTTCCGTTGCGGCAGTTCCAGCCTTCTTGTCTGTCGCGATCGCTTCGTCCAAGCCCGTGCTAGCTGGCGGCTGCCAGTGTTCCGCTAGCGTGGCACGACATATCGGACAATCGTCGCCTGGATGGAGCCCTGTGGCCGCATGCGCCGCCGAGTTTTGGCGTCGCGCGAGGGCGAGGTGCTCGGCAGCCCGATCCGCTTCGCGCTGGCGTTGCTCCCGAGTCGCTTCAAGGTCGGGAAGGCTCTTGACAACCTTCTCGATCTGGGCCGTTGCTGCGGCTGCTTTCTTTGCAGCCTGGGCGTGCTCCTCCTCTCGCTCTACGCAGCGCGTGTGGGCGATCTCCAGCTTCTTCAGGTTCTCGAGCGCCCGGTCAACCGCTTGCTGGAGTTTGGGCCGTCGGTTCTTGTGCGTTTCGAGTTGCTTCTTGGCTTCCTCGGCTTGCTCCCTTCGCGCCTCCGCCTCTTGGCGGGCTGACTCAACATCGGCCCGGCGCTGTCGATGGCTGGCAGCTGACTCGACCGCCAGGTCCAGACGCTCGTCGATACTCTTGATCGCTTCCAGCGCCGCTGCGGTGTCGGATGCTCCTGGGCCGTCCGTGTCTTCCGGTACCTCCCGCAGCGCTTGGTTGGTTTCCTCCTTCAGGTTGGCGAGTTTCTGCCTTTTGTCGTCGATTGATGCCGAGCGTGCTACGACCGGTGCAAGGCTGACGAGAGTCTCGTTCAGCGAAAGCGCTTCGAGGTCGTCCCGCGCACTTCTGGCTGTACGTTCCTTACGGCCTGCGCTCTCGACGGCCTCGTGCGCCGAGTTCGCCTCGGCTTCGGCGTTGGCTGCGTCCTTGGCACTGCGCTCGGCTTCAGCCTGTTCGTTCTCGAGTTGAGCGAGATGCGTTTCGGGATTCTCGGGGTAACGGTCGGCCCTCTCATCTAGCCGAATCCGCAGTTCGCTGAGTTCGCTCAACGCTTGGTCTACGGCCCTGCTGGCATCTTGGAGCTCGTCCGTCCGCCAGACTTGGCGGAGGATCTGGGCGCGCTCGGCGGGCCGATCCTCGACCAGAAGCCGAGCGAAGCGCCCCTGCGGCAGAACTACCGAACGAAGGAAGGCGTCGCAATCGAGACCGACGATCTCTGCGACCTTCCCGTTCACGGGCCGGGCCTGCTCGAACTGGACGATGACATCGCCGTCGGGGCCGATTTGCTCGAGAACAGCCGCGCCCGCGCCGACGGTGCCGGTGGTCGCTTTCTTTAGAACCCGAGTCACCTGCCAGGTTGCCCCGCCAACAGCAAAGCGGAGAACGACGCGCAGTTGGTGCGACGTGTCGTTCATCAGTTCCTGGTTCGCCTTGCCGGAGAAGGTGGCCTGCCCGTAGAGCGCGTAGGTGATCGCCTCGAGGATGGAGGACTTTCCGGCGCCCGTGTCGCCGATGATCGCGATCTGACTGCGTCCTTCGAAGTCGATCTCCACCGGTCGGCGGAACGAACGCAGGCCCTCGATCGTCAGTTGAAGCGGGCGCACTTCAGTCGCTCCTCTGGTTCTTGCCGCTGACTAGAGCCTGGAGCGTGGTAGTCGCCCGCGACTTCAGGGCACTTACGCCGAGGTCTGGGATGGTGTCTTCACCGCTGTGCGCAAGCGCTTGCTCGAAGAGACGGCACACGAGGTCGTCGGGTGCCCTCCTGGACGTCGCAGCGGTCTCGCGCCACTCCCGGAAGAGCTCCGCATCGGTGGATTCCTCGCGTTCCGCAGCGACCTGCTCGATCGGTCGGACGGTCTGGTTTGTAATCCGGTTTGTGATCTCGAACACGGCACATCCGGGCGACGTTTCGAGGAGCCAATCGGCGAGATCGGGTAGCGGGTCCTCAGAGATCACCTGCGCCTTGAGGATCGTGTCGTCGAACTGTCCATCCTGGGCCAACTCCACGAATTGCTCGGGAGGTCCTTCGAAAGAGACGAGGGGCCGGCCGCCTGGCAGGTCCCGGAGGGAGACCTGAACGTCGTGTTCGATGGACACAAGAACAGCCTGCTTCGTCTGTTCCCGCTCACCGAAATCAAGTGGTACGAGAGATCCCGCGTAGTGTCCGTTGCCAACCCCGCCAGGCAGGAGTTGCGGATCGTGGATGTGCCCGAAGGCGCAGTACAGCGCTCGGTTGAGCCCGTGGGTGTGGGTCGCATAGTCGTCGCCGACGTGTATGCGCCGCTCGGAGCGAGCCGGCTTGGCGCCATGCACGTGCAGGTGCGCCGTGTAGAAGACGTAGCCTTTACTTCCCGCCGCCTGCTCGGCTCTCGTTAGTAATTCTTCGTTCAGGCCGCGGATGCCGTCGGCGTAGCTTCCCTCGAAACGCGACGGGTCGTCAGTTGCGAAATCGGCGACTGCGGAGGGTGGGATGAACGGGATGCAAGCAACGGCGACGGGATGGGCGGCGAGCCCGGCGAATGGGAGCACGGTCGGTTCGTGTACGAACCAGAGGCTCCGGGGCGTCGCTCCTGCGACCAGCTGATCAAGCACCCGGAACAGCGCTGGCGAGTCGTGGTTGCCGCGTAGGACAACGGTTGGTGCCAACTCGCTCAGCCTGCGCAGGGCCTCGATGCCGAGTTGCATCGCATCGTAAGGCGGCCTTGGAGCATCGAAAAGGTCGCCGCTGTGCAGGATGAGGTCGGGCTGCTCGTTCCGGGCGACTTCGAGCAGCCCCGCAAGCGCCGCTCTCTGATCATCCGAGCGGTCGACGCGCCCTAGCTTGGCGCCCAAGTGCCAGTCTGACGTGTGGAGGAGCTTCACAGCTTGGTCTCCGGCCCGGCAAGAGCGGCGAGACTACGGCCAATCGACCGCACGGTTTCCTGTCTCCCAGCACTGTCCGTTTCCGCTTCGTCCGGGTTGGTGGCGAAAGGAGGAAACGGGAAGCGGATCGGGATTGGTTCCGGCACGATGGGCTGCGATACGACCATGGTTCCCGGCATGAAGCGGCTAGCCCGCTCCCGCAGCGCTGGAGTCAGGAAGCGGTACGTGTCCGACTCACCCGCATCCAGCCGCCCCGCCACCTTCAAGGAAGCGTTGCGGGGCAGGGAAGGCGCGACCGCCGAGGCAGCCTGCTGTGCGCCGATGAGGAGGACGCCGAGGGAGCGGCCGCGCTCGGCAATGTCTACGAGGAGTTCTCGCAGCGGAGAGAATCCTTGGGCGGGAGCGTATTTGTTTAGCTCGTCGAGGACGACGAAGCGGAGCGGCTCGCGCCCGGAGCCCTGTTTGTCGCGCCAGATCCGATCCAGGAGGGCGCCGACGACGAAGCGCTGGGCGTCTTCGTGAAGCGTCGAGATGTCCACGACGTGCAGACGACTGTTCTGAAGCGACACCGGGGAGACGCCGCACCGGATTAGAGGACCGATGTGCCGGCGCAGTCGAAGCAGCCGTCGAAGAAACGCCTGGCGGGTTCCCGCCTGCGTTCGGCCGAACCAAGCGGATACCGCTCCGTCGTCGTCCTGCGAGAAGACGTTCTCGAGCAGGTCGATCAGATCGTCGAAACTCCGGACGAGGTGGCCGTTCCCGGCGGCAACTTCGGTTGGCTCCCGTTCGGCCAGTCGCTCCGCGTTGTAACCGGTGTCTGGCTCCGCCTTGCTCAGGATGACCACCGCCCCTTCACGGTCGCCGGCAAGACGCCGCAGTCGCCGCAGCAACTGTATGCGGACTTGCTCCTCTACGAAGCCGACTTGAGTCGATCTCTCATCGGCCGCGGTAAAGCAGAACTGTAGGAGTTGTTCTCGGATGAACTGTTCGGGCGTCCACCCATACGGTTCGATCTCCGTCGTGCCGCGTGACTTGACGTCGGCCACGATGCCTTGGGCTCTGGCAGCGGGTGCGTAGAGCCGCACGGAACGAAACGGCCCTGGGTTGGCGACTCCTAGCTTCCCCCATCTCTCAGTTTCACCGGGTCGTCGCGAGAACTCTTGGTTTGCCCGGTCGAGATGGAGCAGATCTTCGCCTTTCGTATTGAAGACGATGGCCCGGGCACCATCGCGACTGGAGCGCCCTCCGAGGAGTTCGAGGCCGCGGTCCGTCTCCAGTAACTGGTAGATCAGAAACAGGGCGTAGGACGTCTTGGTGGCTACGCCCGAGATCCCCGAAATCGAGACGTGGCCCCCTGAGCGACCATCGATGAAGCGCATGTCGGCATAGACCGGGGCACCCGCAAGGTCGAGGCCCAAGGGCAGTTTCCCGTGCCTCATCTCGTCTTCGAACAGCGCGGCGCTGCGGTCGTCGCCGGAAGCGCGGAAGACCACGGCACCGGCGGAGGGTGCCACGAACAGTTCCGGTACCACACGCAGCACGCGGACTTCGGCTCGCCGGACGTGCTCCGCTGGCAGGAGCCGATCGATCACTCGGCCGGTGTCGGACGGTAAGTCGGCGCCTTCGAAGCGGGAGTGTAACTCTGTGACGATGCCGTAGTGGGTGACGTGCTCGTCGTTTGGAAGCTCGGTGGGTATGGCTACGAGGTCGTCGAGTTGGACCGTAGCCTCTGGGTCAAGTACGACGTAGAAGGTGCGGGAGTCGGTCTCGACGGAACCGTCCACCAGTCCAAGCAGGTCAGTCTGTCCGGCAACGTTCATGGGGAGGGGCTTCCTTGGTCGAGCGAGCGTACCGATTCCCGTAGGGAACGAAGAGCGAGGCGTTGGTCACCGAAAAGGTGACGAAGGTGCCGTTCCAGCCCTGCGATGGGCGTCAGGTTGACCGGGGCGCGTGTATCGCGATGGAGTGCGGATCCGAAGCGGGGAAGCCAGCGCTGGGCGTCGTTAGCCACGCGGACCGCCGACTCCTCCCCCACACCGGAGGGTACTTCGACGCGGGCGATCCCTCCCCAAGGGGAGGCCCACGGTCCGGCATCCCCCACGCGTAGGTAGCACGCGTAGCGGTCGTCGTCGAGTAGGAAGAGGCGGGAGCGTTGACCCTGCGTGAACGCCGTAACTGCACCCCATTCCTCGACAGGCAGCAGTCGCCGATGGTGACTCTTGACGAACCCAAGGACGGGCAGTTTGGTCTTCCGGCGCAGACCATGAAGCGGGCCATCCAGCACCGTGAGCCAGCCTTCCGAGCAGAGTCTCTCGGCTATCTTCGCCTCCGCTTCTCTCATCGACAGGCGAAGTCTGTTGTAGGCGTCCTGAAGTTCGTCGCCGGGGACAGACTGGGGTTCCCAGAGCCAGCCCCGCGGGTGAGGTGGGATCTCGGCGGAATGACCGCCCAGGAAGATCGAGGTGCGTCGAACTTCCACCTCGGAGAATCGGGCCGGTTGCTTCGGCGACACCAGCACCGCGCCGGCCGCCCAGGTTCCTGCCAAACCCAGTTGTAGTCGTCCTCGCTGGTCCATCCGAGTGAGTCGAGCCTCGGTACGGAGAGTTCCGTCGACGAAGGCGATACGGTCAGGTGCTGCACTCCCTGTTGGGTCGACGGCAAGAGAGTCGCCGTCTTCGACGAAATGACATTCGCCGACTTCTGGGTCGCCGTCTGTGGTGTGGAAGAGTGCCCCAGCCGCTTCGAAGGGCTCGACGCCGATGGCACGGAACGGCGCCGGGCGAGCGGCGCCGGACTCTCTGTCGGAAGCGGGCATGGGCGGCCATCGTATCCACGTCCAGTCTCAGAACGCGAGACTCGGTGTGCACAGCGGCACTGGCCCGCGAGCGTGCCTAGCAGCCCGTGGTGGAAGTTCCGCCGCGGGAGTAGGTTAGGTGGGGGTCGAGGCGGAGTAGGCAAAGGGAGTTCTGCGCGGGATCACCGCCACAATCAAGGATTGCGGGGCGAGCGTCTGCGTCATCCTTCTCACCGTGGTCACCAGGTTCTCCAAAGGCAGCCCGTTCTCTAGGCTGGACCATCTGCCGGATATCACGCTGAGCTTCACTCGGGCCACCTCGTGGGCTGGAGCATCAGAACCTCTAGGAGACGTAGCCGTCGCATCGTCAAGACGCAACGCCGCCGTCGTCCTTGAGTGCCCGGACGTTCGGCTCATTAGAAAGCGCCTTTGCCAAGCGGCCGATTCGATCGATGGATAGGCCAAGCACGGCGGCAACCGTCTCGTCTATCAGCTGACGCAGGGGGTCCTCGCCGAGTCGATAGATTGGCAACAACCTGTCAGGCCGAAGCTGGCGAAACGCTCTCGCAGCTTCTCGCAACGCGCTCCCGGGAAGAGCCGAAACGTCGAGGACCTGCAATTCCGCCGCACTCGTGTGGGTGAGAGCCGATCGGCCAGGGTACGGCCGGTGAGCATGGGCGAGGCGCAGGAAGAGTCCAACCGTGGAGTTTAGCCACAGACACATCATCTCCTGGACGCCTCGACGGTCAGCCTTCGGCCTCAGGCTGGCCCAACTGCGGATCCCGAGCATGGGTTCTGGCGTCAAACATGCAGCGAGACGTTGCGATGTATGCCGTACCTCAAGAGCCAGTTGCAGACGTGAACCACGGGCTAGCATCTGACGTGCTTGGCTCAAGCCCCGGCCGGTTCGCAAGGAAAGTTGCGCATCGGCCAGGACTTTGAGGGCCGTATCTCGGTCGGCGTCGTGGTGCCAGAGCCCCGGCCACCCGTCGCGAAGTGGATCGTGACCCTTTTCGCAGAAGAACATGCCCTGGTCACGACCCTTGATCTGCATGTGGTACGGGCCGATCAACCAGTCGTTCGACAGCTTCGCCAATGGTAGTGAGCCGTCTTGATCAAAGGGCACTGCCTTCTTGGCGAGAGTCCTCTTTGCTTCACGAACAAGTCGGGCCTGTACGAAGGCGGTGCCAGCCCAGGATTGGTCCGACAGGTCCGCGCTGGGGAACATCATGGACTTCGCCCCAGGACCGCCCTCCCCATACGATCTCCTGGTTTCCAGGGGGCAATGAGAGCAAGGCTGTTGTCAGAGACAGTCCTTCGATGGTCGTGAGAGGATTCCATCGCAGATTCACAAATCTGACTCTGCTTGCGGACGAGGGGCGTCGCCGCGTACAGACTAACAATGTCTCAGCCATGTTTGTGGACTCAGAAAAAGAGCAGTAGTAGCGACCCGGAATGCCCCTCTTGGCGGAGCGTTGCCTTGGATCGTGACTCGTGATGATCCAGTCCACTGTGTACTTCTCAAGGAGTAGGGCCCGTATCCGCCCCCAAGTCGACCCGGTCACGACCGCAGAAGGGAGAACGAACGCTATCCGCCCTCCCGCCTTTACATTCTCGTCCGCCAAGACCACAAACGCTGAACCGAGACCGGCATAAACACCGGCCGGCCCGCCCTTCAGCGTGCGGTTGAGAGCGGCCTTCATTCGACGCTGGTCAGCGGAGCTCAGGAGGGAGCCGAAAATCGGATTCCAATCGGTGTTGGCGGAGTCCCCGGGTCCCCCGGCCCGTGTATAGGGAGGATTCGCGATAATGAGATCGCAATCTCTGGGAAAGGAGGTTGCCGTCTCTTCCCTCTCCCCGGTTCCAGAGACAACGATGGAGTCTGGGCCTTCGTCGAACAGACCAAGAGTCGCAGCATTGCCGCCTGTGTCGGATGCGCGAAGCATGTCAAGGCTCCCCAGCCGAGCAGTGCCGGCATAAATGCCGTGCTGCATTCGGCGGAGATTCATGTCCCGAATCAGTTGACTCGTCTCTGACATGGAAAGAGTACTGGCGGCAAGATGAATCGCGGCGGGCACGACGTCGAAGCCATACACGGAGTCCTCAAGGACGACTCGGGTCGTCTCGCGGTAGGCGCCACCGTTAGCCCTGCGCGCGCGACGCAGCACTTCCTGGACTGCTGCCATGAGCAGAGTGCCGGAGCCACAGGCTGGATCGACTAGCCGAAGGCCAGAAAGGAAGCCAGGGTCCGCGAAGTCCCGGTTCCGCCACAGACGATGACGGTCATCAAAAGCCAGACCCGCAAGCATAATCGCGGCTGGGATTGTTGTGTAGTTCGTCGCCAGGAACTTCCGCGTGTCGAGGAGACGGTGGAAGATCCGACCAGCGAGATCGTGTCGCCGGATGACTCGCTGGCCCGCGATCGTTGCGGCCGTCCGCTTCAGAATAGCCAAAGACGGCGCTGCGACCTGAGGAGAAGTGTCTTTCAAGCTGTCTCTGGCAGCGTTGAAAATTGGCCACCAGTTGATCTTTAGGATCAGATCCCATTGTGATAGTAGTTCTGGGACTCCGTCGTCCGGGTCCGGGCGCGGCACGCGCTTGCCAGTGTGAGGATGGGGTAGTGCGGTTGGGTTCAGGCTATGCGCGAGTAGCTCTTGGAACAACAGAGCGTTGAGCCAAACAAGGGCTTTGGTCGCAGCAGGATCGCTGTTCTTTTCGCCTGGCTGTGGTACGCGCTCGAGAATAGAGCTAGCCTGTTCGATCGCGGCCGATGCTAGCGCGACAACCTCGTCGATGTCAGAACCGCCGTCCGCTTTGGCCCACCAATCGCGGAGGGTGTCTGCCAGATCTGAAATGCTGGCTTGGTTTAGGGGCGTCCAACTCTGCTGAGACGCCCGAGGGCGGTAGGCGAGTCGGAGATCGGTCGCAGTCCGCAGTTCCTGGTAGGACTGCGCTGGCAGCATGGTCTTGAGTCGCCCCGGATACTGAAGAGCGTAGCCGGCCTCGACTGGAATCCCGCGCCAAAGAAGAGGGGGGTCCGTTAGGCGAGACTCGGCGTCGATCCGACCATTGCTTGGGGCAAACTCGGCTTCTATCGCGATTGAGTACTCATCGAGGTCGACAAGCACGTCAATCTGGTGGCTCTTGCCGGTGGCGTCCTGAAGAGTCTGCTCCTCAACGGCATCCAAACCCTCCTGGCGCAAGTACTCGGCCAGTTTCCCATTCAAGGACATCTCTTTGGTCGTGTCGCTCATTTCAGACCTCCGGGTGGCTCCAGGGCAGCCGGCCCTCATGATCGCGCCCGGAATGCGCGCTCTCACTTGAGCGTAGAGCCTGGCGGGTTCGATCAGCTGCAGTGAAGTGCTCCAAGCCGCGGATGGCCATGCCGACCGACTTAAGAGCGGAATCGTCCGCTTGCGCTGGAGATTCGCCGCCTGGCTGGTCCAGACCGCACGGGACGTCGGTCGCCGCAGTCTCTACGGCCCTGAAGTCGAAGTCGGCTGGCCGGGCTTTGAGGATCTCGTGTGTCAGAGGATGGGGCCAGCGCAGGGCATTGGCGTTGGGCCTGTCCGGATCAACCATTCGAGGCAGAACGCTATGAGTCCTGCCGACCATCCATCGCACAAGGTCCTTCGTGAGGCGCACCGGGCCGGCGTCGCCACCACCGCTAGGGTAAACGGCAACGCGGTAGCAGCCACCAAGGAGGAACTCGACGTCGGGCATGGGAGCAACGGAATCTACACCGTGACCCTGGTGCGACCACGAGTCATCCGGGAGGCGAGAGTACAGGCCAAACTTGCCGGAGAGCGAATAGCAGCAGCTGCTTGCCCTTGCCGCGGGCGCTGGCCGTCTTCGCGACCGGCTCTTCGTTGCGGAAGTCGCCGACGAGGCCACCGGTGGTGTCGTTCCGGGCGGCGCCATATGTGACTTGGAAGTCTTCGACCTGCCCGACATCTTTCGCGACCGAGACTAGCGCCCTGCCGAGGTGTTCGGTTTCCGGGCCGGAGTACGTGCTGTTCGCCGTCCGCTCGTCCGACCGTGGCAGTGGCGCAGTGCAGAGCGCATCGACGCGCAGGGCGTTGACAGGGGTGGTGAGGAGAGGTCCCATCTAGGGCTAGGCGCATGCGCTCGCAAACGCAGTCGGCCTGCGGTTCCGGTAGCGGCAACTCTCCAGTCCCATGTTTGATTCAGACCGTGCCCCACAGAGTAGGATTGGTGCGAAGGGGCCAAGGTCGCCAACAGCCCCGGCCCCGGCGCAGGCAAAGGAGCCTGCGGGTTCTACGCAGGAAGCCTCGGCACTATGAAGATCCACCGCTCTCAAGATCCTACGCTTGCTCCGCTTGACGAGCACCGGGCCGAAATCGAAATGATCGGCTGTGTCACGTGAGTACGCGTGCGCGGACGTACTTTCAGCTCTACGAAGACCAAGATGGTCGATGGCGGTGGCGGCTTCGATCCACCGCGACCCACGACATGATCGGCCGGTCGACTCGGGGCTACAGGACCGAAAAGGAGTGCCGGGACTCGATCGATTCCGTCAAGGAGTCGGCCGACTCACGGATCCGTGAACTGACGGACGAGCAGATCGCACTGCTGGCCGCGCAGTCGGGCCAACTCGACCTCTGCTAGGAACTCCCCAGCAAACGCAGGCAGTAGCCCACGTCCAATCGAAGCGATCGGAGACCACGATCTACGATCAATCGAATCCTCGACACACTCGATCCCGAACCCCTGGTACCCAGCGAGCAACTCGGCAACTAGGCGAGGCTGATGGAAGATCATGTTCGCGGGGTGGTTCCTGATCGTCCACGGCAGGCGATGGCAAGGCCTAGGTCGACGGGGACGTCGCTCCTGCACAACGGCCGGCATTTCGGCGAAGGGAAGGTCTCGCTCGCGCGAGCGGCACGCGAAGCCGGAGCCTCTCCGTGGGAGATGATGGACTGCGCCCGGGCGACGAAGGTGCCGGCCAGCACCAGGTGTTCGCGATGACGAGACGCTTGACGCGCTCCGCATGCCTGCGGGCGAAGTCGAGGCCGATCGGCCCACCCCGGTCGTTCATGAACAGGGTGATCTCGCGAAGGTCGAGATGTTCGAGCAGAGTGGCCAGGTGGCGCGCGTGACTCTCGGGCGGTCGATGCGATCCCGTTCACGCGGCGCACAGCTCCCTGAGCTTCTCGAGACAGTCCGCCCAGCTCCGCTCGTGCTCGTCGCGGGCCTCGTCCTGGGTGAACCGGGCGTGGGTGAGCGTGAGGCGCGTCCTGTCGGCCGATTCAGGTTCGAACTCGATGGTGACCAGCGTCTCGGCGTCGCTGCCTTCCCAGCGCCAGGTGTGCACCAGACGACGTAGTGGCGCGACTTCCCGGTACACGCCGCGGGCAAGCCAGCGCTGCCCGTCGGTCCCGCGAATCTCGATGAGGAACGTCCCGCCGACCGCGACGTCGGCGACCGCGCGCGAGGCCACGGCATCGCCCGGCGCCAGCCACTGCCTCAGCAGCTCCGGGTCGGTCCATGCCGCGTAGACCCGTTGGACCGGTGCGTCGATCACGCGTCGCAGCGTCAGTTCCGTCATCGCCGTTCGCCCTCCTCGTCGGCGCCGGTCTCGACCAGTGCGCCAAGCGCATCGAGGCGCTCCGTCCAGAAGCGCGTGTGGAACTCGAGCCAGTCCTGGGCGTCCCGGAGCGCGGCCGGGTTCAGCCGGCACACCCGTTCCCGGCCCCGCGCTTTGCGCGTCACGAGGCCGGCGCGTTCGAGTACGCCGAGGTGTTTCGACACGCCGGCGAACGACAGGGGAAGAGGCCGGGAGAGATCGCCGACGGTCGTTCTCCCGGAGGCGAGGCGACCGAGGATGGCGCGGCGTGTGGGGTTGGAGAGTGCGTGGAAGACGCGGTTCAGACTTTGTTCAACCATGTGGTTGAGCGTACGGGAATCTGCGCTGTCATTCAACCCTCGGGTTGAATGACAGCTTGGGTCTGGGGGACGAACGTAGTATCCCCGCAGCCCCAGGGAGCACAATGATGCTCAGGAACATCCTCGCCGCCATCGTCGGCTACATCGCCATGGCCGCCGTGCTCTTCGCGCTCTTCTCGCTTCTGTGGCTGACGGTGGGGCCCTCGCGCGCCTTCGAGCCGGGTTCCTGGGAGGTACCCGGCAGCTGGGTCCTCGTCCAGCTCGTACTTGGGCTCGTGGGCGCGTACATCGGCGGGCAGGTCTGTGCCAGGGTGGCGCACGATGCCGGGGGCGCCACGTTTCTGATCGGCCTGGTAATCGTGTTCGGAGTGGTGGATGCCCTGATCCCGCCGGAGATGGTGGCAGAACCGCGCCCCGACGACGTGTCGATGATGGAGGCGACCGCGGGCGCCCGCCAGCCGGCATGGTTCAACTGGCTCAACCCGCTGGTTGGGGTCGTGGGCGTCTGGTTCGGAACGCGGAAGTTGCGCGAGTAGCCCGCGAGGGCATGGGGTACGCCGAGGTGTTTCGGCACTCCGGCGAACGACAGGGGAAGAGGCCGGGTGAGATCGCCGCCGGTGGTACTCGCCGAGGCCAGGCGACCGGGGATGGCGCGGAGGGTGTCTAGCCGTCGTCCGCGGACGGCTCTGGAAAGTACTTCGTTAGGAAGCGCTCTATCTGCTCGAGTCGGTTGGTCAGTTCCTCACCGGCCAGGTAGTCGCCGTCGTCGTAGTTGCCGAGCGCGGACGTGGCCTCTTCAGCGCATATGCGAGGAAACCACTCGGCGAAGTTCTCGGGACCCACCCAGATACCCAGTGCTCCGCCGTTCGGGTCGGCTCGCGGGGTCGCGTACATCAGAAAACGCCGCTTGTCTGCCGGTGGCGCGATTCTCACAGATGCCTGTTGCGCCTGTACCGGCAGACCAGCCTCCTCCGAGATGCGGACGAAGCGATCGAACTGCTCTCCGACGCCCGCTTTGACCGCCAGGCTACGGATTGCCTCAACGGTGTACCGCCGCTTCGGACGCGGCGGCGCGACGGGTTCGTCGATCACCTCGCGAACCAGGAACTTCGGGCCGCCATCTATCTCGAACACCTCGAAGCTGACAACGCTGATCGGAATACCGAAGCGCCCGAGGAAGCTGTTCATTCGCTCCAAGCCAGGGTGGACGCCGGCACCGACGAGCAGCAAGGCGATCTCCCGCTCTTCCTCTTCGTCCAGAAGCTGCTCTACTCTGGCTGAAAGCGCCTCTTCGTCCCCAAGCTGGCGGAATCCACCTTTGAGTAACCCGCGGACGTCATCCGTGTCGAGACGTGCGAGTGACGAGGCGTAGTAGAGCGCCTGGTTCAGCGCCCCATCGTCGAGAAGCCCGGGCTTGACCTCGATCACCACCCAACGGTCCTGCGAATCGATCGCCAGAAGATCGAGACGCCCGTCGTCGATCGTCACTTGTTGGCCGACTAGTGTCAGCCCTTGCCCGATGAGGGATGCGTCATTGACGATCCAGTCTTCGAGGTGTTTCTCCAGGTCGATGTGGGAGCGCTCGATTCTCTGGGGCTCCGATTGCGGCACGCCTTCATTCTCCGGCTGTTTCTCGATCGTCCATGCGGCCAGTTTCGTCATTCTCGGCTCCCCTCTGCGCTAGTCGGTCTGGCGGGTCGAAGCTGCGGGTCTGCCGGAACAGTTCCCCGAGTTGCGTGGTGTCGCCGCAGGTCGTAGGCGTGTCGCCACCTACGGCCCACTAGCACGCCCTTCCTCCCAAGCCTCGTAGACGGCTTGGGCAAGTTCCGTGAGGCTCGCCTTGTGGTCGTTCCAGGTTTCCGGCGCTAGTTGGAACTGGATCTCCGGCTGTGCATCCTCGTCGGCTGGCAAGGCTTCACGGTTCGGTGGCCACGTCGTGTACGGGACCTCCTCGACTCGTGGCCTGAACTCCTCCCTGCACAGACGAATGGCGCGCGGGAAGAAGACCATGGCTACTTCGTCCTGGTTGGGATCGACCCGCGCGAACTGAACCGAGAGCCGTCCCGAGGGCGTCGGTCTCTGGAGCTTGAAGGCGAGCCCGTAGGAGTTCGACCTCTTCATTGCTCGCGGCCAGTCTTTCTCGAACACGCCCTTGACCTCGTGGAACAAGGCCGGGACTCCGCATCGACTGAGCTTCTCATTGAACACCTCCTGGAGTTCCTGTCTGCTCCTGCGCCTGCGTCGTGCAGTCCGTTGGGCATTGTCCGTTGGCTGCACTTCCACCTGCTTGGCCAGCAGGCTCTTCCCACCTTGGTCGAATCCGTGGAAGGTCAGCAGGGAGATGTCCATGGCGCTGTTGTTGGCGAGGAACCTCACCATCCGCTCCGTCCTATCGTCAACGCCGAGGCCAACCAGAAACAGGCGCAGCGGCTTGAGGGACTCCAACTCCCCGAACAGCGGGCTGTACCAATCTTCGAAGTTCTCGATCTTGTCGATGCCGTGAGCACCTGACGCTGCCGCTATGTGACCGGCGAGCTCTTCGAGGTCCATGTCGTCGAGGTGAGACGCATAGTCGATCACCTGCGCGACCGCGTCCCGTGACAGCGTGCCGCGCTTCAGTTCGAAGACGGTCAACCTGCCGTCTCCGTCTACTCCCAGGAGATCAAGCGGCCCGCCGTCCGTAGGCGTTTGCCGACCGACCAGGGTCAACCCTTCGATCAGGAGGTGCGGGTTCTCGACCAGGGCCTCCTCGAGCATCTGTTCGGATCTGAGCCGGTTGGCCGAGGCCAGAGGAATGGCCCGCGAACCATCGAGTTGCCAGAGCTTGATTCCTTCCACGTCGGTCGACCTCCTCGTGCTTCTCGCTGCATTCCCGCAAAACGCTCCATGCGGTAGCGGGGACTGATCCGGCTGAGAACCAGTGCTGGTAGCGGTGACCCCATCCCGCGCGCCCTAGGGCAGCGGCACTATGCGTTCCCGTTTCCTTCCGCAGCAGAGCCACCGTCATCGGCTAGCTGCCCTTTGTCGTCATCTCTACACTGCAGGTACTCCTCAATGGCGCGCAGCCTGCCGCCCTGCCGGTTGAGATCGGGGTCGGCAATCTCGATAGCGACAGCTTCCAGGGCGTCGAGGATGTCTGGCCGCTTCGTCTGGTGAGTCTTGGGCGGTTCGGCCAGCTTCTGGCTTCCCTTTAGGACCCTGAGGAGACCGAACCAGGAGAAGTACTGCCACCGGGAGGCCAATCCGCGAGTTCCGGCGTGAAGAGTGTTGTGGTACCTGAGACGGCTGAACAACGTGCTGTTGCCGCTCCCGGCTTGGCCGACGTAAAGCAGACGAAACTCACGATCGTAGAGGGCGTAGATGCCCGCTTGGTCGCGAAAGTCCACGGCCTTGTCCCTAGCCTTGAGCCTGCCAAGCAGTCCCGCCTTGTTCTTACTCCAATCGACCTTATCCCGGTCCCAGAATAGCCCGTAGCTCTGGATCAGCTTGTGGTGTTTGGCCACTTGAATCTCCCTTCCCGGGCTCTTCAGGGTTTCGTGTGGAATGTGAGCGAATCGGGGTAGAGGTCGAGTCCGCCGAGATGGAAGTAGATGGCGGTGCGGAAGCGGTCTCGGTTCCGGTAGCCGCGTGCGGATTTCTTGAGCCACTGGATCACCGAGTTGATGCCTTCGAGGCGTGCGTTGGTGACGCCTCGCTCGATGGCGTTCAGCACGCCGTCGAGATGAGTCTTGATCATCCGGGCCACCCGTTTCATCGGCTCCAGGCGGCTGCGGATCGCCCACGAGTACCAGCCCTTGAACGTAGCCAGCGCCTCGGCGCGGTCCCGGGTCTCCCACATCATCATCGCCACCTCCTTCAAGTGCCAGCAGCGGGCCGTCTTCGAGGTGCCGTCGATCAACTCCTTGAAGCGAGGCCATCGGTGCTCCGGCACCCGGTCCGGGTGGTACAGCCACAAGTAGCGCGTGTCGGTCAGGCGTTCGTCGCCGAGGCCGCGCAAGTGTCGGTGCTCCTCCCTGCGCACTTGGTCCACGGCATCGCCGAGATGAGCCGCGACGTGGAACGTGTCGTACGCGATCTTGTCCCCGCCGTTCGGCAGGCAGGACACCGTGGCCGAGATGTACGCCGGCCACATGTCCATCGCTACCGTCTCGATCTTGGAACGCTCGACCTCCGATAACGACTCGTAGTACGAAGACAGAGCCTCCTTGCCGCGACCGTCGGCCACATGATGAACGCGCGGCTCACCCTCGATGTCCGCCACCACCGTCACGTACTCGTGACGCTTCTGAAACGACGTCTCGTCCACGTCAAGACAGCGAGACGCGGGCGCCGGGCCGCGACGCGCCAGACCACGCTTCACCGCCCTCTGCATCACAACGTCCACCTGGTCCCAACTCAAGTCCAGACGCCGCGCCACCGCCGACATGCTCGCCTCGCCCAGCCAGTCGATGACCAAGGCCTCGAACAACGCCGTGAAACGAGAGCCTGCATCCGACCACGGCACGCCGATCGTGTGCACTCCGTGCTCCCCGCAACGCACCCGCGGCACATCCGCCGTCAGGATCGTACGGTACTGGCACGTCGGCAGATGCCGCCAGCGCCGGCGACGCGAATCGTGGCGACTCGCCGAGCCGCCGCATTCGGGGCAACGGTACGACTCGTCCCTGCCACGAGCCACGAACACCTCCACCTCCCCTGCCTCTAGCCGAAGCTCGACGCGCGTTACCTCCCAAGGACTCTCGACACCCAGAATCCGACCGTACAAGTCTGTGTCTCGCATCGCGCGAGACTACGGCATCTCCACCATCAACCCGGAAGAGCCCCTTCCCGTCTGGTGACTCTCCCACTACGAGCATCTGCTGCTCTCCTGCGGTTGGTTGTGGTTTGGACCGCGCTTCTGCGCGAACGAAGTTACGACTCTACTGCGACCAAGAGCGAGTTTGGGGCGAGCGAAGAACGCTGTGGCGCGACGCTTGAGCGATCAGGAAGGAGGGAGAACCGCAACGGAGCTATCGTTCGAGTAGCCGATGCCGTCGCGCAGACGAACCGACGCGAGGGCGATCCCGCCAACTTGACCGGAGAGCACCATGAGCTTCCTCAATCCAGAACCACGCCGCCGACTTTGGCTCCGCCTCGCCGTTGGCACCGTGATCCTGGCTACCGCAGCGGCCTTGCTGGTAGCGGCGGCCCCAGCGGCCGCCCCGCCGGCCTGCTGCCCTTGCGCTGACGAAGCCGCTTACGCGGCCGACATGTACAACGCGTTTGCGCAGCGCATGGGCACGAACCCTGGGAACAGGCTCTGGAAACAGGCCAAGGAAATCCT
>Ga0209022_1001982_pt1 | contig 18587 bp, 18 predicted proteins | sample PinacodermPK_FD_187300 | JGI IMG/M metagenome (GOLD analysis project Ga0209022, IMG submission 187300) | Host-associated microbial community of the marine sponge Aplysina aerophoba from Gulf of Piran - sponge pinacoderm, lysed by proteinase... | ecosystem: Host-associated > Porifera > Sponge >...
ATTTCAACTTGATGCGTGCATCCTCGGTTTTGAACTGCCAATTAATCGGCTTGGCTGTCTCATTCCGATAATCCACCCAAGCCTTGGTTTTATGCTCCATCGTCGCACGGTCAGGGATCCGCCGTGCCAGACATTGACGCGTCATGACATTGATTGCAATTGCGGCCATATTTAACCAACTCCCGTGCTTGGGTGTATAGTGAACCCTCAAACCGATTGACGAGACGACGTGCCTCAGCGGGTTTGAATGCGTTATACAAGGTGGACCGTTTGTGTGTATTCAAATGGTCCATGACCACAACAATCTTCTTCTCGGGAACATGAACATCGGCACGGTCTTTCAACACATGGGCAAGGTCCGGCTTAGTTCGACGGTCCGTGACTTTCACATGACGCCATCCCAGCAGTGGAGCCGCCATCATGAAGAGATGAGCCGTTCCGTTCCGTGTCTATTCGTCATCGTCGCACGCCGGTTGACCGGGACGTACTGGTCAAGGGAGATGGGTTTCCAGTGTCTGTTGCCTTGACGTCTCATCCAAGCAGACCAAAACCGTGTGGTCATCATACTCGCGATGGTCAACCTCCAGAACATCTTCCATAGCGTAGACACAATCAGCATTCGCTTCGGGGGAATACACCAGGTTTGCTTACGCCACGGCTTTAAGCAGTTTTTTTTAGTGACCTCCGCACCGTCTCGGTCGAAATCGTGTCCACAATCTCTCGTTCAACCAACTGATCACTTAACAGTTTTAAACTCCACTAGGCATGACCCTCGGGCGGCTTGGAGCAGGCCAACATGACCAGTTTGGCCTCACTCTCACCATCCCGTGTGCGCGGCTTACGGTTCTCTTGAACCTTGCGTTCAACCGTCGCTTCAATCCCTTCCAAAACGCATTGTTGACGCACCTGCTCAACCGTTGCCGTACCGACACCAACAATATCAGCTATCGCCTTGTCTTTGTATCGACCACCAGGACGATGCTCGTCGGCTCACAACAGAATCTGAGCCCGTGAGCGTGATTGAGCCGAACCCTTGCCACGCTTGATACGGTCTTGTCAACACTGCTTCTCATCCTCTGCCAAATGCACGCGGTCAATGTTTCTGCCTGTCTTTTCCATCATCATTATCCTCTATCAATCTCCCCAGTTTCAGCTCCAACCATACGACCGGTTAGGCATGCACGATGGACCTGATTATTGAGGAAGAATTACTGCTCGCAATTAATTGTTGTTGTTGATTGACAATATGACAGAGAATAATGCAAATTAATGACATCAATTCAACGGTGTCGTGATACTAGGATTATTGTTTGAAAAAGAGGGTTCATAGTGCTAGAAGCACGACTGCAAAGGGGTTTTAGGCAAAAAATTATGGAAATTCTGGTCTCAATGTCAGGTTTAAACATGGAGCGGGTGTCGTTTCTTCCTGGTGTAATTGTAGGCAATAATGATGTGTATTGTTCACCCATACCACGAGATGGTGAAACGGGAGCCTAGAAAAATTGTGCGATCCTCATAGATCCAGAGTTTGGAACTGCGTGTGCAAATGTCAAACCTGGGGGTGTGATTACCGGTAATATTGGCTTGCTATTGCTTGTCTGGGGGAACTTCTGACCTCAGTCAGGAAATAAAAAAGTGGTGAATTTCAGAGGTATCTGACAACAAAGGAATTCTTTGGGCGTTCCTGGCAATCTGACGAGGAGCTCTTGGCCGAATTCACAGCAAAATCTACTTTTTGCCAAGATGTTTTAAATTTCATCCGGAAGGTTTTTAAACACTGTTTCCCTTATCATTTGGAAAACATCACTTGGAATACGGCATACTCTTTTCTTTTTGTCGGGGATAAGTCGATACGTAGATACAGTCATTATGTGCGAGCAAACGGCCCACGTGTCTTCACCATCAAGGGGGATTTCATTTTCACGGACCATTCCGGTAAATTTTGTTCAGCCGTGCTGAGGGGTATAACCAACACCGTGCCATAGATTCTTATTTTTCTTTGAGAAAATTATGACTGGGTGTCTATTTTTTGTCAAACCCAAACTCTTTGGGATATTCAGTTTCTGGCAGTTCACACCAATATACTTCTGTGATCCTGGGATCGCGACTGATTTTAAGTGTTGGTTTCTTGTCCGGTGTGTTTGTCATTTCAGCCTGTCCATAAGTTAATTACCGCTCCAAGGAACATAAGTGTTGACATTATTTTTTTTTCTCCTCATAATCATACCCATAACCGGGGTCTAATTGACTACCGTTTCTCTGCAAGGGGAAGTAATGAAGAAGGGCGGTTTTCCGCCCTATCTTTTTTACGGGCCAGTAAAACCAAAACCGGATTTGGGATAACACCACCAAGATCATTCCCCTAAAGTTCAATTTTTATGTCCCTCAGCAATTCTTTCAAGTAAGCCTTATAAGCATCGCGCTTGTCTTGCGGTATATGGCTTTCGATCTAGGCGACTCTCTCCTCCAAATTATCATCTCCCATCAATTCATCTGGAATATCCGCAATTTTGACGAGGCACTGGCGCAAAGCCCAACTTGCCAATTCATTATCACCGACCGTGCGGTCCAGCTCAACCGCATTGGTGCTGTCATAAACTGAAGTTTGTTGGATGTCATCCAGTTATCAGCTTCTGGAAAGTTCTCCCAATTATACTCTTCCAGAATAACCCTTATGAACTCGGTACCTGATTCCCTGGCGAAGATACTCAACGAACGGACTGACTGGTTCGGGATCTGAACCTTGTTTTTCAGCACATTCCATGACTCGTTTCCCAAAGACATCACGTTGAGCTATGGATTCTTTCTCGGCAGAAACCATGTAATACGCATACTTACCACCAATCGCCAACATCTTATATCCATAGTCGGCATTATAAGGGGGATTGTATTGACAATTAATAGCTTGGAATATTGGTGGCTTGGTCACGGCCTCGCATATGGATTTGATGGGTTTACCTAGTTTTTAGCCTTGTCAATATTGAACTTTAATTTCCACATCCTGGCTCTTTTTCCCCGCTGCCGAATCCAAAATCTGATACGCCTTTTGGTCTTCTACAGGAGGGCTAGACGAGGCCTGTAGAGTTATTGATAATGTCAGGGAATTTGGAAAATAGTGCTCAAATAGTTACTTTTTAGGGAAAAACTGATTCAAAACTGAAAAATTACCCTTTAAGAGGTAACCAGGCAATCAAAAGTTGAAGTACAGTCAATGAAAAAAGTGTATTTCTGACTTAAAATAAAATTTACTGAGTAAGAAAGCAGGAATACACCAAGTTTATAAGGGTTTGAATTGCCGAATATTTTTCATTAATAATTTCAAATTCCGATATACATTATTTCTGTGGCCGATTATGATTACGCGCATTTCTTCATCATTGAATTCATAGATTATACGAAAATCTCTTACTCGGGCGCGATAAAATTGATAACTTGATAATTTTTTAACTCCTTGAGCTTCCGGGTCAGCTTGAAGTTTTTCAATTCGGGTAGATATTTGATTGAAAAAAACTAAATCTCGTCTTTCCAATTTGTCAAGAAAAACTTGGGCAATGCTTGTGAACTGGAGATTACGTACTCCTTATGCGTTCAAAAAACTTCTCTGATTCCTCTACACTCAGCATTCCATTCTTCTTTGCTTCGACGGCAAGTTCACCCCAAATTTTATCATCTTCTATATCCCATTCTATACGCTCTTGGATTGCAGAATGTAAATACTCCGTGACAGTCTGACCATACTCTTCGGCTAGGGTTTGCAAGTAATCATGTAAATCCTCCTGGACAGCAATGACCATATCGGGTGGTGTTTTATCACTCATAGTGTTCTCCTCTCTGACTAGAATGTGGTAATCATGATTAAAGTTTTTACGTCAATCAGGATGAAAACCAATTCATTTAAATCATAATGGATAGTAAAGCTTATTTTATAATATTTCAAGGAAATAATTTTCCAACCCGGACAAGTCTTGATTGTGGCAGCTTGTGATACCATGAGGTTGGAAACAGTGTCGGCTTTCCAGTGAACATGAACCTGGTTCTGAAACATCTTTAAAACACAATATTATTGACCCTGCTACTGCTAGCGACAAAAGAGGTCGAACGAAAAATAGAATAAGAGATGAGGCATGCAAATTGAGTTTAAGTATGAGGAAAAATATCAAAATTTTGTTTTGGAAGTTAAGATTAACAACCTCCAACATAGAGGGCTTGGTTGTGTCCGAGCATATGGTGCTGATGGATTTACCCCCGAGTAATCACCTCGTCTATGTTACCCTATGATATTTGCCTCTGGTGCTACTGCTTCATACCCCGAGCCGAAATGAAGCCTATGAATCCATAGACTAATTCCTTAATCCAACTCCCTAATGACCAAGCTTAACAAAGGAATGCGAGGTGAGATCTGATTTAGAAAAGGTCAGGTTAATTGTAATATTCACTTTTAAGGGAAAACTTATTGAGAATGAAGTGTCTAGGAAATCTGCTATTTTGGCAAGTTGCTGGATTAGCATACTTGCGACCAGTGACTAATCCTTTTTAAGGACCGGCTGAATCAAATGCTTACTCATTCTGCTCAATGCTTGCTCAATTCACTATTGTATATGTTATCACAGAGAAACATTGAACATATTCTCAAAGAACATAACCCTTGTTACGGAGACCGGATGCAACTCTCTCAATGGCCTGACCTAAATTGTGGATGATGAAATCCACATCCTCTTCAGTTATTGTCAAACCCGGAGACATGATATTGAGCCGTTCAATCGGACGGACAATGAGCCCCAATTCTTCTGCAGCGTTCGCAATCAGCTTGCCGATATCCAACTCACTCGGAAAACACTCCTTAGTTGCTTTATTTTGGACATTCTCAACACACCGCATAAGCCCCATTCCGCGAACATCACCGACCATAGGATATTCACGCAGAGATTCGATTTTATTGCCAAAATAAGTCCCGATAGATTTGGCATGATCTAAAATGTTATCGCGTTCAATTATTTCGATATTTTTCAAAGCAGCAGCACAGCAAACGGGATGCCCACCGTAGGTAAAGCCATGAGGGTAGTATCCATATGTCTCACCGGTCGAAATAACATCATGGATATGATCTGAGTAAATCACCGCAGAAATAGGAAGATAACCGGACGATAAACCCTTCGCTGAAGTAATTATGTCAGGAACAATGCCAAATACATCCTCGGAAGCAAACCAGTGTCCAAGACGTCCAAATCCAGTGACAACCTCATCGGAAACATACACAATATCAAGCTCTCGACATAGTTCTCTAATGCGGTTCAGGTACCCGTTGGGTGGAACAATTACGCCACCTGCCCCCATGATGGGTTCAGCAAAAAAACCACCAACCTTGTCCGGACCAATTTCAGCAACTTTATCTTCAAATTCATGGACCAAAAAGTCACAGTATGCAGCTTCATCCATATCGTTTGGTGCCCTGTAGATGTAAGGCGTTGAAATATGATGTATGGTATCAGTGATGAACTGAAATTGCGAAGTACGGTCCGAAGCCTTGTAACCCAAAGACATTGAGGCATAAGTTGAACCGTGATAAGCCTGCTTACGGGCAATCATATGAATTTTTTCAGGCTTGCCCCGACATCCTTGATAAAAATGTATGAGTCTGAAAGCACTATCAATGGCCGTTGACCCACCTGTTGCAAAGTGAACTCTGTTCAGGTCGCCTGGTGCTAGGCAAGCCAGTTTAGCCGCTAACAACGCTGAAGGTTCATTGGCCATATCTGTGAATATTGAGGAATATGAGAGTTTTCTCACTTGTTCAGCGATGGTTTCAGCCATCTCTTCATTACCGAGGCCTATATTATTGCACCACAATCCCCCGATCGCATCAAGGTAGGTTTGACCGTTGGCGTCAGTAATGTGGTTGTCTAAACCTTCTTTAATAACGAGAGCACCATCTCTTTCAAAGTTTCTGAATAGGGTAAAAGGATGCAGATTGTGTCGGCGATCTTTTTCCCAGATTTCTTTGGAGGCGTCATTAATTAATTCGGGCATTGTTTCTTCCTGAAGTTAATTCAAATATTTATCGCTGGTTTTGAATAAAAAAAAGTTCATTTATCTAACGAACGAGCAATTAACTCTTTCATAATCTCATTTGAACCCCCGTAGATCATTTGCACACGAGCATCGGTGTAAAGCCTGGCAATGGGATAGTCAGTAATATATCCGTAGCCCCCATGCAATTGCAAACATTCATTGATAATTTCATTAGCAGTTTGACTCCCCCAGTACTTCACCATTGATGCTGTTGAGACTTTAAGTTGGTTTTGTTCCACTTGAAGAATACAGTCATTAATAAAGGTTCGCAGTAGTTCAGCCTTGGTCTTCGCTTCAGCCAACTTAAAGCGAGTGTTCTGTAAATCCATAAGACGTTGCCCAAAGACTTTGCGGTCCTTGACGTAATTGAGTGTTTCATCAATGGCGAGGTCGATCATCCCTAATGCACCAATTGCAATTAATAATCGTTCCCACGGTAATTGCCGCATAAGTTGATAGAATCCTTGCCCTTCTTCTTCACCAAGCAAGTGAGTCTGGGGAACCATTACATCATTAAAAAACAATTGCGCCGTGTCATTGCCGCGTTGTCCAAGCTTGTTTAAGGGTTTGCCTCTTTCAAACCCCTCAAGGTTTCGAGTATCAATGAGGATAAGTGAAACTCCTTTAGCACCAAGAGATTTGTCTGTTTTGGTTGTTAAAACCACCAAGTCGGCTGACAATCCATTAGTAATGAAAGATTTGGTTCCATTAATACAATAATGATTACCCTTCTTTTCGGCAGTAGTCTGGATTGATTGAACATCGGATCCACAGCCTGGTTCAGACATTGCTAGAGCACCGATGATTTCGCCGCTAACCAATTTTGGCAACCAACGCGATTTTTGATCAAACGACCCGTAATTGACGAGATAGTGAATGACGATTGATTGAATGCCATAGCCCCAAGCAGAATCTCCACAGCGACCCTGTTCATAGAGTGCAATTGAGTCAAATCCGAATGACCCTCCACTGCCACCATACTCTTCGCTGACTGAACCACCCATGATACCGAAATCACCTGCCGCCTTCCAGAAGTCTCGGTCAACGATCCCATTACTCACGAAGTGTTCCATTTTGGGAATAAGGTGTTCCTTGTAAAAGTGCTGAACAGATTGAGCAAACAACCCGTGTTCTTCGGTTTTCCACGTAGAGGTTTCTGTCACTAAGCTCATAGGCAATATTCTCCAGTTTTCTCTAAAATTAACTTCATAATAGCAAGCCTAGCTTCAATTAAAACGATTAGCGATTATAGGATTTAATGTGCTTAAAGAAGATTTATACTCATTTTTAAATCACCCTTATCACAAATCACAACACTCTTTCTCAAACATATCTAAATGAGTTCAACCACAATTATATCAATTTAATATTCTTCAATTTGCCTTGTCACGTGATACCATTTCTCACCTTTATGTGAGCGGCCAAAAAAATGGAATAATCAAGCTCGCAAGAATCCCCGTACAAATTGTCAAGGGTAAGCCGATTTTGAAAAAGTCCTTAAATTCATACCCACCAGGACCATACACCAAAGTATTAGTTTGATAACCAATTGGCGTTACAAAACTTGCTGAAGCGGCAATCATCACGGCAACAACTAAACCACGTGGGTCAACTCCTAAACTCCAGCCAACACCGATGGCAACAGGAGTAAGGATAATTGCTACCGCGCTATTGGAAAACAGTTCAGTCATCACTGAAGTTAAAACGTAGATAACCCAAATGACAATAAAGGGTGGCAAGCCAACGAGCCAATAGGAGAAAAAATCTCCCATGAGAGTCATACCACCAGAAACATTTAAAGCTTTGCCAATTGCGAGCATTGACCAAATCAAAACGAGTAGGCGTGCATCGGCAAAATCAAAAGCCTCTTCGGCATCAATACATCGGGTAAATAATACCACAGTCACAGCGAGAATACCTAGCAGGGCGATTGGAGCCAATCCAAATGCCGCCCCAAGAATAATTCCTAAAAAGGACGCAATTACTATGGGTGCTTTGCCTCGTCGGTAAGGTAGAGAAGAGGGTTCAGCGACCTCAACAAGTTTGAAATCCTCTGCGAACCGGCCCATGTCTTGAATCGAGCCCTCAACGAGTAAGGTATCACCGACGCGAAGTGCGACCTCGGTAAATTGTGGAATTGATTTTTCCGTTGGACGATGGAGAGCATAAGGATATATATTGTACTTGCGACCAAGGTCCAAATTCTTTAATTTTTTTCCAATGATGGTGCATCCCGGTGAAATAAGAACCTCCAAAGCTTTTGTCTTTTTGGCCGAAACTTTGTTGATTGAAGCATGTATGTCATCATCCTGAACATCAGATTTATCTGCTTCCTCACTTGTCTTACTCAGACCATAACGCTCAAAGATGACTTCCATTTCGGTTGCCACCGTTCGCAGAACTAAGCGATCACCAGTTTTCAAAGCACCATTCATAACCGCGGCAAAGCACGATTCATTATCGCGATAAATATCAATAACCCTGACTTCCCGGTGTGAGAATAAACTCACATCTTTAGGTCTTCTGCCAACCAGTGGGCTTCCTTCAGGAATCACAACATCAACAAAAAAATTCATTTTGCTACGGTCACGAAGAAACTCTGCCATTGATTCGCGATCTGGCAAAAGCCTTGGTGCAAAGATGATCAAATATATTATGCCAAATGTTGCTAGTATCACGGCAAGGGGTGTCACTTCAAAAAGTGTAAACGGTTCAAGTCCCTTTGCCCGTGCAACACCATCAACCAACAGGTTGGTTGAAGTCCCGATAAGAGTACACATTCCTCCAAATATCGAAATGAACGACAAGGGTATCAGTAATTTTGATGAAGTCGTATTCAGTTCTTTCGACAGTTGAACGACCAAGGGGATGAGGGCTAGAACAACCGGAGTGTTGTTCATAAATGCTGAGGAAAAAACCACAAATATTATCATCAACCCAATCGTTAAAATTGGGCTTGATTGACTCTGTTTGCTGATAAACTCGTAAACATCCGAAAGAACCCCAGTACGAACTAAAGCACCCGATAGGATAAACATGGTACCAATGGTCCAAGGGGCAGGATTGGAGAATACAGTTAAGGCTTGTTCAAACGAGAGAATTTGGAGAACAAGTAGAATCGAGATACCACCAAGAGCAACAACCTCAATGGGAAAGGCATTCTTAAAGAACAGAATAAACATGCCAATGATAACAAGAAACACCACCAATGAGTCTGAATGGGTGATTATGAAATCCATTACAATAACGGCTCTTTCATTGGCTCTAAATCCCAAGCGCTTGCACAGTTAGTCATACCAACAAATTAATTCCTATGAGTCACGGTCTCCAAATGCAAATAGCTGGGTATCAAAAGTTGAAGTACGGATCTGCAATTAAAGTTTAATATAACCTAATTCTGATCAATAAATAAAGTTTAAAAACCACGAAAATCAGCATATTCAGAGATATCCAAGCGCGACGTCTTAAATGAATTGACCCGGTTTGTCTTGTCATTATAGCCAATTGCTATGCCACAGACGACAATTTCCTCCTCAGGAAGTTCAAGGTGTTTATGAATGCACTCGCCATAATTTGCCAAAGCACCAATCCCGCAGCACGCTAAATTTTCTGTTTGCGTGGCAATAAAAATGGTTTGAAGGGCCATACCCAAATCCATGAAACATCCTTTGCCCAAATTTTTTTCAATGCTGACGACAATGCCTATCGGGGCATTAAAAAATCGATAATTAGATCGAAACTGCTTCTTTCTCGCTTGAATATCTCTTCGATCAATGTTCAATGCTTCATACAGTCCAAAGCCAGTCGCACGTTTGCGTTGGAGTAAGTGGTCAGGGAGTGGAGTTGGAAAGTAGGAGTATTCTGACGTACTTGGAGTATCATTGTCAATGGCTTCTTGGAGCACCGAAATCAAGTCTTGTAGTGGTTTATTAGTGAGGACTGTAAAACGTCCAGGTTGGAGGTTGGCCCCACTCGGTGCACTTCGCCCGATTTGAATAATGCGTTTGATTGTTGCGAGTTCTACAGAGTCTTTTTTGAAGCCTCGAATTGAGCGACGATTGAGAATAATTTCTTGTAAAGCTTCCTTGGACATTACACTAAAATAATGAGTTTGGTCTGTTTGTGCATAACATCCAATAAATTGTTGCCGCAAGAATAGCTTTGAGTATATCCCCTGGAATAAAGGGAAGTGTAAGCCAAAATGATTCTAGAACTGTTTTTTGCAAAATGATTGCCAAACCAAGAACTCCCGTTATGTGAATAACGATTATACCGCCAACAAGACAGGCAACAAAACCTCGCAAAAAAGAATTATCAATCGCTTTAAGTTGATGAATCATTGCGCCAATAACCAAAGCTCCTATTGGCCACCCAATCAAGTAGCCTGCGGATGGAGAAAGAAACACCCCCAATCCACCTCTCCCTCCGGCCAAAAGTGGAACCCCAAGGGCCACCAATATCAGAAAAATAAAGATAGCTAAAAACGCTCGCCAAGGACCCAAAACACACCCCGCAAGCATTACTCCCATTGTTTGGGCAGTAATGGGAACCCCAACTGCCAGAGTCAATGCAGGCACAAATGCTAAAGCAGCGGTTAAGGCCGCAAACAGTGCTATAAATGCGATTGTTCGTTCCATTTGATTCCCTAAATTTTACGTTAATTATGTGCCCGACGAGCTTTGATCGCCTCGGCAACGTGCTCACTATCATCTAAGGTCAGGCACACCAAGGGAAATACCATTCGCCAATTGATTGGTTTGACAGAACGAGATCGCCACGAGAAGCCAATTTTTTTTACAATATCAATAATTTTGGGAATGGTTCTAATTGCCAGACCTATAGTCACACTGACAATTGATAAGTCTAGCCCTAATTTTGCGAATGGTTTTAGAACTCTGTTTAATAGGTTAATCATGTCATCAAGACGAGTTGTCATCGTAACGAGGTTGGCCAAACCAAATACGGCTAAGAGCCGCAAACCTATAACCAGCCCTTCGTTGAATGTGTTGGTGAGCAGGTGCCACAGGAGGATGACAATTAAAAATGGATAAATCGGAAGTAGTTTCCAGAGGGCAAAAATGAAGAACCTGATTCCAACAATTAGCTTTGCCACAATCACAAAGGCAAACCCATACAACATGAGAAGAGGTGAGTGGATGAGATACATCACAAGGGAAAATATCATTAAGAACCCAACCTTATAGCCGGCTGGTATTGAGTGGTACGGTGTCCTAATTGGCGAGTTCAAAGTCAACATCTAAGTCACCGAGTCTATTCATTTCACATTCGAACGCTTCTAAAACATCCTTCGGACTTCCATCCATGTGGATTTTGCCTTCATCAAGCCAAATGACTCGATCAAAGTTAGCAATGGATTTCGGGTCATGTGTGATGAGCACAATCGATTGTTCAAGAGCGGCCAAAAAGCGATTTAAGATTTTGACGGTTGCATGGTCCGGTCCGGTAAATGGTTCATCTAAAATTATAAGTTTGGGTTGCATTGCTAATACTGAAAGGAGGCATAGAAGATGCTTTTGACCCTGGGAGAGTCCGTTGACTAGTCGGTCTGCCCAATCGGCCTTACCAAAGGCATGTAGAATTCGCATTGCCTTTGCATGAGCCTTGGATTTAGAGCCTTCAATACTCTCAAGCCCGAACGAGAGTTCCTCAATGACAGTTGGAAAAATGATTTGATGGTCAGGATTCTGAAACACCATCCCGACATTTGAAATCGCCGCTTTGCGATTTTTTGCAACGTTCAAACCCTCCACCAAGACCTGACCACTTGTCGGGGTTAGCAAGCCACCCATAAGCCGAGCAAGGGTTGATTTGCCCGAACCATTCCGGCCAACAATTCCAACCCGGGATTCATGAATTTGCCAAGTGATATTATGGATAATTTGTCGACCACTGACTTGAAAGCTGACATCTTTCAATTCTAAATGCGCGTGTGACATAATTTGAATAGTGAATATTTTTTGTGTGACGAACCGAAAATCGCTACATTCTGCCGGGAAACTTCAGGGAGATTTGAAGCCCAACAAAAGTAGCTCTTCAGATTATTTTTGCGACAATACTTCAATTAGTTAATTATCATTACTTTAACACCATTGAGCATCGGGTTAATTATATGTGCCTTCACGAAAAGCTGTAATGGGTTTTATATATTGGTCAACCAACTGCGTGGTTATAGAGAAAGGGTTATATTGATGGATACCAGAACAAAATCATTAAGACGCTCGGCACTATACATGCCTGCCTTGAATGAGCGGGCGATGAATAAAGCAAGGAGTATAAATACCGATGTAATTATATTTGACCTTGAAGATTCTGTTGCTCCCGAGGCCAAAAAAGAAGCGCGTGAAAAGGTAATATATCAACTGAATCAAAATGGATACGGGCACCGAGAGCTAGTCCTGAGAGTGAACGGTTATATAACCCCATACTGGGAAGAGGATATGGCAATACTCAAAGACTGTCAACCTGATGCAGTACTCGTACCAAAGGTGAATTCGGCAGAGGATATATTGATTGCATATGAAGCAATTAACACGTACTCGAATCAGTCAAACATCGGAATTTGGCTAATGATGGAAACCCCATTGGCGATATTGAATGCAAGACAAATTGCTCAGACTGCCAAAGAGATTGCCAATCTGCAGGGTTACGTCATTGGTACTAATGATCTCGTGAAAGATACAGGAGTGAATCCTGGAACCAAACGGGAGTTATTATGGTCATGGCTGATGACCCTTGTTGCATCTGCCAAGGCTTATAATCTTGATGTCTTTGATGGTGTTTATAATCATCTAAGCGATGATGAAGGGTTTAAGCTTGAGGCCCAACAAGGCCGTGATATGGGAATGACCGGGAAGTCTTTAATTCATCCCAAACAGGTTGACATCACCAATGAAGTCTTTGCACCGACAGATGCTGAAATAGAAAAAGCTAAGAAGATTGTCACCGCCTTCAACCAAGTGAGTGCCAAGGGCAAGGGTGTTATTTCGGTTGACGGAAAAATGGTTGAGCGGCTTCACCTCAAAATGGCCGAAGATGTTTTAGCTAAAGCAAGAAGAATTAAAGAAAGTAGCTAAAGGTAAATGCAAGGGGGATAATTTTGGGAAAAAATACCTGGCACTGATCTCAGTGCCAGGTAATATAATGAGATATAAAGTTAAGCGTTGACTTCCACTGATTTTCCATCATGGACAGCCGAACCATTAGCTTGACCATTTTTGATCGAAATCTTGCGTGGCTTGTAAGCTTCAGGAATTTCCCTTTGCAGGGTAATATTCAACAGCCCATCAACGAAATCCGCTGACACAACCTTGACGTGGTCGGTGAGTTGGAAATTTCTTTGAAAGCTTCGCAGGCCAATGCCTTTATGAAGAAATACGCGACCTTCACTTTCGGGTTCTTTCTTACCCACGACGAGAAGTTTGTTTTCGCGAACTTCAATGTCAAGTTCACGGGCATTAAAACCGGCCACAGCGATCGAAATCACATACGTTTCCTCAGAAGTTTTTTCGATGTTGTAGGGCGGATATCCCGTTGAAGCAGAATTTAAATCCTGCGAGACAATGCGCTCAAGAATATCTTGATAGCGATCGAATCCAACGGTTGTTTGATAAAGGGGGGTGAGATCAAATCTCATGATAAAATCCTCCATTTGAGCGATTTAAATGTGTGCCCTCCGAATAGGACGGGCGGTTAATCACCGAACCTTACGGCTTCGGATAGGACTCATATGGATAAAGCGTAAAAATTTTCAATAGTTTGGTTTAAAAAAATTATAACATTTTGGTGATTGACCCTCTGGACCAAGGCGTGTTGGAGTGACAGAAATTCTCTGTAGTTCCCATCAGAGTCAGGGGCTAATTCCAATGGCCAAAATGATGTTCAATTTGTGAATTAGGCCGGTCTGCTATGTCCTACCTCAATTGATCCTTTGGCGATGGATTAAGCTTCTGAATGATTTTGTCTCAAAGCCTCATCTAATATTTGAACCGTATGCAGAACAGGAGTTTCGGTTCCCCGACCAATTTGGAGCATACAACCAATATTGCCCGTGGCAATGATATCAGGATTAATGGCTTCAAGTGAATTGATTTTGCGTTCGGCAAGTTCAGCCGAAATCTCTGGTTGCAACATGTTATAAGTTCCGGCCGAACCACAGCATAGATGGCTATTCCTTGGGGTAATCACGTCATAGCCCGCCCGCTCTAATAATTCTATTGGAGTGTGTTTGATTGCTTGACCATGTTGAAGCGAACACGCTGCATGGTATCCAACGCGAACCCCCTTTTTTGGGAGTTGAGGGTAGTCAATTTTATCTAAAAATTCAGTAATATCAACTGATAATTGAGCTACTCGGGCTGCCTTTTTTTGATGGGGACCCAATCGAAAAATATGACCATAATCCTTTATAGTGGTACCACACCCGCTCGTGTTGATAATAATAGCGTCTAAATTGTTATTTTGAATCGCACTGTCTAAGGCCTCAATGTTTTGTAAAGCCGTTTTGTGAGTGATGTTCGCTTTTCCCATGTGATGAGTTAAAGCGCCGCAGCATCGCTCTCTCTGAACAATAACTTCACACCCCAATTGAGTCAGCAAACTGATTGTCGCCGAATTAATTTTGGGATTGATAGCCTGTTGAACACAGCCCATAAACAAAGCAACACGATATTTTGTTTCGCCTACCGCAGGAAATATATTGGATCCAATTGGAGCGCTCGGGAATTGACTCGGTATGAGTTTAATCATCGCCTGAAGCCTTTTTTCTGGAACAACCCCAGCAAATGGTTTAGCTATTTTTCCGAATAGCATTCCAAGTCGAAAAAGTGTAGGGTTGGTTAATATAACCGCAATGAAAGTGCGAATTAGTTTTTCTAACCAAGGCCTTTGATAAGTTTGTTCTATATACTCCCGTGCATGGTCGATTAGATGCATGTAATGAACGTCTGAAGGACAGGTGGTCATACAGGCTAGGCATGATAAACAGCGGTCAAGGTGCATAACGGTTTTTTCATCGGCAGGCCGGTTATTTTCTAACATATCCTTAATTAAATAAATGCGGCCGCGAGGACTATCCAATTCGTCACCCAAAACTTGGTAGGTTGGGCAAGTCGCCGTACAAAATCCACAATGCACACAGGTTCGCAGGATTTCATTGGATCGTGCGATGCTCGGGTTTTTGAGTTGTTCAGGTGCGAACTTAGTTTCCAAAAACGTGCTCCATTCTCTGACCTTATCAGGTCAAAATTTCATTAAATATTAAAACCACGGTTGAAGTGATTTTGGGGATCAAATTGTCTCTTTATGCGGGTTGTTAAATCTTGAAGTGGTTTATCCTTGGGATGAAACACTGGCATATGATTGAGTGTTGTTTGACTACCGCGAATGAGTGTTGCGTAGCCAGGAAAAGTACCCAAATATTCTCGTAGAGGTGTTCCTTCGGGTACTAATACCCATACTAATCCTCCACCCCAATCGTAAATGACATCAGAAGTCGTACGCTCACGAATTTTATTGATTTGTTCGATCGCCTCGGTCGGTTTAATGACAATTTTCCAAACATCCCCTGGCTGATTCCAAAACGGTTTAACATTGCTGACATAGTCCCATCCCAACCGTGTTTTTTCGGGATCGGACTCAACATTGATTGAACCCAACGGACTGAGCAAGTGAGTCAACTCATGGACTCTATAATTAACTGATTGAACAGTTCCCTCAATCCTAATCATGGTAACAGAATTTCCATCTTGACCAGAAACTAAATGTGCAGCACCTGAAACCTCATACGGAGAAGCTAGGGATTTCCTGAGTGCATCGAGTCCCTTGAACTCTGATAAGCCCTCAGCAAGAATAACTGACGTATGTTCAGGTGCAGGAAGTACTTTGATTGATACTTCAGTAATAATACCCAATGTTCCGTGGCTTCCACAAAGTAACTTAACGAGGTCATAGCCGGTAACATTTTTCATAACTCGACCGCCTGTTTTGAGTATCTTCCCCTCGCCATTAATAAAGCGTAATCCTAACACAAAGTCACGACAAGCTCCGACCTTCACCCGTCTTGAGCCTGAGGCATTTGTTGCAATCATGCCACCTAGTGTGGAGTCGCCAGTGGTATTCAATAAACCGCGCATATCAATGGGTTCAAACGGTAACATTTGACCGTTTTCTTTGAGTAGTGCAATAATGTCGGTCAGTTTACATCCCGCCCCGGCTATTAAAGTCAAAGCGCTTGGTTCGTACAGCTTTATCGTATTGAACTGTGTAACGTTGATTTGTTCTAAATTGAGTGGAAGCCCAAGCCTTCGGGTTGCCCCACCAACGATCTCAAGTGGGTGGTTTCGCTGTTTTATGAATTGCGCCAGTTCATGTTCATTTGCATAATTCAATTTGCCCGACGCTCCTTTGACTGGTCTAAAGGAAATACCTTAGCCGGATTCAAAAGCCAGTGAGGGTCAAACACATCTTTTATCCGCATTTGAATTTCAAGATCATCATGGGTGAATTGGTCTAACATGAGGTCTCTTTTTTCAACCCCGACGCCATGTTCTCCACTCAGGCACCCATCAAGTTTGACACAAAGCTTGAGTATCTCGGCGCCCAGGAGTTCAGCCTTTGCCAGTTGTCCATCGGCGTTGGCATCAAAAATAATGAGCGGATGCAAGTTTCCATCGCCCGCATGAAATACGTTAGCTACCGCAAGCCCATATTTTTCTGATAGCCGTGAAATACCTCCTAACACTTCAGGCAATTGCGTGACGGGTATGGTTCCGTCAAGACAAATATAATCGCCCAGCTTACCCATCGCACCAAATGCCGATTTACGTCCCAACCATATTTTTTGTGACTCCAATTCAGATTTACTTTCGCGAATTGCTACTGGGTTATGATGCAAAGCGATCTGCTTAATCTGCTGTAGGTTCCATTCGATCTCTTCTTCAGAACCTTCGACTTCAACAATCAGGAGTGCATCCACGCTTGGGTATCCGGCATTGGAAAAGTTTTCGCATGCTTGAATGCAGAGTTTGTCCATAAATTCAATGGCGACAGGTAGAATACCACTTGCTATAATATCCGACACGCAGTTCCCAGCGACAACACTACTATCGAAGCCAAATAAAATCGGTCGAGCCCCTTCAGGTTTCGGAATAATTCTTAAGATTGCCTCGGTCACAACACCGAGTTGTCCCTCGGACCCACAAATTACTCCCAACAGGTCAAGCCCGTTAGAATCAAAATACTCGCCCCCAATATCTATAATACTTCCATCCATCAGGACCATTTTTACCCCTTGAAGGTTATTCGTCGTGACGCCGTATTTAAGACAGTGAGCACCTCCTGAGTTCATGGCTATGTTACCAGCAATCGTACAGGCGAGTTGGCTTGACGGGTCAGGGGCATAAAAGAATCCATCGCCCTCAATTAATTGGGTTATTGCAAGGTTTGTATGTCCAGATTGAACCCTCACAAACCGATTATCATAATCAATGTCTAGTATACGGTTTAACCGCGCGATACCCACAACAACACTATCTTCAGTAGGTAAAGCTCCACCTGCTAACGAAGTGCCGGCTCCTCGAGGTATGACGGGTAACTTTTCGGCGTGGCAAATTGCCAGAATTGCCGATACTTCTTCTGTTGTTTGGGGAAGGACAACGGCTAGGGGTGAACATGAATAAGATGTCAGGCCATCGCATTCGTAAGCTTTGGTTTCAAAATGGTCGTGAATGACTGCATTTGAGCCAATCGCATGAATAAAGCGGTCGATAATTGCCATTTTTCGAGCAATAATCGCACTATTTACATCGGGCATTTCCATTCGCTTAATTCCTCACTAAATGAATTTGCTATTTTATCCAATCCACGTTTGCATCACAATATCAAATAATTAGTCAATTAGGATGCCTTCACTGTAAATTATTATATGCATTATGCTCTCAAAGGGGCTTTTTTTAACAATTTAGTGTCCTACTAAAATAGTTATCAACACCCTTACAATAAAGTGTGTAACTATTCAGGTCAGGACCTGTGTTAGGTGTCTAGAAGTGGACCCTTTTGGTCCCATAACACCAACATCTCAGCGGCATCGGTTGCTAGGGTATCTTGGGCATTCAACCCCAATTGACGTGCCGTTGCAATGAGACGACGCAGTATAGCTCAATCCGTGGCTCCGTCGGCGGAACGAAAGCTCCCCGAGATGGTGTGTTTGCGTTTCACAACGCGGATATCACGCTCCGCCAGAGTGTTCGTTGCCGGCACCTTGAGGTGATGGAGAACCACCCGTGTTCCGTCCCGGTCGGCGTGCACGCGACGAAGCCGGTTATGCCGGTCAGAGAAATTTCTCACTCCGTGTATTTCTTGACATACATCACCAACTATAACTTACTTGCTTGTGGGGATACGGTTGTTTCAAAACTCAGCCAAATATGTTTCAATTGAGCCAATGAGTGTTTGACATGTACAACTTTATATTTTAAGATTAGATTGAAAGAGAGATAATC
>Ga0209022_1001984_pt1 | contig 18575 bp, 19 predicted proteins | sample PinacodermPK_FD_187300 | JGI IMG/M metagenome (GOLD analysis project Ga0209022, IMG submission 187300) | Host-associated microbial community of the marine sponge Aplysina aerophoba from Gulf of Piran - sponge pinacoderm, lysed by proteinase... | ecosystem: Host-associated > Porifera > Sponge >...
GCATCCAGTGATATATAAGAAAATTTAACTGCCCTATACAGTATGCTTGCTGCACTGATTTGTTAAAAATAATCATTGTTATTATTAAGCGACTAATCTCTCTCTCTCTCTCTCTCTCTCTCTCTCCAAAAGGTGATACTCGATCTTAATTCGATGATTGATGGGGGCTTGTGTGAAAGATTTCCGAGCGATAAAAGACGCTCTTCTATCGTCTCTACAGTTTTTATTGATGGGAAGATTTCTGATTTGAAAGTGATATTAAAAACTTTCAATAATGCCTTAAAACAAAGGAAAAAACATACCTCAAAAGAGGTCGTCAGAGATTATGAGAGCTATGAATGTGCAAAGGAAAGGGGGGGTGAACATTTTAAGTTTTATGGTATAAGACTGAGAAAGTATAAGAAACATCTACTTCCGATATGAAGTATCGTAAAAATAAAAATTCTGCACTTTAAATAATCGCAAAACTATGGGATAGTGAGTTTGGTGAGGTGAAATATGGTGGTAATAAATATATTATTGGTACTTTGTTATGCGGCTTTGCAAGCGGCAGATCCAAGTGGCATAGATGATAGGCGTCAAAAGTTGGACGCCAGGTCTTTAAATTTGCTTTCTTATCAACAAGATTTGCAAAAAGTATTGGCAAGAGCCAACAGCATATCAGAAGAAGCGACTAGGGTTGAAGATCATTTTAGGAAAACGGTGTTAGAGACCGGCGCAAAGGAAGCTCTGAATCATTATGAGGAGGACCTCGCAACCGCCTTTAAAACAGCGAGTGGAATAGATGCCGATTTTTTGAGATTGGTAATTCCTCTACACTATGCTGGCTCTCCAAACACAAGAATGACTTTCGATCCAGCAATTTTGCAAGATTTGAAAGACATGTCAGACAGAAATATGGTGTTTTTGGTTACTCAAAATGGTGATCTCAATGTAGAGGATATAGTGACCTTAATGCTTTCTGAGGAACCACGCTATCCTTTAATTTTGCCAACAAGTTTTGATGATTCTCTGAATGATCATTTGGTCTTTGAAAATTGGTCATCTCATCTGCTTTTGAAGCAACTAGGAGGGTATCACCCGATGCAAGAAGCTATGGTGAAGGGCCATTATGCAAAATATTTTGATATAGTTTTAAAGAATTTTCGGATACTATGGGGTGACGCTCTCAGGGTGCAACAAGAAAATCCAGACAAGTTTAACGCTGTGAAAGATTACCTTTTTTGGTTTTTAGGCCAAGATCATAGATATCTTAGTGAATATATGGGTGATTTTAAGGAAAATCCTCTCAGAAAATTAGGCTTAGAGGTACCCGATTCTGCGTATATGAATCCAAATACTGTGAGAATGATGACAGGGTGTCAGGTTTCTCAAGGCATTAGAACTAAAAGTATCACGGATTTCAACGTAGAGATGGATTTAATTTCGAAGATAGGTTTGGAGCACGTCAAAAAATGTCAAATGCATTCAAGTGTGCAAGGGGCACTTCAAGAGATAAATGGTCGTTTGCAGTCTCAATTTTGGAAAGAAACATCAGGTAAGGTGGCAAAATTAGATTTGACCGCATTGCCTGCGCAAACTAAATTTCTGAATAATTTTCAGGGCATGGTTCCCGTTCTAGAGGCTCTGGCTGTAGGTTATGAGGAACGTAGATCTGGAGAGTATAGAACTTACCCTAGATCTGCAACTATTGAAGAAGCGTGTAAAGAAATTGCTCAAGACAATCCGTCAGTGCTTCAGTTAGAGCTCAAGATGCAGTTGATTGCTTACGCAAAGCTTTTGAAAGAGATGCGTGCTAATTACTACAATGCTCGCTGGTTTTCCGATCTGAAGACTACATTATACTATACCTTTATGGACGATCATCCAGAGATGATTCCTGCAAACCTGCTGTTTAAGATATACAAAAGCTCTGATGCAGTTGAACAAAAGAGTGCTGCAGAGCAGACAGTGACCATTCAAGTTGAACGCACGAGTGTATGGAATGCTGAAGAGCAGATAGTGACCATTGTGCGGACCGGAAGACCGCTGATTCCTTTTGACGCTGACTTGGAAGAGCCTTTCGAAATGACTCGTATACTGGAGTCCTTTGATGATGAAGGGTTGGAGCAAAGGATGAAGCCTGTGAGAGAAGTGATTGACTCCTATGTGGAAGAGGCGCTGTCCCAACCAAGATCACACTTTAGGGATTCAATCCTCCACAATCTCTACCAAGCATACTACTCCCATTCACTTAAAACGAGAGACCACCACGATCCTTATAGATATTATAGCTGTGCACTTACACCGCGCCCTACTAATCCAGATTATAAAACTATGGGTGATAAAATGCAAGCGTTCATAGACCAGTGTGCCGTAGATGGCTATCTACAAACTGCATGTAGATGGCAAAAAATGGGGTTCGCTTCAAGAAGTGGGCTAACAGATGTTATGAACCCGCGACTTTATTCTTTGAAGAGACAAGTGTACGGATTAGAAGTTGCAGAGGGAGTAGTACAAGAGATGGAACAAGATTGAGGGTGTTGATAGTGCTGATTAAAACAGAATAACCGGGAGACTATACTGTTTCTGATGATGTCTGTGCAGTCATGAGTGTTTAGGCTCTTGCACAGACTGATTGGATGCGGCTAATATAACTTCTGATGCATAAAAACATATTTTTTTAACATCTAATCAAAAAGGAAAAGGTTATTTTTGTGAAATTAATGAATGTGCGCAGAAGGATCATTTGATAAAAAGTTAGTCTTAAAAAGTTTCTGAAAAATCCTTGATCCACTCACAGAGAGTCTTGCAAAAAAAATCCTATAACTATGGAAGCGAAAATGAAAAAGATAATGGATCATTTTGCGGAATATGGTTATATGTAAACCTTCTGTGATTGAAACGGAGAGATCAATAACAATGGACAGCATGAAGCTGAGAGGATGTTATTATTCTATGTATTTACCGACTTGATGCATTGACGAGGCAAATATACAGTGATGGTGAGACAAAACGATAAATTGTTCAGTCTTGATTTTTGAGTATGCCTCATTCAAAGCTCTCAATAACAAAGAAATTATGAAGAAACAAAATTAAAAAATATACTCTATATTTTTGTTGATATAAAGTCTTAATCCGCAGCAAAGATGTTTTCAAAAGTTCAAGTAAAAAGAGAGAATGCAGGATGCTGCACTATACTGTAAAAAATGAAGCGCTTCCTCCTTTTTTATTTCACATAAATACAAACTAAGAGTTTGAGTCATGAAATTTATTTGATAGATTATTGCTTAAATTGCTATTCAGTATTTGATTTGATTTCAAAATCGTTTTTTTATCATTGTGCACTAAAGAGTGCACTGTTATAATCTGCTAAGAGATGTTTATGTTCAAAATCTCTAGTTTTGAATCTGTTTTCAGATTCATAAAGCTCTCCTTACACACGATGGTGAATCAATGTTTAACAATAGCGCATCCTGCTTTCTCTTTAAGAGAAAAAATAATTTTTCAGGAATAATGCAAACAAAACTTGTGACATTCAATAAAGAGGATATGAGAGTAAATCTAAGTAGATTGGCGAAGCAAATGGCTATTCTTGGACTTAAGCCATTTAATATTGATATGCCAACCTTCTTTATGAATTTTGCTATTGTCAAACAAGGCCGGGGTTTCCTAAACTTTCGGTCCTTAATATTATTAATTTTTCTCTGTTTATATGCTCATGGAGAATTAGAGTGCGCATGCGCCTCTGATGAGAATTTTCCACACAAAACTACTTCTCTTCTAAAGAGGTGCACAGGAGATGAAGAGTTGTTGGAGAGGCGCAAAAAACAGATGAATGCCTCCCTACAGAGCCATGACTATTGGCATATGAATCTTGAACCATTACATGCGCTTATGGAAAAAGTAACCTTGAGTATTCAAGTCAGCTTATGCGACTATTATAGCCTTACTGCTAGAGAGATAATTTTAAGTGTACAATCTATGATCCAAGATATGAAAGAAAATCCAAAAGAAGATGAAAGTGATATAACTTCTTGGGGACTAGCAAACTTTTTTTATTCTTTTTATCTTGCAAATAAAAAATCTAAGCGTTTATTCGTAGACTCCCCTATCGATAATAGGGATACACTAGGAGTTGTTTTGTCACACTATATCAAAAAAAAAGAAAAGAGTGCGTGCTGCAATTTGCTATCATCTTTGCAATCCTTCTGTATGAACGTGATGAGCGAGGATCAAGGTTGCGTTCACCAACATTATCGGGATGTGCTTGCAATTTCGGACGCCATTAAAGGGACTATGCCTCCTAATGAGAGGTGGGAAATAGCTCAAGCACTGTTGCAAGCGCCCTGCAAAGAAAGGTTGATGGAGCTTCTGAAAGATTATCAAGAGATAGAAGCTATTGATGACTTGCGGAGTTTTGCCTCATTAATCCTGTCGACTCTTCAAGTCTCCTATTTGGAAATGTGCCATGGTTCGTCTGACGCAATGGCTGCCAGGAAAATATTTATTATCAAAAAAGCTAAAACTGGCGTATTGCATATTGATGTGGAGACCTATTATCAGATTTTGCGCCACTTGTTGGACGAATCTTTGTGCTCAGATTCTCCAACATCACAAGATATCTCTGCCTTTCATAATTTGATGTTATCTCTCAAATTTTTCTTGCTGGACTGTAGAATGCCCGCTGAAAGAGCTGGTCGATTGGTTTTCTGTTCTGGAAATGATCCCCAAAACTCTCAGGAATGCGTTGTAGCACATGATCGCAAAAGATCAGCGCTAGATGTGAGCGGTATGTGTGTGCAAAAAGCAAGAAAAGAGTAGTGAGATTGTGCAAAGAGAATCGGATTGAATAACACTCGGTCAGCAGTGGTGAGGTCCTAAGAAGATGCTCAGAATCACTATCTTTAACTCAAGACTTAGTGAGATTAGGCACATCAAGAGCAACATAGTGCAGTTGTGAAGCCACAAGAGTGATTCATGATAATGCCAGTGAAATCTTGAAAATAATACAATCTTTTTAGGATATTATTATTGATTGTGATGGATATGCAGTAATGAAGGTAGTGATTCAAGCAGTATGAATTCGTACAAGAATTATAATAGATGTCTTCTTGGAAAGAAAGGAGAATGCACTAAAATATTTACTTACAAAGCATGTGATGGCCACTGGCTATTGGGTGGTCCTGCAACATTTGAACTAGTGAGTGGGTAATTTGCTATTTTGAAACTTACAAAATCGTATAATTATATGCGATTTAATTGCTTGTTTCTGCAATGATAAAATCGTATGATTATATCAGATAGTGAATTTGACGAGGAGATATGATCGTAACTTTCAATATATTATTGACACTTTGTTGTGCAATTTTGCAAGCTTCATATTCTAGTGCTGCAGCTGATGATTATCAAGATTTAAGACAGCTTGAGGTAAGTGATGTAAACTTGCATTTTTATCTGCAAGCGTTGGATGAAATAAGTAAAAAATCAAAATCCATCTTAGAAGTAGCTAATATGGTTGAAGAGAATTTGTGCTCCGATGCCAACTTGAAAGTTTGGGAATCTTATCAAAGTGATCTTCAAATCTGTCTCTCTCAACCATCGGATATACCTGAAAATTTTTGGCGGTTAATGCTTTCTGCACACTATGCTGCATCTCCAGAAAGAGGGATCACTTTAACTCCAGAACGTTTGCAATATTTGAAAAAAATATCAGATAGAGATATGGTTTTTCTTGTCACTAAAAGTGGAAAACCCAATGAAGAAGATGTTGTGACACTAATGCTTTCTGGGCAAAAGAAATATCCTACAAGTTTGCCAGAAAATTTTGAGACGGAGGTGCAGGATCACTCTCTTCGTCACAGTTGGTCATCGCATCTTCTGAATCAAATCGGAGAGTATCACTCGATGCAAGCGCAGGTATACGGCCCTTATGCAGATTGTTTTGATCTAGTTTTTGAGGAGTTAAGGATACTGTGGGATGGAGCCCTCAAGGTGAAAGAAGCAAATCATGGCGATTTTAAATCTGTCAAAAATTTCCTTTTTTGGTTTGTAACACAAGACCATAGGTTTATTAGTGAATATAAGGGTGATTTTATGGACGACTCTCTCAGAAAATTAGGTTTAAGGGTGCCTGCGTCTGCTTATATGAATCCAGAGACTGTGTATATGATGACAGAACACTTGCTTCCTGAAGACATGATAGATAAAAGTCTTGAGGATTATGATATAGAGATGCATAAAATTGCGCAGATAGGTTTGACCCACTTAAAAAAATGTGAAAAGCATCCAAGGGTGCACGCGGCGCTTCAAAGAATAAAGGTTCGCTTGGACTCTCGCTTTAAGAGGGAAGAACCACACTCGGTTGCTCCATTAGAAGATTTGAGATCATGCACGCGCCAAGAAGCATATATGCAAGATTTTGAGGGAATAGAGCAGGTTTTGGTGGAGATGGTTGCAAAGTATGATAGTAGAGTGGGGTTGCCTGTGATTTACCCGCACTCTGGCTTTATTGACCAAAGGTGTGCAATATTATCTGAAGGTGGGGAGAAAGCTTTCAATATGCGGTTTGTTGTTTATGCACACCTATTAGCAGAGATAGAAACTACTGCTTTCAATGATGCATGGCTTGAAGATATTGACACTAGATTAAAATATGTCTGCGAACAACATAATCTAGACGCTATTTCTTCAAAACAGAAGTTTAAGAGATACTATCTATCTGAGGACAGTACAGAAGATAGTCAATGGAATTATGAAGAGCAGATAGTGTCCATAATGCTGACCGGAAGACCGTTGATTCCTTTGGACAAATTATTACAAAATCCGCTTCGTATGGTTGATTTATTGGAACAATTTTATGTTGATGGGGTTGAGAAAATGATGATACCTCTGAAAGCAAAAGTTAACGATTATGTGGAAGAATCTTTGAAGGGAAGCCCAGAATCATTATTTAGACAGTCAGTGTTAAAAAGTCTCTGTGCAATATACTATCCACTTACAGAAAGCCTTGCTAATCAAGATCCTCGAACTATGCATATGCCGGAGGAAAGGAAAAAGCTAATGAATCAGTATGCTGAAAATGGCTATCTACAAACTTTATGTGACTCGCAAAGAGTGGTGACCGACCCAAGTGGGCTCAAGGAGGCTGAGAGGATGCCATTCACCTATGTTATGAACAATCAACTTTATACTCTGAAGAGGGAAATATTATGTCAGTTAAATGCAGCAAAAAGAGATCAATCGTAAAAGTCTCTATATTTGATTGAATTGCACTCAAAATATTATTATTGTTAATTGGCTCACACGGTCATGGAGCTAACAGTTGCCCAACTGAGCCACAAGATTATGCAGCAATAATGTTGAAGATTCGTGGAGATGCCCCTAAGCGCTTAAATCCTGACCCTGTGTTGGCGCTCAGGTCAGAGATTTTTGGAAGTTCTCAACTTTCAAAAAAAACTAATACGGCAGAAACTCCTTTGTGTCAAAAAAAAGAAGATATTCTAGATCAGCTCTGCGATCAAAGTTATCTCAAAATGACAAATCCTCAAGTATTGAAGCCTTTTATAAAGGTCATACAGATGATGGTTCTGGCATGTTGCGATCTTCCACATGAATTTTGTCCCATACTATACTCGCAGAAGTCTGTTCGCCAAGGCGCTCCTATCTATCTTAGTATGCTAACTTTTTATGCAGCTTTTTGTGTATTAAAGACAAAATATTATTTAGAGTGCTCATCAATGTTGCATGAAGAAATTGTGGATGCTCAACCCGAATCTCTCTAAAAAAGAATGGTAGATTCGTACCAGAGGTTATTATTAGCTTTGCAGGCTTACTGTGCTGAAGATTTAATAAAAGCTGAGCAAGAGTATCGTGCTTTATGGACAGAAACGCTTCCGATAAAATATAGAACACGTGCAGAGCCGCCAGAGTTTTAATCATTTAATACTAAGAGTAGAGGTGTATATTTTTTACTATTAAAGTATTAAATATCATTTTTTGTAAATATAAGGTTTTGATATCTTTGATTGTTATTAAAAAATATTTGTGATAATTAAAAATATAGTGATCAAGCGCTCTTTTCTGCATATAATTTATGCAGAAACTGAAACCTTTTTTATAGGAAGAATTAAAAAAATCTTCTATTAATACTAGATCTTTCAAAGCATATTGAAGCTCATTAAGATGGATGATAATCTGAGGCCTATAAATTTCAAAATTTTCTTGCGTGAAGTGCAAATGGGCGTGCAAAGATTTTGAGATTTGTAGAAGTTTTGAGCATTTTTTACACCATGTAAGTTCACTTTTGTGCAAGCAAAATAGAGCAAAAGTATCATAAAACTTTTGCTCTCTCTATGCTTAATTTTTGATTTGGTTTACGCTCTGCTTTCTGACCACTTTTTGTTTTCGATCGGGACGCGCTATATATTGGCCGTAGTTTTTGCGGGTTCTTTGTGTCAGAAAATACTTTGAAGATAATAGCAAGTTGTAGTAACAATATCAAAGCGTTGATTCATCGTGACATGATCATTTGTTTTTGCAGTTTAGTGTACGCCTTAACGTTTGCTTGCTCTGAGCCCTTCTGCTTTTGTCGAGAGATACGTTATATACATGCTTCTAGCTTTGATAGATTCTTTGTCTACAAAATATTGCAAAGATAATAGCAAGTGGTGGTACAAATCTTGAAGCAGTTGTTCATCTATCTCTTCTCTGGGTAAGTTATTCAATTCCACAAGAGCCCAAAACATGTTGTCCATATCAACTGTTGTTTTATCTGTTTGTTTGTAACTTAAAGGGTAGACTCCAGAAATCATCGCCAATATGCTTCTTGAAAGACGAGTTAATTCAGCAGTTTTGTCCATTTCAAGGAATTTTTCTTGTTTCAGTTTCGTGCGAATGTCTCTGTTGAGTGCTGCCTGATCTTTCGGCATCATACGTGATGCCTCTGATGTGTTTTCAGCATGCAAACACATGGAAATCAATATTATTAAAAAAGTCATAAACACCTCTCTGTTCCAGAATTAACATCATTAAAGTCTTTCTGGCAAGGGTATGAGTCAAGCCTGAAAAATAATTTGATATTGCAATTTAAAAGAACGCAAGACGCAGCAGAGCATGCTATATGGTCGTAGGCTGCACGGGTTGAGCGGCATTGTTTTGAGTTATTGTAAGCAAATGATTTGAGAGAGGTTAGGTGGGTGATTGATTACAAGCTTTGTAGAATTTTTGAAATTCTGTTATGAAAACGTGTATCTGCAATCATGCTTTAAGCGTGAAAAATATAATTGACAAATTTATTTAAAATATTGCACTGTTTGCTATGACTTGTGATGGATACAACTGCTCCCTCAGGTTGTACGCATAATGAAAAAATAATATATAGTTTGAGGAAAATAGCCAATTCGGCACCCCTCATGGAGGGGAGGGTCATCTTTTATGCGATTAAGGTCAAGTGAAACCGTTGGGACTTTATGTTTGGATGGTGGATTTTTGTGCGCGTTTTTTATACTCTACGATGCTGTAAGGTATGAGCAGTAAATAAATCAGAACAAATAAGACAAAAATATTCCATGGTGCGAGAGATATTGTTGTGATAATTGCGCAAAAAATCAACCAAAAAATATGCCAGAATTTTTTGTGGAGCTTTCTTTTTTTAAATGAGAATGTAGGTATTTTGCTTATAATTAAGATAGAAAGCATTATGAGCCAAGGAATAAATGCAAAGGGGGTCATTAAAAAATTGAGTTCTAACATATAGTCTAAGACAATAGGGGTAATGGCTATGATGGCCGCTGGCGGCGAAGGTACTCCGTAGAAAAAACCCTCCATATCTTTGGATGGGACTGTCACATTGAATCTTGCTAAACGCAGTGCAATGGAAAGAACTAACAAAAGTGCAGCAGGCCACATATAGGGAACGCCTTTTGTTTGTGTATAATAGTGAATAAAAAATGCAGGAGCTACTCCAAAGCTGATGACGTCAGCTAATGAGTCAAGTTCTGCCCCCATACGTGAAGAGGCCTTGAGTAAACGTGCCAAACCGCCGTCTAGTGTATCTGCTATATAAGCGCCAATAATGGCTATGCATGCTTTTTCCCACTCACCTTCGAAAGACCACCGTATACTCCATAAGCCGCAAAGCATACCAGTCAGTGTAACCATGTTGGGTATCATATGCGCAATAGGCATATGTACTGCGTGTGTTTTACGCTTTTTGCGTTGCTTGAGCCAAGATTTTTTTTCCTGCTGAGCCATCTACCCTCATAAGCCACTATAAAAAGTATTTTAAAAAAACACAAGAGAAAGAGCAGAAAAGTATCAAGTTTTCTTTGTTGGAGTGAATGCTAATATTGTTTCTCCAGCAATAGTTTTTTGCCCTTTTTGCGCAACGATAGAAAAGTTTTTGGGAAGAAAGAGGTCAACGCGTGATCCAAAGCGTATTAAACCGATGCGATGCCCTATTGAAAGTACATTTTTTTCCTTGCAAAAAGGCACAATTCTGCGCGCTACAAAACCGGCAATTTGTGTGATAAAAAATGTTCCAAATTTTTTGTGCTCACAAACGTAAATGCAGCGTTCGTTTTCTGAACTTGCTTTATCTAAGGAGGCGTTTAAAAATTTTCCAGGTATGTAATAGATTTTTTTAACAACTGCATCTATTGGCATGCGGTTAACGTGCACATCAAACGCATTCATAAAAATACTAATGCAGGTAAACTGTTCTTTGGATTGTGATTTTTCAGGTTTGCGTAATGAAATGTCCACTATGAATCCGTCTGCTGGGCTTGCAACAGCATTTGGCATAGTAGGCGGAACGCGTTCGGGGTCACGAAAAAAATAAAGCGCCCATGTTCCAAAAAGAGCGAAGGGAATAAAGGCAAAAAGCGACAAAAAAGATAACGCTGCGCCAACAATGTAGGATGCTACTCCGATGGTAATGCCCTCACGTAATATAGAAAAGGGCTGGCAATATTGGTGAGTCACTGTGTATATAACCTCATATAAATATAACACAAAAGTGCGTTTATTGGGCATTGTAGAATAGAAGAATCTTTGCTGTGTTTGAGCTTGTCATTAAAAAGGCCTGTTGAAATCATAGTTTTAGTGATGTTTTTTTTAATAAGTAAATATGAAATGTACGAGATGAATCTGATCAAAATAATCAGTATAACGAGGATTGGGAGATGTGTCTGGTAAAAATGGAGCAGTTTGTGATGCGCAAAATATGATCAAGATATCTTTAAATTAGAGACAGAGAATAATTTTCATTTTTTCAAAATAATAACTTTTTTTTATAATTTTTGGAGCGTTTGGGTACCGTATAAGATTGCTATTATTATTTTTATGCAGGAATATCGGCGGATCTGATCAAGAAGTATGTTGTGGATGTGACGAGCAATGCCTCTGTTTCTCTTTTCTACGCACTTTTTTCTTCTTGTGATGCATTATGTACCACTTTGCAGTCCGATTCTCAGGCTCTACCGCTACAGGCAGAAGCGTGTAAGGATATCTTATTCGCTTGCCAGAAAACTGTAAATGCCACTGCTACAGAAACAAGCGCGTAATCATTGATAATGTTAAATATTAAGAGATAAAAGAATGTATAAATATTTCTTTTTTATCAGCAATATACTCAAATTTCTCTATTAAGCTATTGCAAATAATGATTTGAAAAATAATATCTGTGACAATAATGCAGATCAAGGAAGTTGTTATGTTCAAAGTATTACTAATATTATTATCGATTCATCTCTATGGGGAAAAGACTCTGTGTGATTCGCGAGGAAAGATTGCATATTTAGTGAAGATAGACAGTTTTGGGAGAATCCTGGAAGGTACGGTTGTGGATTTTGAAGGCCAGGAAGCTATCAAGTTTAAAGATGGAAGGATTGTCCGACCACCACAGATATTATTACTGTTAAAGAAGTGTGAAAATCGAGATGCTGATAATCTTCTTTGTTTTCAAAAAAATATTCTGCAGAAAGCTCCAAATGATAGCTATGTGTTTGTCCAGCGGAGTGGGGAGGGAAATATGTATGCAGACTTATTAAACAATCGAGGTCTGACATCTACTGATAGCTTTACTGTTGGAGAAGTCAATATTTCTTTAGCTAAGAAAAAGGCAGCTGTTTTTTCTTTAAGAGAAGATATGGACTCGCTGGAGGAGTATTTGCGTCAGGAAGAATTCAAACAATGTAATGGGCCAGTAACTTCAGCATATGAGAGAAGAAGTGAGAATTTGGCATGTTGCATTATAATGTGAGGAACCGGTAGCTTCAGAGTGTGATAAAAGAGTTGTTGATTATGAATCGAAGTAGGTGCATGAAGCTCAAAATCGTATAGTTCCTCTTATCTTATTTATATTATTTCTGCATTATGAGTGCTCCAGTCGCAGCTGAGGCACAATATTATTTATATAAGGGCTGATGATATGACTCAGAAAGATGTTGGAGCCGATTTACACTCTTCTTCTTTGCGATTGCATCTATACAGACGTTAAAAAGATAGTGATTTTGTGTACTGGCACCCTCTATTTGAATGTATTGGATCACTGTTAATCAATTGCTTGTAATATTGAAGTGATAATATCATTGTATTGACCCATCATTTTGTTGCAAAGGAGAGAGAGCCGAAGCTACAAATTTTTTATTTTCTTGCGTTTTGTGACAAAACACATAGAATGGTATGAAATTTTGAGAAAAACATAACATAGCAATATGGTTAGAGCGTAATATTATATGTATATTAACTCTATGAGGAGGTGTCATGCTATTAATGTTACTCTTTTTAACCATTAACGCTTATGGAGCTACTTGCGCTGAATACTGTGACGTACTGTGGAAAAAGGAGCGTGTCTGGAAAGAAAAGCAAAAAGCTAAGGCCGCATACATACACGTGCCCCCTGACGGGGAAGAAAAAAATATTTGGGAACGAAATCAAAGGGCTCTTGACTTATTACAGGTGCATCCTGACGGGGAAGAAAAAAATATTTGCGCGCAAGGTCAAAGCAATCTTAACGTATGGAAAAATAATCTTATAAAAAAAATAAACATTTTTGCTTATTGTGATGCTGATCAACTGTGCTTTCGTCTACGAAATATTAATATGGATGAATTAATGGGTTGTATGCAACCAATAAGAAATATACTTGAGGAGGCCTATAGTGTACTTTATCGTTCGAGTAGAGAATCCTGCACAGCACTTTGCGTTCAGTGGCCTCAAGATATGGGCGAACGAGCAAATCTTTTGCTCCCAGATATTAAAAAGAGCAATGTTGATCTTAACATAGAAACCTATTTTCTTTCTTTTGTACAATTGAATGTTGATCATGCAGAAGATTTGCAATGTGTGCTCCAGATTCCGCTAGGAAGTGAAACGATTGAGAAAAAAATAAATTCCTTCCGTCTCTGGTTAGAGTCTTTATACCATTTCTGTATGAATCAAGACATAGCTGCCAAGAAGGCATACATTTCTTGTTGGTTGTAGCCGCATCGTGTGATATCAAAAACAGAAGCACATGAAGATAATAGCTCACTGTCAAGATTAACTTTTGAATATCAAAATACAGATTCAGATTGAGTGGTTTGATTTATTGACAGAAGGGCTGCTACAGTTATATAGAATCCGGGGGGGGGGACTCTTAATGCAGCACCTTACCTTTCAGAGCACTCCTTTCAATTGTGAAGAATCTTTGTCAACAAAAAACTATTTCACAGAAGGGGATTTTCTTGCATTATTTTTCTTTTGTAATGAAAAATATGATCCTTTTCTTGTAGAAAGTAACGCAGGTAAGGTAGAACCTTAAAGGAATCGTATACCCCCTATTTGCTTTATAGAGTCTAATGTGATCGGAGAATATTTTATGTTTAAATTACTATTCTTATTATTATCGATTAATCTCTATGCAGCAGAAAAAACCTGCTTGGATAGAAAAGAAGCAGTCTTGTGGGATACAGAAATGTGGGCAATGTGTACAATTTGGTATGACGATATGCGAACAGCGCTTGAGAGCAATATGCATAAGGCCGGCTATCCTATAACGCAAGTATTAAAGCGCTACAACGACGAAAACCAAAATAATCTTTGGAAGTTTATAAAGGAGGTGGTTGCGAATGAGCATAAACAAGCTGATTCCAATCCTGATCTAACTTTTTTACTGTTTGCGCAATATGAAGACGGAAACCTCTCTATGTTACACTATTCGTGGACTAAAAGTGGTTTCCGTGTAGTTAAGAAGGATCTTCCTCCTGCACTTTGTTCTCTTTCTCTATATATTGCATCATCAAATCTTCAAAATCGCTATAGTTTCAAGCTTGAATCAGAAGCTGCACAGGAGGTGATGAAAAGCAAAGAGGAGACTATGAAAGAGTATAGGAATTGAAATTTTTGTATACGTACTGAGGAAGAATTTTGTGTTGGACTGCAATTTATAGAATAACTCAACATTCAACTGCCACCTTCGATCCAACACACAATAAAAAAATATTTATGATGCTATGATCTATTTTTGTGTTTTTTTGAGTAATATATTCAATATATGGAGGTGTGTTATGCCATTAATATTATTATTTATAACCTGTTTAAATGTTTATGGAGCTACTGATGTTCACTTTTTTGATTCTCATGAGGATATAAAAAACATTATTGACCACGCATTTGAACTGATCCCTTTGATGGAAAAATTTCAGTCAATCTCTGATCTTCGACAAGATAGGAGCAGTCATGCATTGCCTGCTAGGTCTGTGCGGGTTGATGCATTAATTGATTTTCTGCAACAAGACAAGAAAGGTCATGCATTATTTGACTCTCGGAACATTTCTAGCATTTTAAGTTGTATCCAATGCTGTTTCTGTCGCCCTGATACTTCTGATAGCTATCCTAAGCCTGCTAGGTCTGTGCGGGTTGATGCATTAATTGATTTTCTGCAACCAATAAAAGATGTGCTTGCGGCAGCCTGCAAGGAACGTGATCCTCATTTTGCTAAACTTTCGAAGAAGCAGATGCTTGATCGAAGAGTGTTAATTATCAAATGTGCTAGAGATGGAAGATTTACTCTTAATGCAGAAACTTACCTTCTTTCTTTTTGTCAATTGGAAATAGACTATGAGGAAGATTTAGATCGTCAAACAATAATTCCGGAGGGAAGGGCTACACTCGAAGATAAAAGCCTAAATTCGTTCCGCCTCTTGTTACAATCTTTGTATGATTGCTTGTTAAACCCAGCAATATCTGCGAAGGCAGCATATGCTTCTTGTTGGCAACAACCGCTTGTAATAGGAGTCTCGATGGCTCCTGGAGTAATTGAATTTCCTAGTTGGCCTGAAAGATTAAGAGCTGCGCATTTTTAAGATTTTTGCAAATATGAGTAGTTAATCAAAAATGTGTATTCATTTGCGATTATGACGTTGATCTTTCCTATTAGCAGGAATCTATCAAGGTGTGTTTGAAGCAATGTTTTTTTATGCCATGTAAGAATGTAGTTTTATAAAAAATACAAAATCTTTTGACACAAGTGTGCAATCATAGGGAGACATTTTGAAAAACTATAAAAACAGTCTTTAATATGATATTCATATGGGTAGAGAGTGTTGTTTATGTTTAAATTATTACTATTATTATCAATTAATATTTATGCGGAAAAATTTTTGTGGGATGAGGAAGCATCAACTCAATATTCAGTTAATGCAGACTACTTTCAGAGCATCCTTCGCGGTACGGTTGTGGGTGTGGGTGATGAGGATGAAGCGATCGCGCTTGAAAATGGAGACTTGAACTGCAATTCCTTGTTATTATTGTTTCATAAGTATAACTCTCAGAGTAAGAAAAATCTTGAGCATGCTGTGAAAAATATGCTGGATGCTCAGAAGAAACCGCCAGTTGGTATAGAGATTCTGCACGATTCTGTTGATGCTCATACGCTGAGATTTGCAGAAGATGCAATAGGATCTCTTTATTTAACATATACTAATTATTCTGGACAACAGGATCATGTTTGGATTGAGAGAAAGGCAAATATGCCTGTTTTTTCTGAATATATAAAATCAAAAAAAAGAGAGACTTCAGACGACTTTCCGTATACTTTTGTTACTGAAAAATTTGGATATAATGTTGTACGCAAAAAGGTCGCATTTGCAGAAAGGGGTACGTCAAAATTTGAGGTGAGCAGAGAGAGCACAGCATTTGAGGTGAGAAGAGAGAGCACAGCATGCTGCTGCACTATACTGTAAAAATTGCCTCTGTGTTGTGTAATATGCCGTTAAAGGAGTGAAGGGTAGGATACTATAAATTTTGTTAGACAGGAAATTTATATGTGATATTGCATTATTTTTATTCAGATTTTTTCATATGATTAGGGCTCTGTGCTTGAATGAATCATATCACTTTATGAAAATAGCGATACATATGAAATGTTTTTTTTAATATGTGCAATCTCAAACACCTACATTTACTCCGTTCCTTGTTAGAGTTTTTGTATCATTTCTGTCTACGAGAAACAAAATCAGGTGTAGGGCAATCATCTAGCTCTTATTGGCTGCAATAATTGGGTACATGAGCAATCTCGCAAAAAAAATCGAACACAAAAATAAATTTATGATGTTATTACTCAATATATATTTTTTTTTCTGAATAATATATAAGATATATATAAGGATATATTTATGCTATTACTATTATTGATAAGCTGTTTACACGTTTATGGAGCTACTGTCGAGCACTGTTTTGATTCGAGTGAGGATGGAGAGAAAAAAGATCAAAAGGCGTTTGTCCTCGACATATCTACACTGCTTCCTTTTATGCAATTATGTCAATCAAGGTTTGCTCTTACAGATATGCCACCACTTGCTAGATCTGAGCCTGTTGATAAATTAATTTGTCTTGTGAGATCAGTCAAATATGTGCTTGAAGAAGCCTGTAAGGAGCGTGACCCTCATTTTTCTAAGATTTCGCCACAGAAGGCTGTTCGACGATCGTTAATTATCAAAAAGGCTAAAAATGGCATATTTAAGCTTAATCCAGAAACCTATTTGGCTTCTTTTTGTCAATTGGAAATAGACTATGAGGAAGATTTGTGCTGTCAAAGGGGCGATGAGCGAACTTTTCAAGATTGGTTGAAAAATAAAGAGGCTCATCCAGAGTGTGAAGAAAACATAAAATATTTGGAAAATAAGATAAACATTCCCTCAGAAAGAGCTACACTTGAAGATAAAAACCTACATTCGTTTAATTGCTTGCTACAATCTTTATATTCTTACTGCACGGACTCCTTACCATCTGCCAGGGCATCATTTGCTTCTTGTTGGAAACAACCGCTTGTCATAGGAGAGTCAATGGCTCCTAGAGGAATTACCTTTACTTATTGGAAGAATTGTAGATTTGTCCCAATGTTTCTAACGTTCCTAAAAAAGAAGCCGAATTTGAAGAAGGTGCGCCTTATGAGCAGTGAGAGTGCAACGTGGGTCTGACTGCATAAAAAACATCACTTGTGTCAATCATGGCTTACATGAATGATAATTTATATAGATTGTGAGGCTACTCTGATGGTATTAATATTATTTTTAATTTGTTTCTGTACTCATGAGGCAGTTTCTAGCGATGCCTCGGGTGAGAGGGTGATAGAAAAAAATGACTCAGAATGGAAGAAAGCTCAAAAACCTTTTGACCCTTGTAGAAGCAAGTTAGCGCTGTATATAGATGCTACTGATTATAATAAGATAACAAATGTTGATGAATTAAAGACTTTTGCAGAATGCATCCGCACAAAGATTAAGGGCCTCTACTTGAAGACATTTCCTGAGCTTAAGTCCTGCACAATGATATCTGCTGAGTGCAGGAAGCAAATGACTCAGGCTCATATGAAGGCTGCCCAAGAGGGTCATTCTCCTCTTAATGTATCCACCTTTTTTTGGGCTTTTCAGATGCTAAATACCAAATCTAAGACTTTAGTATCTAGAAATGATGTGTTTGCACGGCTTCGAGTCTCTAGAGACAGTGTGTTTACGAGTGGTGAACTAGACATGTTTGCTTATAAGTTTCTTATATTCTCTCTCAGATGTTTTTGTAATGAATGGAGGGTTGAATCTGATGCAAATTATTCCATTTTTCTTATAAATTATAACCAGTGGTGAAGTTAATATTGAGAATCTTTGCATCATTTCTGTCTAAGAGCAAAAGAAGGTGGTGGGCAATCATATACTGCTTTTTGGAAGCAACCCTATTGAACAGCAAAAAAAACAATAATGAAATATTCTAATAACTTGATAGAGAGATAATTATGGCATTTGTGTTATTATTTTTAATTTGTGTATACGGTTATGGGTCTGATCCTGCATCTGATGACTTACACTGGATTAATGCTACTCATTGAATGCAAAGTATTGATCTAGCATTACAGAGGTTTCAATGGGATTTGGCTCAAGTGCCTCTGGATTCAGAGAAAAAACGATTTGCTGTTCATTGAAGGAAAGGGGGGAGAGGGCCTCTTTGATAATCAACCTTTGAGAGAGCGCCTTTTTGTAGTAAATCATCCCAGCAGTAACATCTCAAGACATGCACAACTACACCGAATGAATTTATGATGGACTTGATGAAAACCAAAG
>Ga0209022_1001988_pt1 | contig 18534 bp, 14 predicted proteins | sample PinacodermPK_FD_187300 | JGI IMG/M metagenome (GOLD analysis project Ga0209022, IMG submission 187300) | Host-associated microbial community of the marine sponge Aplysina aerophoba from Gulf of Piran - sponge pinacoderm, lysed by proteinase... | ecosystem: Host-associated > Porifera > Sponge >...
GGGCGACGGGGCTGGATCGTGGTGTCGGATACCTCCTGGCCCGGCTACGAGGAGATTCCGGCCTGGGTCATGCAGGGCTACTCGGTCATGACCGACGAGATGATGGGGCAGATGGGAGGAAGGCGCCCGACCCACCTCTTCGTCCAGGCCGGTGTCGGGGGCCTGGCGGCCGCCGCAATCGCGCCGTTGTGGGAGGAACTCGGGACCGAGCGGCCGTATTGCGTCGTTGTCGAACCCCACGCTGCCGACTGTGTCTACCGCAGCGCGGTCCGCGGTGCGCTTGCCGACGCGACCGGCTCGCTGGAGACCGTCATGGCCTGTCTTGCGGCCGGGAAGACTTCCCCGCTTGCCTGGGCAATCCTGCAGCACGGAGCGGACGCCTTCATCACCATCGCCGAGCGTTTTGCGCCCGAGGCCATGACCATGCTGGCACGCGATCCCGGCACACCGCTGGTGGCGGGCGAATCGGGCGCCGCGGGTCTCGCCGGACTGCTTGCAACACTCGCCGCCTCCCCGGCGCGCAGTGCAATCGGGCTCGATGCCTCCTCTGACGTGCTGCTCGTTGCCAGCGAAGGCGCGACCGATCCCGAGATCTACAGCCGGATCGTCGGATCCCGCCCCGAAGACATCGGCGAAGCTGTGGTCGATCGCTGAGCCTGCATCCCGCGGAACTGCAGGGCATCATGCAGCTCGTGACACGGCGCAGGCGGGCGCACGAAGACCGCGGGCGAGGTGGGGAGAAAGGCAGGTTCGGCACCGGACTCCCGGCCCGGCACGAACGTGATCCCCGATCCCCGGCGGGAACCGGAGCGAACCAGGTCAGCGCGCTGGCCAATTCGTGATTGTCACGAACGCGATACGCCCGAGAAGCACCGTGCTACATTGGCCGGGACGGGCCCCGTGCCTGCTGGCAGGCATCGGTTAACGCGCTCCGCTCCGGAGTTGTCATGACCCAGTCGAGTGTTGCGGGAACTGGAGAGAGTGCCGAACGCCCTTCGGCGGGTCCCCTGCTGCGCCTGGTCGAGTTCGTCAACCGGCCGCTGCTGATTCGGACCCTGACCTTCGGGCTGACCTGCCTGGCCATTGCGGCCGGGATCGGCACCTACCTGACCTTTGCCGACGCGGGGCTGGAGGGACCCGATCCCGGGGTCGTTCTCGGTTTCCTGTATCTCGACCTGTCGCTTCTGCTCCTGCTCGCGGCTCTGATCGGTCAGCAGCTGGTCGGACTGTGGCTGCGTCGACGCCAACGGCAGGCCGGGTCGGGCCTGCAGACGCGACTCGTGGTCATGTTCAGCCTGGTGGCTGTCACCCCGACCATCGTGGTCGCCATTTTCGCGCTGGTCGTGTTCGAATTTGCGATGAGGTCGTGGTTCAGCGAACGGATCTCGACCGCGGTCACCTCGTCACGCACCGTCGCCGAGGCCTACCTGGAGGAGCACAAGCGCCACGTGATCGGTGACACGCTGGCGATCGCCGTCGACCTCAACCGACTGGCGCGTTCGCAGCTGACCGACAGCAAGACCTTTGCCCGCATCCTCGAGGACCAGGCCGAACTCCGCAACGTTTCCGAAATCGTGGTTTTCGACGGAACCACCCGGGTGCTGTTCCGGACCGGTATCGGGCTCGGGTTCGAGAGCTACCCGATTCCTCGCCACGCGATCGACCAGGCGAGAGAGGGCCATGCGGTCATCCTGGAAGGCGATGTGGACCGGGTGCGTGCCGTCGTGCGGCTGGAGGACTTTCCCGATGTCTTCGTCTATGCGAGCCGGTACCTGAACCCCGACATCCTGGGTGCGGTCGACCAGACGGTCGAGGCCTCGGATGAATTCCAGCAGATCGAGGACCGGCTGTTCGTTATCCGGATCACGTTTGCGATGATCTTTGCGATCGGTGCGCTGCTGATGCTGTTCGCCGCGGTCTGGGTCGGGCTCTACTTCGCCGGCTGGTTTGCCCGGCCGGTCGGGGACCTGATCGAGGCCTCGGGCCGGGTCAGTTCCGGCGACCTCGACGCCGAGGTGCCGGAGTTCAAGGTCAGTGCGTTCAGCACGCTGAGCCAGTCTTTCAATACCATGACACGACAACTCCGGGCCCAGAGAGACGACCTGGTCGAGGCGCATCGCAACCAGGAGACGCGCCGGCGATTCACCGAGGCCGTGCTCGGCGGTGTCTCCTCGGGTGTGATCAGGCTTGATGCCGACGGCAGGATCGAACTGCCGAACCGGGCGGCGGCCGCACTTCTCGACATGGAACTGGTCGAACTGGTCGCCCGCCGCTTCACGGAACTGCTGCCGGAAATGACGGATCTTCTCGCCGCCGCCAGAAAGGCACCCTCGCTGCGCGCGGAAGGCCAGGTTCAGCATGCGAGGAATGATCGGTACCGGGTCCTGCTGGCGAGAATTGTCGCCGAGCGCTCCGAAGGAGATATCTCGGGGTTCGTGGTCACCTTCGATGACATCACCGATCTGCAGACGGCCCAGCGTCAGGCGGCCTGGGCCGACGTCGCGCGACGCGTTGCCCACGAGATCGCCAACCCGCTCACGCCGATCCAACTGGCGGCGGACCGGCTGAAGAACAAGTTTGCCGACGGGGTCGCCCCGCAGGACCGGACCGGCTTCGAGCACCTGGTGGACTTGATCCAGCGTCAGGTTGCCGACATCTCGAGCCTGCTCAGGGAATTCTCGGCCTTTGCCCGCATGCCCGAGGCGGTCATGGAAGACGTGGATCTCGCCGACCTGCTCGATCGGCAGACCGAGTTCCATCAGACGGCGAACACCGAAATAAACTACGAAGTGGCGCTGCCGGACGGGCCGTTGCAGGTACGCTGCGACGAACGCCAGATACGGCAGGCCGTCACCAACCTGCTGCAGAATGCCGCCGATTCCATCGAGGGTCGGCAGGAACCGTACCCGGAACAGGGCCGGATCGAGGTAAGCGCCGGCATCGAGGCCGGCAAGGCGGTGGTCAGCGTGTCCGACAACGGTCGAGGCCTGCCGGAGAGGGAACGACATCGACTGACGGAGCCCTACGTGACGACCAGGAAACAGGGGACCGGCCTGGGACTCGCCATTGTGCGGCAGATCATGGAGGATCATGATGGTTCCATCCGGATGTCCGACCGGCCGGGTGGAGGTGCCACCGTGTCACTCGAGTTTCCCGTCCGGGTGGACAGGTCCGACCCGACGCGGGAACATGGACCGGAATTTGACGGGTAGATCGAGATGGGCACAGACATTCTTGTTGTCGACGACGAGGCGGACATCCGCTTCATGCTTGCCAGCATTCTCGAGGATGAAGGGTTCGACGTCCGGCAGGCGTCCGGGTATGCGGAGGCACTCGACGAGATCAGGAGCCGTGCCCCCGGGCTGATCATCCTTGATATCTGGCTTGGCAGCGGGGACGACGGGGGGCTGCAGATCCTGGACATCGTCAAGCAGACCCACCCGGACCTGCCGGTCGTCATGATCAGCGGGCACGGGACCATCGAGTCGGCGATCGACGCCATTCGCCGTGGCGCATACGACTTCATCGAGAAACCGTTCAAGTCGGACCGGCTGATCCCGCTGGTCAATCGCGCGATGCGCGCCATCGAGGCTGCGCGCCTGAAACGCGAGAACGAGGAACTGCGTCGCAAGGTTGGCCAGGTCGAGAATCTCGTGGGAACCTCGTCCGGAATCACGCAGCTGCGTTCGGCCATCAAGAAGGTCGCTCCGACCAACAGCCGCGTTCTGGTCACCGGTCCGCCGGGTGTGGGCAAGGAGATCGTCGCCGGCATGATTCACGCAGCGTCAGGGCGCAATGCCGCTTCGATGGTGGTGCTCAACTGCGCAACCATGAACCCGGAACGACTGGAGGCCGAACTGTTCGGAACCGGAGGGCCGGAGGCCGAGCATCCGCAGATGCACAGCGTCGGCGTGTTCGAACGCGCGCACAATGGCACACTGTTCCTCGACGAGGTGGCCGATATGCCGCTGGAGACCCAGGGCAAGATCGTCCGCGTGCTCCAGGAACAGCGATTCCGTCCTGTCGGTGGCGAGAGCGAGGTTGCCGTGGACGTGCGGGTCATCGCATCCACCAATCGTGACCTGCGCGAGGAGATCTCTTCGGGCCGGTTCCGCGAGGATCTCTACTATCGTCTCAATGTGGTGCCGGTGTCCGTTCCGGCACTGCGTGAGCGTCGCGAGGACATCCCGCTGCTGGTGCAGCATTTCCTGGAGCAGTCGTCGGTGACGTCGAGCATCCCCACGCGCCGGATTGCGGATGATGCCATGGCGGCCCTGCAGACCTACGACTGGCCCGGAAACGTGCGCCAGCTGCGTAACGTGATCGACTGGCTTCTGATCATGGCGCCGGGATCGACGAGGGAACGGATCAGCGCCGAGATGCTGCCGCCGGAGATAACCGCGGTCGGTCCGGCCTGCATGCGCGCCGAACACGGGGTCGAGACCATGGCCATGCCGCTGCGAGATGCGCGAGAGACATTCGAGCGGGAATACCTGCGGGCCCAGGTCAACCGGTTCGGAGGCAACATCTCCCGCACGGCGAGCTTCGTCGGCATGGAGCGCTCGGCGCTGCATCGCAAGCTGAAATCTCTCGGGATCAAGCAGGACGAACGGTCCTCCCGGTCCGCGTGAGGTCCCGCCATGAAGGTGGTGATCTGCGGAGCCGGCCAGGTGGGCACCAGCATTGCCCGCCACCTCGCGGGCGAGAACAACGACGTAACCGTGATCGACCATGATCCGGCGCTGGTCCGCAAGATTACCGAGACTCTGGATGTCCGTGGCGTCGAGGGTTGGGCATCGCACCCGCAGGTCCTGGAGCACAGTGGCGCGGCGGACGCCGACATGCTGATCGCGGTGACCCATTCCGACGAAGTCAACATGGTGGCCTGCCAGGTCAGTCACTCGCTGTTCGATGTTCCGACCAAGATCGCGCGGATTCGCCAGCAGCAGTACCTGCAGCCGATCTGGGGTGACCTGTTCAGCCGGGACCACATGCCGATCGACGTGATCATTTCGCCCGAGTACGAGGTGGCGCGTGCGATCGGGCGACGGTTGCAGATGCCCGGCGCGATCGACGTGGTGCCGATGGGAAACGGTCGGGTGTCGGTGGTCGGCGTCCGGTGCGAGGAGGACTGTCCGATTGTCGGCCAGCCGATGCGCCAGCTGACCCAGCTGTTTCCCGATCTTAACCTGCGGGTCGTCGGAATCTTGCGTGACGAGCAGAGTGTGGTGCCGCGTTCCGACGCGGTGATGATGCCTGGCGATGACGTCTACTTCATCTGCGATACCACTCACCTGCCCCGCGCCATGGCGGCATTCGGCCACGAAGAGACGGAAGGCCGGACCGTCGTGATCGCCGGTGGCGGCAATATCGGTCTCAGACTGGCTCAGGAAATCGAGACCGAACACGAAGGCGTCAGGGCGAAGGTGATCGAGTGCGACCGCGACCGGGCACGGGTTGTCGCGCAGACCCTCGACAGTACGGTAGTGTTTCACGGTGACACCCTCGACCCGGAAATCCTCGCGGAGGCAAACATCGCCAACACCGAGACCTTCGTTGCGGTCTCCAACGATGACGAGGTGAACATCATCAGCTCGCTGCTCGCCAGGCGCAGCGGGGTCTCGCGTACCGTGGCACTGATCGCCAACTCGACCTACACGCCCCTGATCACCAGCCTCGGGATCGATGTCGTGGTCAATCCGCGCGCGATCACGGTCTCGACGATTCTCCAGCACGTGCGCCGGGGCCGCATCCGCAACATCTATACGGTGCGCGAGGGCTTCGGTGAGGTGATCGAGGCCGAGGCGCTCGAGACCTCGTCCCTGGTCGGCAAGAGCCTGCGCGATGCCCGGCTTCCCGACGGCGTGGTGTTCGGGGTCATCCTGCGCGCCGACCAGGTCCTGGTCCCGCGCGGCGATACGGAGATCAGGGCCGGGGATCGGGTGATCCTGTTTGCCGCCACCGAGGCGATCAGGCAAGTCGAGAAGATGTTTGCGGTCAGACTGGACTTCTTCTGAGCCGCGTCACGCACGGCCCGCCGGCCAGTCTGTCGCCACCGAAGGAACCTGGTGGTCTCGAACCTGATTGCGATCGGACCGGGGTTCGCGGAAACCGCACCGCATGACCTGCAAGCGCGGGACCACTCGCCGGCATGCCAGCGCAGGATCCCGTGCGTCACCCGCATCTGCGCGAGTATCGTGTCCGGCGAAGGGCTTGCGTGCCGTATGCCGTGGCCGGGTTTTTGCCCCTGCGGGTTTTTGCCCGTCGCCGCCATCCGCGCGGCGCCGTCCCGGCAGCCGGGGGGTGGTGCTGCCGGGTGACTGTGCCATGATGGCCGGACATCCGCGCCGGGTTCGGCTGGGCCCTGGGGGCCTTGCCTGAAGCGGCGGGACTGTCCCGTGTTGCTCCCGCTCCTGCGGGAACCGGGTTCCTCGCCGGGAGAACCGAACCATGCCGCGCACCCACCAGCCGCTTTCCGGTGTGAAGGTCGTCGACATCGCGAATTTCCTCGCCGGCCCGGTCTGCTCGATGTTCCTGGCCGACTTCGGCGCCGAGGTGGTCAAGCTGGAACGTCCCGATACCGGCGATGAACTGCGCTACTGGGGCAACGACAGGAACGGCGTCGGCCTGATGTACAAGATGGTGAACCGCAACAAGCTTTCGGTGACCGCCGATCTGCGCACCCCGCTCGGTGTCGAGATCGTCAGGCGCCTGGTGGCGGACGCGGACCTCGTGGTCGAGAATTTCCGCAAGGGCACGCTGGAACGCTGGGGACTGGGCTACGACGTGCTGAGCGCGGTCAATCCGGGTCTGGTCCTGGTGCGGTTGACCGGCTTTGGCCAGACCGGCCCGAACAGCCACAGGCCGGGCTTCGGAACCCTGGCGGAAGGCTATGCCGGCTACGCCTACATCACCGGCTATCCAGACCGGCCGCCGCTGTTGCCGGGATTCGGGCTGGCCGACGAGACGGCGGGGCTGATGGCGGCGTTCCTGGCCATGGTTGCCCTGAAGGAACGCGAAGCGTCGGGGCTGGGACAGGTCGTCGATCTCGCGATCTACGAGCCGTTGTTCACGCTGCTCGGTCCGCAGGTCGTCGATTTCGACCAGCTTGGCCTGATCCAGGAACGCAACGGAAGCCGGCTTCCGTTCACCGCGCCGCGCAACACCTACCGGACCAGGGACGACAAGTGGGTGTCGATCTCCGGCAGTGCGCAGTCGACATTCGAAAGAATGTGCAAGGCGCTCGGCGTCCCGGAACTGGTCGAGGACCCCCGGTTCCTGGACAACCGGTGCCGTATCCGCAACGCCGAAGCGCTCGACGAGGCGTTGCAGGCGGCGATTGTCCGGCATGACCGCGAACCGCTGATCACACTGTTCGACAGTTTCGATGCCGCCGTCGCTCCCTGCAACAGTGTTGCGGAGATCTTCGAGGATGCGCATTTCCGGGCGCGCGAGAACATCGTGGCAATCGAGGACGTGGAACTCGGCCGGCCCATCCGCATGCAGAACGTCGCCGGCAAGTTCTCGCGGACCCCGGGGCGGATCAACCGTGCCGGTCCGCCGCTTGGCGCCCACAACCGCGCGATACTGGTGGAACGGCTCGGATTCGACGAAGCCGAACTCGAGAACGCCGGACTGCGGCTCGAACCAGCCGGCGAGACCTGACAGGGAGGGGAGGGATGCTGTCATTTCCCGATCGGGTGACAGTGGTCGATGTCGGCCCCAGGGACGGCCTGCAGTCGTTCGACCGCTGGGTCGAGACCGATACCAAGGTCGCGATGATCGACCGGTTGAGCGAAGCAGAATTCCCGGTCATCGAAGTCACGAGCTTTGCCCATCCGGGCAAGGTGCCGATGCTGCGTGATGCAGAGGAGGTTGTCGCGCGCATTCACCGCCGGCCGGGCACGGTGTACCGGGCCCTGGTTCCCAACAAGCGCGGCGCGCTGCGGGCGGTTGAAACCGACATCGACGAAATCCTGGGTCTGATGACGGTGAGCGCCAGCTATCTCGCGAAGAACCAGAACATGACCCTCGAACAGGCAATCGAAGCGGGCGGGGCATGCTTCCGGGTGGCGGACAGTGCCGGACGTGACTACATCATGGCGCTGGGCATGGCGCTGTGGTGCCCGTACGAGGGCGTCATTGCGCCCGAGCAGACGCTTGCCTGTGTCGCGGCATTGCGCAGGCTTGGCGTGCGCCGCTACTACCTCGCCGCCAGTACCGGGATGGAGGAACCGCGGCAGGTTTCCACCCTGTTCCGCATGGCGCACGAGCGGTTTCCGGACTGCGAATTCGGCTTTCACGTGCACGAGCGGCGCGGTTGGGCGGCTGCGAACCTGCTGGCGGCATTGGATGCTGGCGTCACGATGGTCGAGGGATCGATCTGCGGTATCGGCGGCGGGATCGCGTTTCCCGGCGACTACGGGTCGATCGGTAACCTGCCGACGGAAGACATCGTGACCTTCCTCGCATCCATGGACATCGGATGCGACGTCGCGCCGGATGCCGCGGTTGCGGCGGCGCGTGACATCGGCCGCCTGATCGGCATGCGCCCTGCCAGCCGGGCCGCGCATGCACCCGAGGTCGGCGACGCCGGTTGATCCGTATCATCCAGACAGTGTCCGGGAGCGAATGACCATGTCAGGTTTCAGGGTTCTTTCCACAAATCACACCTCGTTTACCGTTTCCGACCTTGATCGGAGCATTGCGTTCTTCCGCGACGCACTGGGGTTCGAGGTGACGTCGCGGGCGCCGCGCGACCCGCAGGCCATCCGGCACATTACCGGGGTCAGCGGCGCCGAGATCGAGGTCGCATACATCCGGGGACCCGGTCACAGTCTTGAACTCATCCAGTACCTGGCTCCCTCGACGCGGGGACAGGTGGTGGCGGAGCCGTGCGATACCGGGTTTGCCCATGTCGCCTACGATGTCGACGATATCGAGGCTGCGCTCGAGGCGGTGTCCGCCCACGGCGTCGCGCCGATCAACCCGCCGTGGGTCATCGACCGCGGCCCCAACACCGGCCGGCGGGTCGTCTACTGCCGCGATCCGGACGGCATCACCATCGAGTTCATCGAAGCCGCGTCACCATGAACCCTGGCGGACGGAACGCCGGAGCCGGTAAAGTCCCGCGGACGGCCCGTCCGGCGCCTGGCCGGACCCCGTGTCGGGAAGTGACAGGTGTCCGGTCGTCCCCGCTGAACCCGCCTTGGCCAGAACTGCCCCGCATGGCGGGTCGGGTTTGGTGACCGGGCCCATGAACCGGATGATGCGATGATCCAGATTGGCGTTGACGTCGGTGGAACCTTCACCGACCTGGTCCTGTTCGATACCGGCACCGGTTCGTTCCGGGTGCTCAAGACACCCTCGACACCGCCGGCGCACGAGTTCGGAGTGTTCGAGGCCGTGCAGCGGGCGGTACCCCAGGGCATTGATCGTGTGCGCAGGTTCAGCCACGGCAGCACCATTGCGACCAACACCGTGCTGGAGCGAACCGGTGCCCGGCTCGGCGTCATCACCACTCTGGGATTCCGCGATGTTCTCGTGGTCGGGCGCGGCAATCGTACCCGGCTCTATGACGTGAAGGCGGTAAGGCCGGAAGGACTGGTCGCTCGCACCCGCATCCTGGAAGTCGCCGAACGCTGCGACGCCGATGGCGTGGTGACCACCCCGCTTGACGAGACAGGGGTCCGTTCGGCGTGCCGGACCCTTGCCGGCCTGAACGTGGAGGCCGTCGCTGTCTGTTTTCTGCATTCCTGGGCCAATCCGGACCATGAACGCGAGGCCGGCCGGATCATCCGCGAAATGATGCCGGACGCGACGGTGTCCCTCTCATCCGACATCCTTCCCGAGCTTCGCGAGTTCGAGCGGTTTTCCACCACCGCTCTCAACGCCTATGTGGCACCGGCCACCGCACGTTACCTGCATACCCTGCGATCCGGATTGGAGGATCAGGGAATGAGCGTCCCGCTCCAGGTCATGGGCTCGAACGGAGGGCTGTGGACGGCGGAGCGGATGGCTGAACGTCCGGCCAATGCCATGCTGTCGGGTCCGGCAGGCGGTGTTGCCGCCGCGGTGACTCTCGCCCGCATGCTGGAAGTACCGGACCTTATCACCTACGACATGGGCGGCACCAGCACCGACACCTGCCTCGTGCGCGGCTACCGCCACGAGATGGCGGTGGAAGGCGGGATCGGGACATTTCCGAACCGGGTGCCGCAGATCGAGATCAACACTGTCGGTGCAGGCGGCGGCAGTATCGCCTCGATCGGCCCGGGCCGGTTCTTCTCCGTCGGGCCGCGATCGGCGGGTGCGGTGCCGGGACCGGCCTGCTACGGCAAGGGCGGCACCGAGGCCACGGTGACCGACGCGAACGTGGTTCTTGGCCGGTTCCGGCCGACGGGAGAACTTGGCGGGGCAATCGCGGTCGATGTGGACGCGGCACACGCGGCCGTTGCCGCGCTGGCCCGGGACCTCGAGCTCGAGACAGCCCGTGCCGCCGAAGGCATCGTCGACATCGCGGTCACCCGGATGACCGCATCGATCAAGGAAATCTCGGTCATGCGGGGTCTCGACCCGAGAGACTTCACGCTGCTGGCCTATGGCGGGGCCGGACCGCTCCATGCCGCCCTGATTGCATCCGAACTCGCCATGGGCCGGATCGTCATCCCGCCGGTCCCGGGGAATTTCTCCGCTCTCGGCCTGCTGGTTGCCGACCGGCGTCACGATGCGAGCCGGACGGTGCTCACGGCCCTGTCCGGAACCTCCAGCGAGGAAATCGGCGCCGTGCTCGAGCCGCTGCGTGATCAGGTCACCGCCTTGCTGGTGGCAGACGGGGTGGCCCGGGACCTGATCCGGCTGGAAACGGTTCTGGACATGCGGTTTGCCGGACAGGCGTTCCAACTGTCAGTGCCGGTTGACGGAGCCCTGGGGTCGACCGATGCCCTGACCGACCGGTTCCGCGAGGCCTATCTCGAACGCTACGGGGTTGAGGACGACGATCCGGTGGAGATCGTGGTCTATCGGGTCATCGGCCGTGGACCTGCCGGTGAGGCAGGATTTCCGGGGGCAGTGAAACCCGGTCCGGCGGCAGCGCCTGCCGGATTTCGCCAGGTGTACCTGTTCGGGACCTGGCACCGGAGCGCAATCTACGACCGGGAACAGCTTGCCGCGGGTACGCGGCTGGAAGGTCCCGCTGTCATCGAGGAATCCGGTGCCACCACCCTGGTTCCTCCCGGATTCACCGCTTCGGTGGTGCCGACCGGATGCCTGTTGCTGGGTCGAGTGGAGCAGTGATGCGCGAGATTGATCCGATCACCCTCGAGGTGATCACCGAGGGCCTGATATCAGTGGTTCGCGAAATGCGGGCAACCGTGTTCCGGACAGCGCGGTCAGTCGCGATCCACGAGGCGCGGGACTTCTCCTGCGGCCTGTTCGATCCGTCGGGCCAGGTCGTGGCGCAGTCTGAGGACATCGGCAGCCACGTGGTGCCGCTTCCCTGGTCGGTCGAGGAGGCACTGAAGGAGATCGGGGACACGCTGGCGGTCGGCGACGTGATCATGATGAACGATCCGTACCGCCAGGGGACCCATCTGAACGACGTGACCATTGTCTACCCGATCTTCCGCGACGGACGCCTCGCATTCCTGCCGGCGGTTCGCGAACACTGGGCCGATGTGGGCGGAGCGGTTCCCGGTTCGATGTCGGGGACCGCGACAGAGATCTACCAGGAGGGGATCCGGATCCCACCGGTCAAGATCGTCGAGGCCGGACGCCAGAACCACGCACTGATGGAGGTCCTGCTCAGCAACATGCGGGTACGCGCGGATCGTCTCGGTGACTTCAACTCCGGGCTGGCGGCGTGCCGGACGGCGGAACGCCGCATCGACGAGCTTGTCGCCCGTTACGGGATGGAAGCCCTGCAGAGTGCAATCGAACGCAATCTCGATCGCTCCGAAGCGCGGATGCGCGAGAAAATCCGCACCCTGCCGGACGGGGAGTACTACTACGAGGACTATCTCGAGACCTTCACGGCGGACGGGTTCACCCCCCTTCTCCTGCCAATTACCATGACCATCAACGGAGACCGGTTGACGGCCGATTTCAAGGGTGTGTCGCCGCAGGTCGCAGCACCGGTCAATTCGACCCTCGCGGTGTCGGCGGCATCGGTGCTGATTACCCTGAAGTCGGTCCTTGACCCGGGCCATGCGCTCAACCACGGGTCCTTCCGGCCGGTCGAGGTGATCGCGCCGCCGGCGACAATTGTCAACGTGACCCACCCGGCCCCGGCAGGCAGCCATGGCGAGATCCGCAAGCGGGTTGTGGCCGTCATGCTCGGGGCACTGTCCGGTGCCTGTCCCGATCTGGTGTCGGCCGACATCCACCGGACCTCGTTCCACAACCTGATCGGCGGCGTCGATCCGGCAAGCGGGAACGAGTACGTGCATTACGAATGGTCGTCGGGTGGCAACGGCGGCTTTGCCGAAGCGGATGGTCCGAGCGCGATGGCAGCCATCGACTGGGGCGACCTCAGCACCGTGCAACCGACCGAGGTGCTCGAGGTCCGGTATCCGCTGCGGGTGGAGTGGTCGCGGCTCGGACTGGATTCGGGCGGCCCGGGAACCAGACGTGGCGGGCTTGGCATGCGCCGGTCCCTGCGCCTGACACGCGGCGAGGCCCGGTACTCGTTGCTCGCGGACGGTGCGGTCATGCCTCCTTTCGGGATCCTGGGCGGCGACTCCGGTGGAGTGGTGGAGAGCTACCTGGTGCGGGCAGACGGCTCGACCGTTGCCTTCGCCTCGCCCGGAAAGGTCGGCGGCCAGGTACTGGAGGCCGGCGACGCGGTGGTGCTGCAGTCCGCCGGTGGCGGGGGCTACGGAGATCCGCTCGATCGCGACAGCGAGGCAGTGGCAGCCGATGTCCGCGATGATCTGGTGTCGGAGCATGTGGCGCGGCACATGTACGGTGTCCTGCTGACCGCGAAGGGCGAGGTTGATCGACAGGGCAGCGAGGCCCTGCGCTCACGCATGAGGGCCAACCGGATCGGGTTGACTGTTGTCCCGGACGACGGCTCGCCCTACAGCCCGTCCGGTCCAAGCCGGCGCCGCGTGGTCCGGCTCAATCCCGCGGACATCCGGGCCCTCGGTCTCGACAACGGGGACCGCGTGGAACTGGTTGGAGCCGCAGCCCCGCTGCGCGGCTGGATCAGGCCCGATGACGAAGTTCCGGCCGGCAGCGTGCCGGTGGATCGCCTCGGACTGCTGATGCTTGGCTCCGCGAACGGTACGGCGGTGGTGATCCGGCCCCTGTCGGTTCCCCGCGTCCGCCCCTCCGAGCCGGGAAGCGCGCGCCGGGCGCAGTGATCCGGGCCGGTCCCGCGCCCCGGCACCGGGCCCGAAACATGAAGGAGCCGCTCCGGGATCCGTGAGGGAATGTGCCGGTATCGGTCATCGCGCGGACCCCGACCGGGTTCACGGGCGCGTCGAGATCTCTGGCCTCCCGGCGACGGGGCCCCGGATCGGAACGGAATGCCGCGACGGCGCGCCCGCGGTGGCGACCGGCTGAAGCACCGTAATACGGGAGGACGGCAGGAGCAGAATCGACTTCGACCGATCGTGCCGTTCGGGAGACGAATGAGCTGGTTGACCGCGAGAAACGGGCTGCCCCGGCCGGTTGCTGCGTGCCCGCAGCCGACATTGGCGAAACCCGGGAGTGCTGTTCGTCCCGCTCGATGATCTCGCCGATGTGGCGCTGAACCGTCTGCGCCTTCCAGGTCACGTCGAAGACCAGTTCTGCGTCGCCATCGCCCCGACCCCGGTCCGGAACTGGGCCTCCCGGCTGCGCCGTATCAGGACGGGCCGGAATGTTCCCCGTACACGCCTGCTCCCGCAATCACCGCTCCCGCAGAGGTCGACGGATACGCAGCACGAGGAATTCGTAGCCGTAAAACTCTGAATAGGCACGCCAGATGTCTATTTCGCGCTGGCACTGGTCCGCCAGTTCCTGTGCATCCGCCGCCCCGCGGTGACGTTCGCGGAATGCCGTCACGTTGTCCTGAAGGGGCCGATAGTAGTCGTCCCACCACGCGGATGCGGGCAGCTGGAAGTGCCCCGCGACCTCGTAGCCGCACCCCATGACGGTTTCCAGCAACGCGGACACCTGGCAGATCGCGGGATATTCCCGGTTCCAGAACGCTGCGCACTCTGCGGGTGGTTCGCGCATCCGCCAGCACACCTCCGTCAGCGCCACGTGACCGTTGCACCGCAGAAGCCTGCGCCAGTCCCGCAGGGCCGTCTCGACACCCATGTTGTAAATGGCGCCCTCGCACCAGATCAGGTCGAAGGAACCGTCCGCGAAGTCGAGACTGCGCATGTCCGCCACACGCGCTTCCAGTCGGTCCGCAATGCCCAGCCGGCGTGCCTCGCGGTTCAGAACGTCGATATATGGTGGATGGTTGTCGACGGCGATGATGCACGACGGTGAGCTCCGCGCCAGCGTCAGACTCTGGGCGCCGGTCCCGCATCCAATATCGAGCACGCGCGTCCGCGGTCCGACCCCCGGTACGAGTCCGAGTGCGCGCCGCGTCCCCTCGATGCTTCCCGGCGCCAGCCTGGGCAGCCCGCTGAAAAGCTCGAAAAACAGCTCGGTGGCCCGATCTGTCGCCATGGCCCCTGTTGTCACCTCTTGCATGCGCGCGGATCGCACCTGACCCTGAGTCCCGGGACTGACTCGCCCTTCCAGCACCGTACCCCTCTCCAGCGGCCCGGGCCGGACCGTGTTCCGACAGGCAGGATCATGACAGATCTTCCGGTCCATGGTCGAAGCGAGTTGAGCTGGAACCGTGCACCGAACTGGCATGTCAATCGAGCCTCTGCCTTCAGGGCAAACCCGGGTGCATGCTTGTTGTGTGTTCAAGCTGTCGTGACCGGAATGTGTCCGGAAACATCCGGCAGACCTTGCGGGATCAGCGGGTTCTTGGTGACGATGCGGTTGGTGGTCCGGCGTATCCCTTGTGTCGCGCCGACAGGTATCCTTCAGGCGTTGTCCTGACCTGCAAGACCGGATAACGAGTTCCCCGCAGTGGCCGTGCGGCCGCCCATGACGGTGGTGATCCCCGTCACGGCGGGACGAACAGCGCGGGTGCGCGAACGCGCCGTGCACACCACTGTGACCGCGGGCATGCCGTTTCCGGCGGTTGACGCGGCACCTGTGCCGGCGGGACAGTGACCGGGCAGACCAGCGGGTTTGTGATGGAACTGTCGAGGGGAACCGGCATGTCACGGATCGCCTACGTCAACGGGACGTACCGCCCGCACCGTGTGGCGAGTGTTCACGTCGAGGATCGGGGCTACCAGTTTGCCGACGGCATCTACGAGGTGGTGCTGGTCTGCGGCGGCCGTCTGGTTGACGAGGAACCGCATCTCGACCGGCTGGACCGGTCACTGCGCGAAATGCGGATTGAACCGCCGATGGCACGCGTACCGCTCCGGCTGGTCCTGCGCGAGGTCCTGCGCCGCAACCGGTTGCACGACGGGTTGCTTTATCTGCAGGTCACCCGCGGTGTTGCACGCCGGGACCATCCGTTTCCGGACGCAGCCACGCCTCCCGCCCTGGTGGTGACGGCAAAGCGCCTGGTCCTTCCCGATCGCGAGACCAGCGAGAAGGGCATCGGGGTAATCACCATCCCGGACATTCGCTGGGAACGGTGCGACATCAAGACCATTGCCCTTGTTCCCAGCGTGCTCGGCAAGCAACAGGCCCGCGAGGCCGGCGCAGGCGAGGCGTGGCTGGTGGCGGACGACGGAACCGTGACCGAGGGAACCTCCACCAATGCCTGGATCGTGACCGGGGAAGGGGCCCTGGTCACGCGCGACACCAGCCACGCCATCCTTGCCGGTGTAACGCGGGCGCGTGTTCTGGCGATTGCACGGATGAACGGGCTCGCATTCGAGGAGCGCCCGTTTACCGTGGAGGAGGCGCAGTCCGCCCGTGAGGCGTTCCTCACCTCGGCCACGTCCTTCGTCAAGCCCGTGACCCGGATCGATGACAGGGTGATCGGCAACGGCCGCGCCGGCTCCTTCACCCTGCAGCTGTTCGACGCCTACATGGACCATGCCCGGGGAGTCGGCACGTGACAGCCGGGCGCGAATGCGGAACGCGGCTTCGACGCCCCGGCGCTGTGCTGTTCGACTGGGACAGTACCCTGGTCGACAACTGGGGTGCGATCGCCTGTGCTCTCAATGCCACCCTGGTTGCCATGGGGCATGCGCCGTGGAGCGAGGACGAGGTTCGCCGGCGCGCCACTGCTTCGGCGCGGGACGCGTTCCGCCGACTGTTTGCGGACCGTGACCGCGAAGCGCTCGAGATGTTCTACCGCGAGCTTGACGCGATCCATGCTGACGAGGTCCGCCCGTTGCCGGGAGCAACCGAACTGCTCGAGGTTCTCGGGCGGCACGGCGTGCCGATGGGCGTGGTTTCCAACAAGAACGGCCGCCACCTGCGGGTCGAGGCTGAAAGGCTGGGCTGGACCGACCGCTTCGTTCGCCTGGTCGGCGCGGCCGATGCCGAGGCCGACAAGCCCGATATCGCGCCGGTCCGGCTGGCTCTGGCGGGTACCGGGGTCGAACCGGGTCCAGAGGTCTGGTTCGTCGGTGATTCGGCGGTCGACTTGCAGTGTGCGCATCTGGCAAGATGCGTCCCCATTCTCATTCAGGGTGGCGTCATCTGCCATGCCGACCTCGGCAAGTGGCAGCCGCGGCACGTCTTTGCGTGCAGGGCTGACCTGCAGGCCGCGTTCCTCGACTGCGTGTGAGCGTGCCCGACGCCGGGGACCCTGAGCCGCCGCCAGATGGAAAGACGGGTTCATGGCAAGCGAAAGATCTCAGAACCTGCAGGAAACGTTCCTCAATGCGTTGCGCAGGGAGAAGATCCCGGTCACTATCTTTCTCATGAACGGTGTGAAGCTGCAGGGAATGGTGACCTCGTTCGACAATTTCTCGCTGCTCCTGCGGCGCGACGCGACATCGCAGTTGGTCTACAAGCATGCCATCGCCACCATCATGCCGTCTCAGCCGGTCCGGCTCGGATTCGACAGAGAGACCGACAATTGATCCTGTCCGCGGCATGAGGGCCGGCGTCCCCCCCGACGACCGCACGCGTACGCTCGTCGTTCATCCCGTCCTGTCCTCCGCCTTGCCCGACGGCCGGACCCCGGAGGGTCGTCTCGACGAGGTGGTCGGACTCGCTTCGGCGCTTGACCTCGATCTCGTTCACGAGGAGATCATCAAGGTGTCGCGTCAGCGTCCCGCCACGCTGTTCGGCAGGGGCGTCGTCGAACGGACCCGCGAGGTTGTCGAGGAACGTGGCGTGGAACTCGCCATCGTGAATGCACCGCTCTCGCCGGTGCAGCAGCGTTCGCTCGAGGTCGCCTGGTTCTGCAAGGTCATTGACCGCACGGCACTGATTCTGGAGATTTTCGGTGCTCGGGCCCGCACCCACGAGGGCCGGCTGCAGGTGGAGCTGGCGGCGCTGACCTATCAGCGCAGCCGCCTGGTCCGGTCCTGGACCCATCTCGAACGCCAGCGTGGCGGCGCCGGGTTCCTGGGTGGTCCCGGTGAACGCCAGATCGAACTTGACCGCAGGCAGCTTGACGACCGGATCGCGCAGCTCGGTCGCGAACTGTCCGAGGTCGTCCGCACCCGGGGTCTGCACCGCTCGGCGCGACAGAAGGGGCCGACACCGGTGATTGCGCTTGTCGGCTACACCAATGCCGGCAAGTCAACCCTGTTCAATCGGCTGACAGGATCGAGCGTGATGGCGCGCAACATGCTGTTTGCGACCCTCGATCCGACCATGCGAAGGATCGGGCTGCCGTCCGGGCGTGACGCGATCCTGTCCGATACGGTGGGGTTCATTTCCGAACTTCCGACCCATCTGATCGCAGCGTTCCGGGCGACGCTCGAGGAAGTGCTCGAGGCCGACGTGGTCATCCATGTACGGGACCTGAGCCATCCCGAGCACGAACAGCAGCGAGCCGACGTCGAGCGGGTCCTCGCGGAACTCGGTATCGTCGGGCACTCGACCGCGATGATCGAGGTGTTTAACAAGATCGACCTTCTCGACGAGACGCAGCGCCATGCGCTTTTCGAACGGGGACCCGGTGACAGGGTCGCGGTCTCGGCGGTGACCGGGGAGGGGTGCGCGGTACTCGTCGAGCGAATCGAGCAGATGCTCGGTCGCGCCGACCTCTGCCTGCACTACCGTCTCGATCCCGGAGAGGGCGCGGCCCTGGCCTGGCTGCATCGACACGGCCGGGTGATGGCCCAGGAGTGGGCGGAAGACGGGGTTGAGATCCGTGTCATGCTTTCGCCGGTCGATGCCGGTCGATTTGATCGCCGCTTCCTGGTTCATGCCGCCGGCTGACGCCTCGGGGTGTCAGGAATGGGTGCAGCGAGTCTAGCTGCTGAACTTGCGGGTGAAAGTCCCGCCGGCACAGTTCTCAGTTTGGTGCCGTAGCATATCCCACTGGTCCCGGGG
>Ga0209022_1001990_pt1 | contig 18531 bp, 30 predicted proteins | sample PinacodermPK_FD_187300 | JGI IMG/M metagenome (GOLD analysis project Ga0209022, IMG submission 187300) | Host-associated microbial community of the marine sponge Aplysina aerophoba from Gulf of Piran - sponge pinacoderm, lysed by proteinase... | ecosystem: Host-associated > Porifera > Sponge >...
GTGATCATAATAAGCTCCTTGTTCACCGTCGCTTAAGTGCGACGATGTACTAATGTTATAGCACAGACTGTCACATAATGCAAACATTATTATTAGTAGTGACACATAAATAATCACCGTCACATCCGAATATGCAGGCCAAATAACCCATACCCTACCATTCACCACCTCAACAAAATCAATTACACGCAATCCTCGCAGCTCGTTTATTGGCCATGCGTGGGATATCGCTCATATTCACACATAATCACCACTCCCCAGCGCATACATCCCACCACCACCACGCTGCCAGCTACATCAAGAGCACGAGCTAGAATGCGTATATGTATGTGCGGATTGACCCCTGCGCCAGAAATCGCAAGCGATTCTGCGGCCACACCAGGGGTCTCATCACGCTATCAAATTCTCCCCTGGCCTTATGCTGCACAATATCAGGACGATATGGGTAGGATATGGTTAGATGGTTGGATGAATAAAGCGATGATAGTGGACTTGGACGGGACGTTGTTTGATATTGGTCACAGGCTGCACCATATAGAGAAGGAACCGAAGGATTGGGGGGGGTTCAACAAGGGGATATTGGGGGATGAATTTAACGGGTGGTGTTTGAGCATAATAGAGGGAGTTCATTGGTATTACGAATACGACGGGGATTTGTGGGATATAATTTTCGTGACTGGGAGGATGGGAACGCCGGAGATAGTTAGGGATACGAAGAAGAGTATAGAGAACCACCCATTGATGCCGCCGTATGAGATATTTTTTCGGAAGGATGGTGATTACAGGGCGGACGATGTGGTAAAGAGGGAGATTTACGAGTCTGAGATTAAGGGGAAGTGGGAGGTTGTGTTTGTGATAGACGACAGGCGGAGGGTGGTGGATATGTGGCGAGAGATGGGGTTGGTATGTTTGCAGTGTGCGAAGGGTGATTTTTGATGCCGACGATGAGGGACAGCGTGGTTAAAAAGAAAATGCCGACGGGCCAATCGTTGATTGAATACTGCGAGAGGAACAACATCCGATTTAATTTGGTGTCGGAGCGGGAGGCGTTGTGCGAGCGTTGGTGTGATTGGATTAAGAATGGCGGCACCCTGCAGGCGTGGTCGAAGAAGAACGGGGTTACGTTTGGGGATATGATGGCGGTTATTGGGGCGTTCCCAGTGTTGAAGGAGAGAGTTAACGCAGCGAAAGAAGTTCGCAGGGAATTTGTTAATGAGTTATTTGTTGAGCAATTGAAGAGTATAGCGAGTACGGACATAAGGGAATTGTTTAAGGAGGATGGTACGGCGAAGGAACCTAAGGATTGGAGTGATGAATTGGGGGCGCAGGTGAAGTCGGTGCAGTTTGATAAGGTCACAGGAAATATTACGAAGGTTGAGGTGTGGTCAAAGCCGGCGGGTCTGAAGCTGCTTGGGGACTCCCTGGGGATCACCAGGCCGAAAGTGGATGACACGATGAGTGCGTTGGCGAAGGTGCTGGAAAGAAGGACGGAGAGGGACAAGGAAATTACCGATGGATGATATAGGGAACATAACCACACTGCTTGAGAAATACGAGAAAGACATTGTGTTATTTGTGAGGAAGGAGTTTGGAGTGGAGCCGGAGGCCTACCAGGTTGATGCGTTGAGGGCGTTTGCTGATCCTGAATATAAGGCCAGGAAGGTTATAATGAAATCGTCGGCGGGTGTTGGGAAGTCGGCGTGCCTGGCGTGGATGGGGATGTGGATGATGGCGACGAAGGCGAGGAGTGGTGTGTTTCCGAAGGGTGTTATGATTTCGATGTCAAGCGACAATTTAAAAGACGGACTGCACAAAGAGTGCGCATTGTGGAGGCAGAAGAGTCCGTTGATTCAGTGTATGTTTGATATAAACCAGAAAAGATTTTTTAGCAAGGAGTTTCCTGAGCTATGGGGGATTACGGTCAGGACTTATGATAAAAATGTGCCCGCGGCCGAGCAGGGGCGGGTGTTATCGGGGTTGCACAGTCCTGTGTTGCTGTACCTGACGGACGAGTGTGGGGCGATATCCCCTGCGGTGGGGAAGGCAATTGACCAGGGTTTTGGCGAGCAGAGTCAAATTTGTGTCAGGCTTGCTGCGGCAGGCAACCCCATGGACAAAAATTCTTATTTGTACGTTGAGTCAGAAGCGGCAAAGGCCTGTGGAAACAAAAAGACCTGGGCCATATCCATAACCAGCGACCCAGACGACCCAAAGAGATCATCCAGGGTGGATGCGGAATGGGCGAGAAAGCAGATAAAAGATTTAGGAAGGTCAGACCCCTGGGTTAAGATTTTCGTGCTAGGGGAGTTCCCCGACGTCGCCATGACGTCGTTGCTAGATGAGAGTGAGGTGTCCGCTGCAATGGAGCGTGAGTCGCATGAAGATATGGACGTGGGGCTGCACTACGGACTCGATGTAGCTAGGATGGGGGCCGACGCCTCGTGCCTGTTTCCACGAAGGGGCCTTACGACATACGAACCAGAGATCATTCGCCATGTGCGCACCAGTGAGATGTTAAGCTGGGTTTTACGGAAGATGGAAAAGACAGGTGAAGGGGCCTTGCTAGCGGATGCGACTGGGGGGTTCGCTATTGGAATTTGTGACAGTATGATAGACCTAGGGTACATAGTACACGAAATTAATTTCGGGGCGAGTGCGGACGAGAGCGAGAGGTTCTACAATAAGAGAAGCGAGATTTGGTATCTTATGGCGCAATGGGTAAAAAGAGGGGGATGCCTGCCCGACAGTCCAGAGTTGAAGAAGGAGTTGTGTGCGGTTAATTACACGTTTGATAATAAAGGAAGATTTTCCCTGGAGCAGAAGGAACAAATCAGAAAGAGGTTGGGATTTAGTCCCGACATGGCGGATGCGCTGGCGTTGACATTTGCTTTACCGAATTCTCGGATGTTGGAGAGGATAGGTAGCGACGATGATGATGAACCGATTAATCCGCCTGATGTTTTCGACTTTGGGATTTCATCACAGGCGTACTGAGTGCTTTCTCCCATGACCAGCCAAGACGAATACGTGACCGTAGTGTCCCGTAATTAATACCTATAACTTCTGCCCATTCGACCATGCTCTTGCCCCGATGAGACCTGTTTGTTCTTTTGTTTCTGCTGTTCTCTTTGTTTGTCACCCACCTACAATTATCAGGCGAATAAGGACCGTCATTATCTATTCGGTCGATCTGTAGACCCCTTTTATATGTGGGGAGCATGTCATCCCTGAAATTCTCGAAGCTGTCCTTCCATCGCTTACAGACGGCAATACCTCGACCGCCGTAACCGGGATAGCCGTCCGTGCTTTTTCTATAGCAACGGTTCTTCATTCCCCGCCAGACTTTATAGAAAGTAGTTTTGGACATATCATGAGAAGTGTTGTCTTCTGTATTTTTATCTCTTCGGTAACAGCCACAAGACCTAGAGTTTCCTGACGCTACATGGGAGAGCCTTTTTATGACCCTCTTTCCGCAGTCACACTCACAGGCGATCAACCTTTGGGTGCCCCCAGGGAGGATGTTTGGAGTGGTTTCTTCAATGACTGTAAGCCTGCCGTATTTCTTCCCGATTAAATCCTTGATGTCGATTCGCTTAGGCATGGACGGTGTTGATAGTACGGAAAGGGTGCGATGTCAAATAAGGCCCCCCATTTACTTGATACCCTGGTACCAGGCAGTGCAAGGCGGGAAGGCCGAGGTGAATGTAACGTGACCGTGCGGGGATGTCAATGCTTGGGTGTTTTGGTCGGGGTGCCCGCCCGATAGTATTTGTGGGCCATCCCGTGGGAGGCCATCACCGTCCAGTTAAATATCCTTTTTCTCTCTATATCGTGGGGTCTTAATTCATACTGTAGACTTGATACGTCTATTATCTCATAATATATGTCCCCGCCTTCCGCTTTAACATAATCCCCGACCTTGAATTTGGGCATTATGGTTCCTCCCTTCTGGCCACCGATATTTCGTCTTTCGTGTACAGACTGTCAGCATACTCACAGGCCATACTCCAAATATCCCCGAATGGCCTTTTTTGACCAGCGGAATAAGATTGCACCCGATACCTTCCCTCATTGGTAACTGTTATTATTTTATGCACGAACCCTTCACCTTTGCTCTCTCTAAAGGCCGTAAACCTTATATTGTCCCCGATCTTAAACTTGGGTTTGTTCATCGTTCCTCCAAGTCCTCAATGTCGGGGAGGTCTGCTGGCCGCACCTCGTCTTCTGTTGTGTTAAAGTCGTCTACATAGAAATCGCCTTTCCTTAGCTTTTTTAGTGCTTCTTCTTTTGTTTCGGCACTAACCTCAATATCGGCAAATCCGTACCTGGAAATAGACACGTCTGTTACGATAAATGTTTTCATTGCTCCTCCATCGCATGGAGATTAAGTCGGTCTAGGAGTAGACACGCAGCTTCAAAAAGACTTTTCGCCTCCAAGAATTTGTTACGTTCCCTTTGGTTAGGCAGCTTGTCTAAGATGGTATACTGGTGAGATATGAAGTTACCTGTGGGATATTGGTCTACAACTGGTTGTGCGTAAGGCTTGATGAAGGTAGTCTTTTCCTTTTCGTTGTCCTGTTCTATTACAATCCAGTAGGCCTCACTGTTGCCTATTTCAATGTTTACGCCAATGATAGTTCCTGGTTTAATTCGTGCTAAATCTTTTATTTTCATCATCTCTCCTTTAGTTCATCCAGCATACAGGGGCGGCAATAGAATTCGGTGCTCTCGGTGATAAACTTCGCAGCGTCACCACAGTGTTGGCATATAGTAGGAAGCTCAAGAATCTCGCCATCTTCCATTTTGTCGTTTAATAGTTCGTCGTCGGTCATTCTACCCAGCAATCCTTTTCATCCTCGAAATAATCATCGGGAATGTTCGCATAACAGGCCTCACAGAACTCCGAAGGGGGCTCAATTTCAACGTCGCAGATGTAGCATTTTTTCATCCCCGAACCTTCCACTGGCAAAGCAGGGCGTGCAACTTATCCACATCCTCCAAAAAGGGTTCACGCCAGTGAGCATCTTCGCAGACCTGACAGTCCCTGGAAAGTGTTATATACGAGATGTTATCTACAGACAACAGGGCCCCCTGATGCTTCCTCTTAATAACCAGCACCATCTCATTTTCCCCATCATTCTCTAATACCATCCCGTAATGACTAGAACTATAAATCAAGCTGCCTAACTTCAAATCTACCACTTCTTTAAACTTCACTTCTCCACCTCCCATTGAATCTTGCTGATAAGAACGGCAAGGGGTTCCAGGTCGATCCATTGTGACTGGTGGAGTGCGATCAGCCTGTCTTGGACATAATCCAATTCTCTGTCCAGGTCAACGAACAGCTTTTGTAGTTTTTCCTTGTCCATGGATTTTATTTACCAGCCGGACGTTGCTCTTGCAAGCTCGGTATGTAATCATTATACGGGGAGGATAGAGATATGTATGTGATTCTGACGCACGATGGGTACAATAACGACCTAAAGACCTATCTCACTGGTGAAGGAGCGAGCCTATGGGTATGGGATGTAAACTGGCGATGTTGGAAAACGAGGGGAGCACTGGACGCTACACAGCTAGCAAACGCGAAGACTGCTGCTAGCAACAATAGGTTTATACTGCTAGAGGCCGACAGGGTAGTAGACGAGAGGCCCTAGTGGTTGAGTATTGGGATATTAAGAACATCTCCGACACTGGGCTGCGGTGGGTTACTGATTTACTTATGGAGTTCGGCAAGGAATACGCTGCGCCCTGCGGTGCGAATCCTGAGGATATTGAGCGGTTGCTAAACGCAGTAAAGAAGTCAGGCATCGGTTATGCAGCGTTCAACGATGACGGCGATTGTGTTGGGGCGATAGGCGGGATTAGGCATAGGAATCTGTTTAATAGCAGTTTGGAGATGCTGGGAGAAGTATATTTTTATGTTGCGAAAGACCATCGAGGAAGCAGCGTAGGCGGTCGATTGCTGAATATGTATCTAGAAGAGGCCGAGAGGTTGAAATTGAACGTCACCATGGTTGCGCTCACGACTACGCCCCCTGGGCTAGAAAGATTGTTGCTGCGCAAGGGGTTCGAGAAAAGAGAAATCAACTACGTTCTTTGGGCCCCTTGTGATTGACGGGGGTGTTGAGGGCCCTTTCTGGCGACCAGCCCTCTCTCATTCTTGACACTATTGTGTTTTTGCTGATCCCTAGTTCTTGCGACCATTGAGTAAGGGTCTTTCCATTGTACAGGTAAGTATTCACTGGGGACTTTAGGGCCTTTTCCCAAGACCACCCATGTACGACAATCCTGCTCCTAAGTGTCGGATAATCCATCCCGATTTCCTTGGCCCATTCTTTTAGGGTTTTTCCTTTGTAGCGAAGAGTTTTTTGTTTGTTTCTGTTCTGCTCTGTCATTGTTGCCCATCTGCAATTGTCGGGGTCATAGTCGCCGTTGACATCAATGCGGTCGAGGGTCAGGCCAGGTTTATATGAAGGGCCCATGTCTTCTAAGAAGTTTTTAAAGTGTTGCCACCGCTCGCAGACCTTGATCCCCCTGCCGCCGTAATAGGGATAGTTATGGTGGCCAGGGTTATTACACCTCGTGCGGGCCCCCTGCCAACTGGTATAGATGGGGCTGTCTTGCATACCGTGATAGTTTGGTTTTTTCTTATGACTCGAATTGTCGGATATAAGATTTCTTGCCGCCACGGGGGTATATATGCCACTATTTATGGGAGGTCAAGTTATGGCAGTAGGCACAGGCACGGCAATTCTGGCATCGGCGGCAATCGCTGCTGGTACAAAGATTGTGGACGAAACTCTGATAAGCGGGCCCGCACGAGAGCGTTCCCAGGCCGCGCTGCTAGACCAACGCCGAGAAGAGCAGAGGATGCGCCAGGAGGCCGCGCAGACTGCCAAGGCACGCAAGGAAAGGGTGATGGCCAGAAGGGCGCAGAGGGGGCAAAGAAGCCGCAGGGCAGGCACACAGGCCGCGGACGCTGGGGGGTTGTCTTTAGATCGAGTAATCGGCGGAACTTCTGATACTATAGGATAATATGGCCGCATTAAATCCAGTCGTTGCTGAACTGCAAAAGGAAATGAAGCCGAAGGGTGATTTTATGAAGAATGACCCTATGAAAAATAGAACCGATAAACAGCGCAGAAAACGCAAACGCCGCAAAGACAGAGCGGACGTAAGAGATATGAGGATGATGGATGCCGTCTGAATTCGCCATTAATGCTCGACCATACACTCTGCCATTTCGGCAGAAAATCCAAGAGATCACGGTGCAGCTTCGCACGGAGAGGGCGAGCTGGACTGATCAGTGGCAGGAGAATGCGAAGTTTACCAACCCTCGTCGTCCCAGATTTAACCAGAATAGGCCAAACATTGGCGGGCGAAAGAACCGCTATATAATTGACGGGGCCGGAACCAGGGCGTGCAGAACTGCCGTGGCAGGAATGAGTTCGGGAATTACGCCATCTTCGCGGCCATGGTTTTTGTTTGGCCATCCGAACAGGGAACTGAGGGAGCAGAAAGAAGTTAAGGCGTGGCTGTATGATACTGCGGCGGAATGTCGTGCGATTTTAACTAAGACAAATTTTTACCAGGCGATGCCGAGCTTTTACATGGACATGCTTACGTTCAGCAATGCGGCGTTGTTGGTGGAGGACGATAAGGACGATGTGTTGCGATTCACCTGCTTGCCGATGGGTGAGTGGGCGATTGCCAATGACCACAGAATGCAGGCGAAAACCTTCATGAGGGAGTTCCAGTTGTCTGTCAGGCAGACGGTGGAGAAGTTCTGCACGAAGAAGGATGGCGAATGGGATTTTACGAATGTAAGCGACAGCGTAAAGTACCAGTTCGTCAATGGTCAAACAGAAACCTGGGTGCAGATCGTTCACGTTATTACACCTAACGATTTGTATAGCTATGAAAAAATAGGGCCGCAAGGAAAGAAATATTTAAGCGTGTATTATGAGCGTTCGATACTAAATGAACGTGCCTATGGTGACTATGGTGGGTCAGCAGAGAGCGACCAGATATTGAGAGTGGCCGGTTATGATATGTTTCCTGTGCTGGTTGGGCGATGGGGGTTGACTGACGGAGACTGTTATGGAAGCTGGGGCCCTACCGATGTGGCGATTGGGGACATTAGAGAGCTACAGTTTGTTGCCAGGATACACGCAGAGGCGGCGGTTAACCAGATAAAGCCACCGTTGGTGGGGTCGTCCAGGTTAAACAAGAAAAAAGGACGCTTGCCAGAGCACAATACTGTAACATGGTTAAATAGCCCGACTGCTGCCGACTCCCTGAGAAGGATTTATGACTTCCCCTGGGATACCCAACATGCGGTGGAATGGCGGCAGGACATAAGGAACTCAGTCAATGAGGCGTTTTTTGTCGATGTTTTTAGACGGTTTACGTCCACGAACAGACAGCACATGACTGCAAAACAGGTTGCCGAAGAACAACAAGAGAAGCTCATTGAACTATCTCCACTGCTGGAATTACTAAACGTAGATGTACTCGACCCCTTGATCGAAATGCTCTTTGTGAAATCGTACAAAGCGAAGCGATTGCCAGAGGCCCCAGAACAACTAGCGGGACAGGACTTGGAGATTCAATACACCAGCATTCTCCACCAGGCACAAAAATTGCTCGATGCTGGAAACTATGAGCGATTCCTTGGGCTCATGGGTTCAGTTATCCAGATCGCCCCAGAGGCACTGGATAAAATCAATATAGACGAAGTGGTCGAGGGATACCACTCGATCGCCTCCGCACCGCCTGAGATACTCCGAAGTGACAAAGAGGTTGCGGATATAAGGGGCCGAAGGGCGGAGCAGCAGAGGAAAGAGGCGGAATTACAGGACGCACTCGAAGAGTCGGAGGTGGCAAAGAACCTCGGCGGGGCGGAAGTCAGCGAAGGTCAGACCGCACTGGGTGCGATCGCCGGGGGCTAGCGCCCAGCTTACTCAAATCGGTGGGGAATATCCCCGACATACGCCTCTTCAATCATCTTCTTTGTCTCGGAAATCTCTCTACCAATTGCTATTCCTGCCCGCTGAACCTGTTCGTCCTTCTTTGTTAGGTAGTCAATGTGAAACACGTCGTGATATTTTTTGCTGTCACTTTCAGAAATACGGCGTTTGTCGTCACGGACGACTTCTAAATACTCAAGCAGGCACTCCTTCGCATTACGGAGTTCTTCCAGCTTTTCATATAGGATGTCTATTAACTCATTTTTGTTCATCGGCCTTGATCTCCTTTTGTAGCTGAATAAACGCAAACCATAGTTCAGAGCTTAACTGGAGGGCATTGACTTCTGCGTGCTTCAGTGTGGTGGCCACCTTTTTAGACATACCATCCTTAGACAAAAACCTATCTATATGTGCCCCCACCACCTTGCATCTCATCCTCAGGGCATCTATCCCTGCCTGCAATTCCTTTTTGTCACTTACCTTCACGCCTGGCCCCTTGGTGTTTGGTGTTGAACCCTTGGACGATTTCGTTGATCCTGTCATCGGCGTGCTCAAACCCCTTGCCAGAACGATTGCAAATATAAACAATCCCAACCAACCCTGGCTCGCCTGCTGTAAGCGTCAAGGAATCATTGTCGCCCAATCCATTAAATGTTAGGGAAGGTGGTTTATCCTTGGACGCAGGAGAAATGTGGATAGCTGCGACACTGCAACCGTTAATGATATAAGCAAACTGCTCCCTCTTGACCTCAAATATTCCTTGCATTGCGCACCTCCTGGAGTCGTTTATTGAATCTTCTGATTGTTAGCCCAGTCCTTGCCTCTGAGTATGCCTCTTTTAGACCATGACTATTGGGGTGATACTCGATGTATTCTAACCCTGTCTCGTGCATCCTGACCTTCCAGCCGCCGCTTGGGCCGTGCTCACGCTCGACGATGGATAGCTCCAATGGTTCCTTGTCGTCGTTAAGCTTGGTGGTAATGGCCGAGACATATCTCCCATTTATGGTAGTTACTTTGTCGTCGTAGCCGATTTCAATTATTCCTTGCATTGCTATTCCTCCATGCCCCCTCTCATATGTAACGCACCAGGGATTGTCAACTAACGTGCGGGCGGGTTAGTAATTTTTACCATGCTCGGCGAGATACTCAAACAGGAACGCATAGACCCCAAGCAGTTCGAGCTTGATCTGTCAGAGGTGTTAAAGTCACCTCACGGTCGTGTAGTCCTCTGGGTGATCCTAACCAAGAGTGGCTATTTCAATCAGGAGTACATGAACACGACCACCGACCTGGCTGCGAACGCTGGCAGACGTGACGTTGGGCAGCTAATAATGGAGCTACTCGACATGCCCGATGCCGATTACCTTGCATTGCTGCGTGAAGAATCCGAGGCCAGAAAGTACCTTCCAAATGATAAAGAGGAAAGCGACCTGTATGACCCTCCTAGCGAGGACGAGTAATTAATTATTTCATAGTGGGCCAGTTAATTGTGCATAAAAGTGTCTAAAGTTTAGACAGTTAAGCGGCTTCAAATGAACATTTGCGCTCTTTGTATAGCGATTCTAGCTCCATCTTTTTATCAGAATCTATCAAAATATCGCCTAAAATGTCATCAACTTTGATAAATTGAATTGTTTTGCCGTCTTCCTCTTTTACTTCTTCTTTGTAATCCCAGGCAGCATTAGTAAAATCCCAGGCAACAAAAATGCCTTCACCGCTCTTGACTAACGCTCCAACGAATTTTTGAATGTCTGGCCTGCCCACTTTGTTGCGGTGATTCTTAATTTGAATGGGTACTGTTTTGTTGTTTGCCCAGCCATCTATTCCACCATCGCCAGATTTCTTTGGGTTGCACTCCCAACCCATGAAGCCACAAATTCTTTCTGCAAAATCGTGACCGTTTATATTAAGCCATTCTTCTTTGGTCTTTGGGACATTAACAATAGAAGGTATAAGGGGCGGTCTTAGGACGCTTAATCTTTCGGCCATAACTCTAACAGCCACAGGCGAAACATCGCCTGTTATAAATCTACGGCCCAATTTAGCGGCTACTACCGCAGTAGTTCCACCACCACCGAAACAATCCAATACAAGAGAGTTTTTACTTGATGCCATTTCTAAAATTTTTTCTATCAGGGATTCTGGCTTTTGTGTTTTGTAGTCACACTTTTCCCCCCGACCGAAACTAAACTTTCCCCAAAAATTTAAAAACTTTTTTCCTTCGTAATTGCCAGGGCGGTTTTTAATGAAGGGAGTGCCTTTGCTATTCCAACCTAGATCACCTTTTTTATCTCTTGCCTCAAGTTTTTCTTTTTTCATCCTCCATCCCCATGGGGGGGGTGCGTAATTTTTATATTTGTAACAAAGGTTAGGTCTTCTACCCATTGACTCTGAACGAAGTGCAGGCCTTCTTAAATAGCGGCCAATTGAGTCCTCTTTGGGAAATTTATTTTTAATTTCCTCTACGTCAAAAGGTTCTCTTATTTTTTTTGGGTCAATACAAAACTTGTTGCTTTTTTTGTACCAATAGATGGTATTGGTTGATTTTGTCAGAGCATTATCTTTATGTTGATTTCCTTTTTCCTTAGTGTTGGATAAATAAGTTATTTCTTCTATAAAATTTTCTTCACCAAAAACGGAATCTAGCATTGCTCTTAGTTTGTAATTTGCGTGCCAATCGCAATGCAAAAAAATACATCCTGTAGGCTTTAGGGCCTTTCTTATTAGTTCCACTCTCTCGTGCATCCACGATATATAGTGCTTAATACCGCCTTTACGCCTGTCCGTAAAGGATCGCAATTCATATCCGTTCCCCCATATTGTTTTTTCATAATCTTGACCACTAAAAAAAGGCGGATCAATATAGCAAATATCTACGCAATTTGCAGGAATATCCTTTAGCCATTCTATGCAGTCGCCAACAACAATAGAATTTTTTTTAGTATCAATCTTCAATTTTCTCTTTACTGGAAAGTCAATTATGTTGCCCATATCTAATCCTTTTGCTATGATATGGGCGCATCGGTTGGAAGTTTTGGGATTGTTAGGTGACTAATCAGTCTTGGAAATTCTTTCTCGATTGTGGTAGCGAATATAAAGGTCGAGATGGTTTTGCAAGCGCTCGGCCTTTTTTGTTGTACAAAGGGATTTCCTGCTTAGCTGTGCTTGTATTTTTCCATGCCTAACTGTGCCAGACACGTCGAGTCTTGTCAACCATCTGCAAATGGGTAAGTATTTTTTACAATCTTTTTATTTAGGAGGAACCATGACCGAAACAACTCAAGAAACTCAGGCGACCGAAACAAGCACAACGACCGAGACAGCGAACACAGAAACAACGAACACTGAGACGACAGAAACTCCCAACAAAGAAACGCAGACGGAAACAAAGACGGAGACACAACCGGAAGTCACCTTAAAGCTGGCAAAAGATTCCCTGCTTTCAGAGACAGACCTGCAGTCCATTCAGGAGATGGCAAAAGGAAAAGGGTTTGACCAAAAACAGGCCGAGGAATTAATGGAGGCCTACGAAGACACCATTGGTGGGTATCACGACAAACTGGAAAAAGAGCATAAGGAAAAAGTACAGCTATGGGAAAAGGATGCGAAAGAAAGCAAGACATTTAAGGAAGACGAAGAGTTGATAGACCAGGCCCTTGAGAAATATGCCGGCGACGACCTGCGAAAGGCACTAAAAGAGTCAGGTTATAACAACTTCCCTGCATTGCGCAATTTCCTAAAGCAAATCGGCAATGCCATGAAGGATGACACAGTGGTAAAAGGCAACAATGCCGCCCCCGCAGGCGAGGAAAAGACACTAGGAGAGACGCTTTTCCCCGAAATGGCCGCTCGTGCCAAAGAAAATGCTGCAAAAATGCAATAAAAAGCTTGTAAATTTTACAATTCTCCTTTCTACTTTACCTATCAGTAAACTTTAAGGAGCAATTTAATGGAAGGCTTAACGCTTTTAGATGTCCAGAAGAGGCTTTCACCCGACCAAACTACTGCGTTAAAGGTGGCGGAGCTTTTAAATAAGTCCACTCCCTTAATGCAAGATGCTCCCTGGATCGGAACGAACAAAACTGACACTCGAACAACTAACGTAAGGGCAGGATTACCTAAGCCCTTGCGCAGGCTCGCCAACCAAGGCGCACGAATAAGTAAATCAGTCGTTACCCAAATCGAAGAAGCAACAACTTCCTTCGAGGACTACGCAGAAAGCGATGTCATGGTTATCGACAGCTTTGGGGTTGCCTCCGCCGAGGCCAGAGCGATGGAGGCCACGGCCCACATTGAGGGTATGGCCCAAGAATTTACGAAAGCGTTAATCATGGACAATAAGAACGAAGACCCCTCCCATATCATGGGGCTTCACGCTCGATATGGTAGCCTGGATATAGCGACAAACCCCCAGGCACAGAACGTAATCTCAGCAGGGCCAGCAGTTGGGGCGGGGGCAGACAACGCCTCTATTTATCTAATAAAATGGCATCCCGCCAAGGTCGCTTGCATCTACCCTAAAAGGGCCATGGGAATGTCTCAAGGTGCTGTAGAACATGAGGCCATGGGTACTCCGGTTGTTGAGTCCACGGATGCAGACGGTAACCAACGAAGACTGAAAGTTTACCGAGATCGCTTTGCGATTTCTGGAGGACTGTGCATCGCCGATTGGAGATGTGTAGTGCGCATCTGCAACATTGACGTTTCAGGGTTAATGGGTAGGGCCGCAGCTACTGCGGGCACAGTTCGCAGAGCGATGATTAAGGCCTTGCACAGAATACCTAACGGCGATGGAATGATGAGATTCTACATGAACCGTACCGTTGCTCAGTACCTAGACATCGAAAGATTAGATGCCGTACAGAGCGCAGGTATGACATATATGGACGTAGACGGAAAGGTTATGCCATCATTCCGTGGAGTTCCTATAAGAGTAGAGGACAGCTTGTTGGACACAGAGGCAAGAGTCGTTTAGTTAGCAATTAAGAATTTTTGGAGGATATATGTTTATTGACAAGGACCTACAGCTTTCGGATGGCCAGGCGGTTACTGGCGATGCCAATTCAACGAATGTCATCGACATGAAGGCCGTTCACGATGCTGGGATAGGAAATCCTCTATACATGATTGTTCAAGTCGTCGATGCCTTTACGGCAGGGGCGGGAAATGTCCAGGCCAGGGCCGTTGCAGATGATGCCCGAACGAGCCCTAGGGCATTGGGAAGCGTAAACTTCACTGCCGCCGAGGCCAGAGTGGTAGGGACTCGCAAGCACATATTAATTCCCCCAGGTGAGGCCACTCAGTTTTTGGACGCACGTTTTGATGCGACTACGAACTTTGCAGGTGGAGCTTTCGATGTTTGGGTATCCCCGACAATAGAGGGTACACAATACATACCTTCTGGGTATACAGTAGCTAAGTAACTACTAACCTAGGGGGACTCAATGAAAAAAGTTACTGCAATCAGAGATGGCTACTATGGTGCTCAGTATCGACCAGAGGGCACACAATTTACCGTTGAAGATCACGAGAAGGCCACATGGTTTGCCGCAGAGGGCGAAGAGCCTTTGAAAGTAACCGAAGGCCATGCCACCGTGCCAAGCGGCAAACCTGACATCATTGCGAATATGGAAAAAATCATAAAGCAAAAAGACGAGGAACTCGCGGCCATGGGCAATAAGCTTGCCATGGCAGAGGCACAATTGAACGTGCCTCCCGCAGATAAAGGAAAGAAGAAGTAATCTCCAGGGCCATAAAATCTCCTAAGTCCAGAAGAAGGCCCTTTGTTGGGCCTTTTTTGTTTGGTAGAATGAAGTATGAACACCGCACTTGAAGTGGCAAACCTAGCGACCGCCCACACGGGACACGGGGAAGAGATACTTTCGTTGGATGAGAACTCGGAAGAGGGTGCTGTAGTCCGAAAGTATTTAATGACCACTCGGAATGCTATACTAAAGCGTTTCGATTGGGATTTCGCCCGTAGGCCAGATGTTCCCCTGGCACTGCTTGAAACCAGGACTGACCCTACGGAGCAGTGGACTTACGCATACCTGTACCCTGCCGACTGCCTGCGACTGATAGAATTAAAGTGCGGGTATCCCTTTGGCTTCGGGTTGATAAATGGCCGTAACCATATACTCACGAATCTTGATAAGGCCGAGGGAACCTACATCAGCAATCAGATTCCCGACAGATACCCAGAGGATTTTGCGCTGGCGTGGAGCTTCCATTTGGCACTGCTGATCGCCCCATCTCTCACCAAAGCGAACATCACTACACTCAGGGGCGACCTAGAAAAGAAATACAAAGTGGCCCTAGACGAGGCGATCGAAAACAACTCGAATGAGTCGAGTAGGGACTATTCCGTAAGTCCCGCCATTCAGGCCGGAGGCTGGGTCTACGAGGTGGTGTAGATGGCCGTCAAAATCCAAAGGTCATTTTCAGGCGGTGAAATATCTCCATTCGTGTTGCCCCTAACGGGTATTAAGCGACGCACTCACGGCCTGCTAAAGGCGAAAAACACCATCGTAAAAAAATTCGGAACCCTGGAAAACAGGACGGGGACGGAGCTGATTAATCACCCCAGGGCCCCGAATAGGGGGTTTGTTCCGAGACTGGTTCCCTTTTTTGACTCGTCCGGGGATGCACACTTAATTTCGTTCAACGGTAACATTATCAGTTTCTTTAGCGAAGAAAACGGAGTCTTCGGGGTCACGAGGGATGTTATTACAACCGACTGGACACCTGAAATCGTTAAGCGACTCAACTTCTCTCAGCAGGGTGACTCTCTGGTTATTACGAGCTACTTTATTACCCCCAGGGTTTTGGTGCGAGGACTCGGTGGGTGGAGACTAGATGATTTAGATGTCCGAAGGAGGGAATTTCCAGGGAGCGTACCCTCTGTCACCGCCACCAGTTTTACCACCGATGTATCAGTGTCTATCCCTAATATTTTTATCGCAGTGACCGCAGTTTATAAGGGGGAAGAAACTGCTGCCGTGTTTAACGGGATAACCCCCAATGTCGAACAAAGCCAACGCATTCGCCTTGACCTGAAAAATCCAATAACAATCGGCTTTGACCACGGAGATGAGCCGGAACCCGATCAATATCGAATATACCTAGGAACCGCAGGCATCTATCACTTGCTTGCGATAGCGAAGGGCGACCAGACAAGTTTTAAATACATAGGAGAGCCAACCGACCCAACCCAAACATTAGTGTCGGACGACGACTTGCTTAACATTCCCGAATATGATGTACGAGCAGGCATAGAGATTCAAACAAATGGTCAAGGGGGAATCTTCCAAGCAACAGAAGACAGCACTACACGTGAAATGCTCGTACAGATCAGGGACAGTAGCCCGCTTTTTATAGCGACTGGAGGCTCCCCTTACTTGAGCGAGGACGGAAGCATTGACAGAATAGTAGTATTTGGCACCCAGATCGGAGCGTCTCCAGCCTATGGCTTCTATGATCTTTTTACAAGAGAGCCTGTCCGTGTCCCATCGGGAGATGATACCGACGGTAGACCTCTCGATCCAGTGTTTCTAAGGGCCGCAAACAGAAATCCTAATGTGTCTACATTCTTTGGACAAAGACTGGTTCTGGCATCAACACAAGGCGGACCAGGGGAGATATTTGTTTCTGCCCTTGGCACGTTTAGAGACTTTCAGCGATCGGAAATTCTTTCAGATGCTTCTGCGTACTCTTTTGAGATAGCAACAAGGAAATCCAACCTGGTTAAGTACATCGCAGGCCTACGCCAGCCGATCGTTTTTACGGGGCAATCGGAGTGGGGGCTTGGGGAGGATTTATCTGCCACGGGTGTGAATCCGTCTCCCCAAAGTGAATACGGCATTGGCGATCTACCACCCCTGGCGACAGAAAATTCAATCCTGTTTTTGGAGGGCCTGAATAAATTACGAGATTACGGCTACGACTTCCAGACGGGAGGATACCATGGAAATGATTTAACGACTTTTTCCTCGCACTTGTTTGAGGGGCGAAAGGTTGTTTCCATGGCATTTGAGAAAGACCCCGATCCAGTAGTGTGGGTGGTGCTTGACGATGGAGCGGTTAGGTCACTGACATATTTTAAAGAGCAATCCATATTCGCCTGGTGCAGGCACGACTTCGGTGGGGAAGTAAAACAGGTCGAAGTCCTGCAAAAGACAGGCGAGAGTGAGGTTTACTTTCTTATTGATCGGGATGGCCGTATAAATATCGAACGCCTATCGAGGGTCAACCGCAGAGACAATCGCACGTGGACGTTCTTGGACTCGCACAAGAAGATTGATTTAAGAAATACGGATGAAAGTCTGATTGTTTATATTTACAGTGGGACAACGTGGGACGAGGCAGACGAAGGGCTAGAAATGCAAGTGCCTCCAAGCCTAACCCCCCTCTTGAACCCTGGCGATTATTTCGACGTGTTCCATGGAGACATAAAGGTGCGCTGTGAAATCGTAGGACTAAAAGAACCCGACAACCCAAGCCTTCATGTATTCAAAGTCCTAGTAGACAGAGAAATCCCAGAGGCAATCAGGGGCGGAACCTTCGGCAACCAAATCACCAACTGGGCCAGAACGACTAAAACATTCACAGGGCTGGGCCATCTGGTCGGCAAAGAGGTCGGCGCATTCGCTGACGGCTCGGTGATTGCCAATCCACATTCAGGGACTGGGTTGACGGTCAGTGCCGGAGGCACGGTTGATCTAGGCGGCCATTACTCGGTGGTGTGTGTGGGGCTACCGTATGTGTCAGATGTGGAGACTCTCGATATTGATGTGACTGGAAGCGACACCGTAGTTGACGAGAGAATGACAGTGAATGAAGTGTCGCTATATGTCCATAATACCAGAGGGTTGTACTATGGAGCGAAGGCCCCACCGACTGATACTAGTGTGCAGGGATTATATCCACAGAAAACCCAGGTCGGCAGGGAGCTTGAGATAGCAATGCTGAATGGGCTAGTGTCCAAGATAGTTAGCAGTAAATGGGCAGAGGGCGGCAGGATGTTTCTAAGGCAGATAGACCCCTTACCATTCGCCTGCCAGAGTATTATTATTGATGGAGATCTTGCGGGGTACCGCAGTAATAGAAGGAGCGAGGTTTAGTTATGGGGGCCTTATCAGTCGCCATCGGGGCGCAGGTCGCACAGGGGGCACTCTCAGGTGCGGCCAGGCAAAACCAGCTAGAGATTAGTGCGCTCCAAGATGAGTTAAATGCAGAGCGATTCAACGAGCAGGCAGCGGAGATAGCCCGCACTGGCAACGAGAGGCAAGCATCCTACTCTGAGAAGGTACGAAAATTCGCTGCTGCCTCGGAGAATGCATTGGCCAGGAAGAATATTGAATTAGGGAGTGGCCTTGCTGACCAGGTCCGTGCAGAAAACGAAAGGGTTGCGGCATTAGACCTGCTGAACATACAAAACAACGTAACGAATCAAGTGCTGTCCATGAAGTTTAAAGCTGGTCAGGCAAAAGTTCAAGCAGGAATTTCCAGGGACGCTGCGGATGTAGCTTTTGCGCAAGGCTTAATCTCAGGGGCGATG
>Ga0209022_1001993_pt1 | contig 18502 bp, 11 predicted proteins | sample PinacodermPK_FD_187300 | JGI IMG/M metagenome (GOLD analysis project Ga0209022, IMG submission 187300) | Host-associated microbial community of the marine sponge Aplysina aerophoba from Gulf of Piran - sponge pinacoderm, lysed by proteinase... | ecosystem: Host-associated > Porifera > Sponge >...
GGCAGCAAGAACGGCTGGTCACGGTGAGCTTCCTTGAACTTCGGCATCCCTCTCGCCCTCCCTCCACGCACAAACTAACCCACCAAGCCCCGCACTTCACCCCCAAAGTCCGACAGACTGCTAGCCTCCGCCGCAGAAGTTGACGACGGCGCTCATGCCGCGATCCGCCAACAGTTGGAGCAAGCGGACCAGCCATTCCGGGGCCGGTCCGAAGGGGGGAAGGAATCCGGGCAAACCGTCAGGGTGTGGGCGGTGTCGTCGGCATTTCGGGCAAACCGTCGTCGGGCGGCGGTGCCGTTTCACAGCCTCCACAGGCGAAGTCCCTCCCGAGCTCGGCGAGCAGGGCGTATGCCTCTTCGCACTCCGGCCCTCCCGAGACGGTCGTTTGGCCGGTGCGTGGATCGTAGATCGCGCTGCATCCTAGGCGTTGGATAGTTCGGAGAACGTTGGTGTGATCTTCGCGGAGTTCGGCGCATACGGCTTGATCGCCCCAACCCCGGGGAGTGCACCGAACACCACCGGGGCGGTAGATCTTGGGAACGTCGGTCAGATCCGGCGGGGCCGGACGCGGGCGCTCAGGGCGGCGCTTTGGTTTTCTTTCGCACACACCGTCCTGTCCGCAAATGGAGCCGCGTCTACAGTGGCTGTTCCTCGTGCATTCTTGTTTCTTGCCGCGGTCTCCGGCGGCTTGATCCAGACGCATGGGCGGCTGCGGTTCGGCGCTTGCGTTCGTTTCCGGCGGTTCCAAGAACCAGGGAATCCTTGTCAGCGGTTCGTTCGGTTTTCCGTCGCGGAAGCGCTGGAAGCGTTGCCGCGCAAGGTCCACTAGAACCCATCCTCGCTCTTCGATCACCATACGCTTGAGTAACGGCAAATCGTCGCGTCCGTAGGCGTCCTCGATCCGATTTAGAACGGCACGGCGAAGGTCGGTTGCGCTGCCGCTTTCGGCTCCATTCATGCGGCGCAGAACCGGCAGGTTGTCCTGCTCGTAAGCGGTTTCTACTTGCTCGACCAGTTCCCGCCGCATCAAGCCGGCATCGCCGAAGATGTCAGGGTTGTCAGGGTTGCGGGGGGCTTGCGGATAGTCGGAAAGACGCTCGCGGAGATCCGCTTGAATCTTCTCAAAGGTGACGGCGAACGGCTCCGGTGGTTCCGGCGTTTGGGCGGTCAACGCTGCGGCGGTGCAGGTGACCGCGACCAAGGCGGCCGCTGCGTGAATGACTTCTTTCCTCATGGGAGGACCTCCGATTGAGGAGGACCTCCGATTGATGATGGCCGATAAGTGTAACGTGATCTGGTTCGGCCCGTCAAGTCAGCGAGACGGGAGGCTCAGCTCGGTGGGGTCGGGCTCTTGCCTGCGAGTTCGTCAACAGGTCACGATTGGTGGACTACGGCGCCTGGGGCCGGGCACGACTCGACTGGTTCTCGGAAGTTGGCGGCGATCGTCCGAACAGAGCTGTTGAGCAAGGACTACGGCGTGCCGGCGGCGAACTCAGCGTGTCATCGCAGGCGCGTGTATGTGCGCTCGTCCCTTCGGGCGATTCGGAGAACCATCAACCGTCTGTCGGAGTGGTTGATCTCGTAGATGATGCGGAAGCGACCGGTTCTGATGCGCCAGACCGAGTCGAAGCCGGTCAGCTTGGCTCTGCCTGGCGGGCGAGGATTGCCTGCCAGCTTGCGGAGCGCTTGCCGAATCCGCAACGCCTGGTCAGACGAGAGTCTTCTCGCCTGACGCTGGGCGGCCGGTGACAGCTCGACCCGATACGGATCGGGCAATCAGTTGCGGTCCGACTCAAGGGCGTCGAAGAAGGCCTCGAACTCGACTCCGCCCTGCTCGGCGGCTTCGAGACGGGCCCGCTCTACGTCCTCATGGTCGGCGTCATCCATTGCCGCGTCCGCCAGCCAGGACGCGACGGCCTCGTTGGCCAAGTCCTGGACCGGCCGGCCGCTTCGACCCGCGACCGCCTCAAGGGCGCCGTACAGGCCGTCTTCCAGGATCATCGTCTTCATGGCAGCTTCCTTCAGAGCGGCGGCACGATCGCCTCTACGCCCTGAGGTCAAAGGCGAATCGACCGGTCAACGTGCCCGAAACGGTAGCACGTTACCGGGTTGGCCGAGCCAGGCCGGCGACCTGCCGCTACAATCCGCCGCCATGGACATCGGCATCTTCATGTTTCCCACCGGCGACGCGATTCGCCCGGACGAACTCGGCGCGGAAGTCGAGGCTCGCGGCTTCGAGTCGCTGTGGTTTCCCGAACACACCCATATCCCGACTTCGCGGCGAACGCCGTTCCCGGGAGGCGGAGAGTTGCCGCCGGAGTACTCCCGGTCGCACGATCCGTTCGTCGCCCTCACCGCGGCGGCGATGAGCACGAGCACGATCAGGCTCGGCACCGGCATCTGCCTGATCATCGAGCGCGACACGATCACGACCGCGAAGGCCGTGGCGAGTCTCGACGTGCTCTCCGGCGGCCGCTTCATCTTCGGCATCGGCGGCGGCTGGAACCGGGAGGAGATGGAGCACCACGGCACGGACTACCCAACCCGTTTCGCGAAGCTCGAGGAGCAGGTCGCGGCGTTCAAGACGATCTGGACCGAGGACGAGGCGGAGTTTCATGGCCGTCACGTCGACTTCGATCCGATCTGGTCCTGGCCCAAGCCGGCCCAGAAGCCGCATCCACCGATCGTTCTCGGCGGCGGCACGCGCTACACGCGCCAGCGGGTCGTCGATCACTGCGACGGCTGGATGCCGATCGGGCGGGATGACGAGGCGGTGCTCAGGGGCATCGAGGATCTGAGGCATCGCGCCGAACGCGCGGGACGGGCGATGGACACGATCTCGATCAACGTCTTCGGCGCGACGCCGAATCGGGAGGTCCTCGACCGCTACGCCGAGGCCGGCGTCGGCCGGGCCGTCCTCCTGGCGCGGCCTGAAGGACGCGACCTCGTCCTGCCCCGGCTCGACCGGTACGCCACGCTGCTGGCCTGAGCGGCCGGCGCGGGAACGGCCGCCGGCAGGCCCCGGGCCGGACACGGTCCGCCAGGCCCCAGGACTCTCCGACGTAGACGCCGACGTTGCCGGTGTTGCATGTCGACTATTCTGGTGGTGAAAATTCCGGTTTGCCGGGTAAAACGGAATCGCGATGGACAGAATGACGGCCTGACGCTAGCCTCTGGCTTATGTTCGGCCGGTTCTTCACTCCTCCCGTGGCGTCGAGCTACTTCCTGTTCGGTCCGCGCGGGACCGGCAAGTCGACGTGGCTGCGGGATCGCTACCCCGAAGGCCTGGTCATCGATCTGAACGACCCGGAAGAGGAGCGCTACTACGGCGCGGCGCCGGAACGTCTGGAGAGCACGGTGTCGTCACATCCGGCCGGGAGACCTGTCGTCATCGACGAGGTGCAGCGAGCGCCGCAGCTCCTCTCGGTCGTGCATCGGTTGGTCGAGCGGGACAAGGAGCTGCGATTCGTTCTGACCGGGTCGAGCGCCCGGAAGCTGCGGCGGACCGGGGTGGACCTGCTGGCCGGCCGGGCGCTCCTTACGACGATGCACCCCTTCATGGCGGCGGAACTGGGGGCCGCCTTCAGTCTGGATCACGCCCTGACCCTCGGCCTGATCCCGCTAGTCGTCGACGCGGCCGAGCCGGAGTCCGCACTTCGCACCTACGCGGCGCTCTACGTGCGTGAGGAGGTCCAGGCCGAGGGCCTGGTGCGCAACGTGGGCGCCTTCTCGCGCTTCCTCGAAGCGGCGAGCTTCAGCCACGGCGCCGCGCTGAACGTTTCGAATCTCGCGCGGGAGTGCCAAGTCGAGCGCAAGGTGGCGGCAACCTACCTCTCCGTGCTCGAGGATCTGCTGATCGGCTTTAGTCTGCCGGTCTTCCGGAGGCGCTCCCGCCGCAAGCTCACGTCCCACCCCAAGCTCTATCTCGTCGATCCGGGGGTCTTTCGGTCGCTTCGCCCGCGAGGTCCGCTCGACCAGGACTCGGAGTTGGCCGGACCGGCGCTGGAGGGGTTGGTCGCCCAGCACCTCAGGGCCTGGATCGCCTACACCGGCCGGAGAGATTCGCTGAGTTTCTGGCGTACCCGCTCCGGCAGCGAGGTCGACTTCGTCCTCTACGGCGAAAGCGGCTTCTTCGCGCTGGAGGTCAAGAGGTCGAGCGTCGTCCACCCCCGGGACCTGAGCGGCCTCCGTGCCTTCGCGGCGGACTACCCCGAAGCCACGCCGGTCCTGCTCTACGGTGGGCGTCGCACGCTTGTGAACGGCGTTCTCTGCTTGCCGTGCGAGGGTTTCCTTCGCGCTCTCGTTCCCGGCCGTCCGTTGGACGATATCCTGGCTGCGGTGGGCGACCGAGACAGGCCTACCTGATCGGGTTGAGAAGGCTCGAGTGTGTGGCCTCGGAGAAACTCAAGGGTCGGAAGTGGGCGAGTTTGTTGCGGAACGCCCTCAGGCGGTGGGCAGGTCCCAGCACTCCTTGGCCGCCTTCGCGATGGCGCGAGAAGTAGAGCACCAGCGCGCCGAGTTCCATGTCGTCCGGAGTCTCGATGACGCCGAATTCGGTCTCGAAAGGGAGCCGGCTAAAGCGGTGTCGGTTGCGGTCGACCAATTCGATGCGCCGCTCTTCCAGCAGCGGCAGAAGAACCGCGGCCTGTGCGGCCCAGAGTCGACGGTTCAGTTCGCGTTTCCGGCCCTGGACCAGGAGCAGCGCGGAGTGCACCACCGGCCGTTCCTGCGGCCCATCCAGGGTGCCGGCCTCCCAGAGTTCGGGCGTTTTCGCGGTCCAGCCGTGCTCCTCCGCATAGTGAGCGAGGGTGGCCTGGGGCTGCAGTGCCGCCTCGGGGCCGCCGTCGAGCAGGACTCCAGCAAGTACGTGGTCCCATTGCGCGACCTGGGCGACGGTATTGGCTAGCAGGGCGCGGATGACCCGGCGCCGGCGGCGTACTTGCCGACTCTGCAGAACCAGCACGTAGAGATCGTCGCGATCGACCACATCCCGGAACTCGCGGGAGCTGACGGATGGCTCTGCCAGGTCAGGGACTTGAAAGCCAGCGCCGCACAGCGGCAGGAGAAAGACCGGTGGTCGGGCGGTCGCCTCAGCGTTCCGCCTCGCGTGGGCGAAGTTGCGCAGGAAGCGGCGCCAAGCCGACCAGCTCTCAGGGGTCAGGCCGTCGATCCAGAACACCCGGTTCCGGAAGCGCTCACCGAGGACGACCTGTTGCGGCATCCTGAAGTCGACTGCGGGCGCCTCCGGGGCGACTGACCGGCGAATCGCCGAGAGCGGCGGGGTTTCGGCATCCACGCTGAGAGGCGTCCACGCGGTGCCCCAGGAGGTTTGTTGCTCCAGATGATCAGCCAAGCCCGCAGGCAGGTCGCCGCCGAACCGAAGCACGACGCTCGATCCTCCGCGCACATCGTCCACGATGGTCTCGACAAACCGGGAGGGGCCGGGCAGACCCCAGAGAGAACCCACGTCTCTTCAGGCCAACGACGTCTGGAGCATGGCTGCAACAATCGGGTTGACCCGCCATTCGGAGGGGCCGGTTGGCTGCAGAAGATGGAGCTTCCTCGCCGCCCAGATGGCTGATCGAAGCTCTTCCTTGCCTAAGGGGCAAGCTGCAAGTTCCCTTGCCTCCGGGTCGAGCAGTTCGTTCTCCGTTGCCGTACCGAGCTCCCGCGCCAGGTGCAACACCGCTGCGAGCTCGACATGGTCGAGAGCGAAGGCCTCCATCAGACGGCTGGCGTTCTCCCGAGAGAGTTCGTGGAAGCCGGCGGGCTTGGTCAGGAGTTCGGGACTGGCGCCGTCCCGCAGAGCTTGGAGGACGAGATCCAGCAGCACGGGCCAGCCCCCGGCAAGTTCGGCCAGCTCCCGCTCCTGTTTCTGGTCTAGGCGGTGCCCAACATCTCGGTCGTCGTCCAGACACGCCGCAGCGAAGCCGATCGACCAAGGCTGCAGGTCCACGAAAAGCAAGGTTCCCTGTGATTCAAACTGCCGGATCGCACGTCTATGGGTCATCAGCCGATCAGCATCGAGAGAAAAGACGACCCGAGCGAGCCTGTCCCGCGACCTGAGTTTGTCGAGAATACCGCGGGTGGCCATAATCCAGTCCTCGCACCAAGCGCCGGCGTTGGCGTCGGCGAGGAACACGGTCGTCCCGGGTTTTCGCGCATTGAGACGGCTTCTGAGGTCGCGTTCGAACGCGGCAACGGACCGCGACGGTTTCAACCGTTCCACCTCGCCGAGCCCAGGACCGGCGAGAAGGAAGTCGGTGACATGGCCCACGCCCGCGGCTTCAGTTCCGCAGACAAGCACGACCTCATTGCGGCTGCTTCCCTTCTCGGAAACTCCGGTTAGCGCATGCTCCTGCTGGAGGGTCAGCGGGCGATAAAGCGGCCCTTTTTCTCCGTTTCGCCGCCTGATCTCGCGAGGCCCCAACTCCGAAGTTGCGGGAAGGCCTTCAAGCGCCACCAGTTTCTCGTCGAGATCGTGGACGCTGCCCAGGAGCGCGAGGACGTTGGGGTTGCGCAGGCTGAAGCGTTCCCCCGTGCGGTCCTGCGTTTCGGTGCGTCGGAGGACCCCCAACTCGACCATCTCCTCGAGCAGCGCCCTGAACCGTTCGGAGTCGAAGCCGTCGCCGAAGCCGGCTTCCCACCACTCCCGGGCCCCGCTGAAGAGGAGGCCAACGTCGGCGCCTTCGTGCAGGACGCGGTCGTTGTCGTGACACATGAAGGCAAGGACGTAGGCGATGGCCTCGTACCGGGGGTCGAGCTGCAACGTCCACTCGAACCGCTTCCGGATCTCGGCCTGGAACTCCCGGTCACGATGAACTCCCGCGAGCAGATCGGGGCGGACGGCGGGCAGCTCAGTCAGCGAGTTGTGCCTGGTTGGTTGAGACAACCGCACCGCGAGTTCGTTCCCGTGGATCTGGAGCAGGCTCGGGTAGTAGTTCGCGCGTGCGAGCACGCTTCGCATCAACCGCTGCGGCTCGAACCGGTAGCCGCAGGCCTGAAGAGGCACGCTAAGCAGGTCCTCCGCCTGCCGCCGCTCTTCGGGTTGGATGAAGGGACCGATGCAGATCGGCGTGCCCATATGCGCCAGCGGATGATTCGACTGGTTGGTCGTCCGCAAGACGTTGTGTAGGCCCGCGAACACAACCTTGATCGAGCGGTACCTCTCCATGAGGGCTTTCAGTCTCGAGGACTCGGAAAAGGTGGCTCGGCTGCTGTTCAGTGCGTCGCGTCGCAGGAAGTTGTCCGCCTCATCCAGCAGGATCAACAGCTTGCCCCGTGTCCTGGGGTTGAATCGCGCGTGCAGCGCTTCGCAGAAGGTCTCGACGCTTCTCGCGTCGCGGGTTGGCCTCCGGACGGTCTCGTCGATCGCCTCCAACTCCCGAAGGTGCTTCCAGATGACGGCCCAGATGTCGGCCGTGTCGGCATCGCCGATGCCGCCGTCCTTGAGGTCGATCCAGACGGCAAACCGACCGTGTTGCGGCGTAGTGAATTCCTCCTGCACCCGCCGGAGCAGGGCCGTCTTCCCCAACTGCCGTCCACCATAGAGGAAACACGAGCCATCGTCGAAATCGCGGACTTCGCTCATTTCTCGTTCTCGCCCGAAGAACATCTCGGGCGGGACGAAGCTGGATCGCGTCTGAAAGGCCTTGCAGTACGAGAAGGGGAGAGACAGCGCGAAGAACGAGGCGGGACGGGGACTGACCTGAAGGGCCAGGAAGGTCAGGAGCAATTGGTCCAGAAGGAGGAAGGGCAGCTTCTTCTCGAAGCTCGTGCGGGTGAGTTGCTCGCGGATGCTGTCTCTCAGGGGCAAGGCGCAGACGACGATGGCGGCTTGGCCCGCGTACGCGCCTTCCAGGGCCTGCCGCACCTGCGTTGCTGTGGGCTCATCGAAACACACGAGGACGCGATAGCGACCTCGAGCCAACGAACCGAATTGGGCGATCGCGCAGTCGCCCCTGTCCGAGAGAGTTGCGGTGAGGAGCTCTCCCGTCCATGCGTCCGGGGTGGCACGGGTGGCGTTCCGGTCAAGCCGAACCCGAACGTCGGACAATCCGAGGCGGCTGAAGAGCTCCCGCGCTGCCTTTGCGACTTCGGCCCGGTTGAGTCTGCGGCAGTTCCTCAGGTTGCTCCAGCTCTCGATCAACTCGCTGGCCGACGCCCGATCATCTTCGTCCAGTTCGTCGAAGGCGAGGTCTCCATGGCGACGCCCCGCCTTCGCCGCTTCGACGACCTTGGTCCAGTCCTTCGTCGCGATGCGCAACCCGGCCCGGTCCGCGGCGAGGTAGGAGTCCAGAAGCTCGACCGAGTCCGAGTGAACCCGGAGCGTCCGCTGGGTCGTTTCGCTCGGCCGGTACAGGAGTTCGTTTGCGGCTACCAGATCGCCGTCGTCGATGTGACGCTCGATCTCTCGTAACCGGTCCGGTTCGTTGGCGGGCACTCGGCCTCGGGCCTCGTTGCGGAGCGCCTGGAGGCTCTCGTCCCTGGCGCTTTCAAGGGTGCGTCGGAGGCGGTCGAGTTCAGCGACACTCCGGTCGAAGCGAGCGACAGTCCCGCCTTCAATTCGGTCCTCCAGGGAAGACAGGTCGACGTCGATCTCAAGACGGTCGGCCGGTTCCAACTGACCGTACAGGAACGCTGATTCCAGGGCGTCACGCAACGTCTCCGCGTCTTCCTTCAGGGAGCGGAGATGTTCCTCGCGAGACGAATCCAGTCGTTCCTGCCAACGCTCCGCGTCGTCGTCGCCCATGTTTTCCGCGCTCATCGGCCAGTCCAGGATCCGCTGCGCAGTCTGGAGATCGGCGGCCTCGATATGCCTTTCCAGGGCAGTCTCCACATCGGACGCTGGAGCAGAAAAGAGAGCCATGAGCGCTTCGTCCGCATCGCCCTCAGCCAAGCCGGAGTCGGCGATCCGAACCTGTGGGTAAAGGAAAAGGCCGGACGCCCTGACCATGTCAGCAGCGGGCTCGCCGGTGCCGCCCGCTTCCAACTCCGGGTCGACAAGGTTCTCGACCTGAATCAGTGCGGAACTTGCCACGTTCGTGGCAGCGCGTACGAGCGGGTCCTCATCCTGGCGTGCCTTGACAGTCTGCAGCTCCTCGTGAAGGCCTGGTGCATCCTCCTGGATCAGCCGAACGAAGTCCGAGAGGATCTGCCGGTGGTAGCTGGCCTGGTCGGTCGTGGCTTCGCACAGATCGAGGTACTCGTGGGCCAGTTCGCAGGGACGATCGAGACGCCTCCGGATCTGCTTGAAGATCTTCTGGTCGATGGATTGACTCTTCTTGAGCAGTTGAGCGCTCAGGTCGTCCAGGCACTTGCGCAGTCTGTCGCGGTCTTGAATCTCAGCGAGGTGCTTCCTGACGTTGGCCGCGTCCGTCCGATTCGAGATCGCCCTCAAGAGCCGTCCCAACGGTCCCTTCTTTAGGAGACCGCTCCAGACCTTCTTCGCGGGAACGTACCCCAAGGGGAGCGTTGCGTCGCCCTCGAGCCAGGATGCCAAATCCTGTTGAACGGCGGCCATCGCGTCCCCGTGCTTCAGGTGGCGTCCCGCGCGGCGCAGGAACGATCCTGCGTCAATCCCGGCCGTCTGGGCGGCCCAGCTCCGCTCAGCAGCATGCTGAGCGAAGTCGTACAGTGCTAGCAGGCCCTCATGGGTGAGACCCTTGAGCCAGGCCGCCGCCCCGGTGTGTGGGGCGAGCAGCGCCGGAACCACGGCGCCGGCAAACCGGAGCAGGGCCTCCGCGTTCTCCTGGGCCGGCGTGCTTCCAGGTGGAGGTTCACTCGGCGCGTTCTCGATCACCTCGCGCAGGTCGGCCGCGAGTTCTCCGTGAGCTTGCCGCAAGTGGCTGGCGTATAGCGCCGCTTCGACGATGGCGCTTCGGGGTTGACCCGCGGCGATCTCAAGCTCCTCGGCAAGGCGGCAGACCTGGAAGGCCTCGGCTAGGCGGGGCGGTTCGTCTGCCAAGGCGTCCGCGAGGGCGTTCCGCACGCTCTGCTCAACCTCGCTCCACTCGAGCGTTGGGGGCTCGGGCGGCGCTTCGCGGGGTTCGTCCTCAACTGTCCCTTCAGGTGCCGTGCCGTCAGCGGCGGCCGGCTCGGCGGCCGATACGCTTGTTGCCGGTACCGTTTCGGTCTTCGATTCGTCGGGTTCGGCAGGTTGGACCCGCTCCTCCGGCGGATCCAGCCGGTCCGCCTCGGTCGGAGCTACCGCCGGCCCGGCCTGTGGCCCTTGTTCAGTTACAACGTCGCGAGATTTGACTTCGCCCGCTTCGCTTCCGGCTTCTCCGGTCGGAGGTGCCGAGACTCCCTCGTTCGCGTGGGCTGGGGCTTCCTCCGCGGCGGCGCCGTCGGACGGGTCGCCGGTGGCGTTGGATTGCGAGTCCGGAAACGCCGGTTCCCCTACCTGTGTGGCCGCCGGTGCTGACGGATCGGTCGCACAGACGCTCGGAGCGAGCGCCGTCAGCAGGGCGTCCTCCGCCGCCCGGTGGCGATTCCTGGCTGCGAGCCTCTGTTTGAGGAGTGCGTCGAGGCGACCGTCCAAGGTTCGTTGCTCTTCCCGGCTTGTGGGTTCACACTCCTGAAGGGAATCCAACTCTTGCCCTATCCTGCCGTATTCCTCGTGGGCCTGTTTGAGCGTCGCGATGGCGACCGGGACATCGTTTCGCAGCCTCGCGAGTTCGGCGAGAGCCTCCTTCGGGTGCACACTCGACATATCGGCCCACCCGTTGACCAGTTCATCCACGTCCCCCTGGATTCCTGCGGCGGCGGCGTGCTTGGCGACTTCAGCCAGGAACCCGGCGGCGGTCGCTTGAAGTTCTTCTACCGTCCTGCGTGATTCGAGGTTCCTCCGCCGGGCCGTCAAGCCTCCATGGAGGGTCTGGACACGGTCTTCAACACCTGTCGCGAAGCCGCCGAGAATTTCAAGCGACTCAGCGTCCTCGATCTTCTCGACGAGCCCGTGGACCGACGAGAACGCAGAGTCGATCGTCGTTTCCACCTTTTGGAGTACCTGCAGCAGCTCGCGGTTCGGGGCGTCGGGACGAGCAGCCGGTACCCCGAACTCCGTTGGCGCTGCCCCGGGCGTCTCTGGTTCGGCGTCCGGCGACGTGTGGACGGCTGGCGGCCGGAGCAACTTTTCGAACTCGTCCTCTAGGTCTTCGACCCGCTCGACCGCCTCCTGGAGAACTGATTGGTCGTTCTGGAGCGAGGCGAGCGTGAAGGCAAGGCGAACGGCTTGACGGCGCTCCGCGCTGTCCGCTTCGGACCACCTGTTTAGCCGGGAGTTCACTTCCTCCCTGAGCCGGTCGACGATGACGTCGTCAGAACTCTCCGACCGAAGGAGGTTTCGGTCCAGATTGTCCAGAATGCAGTACTCAAGGGAAGGCGGCGGCCCGTCCTGGTGCCTGCGGGCCTTCGTCCGGTTCAGAACGGGAGCGGCTGGAGGAGGGCTGGCGCGCCAGTGGTCCCAGAGTTCCCTGCGGTTCTGCGGATCGGAGTAGAAGGCGAGGAGGACGGCTTCATCCGTCTCCGCATGGATGTCGGCGCCAATCCTGGATCGCACCCAGACGCCCTGAAGTATCCGGTGGCGTAGCTGGCCGCTCAGGTACAGAGGCTTCTGGAGCTTCAGAAGACTGCTGAGACACAGGGGAAGACCGTTCCCCAACTCGTTCTTCAAAAGAGACTGGGCCATGTCCGCGTTGCTAGGAAGCCGCGAACTCTAGCAGCCCGTGGCCAGGTCGGCGGCGGTCTCCGCCACGAGCAGATCGACGACTTCCCGCAGGGCCTCGTCCTTGGTCGCTCCCTCCACCAGACGCAGCCGGTAGAGGTCGAGCTGCCGGTCGGCGCTCGAGCCTTCGCGCACGATCGTCAGGCAGTGCCGGAGTTCCTGCTCGCAGCCGAGGGCGCGGGCGTCTTCGGCGACTTCCTCGACGAGTTCCTCGAGTTCGTCCGCGATGTCGATCCGGCCGCCGCGCCGGGTATCGCCCAGGAACGCCAGCAGGCCGTAGCGCTGGGCGAGCCACTTGTTCTCGACGATGATCTCGGTCGGCGGCTCGGGCGGCAGGGTGCCTTGCCGGTCGTGCCGGGCCAGCATCCGGATCAGGGAGGCGTAGAGGGCGACGATGCACATCGCGTCCTCGATCGCCGGGCAGGTGTCGCAGATTCGCAGTTCCACGGTCGGGAACTTGTGGGAAGGGCGGATGTCCCACCAGATCTCGCTGCCGTCCTTGATGAACGCCATGCGCCGGTACTCGCCCAGGAGCGCCTCGTACTCGGCATGGGAATGCAGCGGCCCCGGAATGCTGGTGCGAGGCATCGCCTCGAAGAGGTTCAACCGGTTGCACTTGAACCCGGACTCGCGGCCTTCGCCGAAGGGCGAGGAAGCGGAGAGCCCGATGAACAGGGGCAGGTAGCGCCGGAGCGCCGTCATGACCCGGACCCGGGTATCGAGGTCGCCGAAGCCGGCGTGCACGTGCATGCCGCAGATGACCAGGCGGCGCACCGTCTCCTGGTAGGTCGAGGCGAACTGCCGGTAACGGTCCTTCGGCGTCGGCAGTTGCGCTTCCCAGGCCGCGAACGGATGGGCCGAAGCGCCGATCACCGCCGCGCCGTGGGTGCGGGCCGCCTCGATGACGAGCCGGCGGGACGCCTTCAGGCCATCGCGCACCCCGGCGACGGAGTCGTGGACGGCGGTGTTCGTTTCAATCTGCGAGCGAAGGAACTCGCGGACCACCTGCTGGCCGCCGCCGGCTGCAATGCAGGCTTCGAAGATCCCGGGGTCCGGGTCGCTCAGGAGATCGCGCGACTCGGGGTCGACGAGGAAGAGTTCCTCCTCGACACCGAGGGTGATCGTGACATTTTCGCCGTTCCGGGAGGGGCTCATGGCCGGCGAACTCTACGTCGGAATGGTGCCTAGTAATGCAAGTCCTCGCCTTCCGACTTCGCGATCACTGCGGCGCCGACCGAGTCCGAGGTGATGTTGACCATCGTCCGGAACATGTCGAGCGGCCGGTCGACCGAGAGCATCAGGCCGGCGAGGGCGTAGGCCTCCGGCGTGTTCAGGTCGATCGCTTCGAGCACGATGAAGATCATGACCAAGCCGGCCGAAGGGATCGCCGCGGCGCCGACCGAGGCCAGGAGCGCGGTCAGCACGACGACCAGTTGGGTGTAGAACGAGAGCTCGACCCCAAGGGCCTGGGCGATGAACAGGGCGCCGACGCATTCGAACAGCGCGGTGCCGTCCATGTTGACCGTGGCGCCCATCGGCGTGACGAAGCTGGTCACCCGGTTCGAGGCGCCGACCTTCTCCCGCAGGCACTTCATCGTCATCGGCAGGGTGGCCGCCGAAGAACTCGTCGAGAACGCCATCGCCATGGCGGAGGCCATCGCCCGGTAGTGGTGGACGGGGTTCTTGCGCGTCAGCAGGCTGAACAGGAGCGGCAGGACGACGAACAGGTGCAACGAGAGCCCGGCCGCAATCGTGAACATGTACTTGCCGACCTGCTGGAACACGTCGAGGCCCATCTGGCTGACGGCGCGGGCGAGAAGGGCGAAGACGCCGATTGGAAGCAGACGGATGACCCAGGTCGTCACCTTCATCATCGCCTCGAAGCCGGCGCTGAAGCCCTGCCGCAGCAGGTCGCCGGTTGCGCCGCGCATCACGCCGATGGCGGCGCCGAGCACGATGGAGAAGAAGATGAGCCCCAGGATGTCGCCCGCGGCCGCGGCGCCGACCGGGTTGTCCGGGACCAGGCGCTGGATGATGTCGGCCATCGAGCCCGGGGTCTGCAGATCGTCCGGTGTCAGGCGGTCCACCCCTTCGGGCATGACGAGACCCTTGCCGGGACGTATGCTGTTGGCCAGCAAGAGGCCGACCATGATCGCCATGAAACTGCTCAGCGCGTACCAGAGGAGGGTCTTGCCGCCCAGGCGTCCGATCGACCTGCCGTCGCCGATGCCGGACACGCCATGGACGATCGAGGTGAAGATCAGGGGCACGATGACCATCCTGAGCAGGCGCATGAAGAGATCCGCCACCCAGGTGATCCATGTCACCTCTCCGAACACCAGGGCGAAGCACAGCCCCGCCGCCATTCCGATCAGTACCTGCCAGTGAAGTGCGAGTTTCATGACCAGGCAGGCTAGCACGCGCAGTCGAAGCGTTTTCGGGGCTCGGAGACGCGTTCTGGCTGTCGCGGCCGCCCTCCTTCTGGCGGTCCTGGTGGCGAGTTGCGGCAGCATGCGCTACTACTCCCAGGCGGCCCTCGGCGGCGCCGGCGTGCTGATCAAGCGCCAGTCGATCGACCGTCTGCTGGAGCCGGGACGAGCGGATGTGCTCTCCGCCGCGACCCGGGAGCGGCTGCGGTTGACCCAGGAGATACGGGACTTCGCCAGCAGCGAACTCGCCCTGCCGGAGAACCGAAGCTATCGGAGCTTTGCAGACCTGGGCCGCCCGTTTGCAGTCTGGAACGTCGTCGCCGCGCCCGAGCTGGGCCTGGAACCGAAGACGTGGTGCTATCCGTTCGCCGGCTGTGCGTCCTACCGCGGCTACTTCGACGAACGCGCCGCACGGAGGTACGGAGATCGGCTTGCCAGCCAGGGCTTCGACGTGCGCGTCGGCGGCGTGGCGGCGTACTCGACGCTGGGCTGGTTCGCGGATCCGGTGCTCAACACGTTTCTCGACCACGCGGACGCCGACCTGGCAGCCCTCATCTTCCACGAACTCGCGCACCAGGTGGTCTACGCGAAGGACGACAGCGCCTTCAACGAGTCGTTTGCGACCGCCGTCGAGATTGCCGGCGTCCGCCGTTGGCTGCGGTCCCTGGGCCGGACGGACGAACTGGATGCCTTCGAGCAGGGCCGGGATCGGCGGCGCGATCTGAACGGGTTCATGCTCGAGGTCCGTACCGAATTCGAGGCGATCTATCGAAGCGAGGAGAGCGACGACGGGAAGTTGGCGCGCAAGGCGGAAGTCTTCCGATCGCTGCCAGCCCGCTACCGGCGCGAGCTCGTTCCTGCATGGCGGGCTGGCGGGAACGGCGCCGCCGGCGGCGAGTCGGACCTGGGCGAGTGGCTGTCGCGGCTCAACAACGCGGACCTCGTCTCGGTCGCGACTTACAACGACCTCGTTCCGGGATTCCTGGCCCTGCTCGAGGCGTCAGGGCGGGACTTCCCGTCTTTCTACGCCGAAGTCGAGCGGCTGGCGGCGCTGGAGCCGGAGGAGCGGCGGCGGGAACTCGGCGCCGGCGCGGGACGATGATTCAGTACCAGTCGATGGCGTCGCGCGCCACGTCGGGATGGTCGGTGAACACGCCGTTCACGCCGAAGGCGAACAGGTGGCTGCGGATCTCCTCATAGAGACTCTTGTAGCGGCTGGGCGTCTGGTCGGCCCGGAACGTGTAGGAATGAACCAGCAGGCCGGCTTCCCTGGCCCAGACAACGAGGTCCGGCTGCCGCCGGATCATCGTCTTGGCCGGTCCGATGCCGTTGGCGAAGTCGGCGATGCCGGCGATGCCCTCCGGGCTCAGGAAGCGCTGGTACTGCTCGACCTCCGCCATCAGGAGCACCTGGGGCAGCTTCGAGCCCAGCGCTCGCAGGCGCTTGAGGCTCTCGGGCTCGAAGCTCTGGACGAAGACCGGCGCGCCGGGCTCCCGGTAGCCGTAGCGTTCGAGAACATCGAGCAGTGCCTCTTCCATCGGCAGGCCCTCGGCTCGGTGCCAGGCGGGCGCCTTGAGTTCCGGGTAGATCCCCACGTTCCTCCCGGAGGACTGGTTCATTCCCTGGACGAGTTCGATCATTTCGGCAAACGTCGGCACCCGGAAGCGGCCGATGCCTTTCGGAAAGCGGCCGTCCAGGCGTTCGACGGCCTCCAGGCGGCCGATTTCCTCGACGGTGAAGTCGGCGGCGTACCACCTGCCGTCTTCGCGCGCCCGGTCGGGAAACACCTCCTCGACGTTCGTGGTCGCCTCCAAGTGGATGTCGTGCAAGCAGATGAAGTGGCCGTCGCTGGTCAACACGAGATCCGGCTCGATGTAGTCGGCGCCCATGCCGTGGGCCACGGCGTAGGCGGGGAGCGTGTGCTCGGGCAGATAGCCTGAGGCGCCGCGGTGGGCGATGACGATCATGCGAGCGTCCTGGACCTCCGTTCCTTCTTCCTGGGTCGCCGCCGGGAGGCCAATCGCCGCGAGCAGGATGCCGGCCTGAAACGGGACGGGAATCATGCCCGAAGGATAGCGGCTCGGCCGGGAAGGCTCCCACGTACCGCTGTCGGACCACGAAGACGACCCCGGCTCGAGTGAGCGGCCGTCGGCTCAGTCGGCCAGCGCCTCGACCTCGACCCGGGCATCGTTGAAGCAGGCGCCCGCACCGACATCGGTCAGCGTATCGGGCGCCAGGGCGCAGGCGTTGTTGTCCGATTCGGTGCTCCGGAACCACGCACCCTTGGGCAGCAGGGTCACGCCGGGCTTGAGGTCCGGGTTCAGGCGCAGCCGGCAGCGCACCTCGCCGTAGTCGTTGAACACGCGCACACGCGGTTTGTCACCCGTGTCCAGGCCCCGGGCGGCGGCGTCGTCCGGGTGCATCTCGAGCGGCACCGGACCTGACCGCAACTGCCCGAAGGTCGAACTGACCGTCTGCGGCACGGACGGCGAGATGAGCGTCAGCGGGTACCGCTCTGCGCTGGCCGCGGCGTGAAAGGTATACAGCCCCTTGCTCGCCTCGGCGTCGAGGGACGGCGGGCAGAGGTGGACCTTCCGGTCCCGGGTGTGGGGGAAGGCATCGACGAACTGAATCGGCCGGCGGCCCGTTCGCGGCGTCACCCATCCATCGTCGGAGAGCCGCCGCGATCGTTCCCGACCGAGAACGGTTTGCCGCCACTCCGCGTCGGAGCGGGGGTCGTCGTGTCGCAGCAGACCGAGGCGGTCGGCCAATTCGCCGAAGACGTGGTTGTTCGAGCGGGCCTCGCCGACCGCCGGTGCAACCGGTTTCGTCGCGTGAAGCACCATCGCGCCGTAGCCCATCGCGAGATCGTGGTGCTCGAGGAACGTCGTCGCGGGCAGCACCAGGTCGGCGTAGCGGGCGGTGTCAGTCAGAACCTGGTCGAAGACGACTGTGAAGAGGTCCTCGCGCGCAAGACCGCGCCGGACGAGTTCCTGGTTGGGCAGAGTGGCGAGGGGGTTCGCGTTGTAGACGAACAGCACCTTGATCGGTGGTCCGTCCATCGCATCCTGATCGGTCAGCACCCGGCCCACGTGGTTCATGTTCACGATCCGGGTGCCCGGCGACGGCTCGCGCCGGCCCACGTCGCGGAAGGCGCCGCCGTTGCTCATCGTGTAGCCGCCGGCGCGGACCTGGAACTTGCCCGCGACCGCCGGCAGGGCGAGGATCGCCGCGACCGCCGAACCGCCGTTGCGGTTGCGCTCGACTCCCCAGCCGCAGCGGATGACTGCCGGCGACGACGCGTTGTACCACTCGAAGCAGCGCGCGATGTCCGCTTCCGGAATGCCCGTCGCCTCCGCGGCGCGCGCGAAGGTCCAGGGTTCGGCGCGCCGCCTCAGTTCCTCGACTCCGGTCGCGTGTTCAGCCAGAAAGTCGAGGTCGGCACCGCCGCGCCGGAACAGCTCGCGGTGAAGCGCCAGAGCCAGGCACAGGTCGGTGCCGGGCCTGGGCTGCAGGTGAAGATCGGCCTTCTTCGCCAGCGGCGTGCGCCGCGGATCGACGACGACGAGCTTGCCGCCGCGCGCTTGCATCGTGCGCAGGATCGGCACCAGATGGATGCCGGTGGAGGACGGGTTGGCGCCCCAGACGATAGCCAGCGAGGCGTGTTCGTAGTCCTCGAGGGCGACGCCGGCCATCTTGCCGTAGAGGCCGAGTGCCGCGGCGGTACTGGGCGCCGCGCACACGTTTCGGGCAAGAGCCGAAGCCCCGAAACGCCGGAACAGGATGGCGTCCGCCGTGTCCTGGGTCATCAGACCGTTTGACCCGCCGTAGCTGACCGGCAGAACGGACTCGGCGCCGAAAGCCGCCCTGGCCTCGGTCATGCGGGAGACGATCAGGTCCAGAGCCTCCTCCCAGGAGATGCGCTCGAACGCGCCATCCCCCTTCGGGCCGGTACGGCGGGCCGGGTGAAGAAGACGATCCTCGCCGTACAGGTGGCGTGAAATGCGTCCGACCTTGGAGCAGATGAAACCGCTCGTCAGCGGGTGTGCGACATCCGGCGGCGCGGCGCGGACCTTGTCGACCCGGCCGTCCCGGACCTCGACCTCGAGCGAGCAGGAGTCCGGGCAGTCCAGGGTGCATGCGGTGTGATGAAGGGTGGCCTGCACGACCTCGCGGGGCGTCGGTTCCGGCACCGTCATGGGTGGAAGCGTACACCGCTGGCGGGTGCTGGACCGCCGAGAGTTCGTCGTCTCCGAGTGTCGGTGCGCCTCAACCGGCGGTACGCCACACAACCGGGTTACGATTCGCCCTCCCTGGCCGCTCCGGTTCGGTAACCACACGGATT
>Ga0209022_1002004_pt1 | contig 18409 bp, 10 predicted proteins | sample PinacodermPK_FD_187300 | JGI IMG/M metagenome (GOLD analysis project Ga0209022, IMG submission 187300) | Host-associated microbial community of the marine sponge Aplysina aerophoba from Gulf of Piran - sponge pinacoderm, lysed by proteinase... | ecosystem: Host-associated > Porifera > Sponge >...
TTCCTCCCATGCGACACGGCAATAGTGCTCGGCGACGCCCGTGCAATGGCGAATCGGGCCGTCACATCCGGCGGGTGGAGCCTTGCGCCCGGAGCGTGCCGTTAGGTTGAATCCATGCTCGTCTCGTTGACTTCGACGACGCCTGTCGCGACCGACTTGGGGTACTTGCTGCACAAGCACCCCGATCGTGTGCGCTCGGTCGATGTCGGGTTCGGGCGCGCCCATGTCTTCTACCCGGAGGCCACCGCGCAGCGCTGCACGGCGACCACGTATGTCGAGGTCGACTCCTCCGGCCCGACGCGCCATCGCAAGGAGCGCCGAGCCCAAGGTCTGGAGCCATACGTCAACGATCGGCCGTACGCGGCGTCGTCGATGTTGAGCGTCGCTCTGGGCCGGCTGTTCGGCACGGCCATGAGCGGCACATGCGAGGCTCGGCCCGAACTGGTCGCGCAGCCGCTCGATCTGGAGGTCGACCTGCCGGTCGTGCCGCTGCGGGGCGGGCCGGAGATGCTGCGGCGCCTGCTCGATCCACTGGGTTACGAGGTGGAGTGCTCGCCCATCGCGCTCGACTCCGTCTTTCCGGCGTGGGGAGACAGCCCATACGTGTCGGCTCGCCTGGCCGGCCGCCAGACCGTGCGTTCGGTCCTGGAGCATCTCTATGTGCTGCTCCCGGTGCTCGACGACGCCAAGCACTACTGGATCGGTCCCGACGAGGTGGACAAGCTCCTGCGCCGGGGCGGCGACTGGCTCTCCTCTCATCCCGAGTCCGACCTGATCGCTCGCCGGTACCTGCGTCTTCCCACATTCACGCGGGAGGCTCTGGCGCGCCTCGCCGAGGCCGGCGAGGACGCCGACCTCCTCGACTCGCAACGCGACGCAGCCGAGCAGGCGGCCGAACTGCCGATCCGCCTGGGCGAGCAGCGGCTCGACGCGGTGCTCGAAGCGGTGCGGAACGTCGGGGCGGGAAGGGTCGTCGATCTCGGATGCGGCGAAGGCCGGCTGCTGGAGCGGCTGATCGTCGAGCCGGCAGTCACATCGGCGGTGGGAGTCGACGCGTCGATGGGAGCGCTCAAGCGAGCCGGGAAGCGCCTGAGGCTCGATCAGATGTCCGAGCGTCGCCGGGAGCGGGTCCAGCTGTTGCAGGGCGCGCTGACCTACACCGACTCGCGATTGCGGGGCTTCGATGTGGCGACGGTCGTGGAGGTCGTCGAGCATCTCGACAGCGAACGACTCGACGTGTTCGCCGAGGTCGTCTTCGGTCACGTCTCCGCCGCGTCGGTGGTGCTGACCACTCCGAACCGCGAGTACAACGCGAACTTCGAACGCCTCGACGCCAGGGGCTTGCGCCACGACGATCATCGCTTCGAATGGACTCGCGGCGAGTTCGAGGCGTGGGCCCGCGGCATCTCCGAGCGCTTCGGCTACGGCGTCGAGATCAGCGCGGTCGGCCCCGTCGACCCGGTCCACGGGCCGCCGACGCAGATGGCGGTGTTCCGCCGGTGAGACGGCCGGCGTGAGACGCTCGATCTCCCGCATCGAGGTTCCCGAGGTCGGGCTCGTAGTGCTCTGCGGCGCATCCGGCTCAGGCAAGTCGACGTTCGCCCGCCGGCACTTCGCCCCCACCGAAGTCGTGTCCAGCGACCAGTGCCGGGCCCTCGTCAGCGACGACGAGACCGACCAGTCCGTCACCGCGGCCGCCTTCGAGCTGCTCCACTCCATCGTCGGCAAGCGCCTCGAGATCGGCCGCCTCACCGTGGTCGACGCAACCAACGCCAAGCCCGAGGACCGCAAGTCCATCGTCGAGCTCGCACGCCGATGGGACGTGCTCGCGACCGCCATCGTGTTCGACCTCTCGCTGGCTGCGTGCCTGGAACACAACGAGCAGAGACAGGATCGCCGCACACCGCCGCACGCCATCAAGCGTCAGCACGACACGCTGCGCCGCAGCGCCAAGCGGCTGCGCAAGGAACGCTTCACCAGGGTCTACACGCTCGGCTCGACGGAGGAACTCGACTCGGTCGAGGTGGCTCGGACCAGGATCTGGAGCGATCGCCGCGACGACACCGGCCCGTTCGACATCATCGGCGACATCCACGGCTGCCATGCCGAGCTGCTGAGCCTGCTCGACCGGTTGGGCTACGACACCGCTGCCGACCCCATCGCGCATCCGGAGGGTCGCCGCGCCGTCTTTCTCGGCGATCTCGTCGACCGCGGCCCCGCCGTCGCTGAAGTGCTCGACGTCGCGATGTCCATGGCGGCTGCGGGCAGTGCGCTCTGCATCGCGGGCAACCACGAGAACAAGCTGCGCCGGGCCCTCGCGGGGCGCAACGTGACGGTCGCGCACGGGCTGGCCGAGTCGCTCGAACAGCTGGAGCGGCGCCCTCCCGAGTTCGCCGAACGAGTCGCCGAGTTCATCGACGGCCTCATCAGCCACTACGTCCTCGACGGCGGCCGTCTGGTGGTCGCCCACGCAGGCCTTCCCGAGCGGTACCACGGGCGCTCGTCGGGCCGTGTGCGAGAGCTCGCCCTGTACGGCGACACCGACGGCGAGACCGACGAGTTCGGGCTGCCGGTGCGGTACCAGTGGGCTGAGGACTACCGCGGCGAGGCTGCGGTCGTCTACGGCCACACGCCGGTGCCGGTGGCGACATGGGTCAACAACACGATCTGCGTCGACACCGGCACCGTCTTCGGGGGCGAGCTGACCGCCCTGCGCTGGCCGGAGCGCGAACTGGTCTCGGTGCCCGCAGCAGCCGAGCACTATGAGCCGATCCGGCCTGTCGACTCCTCAGCGGACGGGCCGTCGCGGCCGTCGCGGCTGCTCGATGTGGGCGATGTGCTGGGCAAGCACCATGTCGAGACGGCGCTGGCGGGTCGTGTCCTGGTCGAGGCCGAACGGTCGAGCGTCGCCCTCGAAGTCATGAGCCGCTTCGCGGTCGACCCGCGCTGGCTTGTCCATCTGCCTGCGACCATGGCACCGGCGGCTTCCTCGGGCAGCGACGACTACCTGGAGCATCCCGACGAGGTGTTCGCGTACTTCCGCAAGGCCGGCGTCGACGAGGTGGTGGTCCAGGAGAAGCACATGGGCTCGCGGGCCGTGCTCGTCGTCGCCCGCGACGTCGACGCAGCCCGTTCGCGCTTCGGCATCGCCAACGCCGAAGCCGGCGTCATCGTCACTCGCACGGGCAGGCCGTTCTTCGCCGAGGCTGGGCTGAATGGTGCCCTGCTCGAACGCGTCCGCGCCGCGATTGCCGCGGCCGGTCTATGGGATCGCCTTGCTACCGACTGGATCATCCTCGATGCGGAGGTGTTGCCATGGTCGGCCAAGGCAGCTGCTCTGATCCAGCAGCTGTATGCCGCAACCGGCGCGGCCGGCACCGCTTCGCTCGGTGCCGCACGCAGCCTCATGGCCGGCGCGATGGGACGCGGCGTCGACGTCGAGGCTCTCGCGGCACGCACGGCCGGCCGAGCCGGGCATGTTGCGGCCTATGTCGATGCGTACCGGCAGTATTGCTGGGATGTCGACGGCATCGACGGTATCGAGATTGCCCCATTCCAGATCCTCGCGGCAGAGGGGGAGGTGCTGGCCCGCCGACCCCACCGCTGGCATCTCGAACGGATCGATGCGCTGGTGGACCACGAACCCGGGACGCTTCGCCGCACCGACCGCCGGTTCGTCAACCTGGGTGACGACACACCGGTGCAGGAAGCGACGAACTGGTGGCATTCGTTGACCGACGACGGACACGAGGGAGTGGTCGTCAAGCCCGCCGAACCGATCGTGACGAGCGGCCGCGGGCTCGTCCTTCCCGGCGTGAAGTGCCGGGGCCGGGAGTACCTGCGCATCATCTACGGTCCCGAGTATCTAGAACCGGCCAATCTCAAGCGGCTGCAGCAGCGGTCGCTCGGCCGCAAGTCGTCATTGGCCCGACGCGAGTTCGCTCTAGGAATCGAGGCCCTCGACCGGTTCGTAGCCAACGAGTACCTCGCCCGCGTGCATGAGTGCGTCTTCGGCGTGCTCGCCCTCGAGAGCGAACCCATAGACCCCCGGCTCTAGCCTCAGCCCGTTCGCCTGAGACATGAGACCGAACCGCATCGAGTCCTCAACCGCACGAGGAAGGGCATGTTGCCTGTTTGCGGCCATGATCGGGATCATTCCAGCATGTTCTGGCGAGATCGACGGTGAGTCGAGCGAGCCGGAGACCGTGCCGAGGATCGTTTCTGCTCCTCTGCCGCCTGGCTTGCACCAAATCTGGTGGAACATGACCGGGCTCTTGCTCACCGAGGACGAGGACACTTGGGTCGAACGGCTGGATCGTGTTTGTCGAGCGTCGATGGAGCTGGAGGAGCATCCCATCGTGCGTGATCATGATGCGGCGGTGGTGCTGGCCGACGAGTTCATCGTCATGGACGGTCTCAGACCGGACTTAGACGCCGAGTACCGCGAGCACGTCCAGACGGCAGCAGTTACTGCGTTGTGGCTGATGGTGACCCATCCGGGCGTGTGCTGGGACAAGGCCCCGCCAGAGTTCCTCGATGCCGGATGGCGGCACCGGCCGAAGCCTCTCCAGTTGGATCTTGACGGGGTTCAACTCATGACAGACAAGGCACAGGCACAGGTCATCGCGCGATTCGAACAGCAGCGGCAGCGGGACTAACCGGTGCCACCAGAGCCGGTTCAGCCAAGGCGCGCTGTGCCAGTGCCTGTTCATGCCTTCGATCCGGAGTCCACTGGGTATGCCTCGCCATTTGGCACGTCCGGCTTGAAGTCGTGATGAATCTTGGCTTCGTCCACGAACCCCGTAAGGCATTCGGTTGGTGGGTGAGTGGGTCGATCCTGACCTCCGAAACCGTTGCAATTCCAAGGCGCTTTGACCCTCATTTTCGAGATTCCCCGTTCTTGGGGGTAGTGATTCCCCGTTCGCTGGGCCGGAACAGGTGCAGCGTTCGCCCATTCTAGAGAGGATCGATGCAGTGTTTCCCCAGGTCAAAGAGGGTAACTGCTTGCGTGTGCACCTACCGGAAGCGGCGAGGCCCCAGCCGCTTCCGGCTCTAGCCAGCCTGTCCACGCGCCGACTACGTAATACGCGGGGTACACCAGACCTCCAAGAATCCAGGGGCGGTTCACCCACGAGGACTCTCCTGTGCTCACAGACGGCCTGTCCTTGCCCTCGTCCACGGGTCGATGCATTGGCTAGGAGATCGAGCAGGGAGGTGTGCAGTTCAGCGGTTAGCGATAACCGGAGCCGGTGAGTCCGAGTGCTTAGAGTGGCGCCATGCATGAGCTTGAGCGAATCGAGCACGCGCTCGCCCACAACGATCTTGACCCGGTCCTTCTTGAGCGGTGCGCGCAGGACTTGCTTATTGAGACGTATCCGGGTCTCTCGCCTGTGCCTGGTGGAACAGACTGGGGTCGAGACGCCGATGTTCATGACGGTGCTGCTACACCGCCACGGCTCATGATCACGAAGTCCCGCAACTACTCCGACATCCGCTCGAACATGGTCGGTGGGCTGGAGTCTTTGGAGCAGCACTCCGTGTCTGTCGACCGAGTTGTCATCGCCAATCCGGGCAGGCTCAGCGAGATTCAGCGGGGGAAGCTACGCGAGGCAGCGGCTGGGTATGGCGCACGCCTCGAGGCGGTGTACGACAGAGGATTCTTTGCAAGCCGTCTGCGCCGGGATGGTGAGTGGCGGCAACGGCTCCTCGGCCTGTCGGGTGACCCCATCACGGTCAGTAGATCGCCTTGGCGGCTTGCGGAGAGCCCTTGGTCGCAGCTGCCCCTAGTCGGACGCGAAGACCCGTTGAACCGACTGGTGACGGGTGATGGTGACGTCGTCCTCTTCGGCAAGCCGGGTGTCGGCAAGACCCGCCTGCTCGCGGAGGTTCCTGGCATCGTCTTTGTGGACCCTGACGCTGCCGAAGACCGCTTGGCTGACGACATCAGATGGATCGAACCACAGGTGATCGTCGTTGACGATGTCGGTCAAGCCCCCAGGCTGGCTCGCTTCGTTCAGCGTTTGCGCCGACAGGAGGCCGACTGGCTGAATGTCCGGCTTGTCGTGGTGTGCTGGCCTTACGAGATTGATGTAGCCCGGGATCTCTTGCCAGGCGCGGGGGAGATTGAGCTTGACCTTCTCGAACGGCCTGACATCGACGCGATCGTCCGGGCCATGGGAATCACCGGCGTGATGGCACGACAGGAGATTCTTGATCAGGCTGAGGGCCGTCCGGGCTGGGCAGTGGCCCTGGCCGATCTCCTGCTGCGATCCGGCTGGGAGGATCTCGTGACTGGCAGGGCGCTATTGGGGGAGGTCGACGGCTATCTGAGGCGATCCCAGTTGAGCGTCAGTGCCCGGGATCTACTCGCAGTCGTGTCCGCGCTCCGCGGTGTCGAGGAAGGGGATCTGACGACCCTCGCTATGACGGTTGGTGTTTCGAGGCCAGAGGCCAGCCGGCTCTTGCGAGCGGTTGCTAAGGGTGGCCTGGTGGACGTCGAGCAGCGTCCAACTGTCGACGGCACCAACTGTATGTACTCAGTCCGGCCGCCGATGTTGGCCGATGCCGTTGCCGCGGAGCACTACATGGTGGGCGATGTCCCACTCGGGGACATCGACGGCCTTGTGGAGGCTTGGCCTGAGCGCAGAGTCGATCTGGTCGTCACGGTGTGTACGGCGGCGCGGTTCGGATCCGACCGTGCACGGGCGATGATCGATGAGCTTGTCGGCGAGACTCTTGAGGAGCATCTCACACCGCGTGAGGTCAGTCTGGTCTACAGGAACTATCTGCTTGTCGATGAGTGTTGCGCTGCCAGTGTTGTTCAATGGCTCACTGACGAGTTCAACGGGCTTGACGACAACGGGAAGCGCAACGGCTACGGCCTCCAGCCCGCGGTCGAGCTGCTCCACCTGGCTGCTGCTCGCTACTTCGACCGACTGGCGGTTCGCCTCATGTTGGAGATGGCGATCTATGACACACGAGAGACCAACCCCAACCCGGAGCATCCACTCCGGCAACTTGCTGACCTGTGTACCCGATTTCACCCGGATATACAGGCCATTTCCGACCATCGCGCCCTCGTTGCCTCTGCCCTTGGGAACTTCCTTCCCGACGAGCCAACCGACGCCCATTGGCGTGTATGGGCAACCGCAGCGCAGGGCGTTCTTACACCGCACGCAAGGGGAGCATTCAATGTGCCAGAAAACGTGCACCAGTTCAGCATCATCGAGACGATCGTGGCTCCAGACCATGCGAGCCTGATCCACGAGGAGCTTTGGCCGCCCATCCGTGACAAACTTGGATCGGCGCCGACGGCAGTGGTAGCTGAGTTCTCAGATCTGGTCCACGAGTGGTTGCGGGTAGGCGGCGGGTACGACCATCCGTTCGGACAGGACCATCCACAAGACGCAATCGAGCGTGCTGATGCCGTAGGGCGAGCGATGCTCGCCGACCTCATTGAGCTGAGCAGAGGCAAGCCCGGCCTCGAAGCGAGAATCAAGAGCAACGCAGAGATGTTGGACATTGAACTTCCGACGGAGCTGACCCCCGACAAAGAACAAGACCCGTTCTTCCGTGCCATCGACAGACTGAACGGCTGGCAGGTCGCGGAAGAGGAACTACAAGCCGACATAGCGGACTGGATCGCGGGGTGGGCGCTCGAACCTGCCGACGAGGTCGTATGTCGTCTCGTGGAGCTTCGGAACGAGCTCAACACAGCGCGAATCTCGTGGCCTGATCGAGTGTGGATAGCCTGCCAAGCTCTCGCTGAACAAGTAGATGATCTACAAGCCTGGGTAGCGGCATCACTTCTTCATGGCTTATTCCCGGAAGCGGGCCCCCTCGCGGATCGGCTCGTCTTGATGCAGCCCCCTGAGCTTCGACAACTGGCTGAGGAATGCCTCGGGAACGCCCCCGCCAGATGGCCCATGCTCGCGGCGCTCTTGTCCAACCCGCCCGATGACGACCTTCTCCACCTCGCCGTGTCGCAGTTGACCCCCGGGGACTACGGCCGGCTCAACCACCTCATGACTAGCCATGAGCTGCACAGCGAAGTCCAGCACAAGATCCTCGTGGACGCATGCGCGGCTGCACGGGGTGCCTTTGCCGTCGTGCTTGCCGGGCAGACTGATGACCCTACAGAGTCGATGTCGGCGGATCTCCGTGACAGCTTTCTCTCAGCAGTCGAAGAGATCCGGCCGACGGAGCTGAACCGGAACATTGGCTACAAGCTGATCAACCTCGTTCAGTTCCTAGCGGCGAGACATCCCGACACACTGGAGAAGTTGATTCGACGTTGTCTGGAGGACGCACCGCCCGCCGGATTGTACGAGGCGCTCGGCTATGACATGTGGCGGACTCTTCACGTGCTGCCCCGAGCGAACAAGACGCATCTCCTTCAGGCCCTCCCCGTCCCCGAAACTCATCGGAGCTTTCTGTTGCGGCATCTCGTCGGCCCTGACGTGGACTGGCTTGAAGAGCTGCTGAACGGCGGGGAGGTCACGCCTGAGAAAGCGGTGCACGCCCGAGGCCTCGACGGACGCATCCCAATCGATCAGATGGCGAAGCTGCTCGTTCCGCGCGGAATCGATCCGTCAACAATCGCCTGTCTGGCCTTCTCAGGCTCCTGGTCGGGCGAGGAATCGGCTCGCTACCAAGGTCTCATCGAGCAGTTCAGCACGTATGCTGATGCTGACGACCCAAGCGTGTCAGCCGTAGGAAAGTCCGGCGTGGAGATCTTCACACAGGCACGCATCGAGGCCGAAGAGCAGGAGCGTCTAAACCGAATCCGAGGTGATTCCTAGTTCTGCTGGTGGCGCTGCCCGAGGGTTCAGGGCCGAGGACTTCTGTCTTCTCGTTCAGGCCATGGCGAAAGCTGCCGAGATGGGACACCTTGACGAGCATCTGTTGGAGCGTCCGTTCGCCCTGAACGGGGGCGTCCCGTGGCGTGGCGGAATCTGGGGTTGAGCCTCGGTGACTAGTTGCCGGCTGTGAGTTCGGTGGGGGCGGTGGTGCTGCTGCCGATCACTCAGGCTGGTCTTCCTCGGCCGCGTCGGCGTACTGCCCGTACGCGAGTCCTCTCACAGGAGGTTCTTGAGCGAGCAGGTCGCCGAGTTCGGCAAGACGACCGGCATCCCAGCCCAGCGCCGACGCGACCGCCTCATCCCAGTGGCGTCGCACATCGCAGTAGCCGTCACGGAACTGCGGCACCTCTGTGTAGCGGGTCGCCTCCCAGCAGGCGGCCAGCGTCTCACGGATGTGGTCGTCTTCCAGGTCCGGGATCGGGAGGTCTCGCCAGACGGCGGGATTGTAGAACGGGAATCTCAGCGTCTTGCCCGGGCACCGCAGGATCAGCAATCGGCCGGGGGTGGAGTTCAGGAACACTGCAGCCGCCTTCGCCTGCGCCGCGTCCAGCCCGGTGACGGGCATCCAGCCCTGCCCGACAAAGCGCTCGTCGGACGCTACCGCCGTGAGCCGGGCCGTCGAGAGTTGATGCCCCATTGACACCAGCAGATGTCCCGCCTTCTCCAGGATCGGCGGCTTGCCGGGCTTCTTCCACTCCCACGTTGCGTCGGGTTGGGCCTCGATCCGCTGCTGGCCGTCCGCTCCCTTGGATTGCAGCACGGGGAACGGCTGAGAGCCGCCGCTGGTTTGCTTGCTGTAGTCGCCGCGCATCGTTTGTCCTGTCGCGTGTACTGCTAACTGTCCGCTGCTCGGCGACTTGCCGTCTTGCGGTATTCGCCGTAGAGCGTCTGCAGCGTGGCGTGCACCATCACCTGTCCCTGCCTGCAGCGTCGTTGATTCTGCGGTATTGGTCGCTGAGCGTTGGACCGGTCTTGTGCACCGCTCTCTCTCTCTCTCTCTCTCTCTCTCTCTCGCTTTGCACAGCGCTGCGAGGTCGTCGTGCCCGGCGAACTCCGCGGCTGCGGCTGCGAGTTCGGGGGAGCGCCACACCGCGGCAGACCAGTCGCCCTCAGCGATCCTCTCGGCGGGCCATATCGACACCTCTCCCCACCCGTCGGGCAGCATCCCCGTCTCACCGGATCGCAGATGCGAGTGCAGCGCCTCGGCGTCGTGGTCGTCTGCGGGGAACCGGTCCAGCGCGATAACCCGTGTCGGGGGATGCGGGCCGTCGCAGCGTCGAAACACGAAGATGCTCTCGTTGATCTCTGTGTTCTGCGACAGGTTCCCGTCACGCGTCGCGAAGTTCGTCAAGACTGTGTGCAGGTGCAGACGCGACGCCAACCAGCGGCGCTCCGCAAGCCCGGAGGCGGCGGTGGCGAAGATCATGGGAGAGATCATGGCCAGGACCGCTCCCGCGGTGTCGGCAAGGCATTTCTCACCCAGTATCGCGAACACAGGGCGGATGGAGTTCTTGTCCACAACCCCATCCACTGAGGGGTCCGCCTCGCAGAGAAACTCTTGGAGGTGATCGGATCGGTTGCGGAGATTGTCCTGAGTGACGGGTTCGAACTTCTCGCCCATCTTGGTGCGGTTCGTGAACGGCGGGTTCATGGTCACGATCCGGCAGCCGAGCGCCGCTTCCACCGCATCTTCTAGTTCGGCGTCGTCGGACAGGTCGTCACCGAGCGCCAACCGTTGTTCGCCGATCTCTCCGCCGACCTCGCCGTCGAAGGACAGCTCGCCGGGACGTGCCATGAACTTGCGTTGACCGAGCAGTTCCAGGCTGCCGGCCGAGCCGCTGCGGCCCGAATACGGGTCGGCGTCGCCGTAGGGCATCAGGTGAAGGCCCATCTTGCGGTACCGGATTTCCTGGTTGCCCTGGGTGAGCTGCGCTGCGGCGAGTTGCAGCGATACGGGGTTGATGTCCATGCCCTTGATGACATCCTCGACGGCGGTGCGTTGCAGATCCGCTAGCTGTAGCTCGGAGGCACCGGCGGCGCGGGCGCGTCGCTTCATGTCGGCCAGCAGCGCCGCCAGAAGCGTCCCGGACCCGCAGGCCAAGTCGATGGCCTTGTGGTCCTTCCACACGCTCTCGTCGGTCCAGTCGGGCTCGTTGTTGTCGCCGCGGCACGCGTCGAGCGCGAGCCGCGCCGTGAGCGTCGCCGCGGCCGGTCTCGTGAAGTAGGCGCCGTCAGATGCCTGGTTGCCCATCACTTTGTTGAACAGCGGTCCGGCGTGGTCGGCGCCCAAGTCGGCGTAGGTCTCCGCGAGCCGTTCCGCGTCGGCGGCGATGTGGTGAAGGGCCCGCTCGAGGCCCGCGGTGCGGCCGGTGTCCTCGATGGCATGCACCGCCTGAAGGGCCGGACGGATCACGGGATCGAAGTCGTGGCTGCGGATGGTCTGCCACGCCCTGTCGATGTCACGGACCGGGTTGGTGCTGGTTTTAATGGTGCCCAAGCCGGGCACGTCGGAGAGCCACCCACCCGCCGCGATCCGTTGGTGCAGCATCGCGGCGTTCATCATCAACAGCGCCGCGATGGTGCATCCGTCGGCTTGCTGGGCGCGTTTGTCGGCGGCCAGTCGGTCCAGTCCGTAGTGCCCGTTCAAAGCGCTGGTCAGTGTGTCGGAGCGCAGGTGCCGTGCCGCCTCGCGGACGCTGTCTTCCAGCAGATTCGCGTCTCTCTCGATCCGGTGGCGGGCCAGTCCTGATTTCGACAGCAGGTTCGCGCAGATGGCGTTGCCGCCGTCGGCCATGCCGGACAGGCGCAGCAGCCGGGCTGCGTGGCCTTCCTGGAGGTCCTGTTTGGTGCGGCGCTTGCGGCGCTCGCTGCGGGGCGGCATCCGCTGTCCTTCGCCGTTGTTGACCATGCCGCGGGCGCGTTTCTTCGTCTTGTCGATGTTCACCGGGCCGAGCGTGCCGTCACCGGACGGCTTGTCGCGGGCCACTCCCGCGGTGCGGATCTCGACGCCGGACTCGCCGGCCGGGCCGGCGACCGGTTTGGCGGTCACCACCGCTGAGACCGCGCCCTGAGAGAACAGCGAATCGCCCTCGTCGTCGGCTTCGCCGGTCGTGGCTGTGACCGCGTCCAGCGCTGCCTGCGTGAACGGATGGAACTCTGGCTCCGAGAGGGTCTTGCGTCCCGTTGCCACGTCCTCGACGGCGTTCGCGGCGTCGCCGGGCTTACCGACGTGGAGCCTGTGCGAGAGCCGGCCCGTCTCGCCGCCAGCGACGGCCACGACGGTGACGACCGTTGTGTCCATCGCGACAGGGGGCGGCAGGCACAGGATCATCTGCTCGGCCAGGTTGTCCTCGATGCGGCTATCGTGCGCCCGCAGCGCCCGCAGGGTCTGCCCGAGTTCCTGCCAGCCGTCCTCGGGACCCGACATCTGCAGCCAACTCTCGGCGTCTTGGTCGGGCGGGATCAGCACGGGACAGACGATGTAGCCGATGCCTTTGCCTGGGGTGGCGCGCATGGCGCGCCCGACTGCCTGGATCACGTCGATGGGGCTCTTGCGCGGCGCCAGGAACGCGACCGCCGACAGGTTCGGGCTGTCGGTGCCCTCTCCGAAGATGCCGACATTGGTGACGGCGTGCGGAGCGTTGGGTGTGGCCTGCGCCAGATGCACCTTCGCCTCGTCGCGCTCAGAGACGCTGCTGGACGCGTCCAGATGCTCCAAGGTGAACGGAACCGGGCTGCCCGCGTCGTTGTCGGCCATCCACCGGGCGACCCACTCGGTCACCTGGGTCGTCTGCAGCGCCGCCGCCATCGACTTCGACTTCTCGACTGAGTTCAAGAACGCTATACACGACTCGACGACCGGCAGCTGTCCCTCCAACTGTTCCGGGCCGGCGCGGGTCGCTCCGCCGAGCACCAGCGCCAGCACCAGCCCCTTGGTGAACTCGGCGGTCGACAGCGCGTTCTTAGTCTTCGGCTGGCTGCGGGCCAGCTGGTTCGCAAGAGAGAACAGGGCCGGGTCGTTGACACCCAGAGCGATGATCCGATAGTCCGCCAGCCAGCCGTTGCGGACCGCCTCGGTGTATGTGCGGCGGTACAGCTCGACGCCGAACGTCGCCTCGTCGTCCATGTCTCGCACAACCCAGCCGTTCGCGCCGCCGCGAGACGGGCGGGCCTGCCCGTCATAGACCCGTGGTGTGGCGGTCTGGTAAACGCGGTACACGGCCGGGAAGCGCTCGTCGTCGTGGCAGACAGCGAAGTCGCGGAGTTTCTCCTCGTCGGCCTTGGCGGTGCGGCGCAGCCCGGCGGTGCGATGCGCCTCATCGGCCACCAGCACCTTCGCCTCTGCGCCTGCGGCGAGCAGCGCCTCCCCGATGCGGTGGCTGGACTGGTAGGTGCCGAAGATCACGTTGAGGCCGTCGCTGCCGTCGGGCGACGTGAGCCAATCGGTGATCTGGCCAGGGTCGGTGGTCACGCGACCCTTGATCTCCGACGCGCTGACATGGCTCAGGTCCAGGGTTGGATCGTCTCGCAACGCGTTGAGATGGCGTTCCTCTGCGGGCTTGCGGCGCTTGCCGCCGCCCATGCCCGGCAGTGGCTCGGCACCGCCCTCGGCGAGATGCCCGGCCGTCTGGTCCGAGCACACCGACAGGGACCTGATCGGCTGGGTGGCGTGGACCAGGTATTCGCGGCGCAGCTGCGCGACCAGCGCAATCGACGGGCACAGCACCACTGCCGTGTCGCCGGCATCGCACAGATCCTCAACGATCCGAAGCGAGATGCGGGTCTTGCCTGTGCCGCATGGCAGCACGATCTTGCCGCGGGCGCGTCCCTCGGGGCTGCCGCCGGTAGTGCTCTTTGCGTGGTCTCGCAGTGTCGTCACACTCTCCGAGAGCGCCTCGGCCTGCATGCAGGATTTCGAGCGGCGAGCACCCGGGTCTGCGTCCTCGGCGCAGTGCTCGCAGTCGCCGTCGGTGGCTGAGGCCGCGGTCTGCGCCTCCAGGTCGGCTGCGAAGTTGATGACCTTGATGGTCTTGCCGGACAATGCCAGAGTGCGCTTGGCGGGAGCGCTCAGGGGTGCGTTGCCGTTCGTGATCAGCCAGCGTTCCTGCCATTCGTCGCCGGCAGCGTGATGCCCGAAGGAGTCCAGCTCGTCCTTCCCTATGGGATTGCCCGTCCCGGTCAGGTCGAGCTTGCGGGCCTTGCACTGAATCGCGACCAGCCCGCCGTCGGATCGCCGGACGCCCACGGCGTCGATCCCGTCATCCGCCTGCGACGAACCGGGAAACACCTCCTCGCGTCCGGGCCATTCCTTCCACCTCCAGCAGGCCCCCAAGTCCCATTCCCGGACTTCGGGCGCGGCTGCGGCCACAGCCTCTTCCAACCAGATCCCGTCGCCGGGATCATCTCGGCGGGCAGAGATCTGATCAAGCGCCGCGGCGGTCTGCGTAGATCCGAGGTGCGTGCCCATAGCTATCAACCGTCGCCATTCCGCAGTCGGGCGCTCATGCCGACGCCGCATGACTCGTGCTGGCTGCCATGACCCGCCACTCGTCTTTGACAGTCCACCGCCTGTCTCCTGATCCGGCTATTGGTGCCGCAGCCGCCATCGGTCATGTCAATCCAGCCTCTCGCCTTCTCGCTGTGCCCGAGTACAGCTAGGCGCACGTTCCCTCATCCTTCTCAACTACGGTACCGCCCCTTCTGGGAGTGCCCGGACAAAGCGCAGAGGCCGTGGATGTCGGGCCGTGCCCGCAGAGACGGGTCCGCCGGTTGCCTGCTCCGGTCGCCGCCACCCGCGAGAGGCCCAAACGTGCGGGCGAACCTGAGGCGAATGCCCTGGACTCTAACCTTCACCTTCGGGATCAGGAAAGTAGGTCGGACTCGTGTGGCATGGCGCTGCTTTCGCGCTTGCGAATATGACCAGGATTGTCCTGGATACAGTGGCCCAGCCCGCTGCCCCGGCGGCGCGGGGGTGTCCCTAGGAGCAGCCTTGAGTGCCGACTATTTCTTGGACAACGCCGACTACACGCTGAGGTGGCCGCCTGAGGTGTTCGCCAAGGAGGTGCGGCTGCTTGTCCGGCGAGGATCCCTGTTCGGCATAGATGGCGACTGGGAGGAGGAGGTCGATCTCCTGTTGCGGCAGGCATTCGTCTCGTCGGTTCCAGCCGAGGACTTCGGGCGGGTCCCACACTATCGGTACGAGCCATCCACAAGCGATGACGAGCCGTTCTAAGCAGAGTTGGCTGAGCGATCTGGCGAGCGTCGCGGCCGGATTGTCCAGGGAGCAGGAGCCTCGCCCCCACTATTCGCAGCGCGGCTCGAATGCGCATGCCGTTGGTGCGGTCTCGTTCGCGCCGCTCGTAAGGCGTGCGCTAGTGACAGTGCGCGAAATGCAAGAGGAGCATCTCTTCGCCGAGGTGCTCGGCTTCGAGTGCTTGGATGCACTCGGGGAGACCGATTCCTCACCCGAAGGCGAGCTTGAACGACGGGTCGGCAAGCCCCACCTGTGGTCGGCGGAACCAGAGTCGTGGTCCGAGGCCGACCTGTGCGACTTCTTGGAGGTCTTCCACGACTTGGCGTCGCGGCCCGCGAAGCGCTGGTTTCACCAATACTCGGGGTGCGGCTGGCACCCTACGAAGTTCTCGAAGGGTTCTGGGCAGGCGCTGTATCGGTGGCGGATCAATCGGATCCTGGACCAGTCCCATATTGGGTTGAGGCTTGCGGACTCCGGCGGGGACATCGGTCGCATGACACGGGTCATGCCCGGCGAGTTGGGCGCACTCATCGACGACATGAGCCGAGCGGACGCACCGGCGCAAACCCAGGTGGATCATGCGATCGCGCTATTCCGCCAACGCGGTGGGACACGGGAGACGAAACGGTCCGCTGTAGTTGCTCTCGCTGGCATCCTCGAAGAGCGGCGGTTTCTTCTATCGGACGAGTTGCTCAGCAAGGACGAGGGTGCGCTGTTCCAGATCGCCAACAAGTTCCACATCCGCCACCAGCGAGCAGACCAGCGTGATGACTACGACGATGAGTTTCTCGACTGGATCTTCTACTGGTTCCTCGCGACGGTGCAACTGACGGACCGGCTCGTCGCCAGCCGCTTGGGCAACGCTGCAGATGAGGCCGGCTTAGATCGCGGCTGAGTCTGGACGTCTCGCTCGCCTGCAACACAACGGGGAGGCCTGACCGTCTGTCGCACGATCCCGCAGCCGTCCCGAATAGGCCGATTGCCTGACACGGCACCGCGACGACCGCGCGCCTCCTTGGTCTGGATCGATGAGCCTTCCTGGTCAGGATCGACCCAGTGAGTGCGGACGGGGGGATTCGAACCCCCACACCCTGGTGGGTACTGGGACCTAAACCCAGCGCGTCTGCCAGATTCCGCCACGTCCGCGAGGCCCGTCAGGCTAGCCCGCGGCGCCGGAGCGTCAGGTTCGCAGGATCGGGTTGCGCTCCGACTCGGCGCGAGTGTCGGGCTCGGGCGACTGCTGTGCCGGCGGCCGGATCGTGCATTTGCCGTTGTCGCGGTGGAACTGCCATCCGTCGTCGTGGATGAGGTGGTGGCAGCGTTCGCACAGCAGCGCGAGATTGTCGATGTCGGTGGGTCCGCCCCGGCTGAACCATTCGATGTGGTGGGGCTCGCCCCCGTCCGCGGGGGCCGCACAATTGGCGCAGCCGCCGTCACGGGCCGCGAGAACCGTCCGCTGGCCTGCGCTGGCGTGCCGTTGGGAGCATCCCAGCCACAGCGGGTCGCCGTCGGCGCTGAAGATGGCGGGAAGGATCTTGGCGTCCGCGGCCAGCCGAGCGAGTTGGTCAGCAGGGACAGGCATGCCGTCGTCGTAGCGCAGCTTCTTGAACTCGCCCGACACCGTGTCGTAGTCGGCGATCACTAGGAGCGTGGCCTGGGGGCGGCGGTCGGGGCCCTCACCGGTGATGAGTTGGGCCAGAGCATCGGCTCGCCGCTGCTGCGAGGTCGTGGGGTCGCGGGGACTCTGGCTGTTGCGCATGGTGCGCACCATCTGGTTGAACACCGAGTTGACGAGCTTGCCGAGGTCGTAGCCGAAGTACGCCGACAGCCGCCAGGAACCGTCGGGGTCCTGCACCATCGACGCCCAGCGGTTCTGGCGCTGGCGCTGGTGCTCCTCGCACGAGTCCTGCGAACTCATGTACTCACGGGTCATTCGGGCGAACATGTCCACCGGATAGCCCCGGGCCATCTTCAGTAACGCCGGCTCATCGGCGTGCTCGGGGTCCGCCCCCACGCGGGCGATCACTCGGGCATGCCCCGCGGTGATCTCGCCGGTGGACCAAGCCTCAAGCGTGGCCGGGAACTCGGACAGAGCAGCAGCCAACTCGACTTCTGCGGTGGCCTGCCGGGCCGAGACCTTGAGCCGCTCGCGCATCATCGCCGCGGCAGCCCTGCCGCCGGCACGCCGGTGCATCTCAGCGGCGGTCTCAGCGAGCCGGGCGTCCATCCGGGACCGCTCCCGACCCAGCACCGCCATGCGATCGGCCAGCTCGGTGTCGCTCAGGCCCGCGAGCTCCACATCCAGGCGCACATCTGGATCCATCGACAATTCCATGCATGTAACTATATAGCCAGGGTGCGACAAACACTACTGAAACATACTGAAAACTCAGAGAAATTCATTGTGCCTGGTGACTCGGGGGGATCGCCGGATGGCGGCGGTAGCCTGCGCGCCATGAGCTCGCAATCACCGCCGCCCCAGCTCCGGCCCGATCCCGCCGGAGTCGGATTCGACACGCCCAGCGGGGCCTCCAACCGCCAGAGCGAGGTGTACAACCGGCTGCTGCAGGACCGCATCGTCGTGCTCGGCTCCGACGTCAACGACGAGATCGCCAACTTCATCATGGCGCAGCTGCTGTACCTGGAGGGCCAGGACGCCAGCAAGCCCATCTGGCTGTACATCAACAGCCCCGGCGGCTCGGTCACCTCGGGCATGGCCATCTACGACACCATGCAGTTCATCCAGCCCGAGGTGGGCACGATCTGCATCGGGCTGGGCGCGTCGATGGGCCAGTTCCTGCTGTGCGCGGGCGCCCCAGGCAAGCGCTACGCCCTGCCGCACGCCCGGATCATGATGCACCAGCCCCTCGGCGGGGTGCGGGGCCAGGCCACCGACATCGCCATCCAGGCCGAGCAGATGGCCTACACCAAGAAGCTGCTGCAGGAGCGCATCGCCCACCACACCGGCCAGACCGTCGAGCAGATCGAGGCCGACTCCGACCGCGATCGCTGGTTCACGGCCGAAGAGGCCATGGACTACGGCATCATCGACCACGTGATCGTCAAGCGCGGGGAGATGCTCTAGAGGCCGACCGCCGGGAACTGGCAGCGTTTTGCACGGATGGCGTGCGTTCTGCTGCCAGTTCGATCGACGGGCTGGGCGACCGCCGGGAATTGGCAGCGTTTTGCACGGATGGCGTGCGTTCTGCTGCCAGTTCGCCTCAGACGTTGGCCGACAGCTCCTTGATGGCGATGGCCGGGCCCTCGCGGTGGCCGAACACGGCTGACCCCGCGA
>Ga0209022_1002006_pt1 | contig 18406 bp, 16 predicted proteins | sample PinacodermPK_FD_187300 | JGI IMG/M metagenome (GOLD analysis project Ga0209022, IMG submission 187300) | Host-associated microbial community of the marine sponge Aplysina aerophoba from Gulf of Piran - sponge pinacoderm, lysed by proteinase... | ecosystem: Host-associated > Porifera > Sponge >...
AGCTCACGGCCCTCCCGATCCGTCAAACGACGAACCCGCAATGGTTTGGACATACCCCAATCCCACCACCCACAAACCCTCAAGTGGTGGACGCGACCCCGACGAACGTTAGTTGACAGAGCACTAGCTGTCGGCGTGGCGATCGCGCTGCTGCCCTTCTTGTACGTGGTGTCGACCTCGCTGAAGGAGACGACGTCGCTGTTCAGCTATCCGCCGGACTGGATCCCCTCGCCGATCTACTGGGGGAACTTCGAATCGCTCTTCGCCGACCACCCGTTCGTGCGGTGGACCGTCAACACCTTGTTCGTGGCCGGCGCGGTCACCGCGCTGAAGCTCTGGTTCGACTCGATGGCGGGCTACGCGTTGGCGAAGATGGAGTTCGCAGGCAAGCGCGGCGTCGCGCTGCTCTTGTTGTTGTCGGTGGCGATCCCGATCTCTGCTCTGATCATCCCGCTGTTCTTCGTGGTCCGACACCTCGGGCTGTTGAACACCTACTGGGCCCTGATCCTGCCGCCTCTGGCGAACCCTCTGGGCATCTTCATGGCTCGGAGCTTCATCGTGGGCATCCCCGACGACCTCGAAGCTTCGGCCCGGCTCGACGGGGCTTCGGAGTTCACGATCTACCGCAAGATCGTGCTGCCGCTGATCCGTCCTGGACTCGTAGTGCTGGGGATGTTCACGTTCATGTTGCAGTACACCTCGCTCATCTGGCCGCTCATCTCCGTTCAGGACTCCGAACGACAGGTCTTGGCCGTGGGAATCTCGGGCCTGCAGAGTGCCTTCCTGCAGGACTGGGGCCTTCTGTCGGCGGGAATGCTCCTTGCCGCTGTCCCCATCACTGTGGTGTTCCTGCTCGTTCAGAATACCTTCGTGGCCAGCGACCTGTCCGGCGCGCTCAAGGAATAGGGAGCCATGTCTGCACTGTCACCTCCGACCGACGTGGCCGTGAGCCTCATCGGCGTCGCCAAGTCCTACGGGGACGTCGAGGTTCTCAAACCGTTCGACCTCCAGGTCGGCGAGGGAGAGTTCGTTGTGCTGCTCGGACCGTCGGGATGCGGCAAGAGCACGATCCTGAAGATGATCGCCGGCCTCGAGGAGGCGAGCCAGGGCGAGATCCACGTCGCTGGAGAACTGGTGAACTATGTCCGCCCCCGCGACCGCAACGTGGCGATGGTGTTCCAGAACTATGCGCTGTACCCGCACATGACGGTGAGGGACAATATCGCCTTCCCGCTGAAGATGGCGCGTCGCCCGCGGCTGCGGCGGTCCGTCATCGATGAGCGCACAGTCGAGGCCGCAGAGATCGTCGACTTGACTCCGTATCTGGATCGCAAGCCGGCACAGCTGAGCGGAGGGCAGCGACAGCGCGTCGCACTGGCCCGTGCCATCATTCGGCAGCCGGAGGCCTTCTTGATGGACGAGCCCCTGTCCAACCTGGACGCGCTGTTGCGGGCCGACATGAGGACGAGCCTGTTGGAGGTTCATTCGCGCATCCAGAAGGCGACGCTGTATGTGACCCACGACCAGATCGAGGCCATGACAATGGCCGACCGGGTGGTGGTACTCAATGCCGGGCGGATACAGCAAATGGGGAAGCCGCACGAGTTGTTCAACGCCCCCGCCAACACGTTCGTGGCGCAGTTCATCGGCAGCCCCCGAATGTCGTTGCACCCGGCGGAGGCAAGCGCCGACGGCACCCTCCCCTTCGGTGGAGCGTTGCTGCTGGCCGAAGCGGGCGTGAGGCTGGAGCCGAACGCATCGATCACTGTGGGAGTGCGCCCGAGCGCACTCCGAGTCGCCGACGAGGCTCATCCGTGCTTCGTCGGAAGGGCGACGCGGCGCGACTATCTCGGCAGCGACAGCTACCTCGAGGTCGAACTCGAGGCCGGGCCATCGGTCATGGTGCGCGCCGAGGCGGACAGCCCTCTGGCGCCGGGTGATCCGGTGCACATCGGCGCCGAACCCGGCGCGATCCACCTCTTCGACGGCGCCGGCACCCGCTTGTGCGGCGCGTCTGTCAGTCGTCGAGGTCGATGAATCCCGTGTGGAGCCTGATCGCCAGCGGCGTCTCCGCCCCAGAGGGACCAACGCTCGGCCCGGACGGCTGGATTCTGAACGTCTGCAGCTTCAGCCGGCCCGACAACCCGAGCGTGGTCGGCGGTGACATCGTAGCCACCCACCCTGATCGCCCCGGAGACACGCGGCGGCTGTTCAACACATCCGCCGCCGGCGTGGACGGGATCCCCGCCGCGCTCGCGTTCGGGCCCGATGGCACCCTGTATGTCACCGACGAGGGGCACCGGGCGATCCTGCGGGCATCCCACGAGGGCGATCTGGCGGTTCACGTCCGGTCACCGAACGGCCCGAACGATCTCAGCTTCGACCGAGAGGGGAACCTGTGGTTCACCGACCCGTGGGGCTCCAGCGCCAGCCAGGCGGTCGGCGGCGTGTATGTCCTCCGAGCTGCGACATCAGTTCTTGATCGGGTTGCCCACGGGTTGGCGTTCCCCAACGGCATAGTGGCCACCGACGAACAGGTGGTCTACGCCGAGACCCGCACTAGCCGGCTCTGGCGCCACCGCCGACTCGGAGACGGTGGGCTCGGCGATGCCGAACTGTTCGCAGAGTTGCCGCACCAAGACGGAGTCGACGTCCAGGGACCCGACGGCATGTGCCCAGACGTCCACGGAAACCTCTATGTGGCACACTTCGGTGCCGGATGTGTCCGCGTCCTCAGCCCCGACGGCAGCGAATCAGGGGTTATCGACGTTCCCGGACGCGATCCGACCAACGTCTGTTTCGGGGGCCCCGACATGGCCACGCTGTTCGTCACGCTCGACGACACCGACCAAGTCGTCGCCCGCGCAGTGCCACATGCGGGGCAGCCGGTTCGGTTCTGCCCCTCGATCTCCACCGCGGCGGCCTTCGCCGGTTGGATCGACCTCATCGAGCACAGTCCCACCCTGTGAGGCGAGCGAAATGTTATGGGTCAGTCCTGTCCGCGTCGTCGGTCCATCCGAACTCACGCGAGATCCCGCGGCTCGTCTCGAACAGCCTCGGCACCATGGTGAGCAGGGTTTCGAGGTCGCACGACAGAGTCGTGGTGGTGATCGAGACCGACCCGAGTACGGATCCAGATGCCTCGAAGACCGGCGCCGCGATGCAGTTGACCCACGGCTCGTGTTCAAGGTGGTCGATCGCGTAGCCGCGATCCCGAGTTGATTCGAGGTCCTTGAGGTACTCGTCGAGACTCGCCAGGGTGTTCTCTGTATGCACCACGAAGTCGATATCGCCCGCGATGCGGTCCCGATCCTCGGCCGGAAGGAACGCGACGATCGCCTTGGCCACGCCGGTGCAGTGCAGCGGGGCGCTGTTGCCGATGCGGGAGTACATGCGAACGGTTTGGCGGGCTTCGCGCTTGTCGATGTACACGACGGTGTCAGCTTCGAGCATGGCGAGGTGGATCGTGTGCTCCACCTCGTGGCTGAGCTTGGTGAGGAAAGGGGCCGCGACTGTGCGCAGGTCGATGTACTCCAGTGCGGCGTTGGCGAGACTGATCACACGACGGCCTAGGCGGAACACGTTGTGTGCATCGCGCGCCACCATCTGCTCCGCCTCGAGAACCTGCAGCGTGCGAAGCGCAGTGCTGCGATGGGTCCCCATGAACGAGGCCACCCGCTCGATCGACGACGGCCGCTCGGCGATGAGTCCCAGCACTCGGATCGCTCTTTGCACGGTCTGGCTCATCTCATCTCCGGTAGTCAGAACTCCGTCGAAACGACCGCGACGATGGTGCCATCGTCGCCCACTTCGGGAATGTGGGTCCACTTGTCGAAGGTCGTGCACGGGTGGCTGATACCGAAGCTGACAAGGTCGCCGACGGCGAGCTCGTCTTTCGGGTCGACCGACAGGAACCCATGTTGGTCCATCAGCCTCGACACGCGCCACGAGTTGGGCACAGCGACGCGCTTGCCTCTGCGTTGTCGCCACAACGGGACCGGAAGCCCCTCATCGAAAGACACGTCCCGCTTGCCGAGATCAACCAGCGCTAGGGCGGGCTCCGGTCGAGACGTGACCTGTGCGATGGCTTCGAGGGCTGGCCGGAACGATGGAAGGTCGGGGTGGCTGCGCAACGGGGAAACCCGGCGGTAGAAGCCGTCGTCGTGGGTGATGTAGCAACCGCTGCGCAGCACGAGTTCGGCGCCGTGATTCTGAGCAACCGGCCCGAGGATGTTCACCACGTCGTCGAAGCAAGCGCTTCCGCCCGCGGTGACGACCGGCGCGTCGCCGGCCTCGAACAGCCCAAGGCCGGCGATCCGCTCGAAGGAGGCTGCGAGCACCCGCAGGTACTCCTGCACAGCTTGCCGGTCGTGATCGTTGGCGTGATCGTGGGCCGAATCGTGAGCCGAGAGGAACACGCCCTCGTACCCGGCGATGCCCGCACACCGTACCGAAGGGACTGCGCTGGCTTGTTCGGCAAGAGTGATCGCCTCGTCGAGGCTTCGAACGCCGCTGCGGCCGCCGCTGCGGCCGATCTCCACGAGCACCGAGATGCGTTCGGCGCGATCGCGGTCGAGCCGGTCGACGCAGTTGAGCCGGTCGAGGCCCTCGATCGAGTCGACGAAACAGTAGAGATCGAGGCCCTGCTCGACGGCATCGAACGCCCAGGTGATTGCGGGCTCGTTTATCAGCTGGTTGGCAATCAGGATGCGTCGCACACCGTGATGCGAGAGCGTCCGGGCCTGGACGGCATTGGCGACAGTCACACCCCACGCGCCGTGCGCGATCTGGCGGGTGATGAGTGCGGGCGACATCGTCGTCTTGGCGTGGGGGGCCAGTTGCGCACCGTGCAGGCGACAGAATTCGCTCATGGTCGCCAGATTGTGCTTGATTGCATCGGCTCGTGCGACGACGAGCGGAGAAGGGAACGATCCGTCGAAGATGTTGCGACCGATCAACGCATCGGCACCGGTGCCCACGAGGTCGCATGGGGCAGCCTTCGTGCTGTACCGAAGCAACGCTGCCATGAATGTCAACCCTTTCCACGCCAGGGGTCAACCAGCGCTGCGTCAACCAGCGCTGTGCGGGCGGGTCCTCGTCGTGACCCGGTGTCTTGGACCGCTCAAGTCTAGGTGGGCCGTCCGCCACTGCTGCGGCGACATATCGAGCAACAGCCGAACAGTCCGATCATCGGCGACCGGCCCGACGTCGTTTCGCTGGGCGAGCGCACTCATGGCTGTGATGTGTCCGAGGCGGAGGCACGCCTCGACGTCGCCGTCATGTTGCAGCACACCGAACAGGAATCCAGCCGCGAACGCGTCTCCGGCACCGACAGGCTCGATGACCGGCCCACCGAGCGCCGGGACGAAGAGCCTCCGGCCAAAAAGGTCGGCATGGGCGCCGTTGGCAGCGTCTTTGACCACGACCGTGCTCGGGCACGGTAGCAGTGCCCGGATCGCGGCAATCGACTCGGTGCCCCAGAGGTCGCGGGCCTCGTCGAGGCCCACGAAGACGATGTCGCACTGGTTCGCGGCCTCCCGCAGCGCCGTCGGTGGGTCGCCCCCATCCCAGACAGCGGGTCGCCAGTTGACGTCGAACGACAAGCGCGAGGCGGTCGCGCGGTCACAGACGAGAGACTCGACGAGTTGGCGGCACATGGATGAGAGGCCCAGCGTGATGCCCGTCAGGTGCAGGATCCTGAGGCCTCGGCGGAGGCTGGGACCAAGCGGCGGAGCCATATTAGCGGCAGCGGAACCGGCCCGGTAGTAGCGCACGCGTCGCTCGTTCGCGGTCACCTCCTTGAGCATGAGGCCGGTCTGGCGATCCGACACCCGACGCACCCCGCTGACATCGACCCCAGCGGCCTCAATCACCGACAGCACGAGGTCTCCCGCCAGGTCGGTCCCCACTTGGCTGATCCATGCGGCCTCGAGGCCAAGCGCAGCGCAGTAGCGAGCAACGTTGGACTCGGCACCGCTCACCTCCCATTCGAACGCCGCCTCGTCTGGATCGGGGCGCACGGTGAGCATGGACTCGCCCAGCGCAGCCACATCCACTGGCGGGGATTGGGTGGTCGGCACGCTGGCCGAGTGGTTCATGGTGCGCTCCTCGGGTCAGCGATGCCTGTCAGGACCTGTCAGGACTCCCACAAGACCATATGGTAGACTAGCGTGCAGTATTCACATCATTAGTGCGTATCCTGCACACAAGAGTGTTGCCCGCAGGAGATGTCAACCGCCGTGCCGAAGGCCACCTCAACAACGGACCCGGCTGCCTCTAGCGCCTGGCGTCGGGGGGCGAGCAGGCGTGCATGACCTCGTCATCCGCGGGGCGGTCATCGAAGACGGCTCGGGGGAACCGGCGTTCGAAGGCGACATCGCGGTCGAGGGCGGGTTCATTGCCGCGCTGGGCACCGTCGGCCCCTCACGCGCCGAGATCGATGCTCAGGGATTGGTGGCAGCTCCCGGCTTCATCGACGCGCACGCCCACGACGACATGGAACTCCACCGCAACCCGGACAACGGATCGAAGCTCCGGCAGGGAGTGACAACCGTCGTGTGCGGCAGTTGCGGGTTCAGCGCCTTCCCCCATGCGCCCGGACGCCGATCGCCGGATTTTCTGGCACTCGACGGCGACTGGCAGACGTATGGCCAGTACCGATCCACTCTGATGGGTCACGGCGTCGCCACGAACGTCGCCTCCTTCGTCGGCCACAACACGGTGCAGCGGCTCCTGTGCGGGATCGACAGCAGCGAGCCCGGAACGCGTGCTCTCGACAGCATTTGCAACGAGATCCGCAGGGCGATGGACGACGGAGCGCTCGGCGTGTCGACGGGCCTCATATACCGTCCCGGACGGCATGTGTCGACCGCAGCGCTCACAAGGATCGTCGCGGCTGCGGCCGACAGCGGCGGCATCCACAGCACACACCTGCGCGATGAGGCGGACGGGCTCCCCGACGCCATCGATGAGGCAGTATCGGTGTCCCAAGGCACCGGGGCCGGGCTCCAGATCTCCCATCTCAAGGTGATCGGCGAGCACAACTGGGGAAGCCTCGGCACAGCGCTCGACCAGATCGGCAAGGCCCATGCCTGCGGAGTCGACATCGCGTTCGACGTCTACCCCTACAGTGCGGGCTCGGGGCCGCTCGAGACCTACTTTCCGCCCGACGACATCGATGAGACCAGAGCCGCGCTGGTGCAGATCATTCGATGCCGCGACTACCCGCAATTCGAGGGGAGGCGACTGCCCGACATCGCCGCCGACGAGGGCACCACCGTGCGCCGCCTCACCCGGCAACTCGTGACCGCGCCGGCCGCAAGCGAGACGCTGTGCATCATCTTCGAAATCCACGAGGACGACATGCTGAACGCGCTGTCTCACCCGTTGGCCGTGATCGGCAGCGACGGAATCCCGCAACACCGAGGGGTGCCCCACCCTCGCCTCCAGGGCACCTTCCCCCGACTGCTCGGCCACTACTGTCGTGACAAGTCGGCGCTGTCAAGAAGCGCCGCGATCCGCAAGATGACATCGGTTCCGGCGGCTCGATACCGACTGAGTGGCCGCGGCCTTCTGCAACCGGGCCACGCGGCCGATGTCGTCGTCTTTGATCCGAACACGATCGCCGACCGGGGGACCTATACCTCCCGCGCCTACCCGGCGGGCATCCGCCATGTGATCGTGAACGGGCAACACGCGATCTCAGACGCCGTCCCGACGGGCGTGCGGGCAGGCCAGGTGTTGACCGCCGATCGAGCGTGACGCCGCGAGAGCGTGATGACAGACATCCGCCCTCCGCCGCGAGAGCACGCGGCCGACCAGCCCGCCTCATCCCTAGAAGATGAAAGGACCATCGAATGGTGAAGGGATCACAGAAGGGATCACAAGTGATCAGTAGAAGCGCCGTTGCGACCCCCGAGGTGCCGGCCGCGGCAGGGCCGTACTCGGCCGCGATCGTGTCTCAGGGGTTCGCGTTCCTCTCGGGCCAGGGCCCCTACGACTCGGCCGGCGTCCTAGCCGGCGACGACATTGCGACGCAGACCCGTCAGACGCTGCAGAACCTGGATGCGGTCGCCCGGGCGAGTGGCGCCACGCTGAAGGATGCGGTCCGAGTCGGGGTGTACCTGAGCGATATGGGCGACTTCGCCGCGATGAACAGCGTCTTCGCGGAGTTCTTCGATCAGCCGTACCCGTCACGAACGACCGTCAAGACCGGCCTCCCCAACCCCGAGATGCTTGTAGAGATCGACGCGATCGTCGCGGTGCCTCCCACGAGCGTGACAGAGCGGGCATGACCGGTGCCCGGCTGCGGCCAGCATCGACACCACACCCATCGGCTCCATTATCAAGGCCAACAACCATCTCGGATGCGGGTCTGAAAATAACCGGGATCCCGTCGCGCGAAGTCAGCCGCAACAAAGAAGTGTCAACCCTGTGGAAGGCCACCATGCCAGAGGTTGTCTGTTACGAGATACGCCGACAGCGGAACGCACGATCTGAGACTAGCGATTCCTGAACAGTCCGGCTAGACTATAGAATATGAGTGAAGATCATGTGAAATTCCTCATCGGAGGCGAGGTAGCGATCGACGTGCTCGCCGACGCGTTCTCGCGCTTTGGCCGCGTGCTTGAGGCATTGAGCGAGAGCCACAGCGCCGATGTCCGATGGGTGCTCGCGGGGCTCGACTACGGAAGCGCCGCCGCGACGGCTCGGGCCGTCCCGCTGGACGACGAAGCTCAGCAGCGGATTCCGGCCATGTACGACAACTACGTCGAGGCAGCCCTGCGTGTGCGGGACGGCAACGCCGACGGCGAGTTTCCGCTCCATCGGCAGATGCACGAACTGATGGCCCTCGCCAACGAGACCCACCCGATAATGATCCAAACCGACGGCAAGCAGGTGGTCGTCGAGGCGCCGATTGCTCCGCTAAACCCCTCGGTGGCCGGAGACCCCAAGGAGGATCCGCTATCGCTCGGCACGGTACGGGGTCGAGTTGAAACACTGTCTCGACGCCGGGGCCTCAGCTTCTACCTGTACGAGCTCGCCACCGACGCGGCAGTCACCTGCTACATGGACTGGGATCTCGAGGACACGATGCGCGAGGCATGGGGCCGCATCGCCGACGTCACCGGCTCCGTGCGACGGGATGCAAAGACCGACAGGCCGCTGTGGATCCGGAGAGTCACGAACGTGGATCCGGTGGACGAGGGAGACCCCGACGGCTACCGCCGGGCCAGAGGAGCGCTCAATACCTCCGAACCAGCCGAGGTCCTGGTCAGGCGCATGAGAGATGCAGAAGCGCGACAGCCTCTCCCAGGCCGGCGGGTCAGTCGGTGAGGACCGAGGCGATCGCTTCGGGGATGGAGTGGGGGCCTGCGATGGCCGCGAACTGGGCGTTGGCGGCCTCGGCGAAGGCCTCGGCGTCGGCCGCGTCGCCTGCGGGCGCGATCACGCACAGCTCGTCGAGGCGGCGGGCCGCGGTCACCGGATCGCCCCCCGCGGTGGCCCGGCAGTCCGACAGCAGCACCGCCACCTTCCGGCGGGCGGTGCAGCGGGCCAGCTGGGCCCGGGCCGCGTCCAGCGCAGCCGCCAGGTCGGTGGTGCCGTAGCCCCGCAGCCGCAGCACGTCGTCGACCACCGCCGGCGCCGGCCGGTCGCGGTCGGCGGACTTGATGGCCACCACCCGGTCGCCGAAGGCCAGCGCCGACCACTGCTGGGGCGCTCGCAGGGCGCAGGCCGCCGCCGCCACCGCGGCCGCGGCCAGCCTCGGGCCGCCCATCGATCCCGACCGGTCGACCATCAGGCTGATCGCGGTGGCAGGACGCTGCCAGCGCTGCACCCACAACTCCTCGAGCCGGACCGGGCGGCCCGCTGCCCTGCCTTCGAGCAGGCCGTCGAGGCTGCGATCGATGTCGACGTCGCCCTCAGCGCGGTCGGCCCGTGCGGTCTCCAGGCGCCCCACCCCGCCCGCCGAGACCTTCCCGGCCCGGGCCAGGTCGAACGCCAGCCTGCCCGCCAACCGGGCGGCCAGCGCGGCCATCCTGCGGTCGGAGGCCGCGGCCATGTCGGCCAGCAGCGCCAGAGTCTCATCGGGGTCGGCCGAGGCCTGCGCGGCCACCTCGGTCGCATCCAGCGTCCCGGTCTCGGGACTCAGCAGCCGGAAGCCGGGCTGGCCCTCGTAATGGCCGCGGGGCGTGGTGCGGACCCGTTCGGCGTCCAGCGCCTCGCGGGCCCGCATCCCTTCGAGGACTAGCCCTCTGGGCTGGTCGCCCCGCCGGGGGCCGATGCTTTTCCCGCGGCTGGCACCAACGACTCCGCGGCCGGGTCGGTGCTGTCCTGCTCGGCGGCCAGCACCTCCTCCCACAGCTCGCGCACGATGGCCTCAGGGGTGCGGTCGCCCCCTTCGTGGAGGCGGATCCGGCCGGTGAGGGCCATCAGGGCGGCGTCGAGCCCCACCCCCGGATCGTCGATCGGCCGGCCTCGCAACCCGCCGAGGCGCGCCGCAAGGTCGCACAGGTCCATGGCCCCCCGCACCGACGACCCCATCCGCACGTCCCGGTGGGTGCGGGTGGCCCGGGTGACCGCCACGGCCCGGGCCACCGTGCGGGCGCCGGCCGGGCTGCCGCTGGGCAGACCCTGGGCCCGCGACTCGACGATCTCCCGCTCGTCGCGCTCGTCCTGGTAGGCCATCGACAGGTGGCAGATGCGGTCGTAGACCGCGCTGGACAGCCGTGACGTTCCCACCGTGTCGTACGGGTTCATGGCGGCCACCAAGCGGAACCCGTCGGCGGCGGCGATCCGACCCACCCGGGGGAGGTGGAGCTCGCCCTCCGACATGACCCCGATGAGCAGGTTGACGGTCTCCTCGGGCACCCGGTTGAGCTCCTCCACGTACAGCAGCGCCCCGTCCTGCATCGCCTGCAGGAGCGGGCCGGGCACGAAGGCGTCGCCGGTGTAGCCCTCCGAGAGCACCCGGGCCGGGTCGAACTGGCCCGCCAGCCGGGCCGGTGTCAGCTCGGCGTTGCCCTCGACGGTGACCAGCGGGACGTCCAGCGCCGCGGCCAGGGCCCGCAGCAGGGTCGTCTTGCCGGTGCCGGGGGGACCCTCCAGCAGCAGGTGGCGTCCCGCGCCGACCGCGGCCACCACCAGCTCGACCTCCCGGTACCGGCCCACGACCGCAGCCGCGACGGTCTCCACCAGGCCACCGAGGGCATCGTGGAGGCCGGAAGCGCCGGCCTGGGCGGCCTGATCAGTCAAAGACGACGACGCCCCTGATGTTGCGACCCTCGCGCAGGTCCCGGTAACCCTCGTTCACCTCGTCCAGCGAGTATGTGGCGCTCACGAAGCTGTCGAGGTCGAGCTGTCCCTGGGTGTAGAGCGACAGCAGGTGCGGGATCTCCGAGCGCGGGCTGGCCGAGCCGAACATCGAGCCCTTGAGCTGCTTGTTCAACATGGCGAACTCGAACAGGTTGAACTTCACGTCCATCTGCTCCAGCGGGGCGACCGCGGCCACCACCACCGTGCCGCCCTTGCGGACCAGGAACTGGGCCGGGGCCAGCATCTCGCCGCTCATCACGCCGGGGGTGAGCACGACGCTGTCGGCCATCACGCCGCCGGTGACGAGGCCCACTGTCTCCATGGCCGCCTCCATGGACTCGGCGGTGTGGGTGGCGCCGAACTTGCCGGCCGCCTCGCGCTTGGACTCGGCCGGGTCGACGGCCACGATGTTGGATGCCCCCGCGATCTTGGCGGCCTGCAGCGCCGCGCTGCCGAGCCCGCCGCAGCCCACCACCACCACGGTGTCGCCGGGCCGGACGTCGGCCCGGTTGGCCACCGACCCGAAGCCGGTGGTGACCCCGCAGCTCACCAGCGCGGCGATGGCCGCGGGCACGTCGGGATCGACCTTCACCGCCGAGTCGATGCTCACCACCATGTGTTCGCTGAAGGTGCCCAGCTTCAGCATGGGAGTGAGATCGTTGCCGTCGGCGTCGTGATGGCGGAACCCCCCCGCAGGCGGCAACATCCCGGGCGCCAGCAGGTGCATGCCGAGGTCGCAAAGGTGCTGCTGGCCGTCGGCGCACCAGCGGCAGCGGCCGCACGACGGCACGAACGAAGCCGAGATGTGGTCGCCCACGGCCAGCTCGGCCACGCCCTCGCCCACCTCGACGACCACCCCTGCGCCCTCGTGGCCGCCCACGATGGGCAGCGGCACCGGCATGGACCCGTTGCGGGCGTGCTCGTCGGAATGGCACATCCCGGCCGCGGTGGTCCTCACCAGCACCTCGCGGGGGCCGGGGCCGTCGAGCTCGATGTCCTCGACGCTCCAGTCGGCGTTGGTCTCTCGCAGCACGGCTGCCCTAGTCTTCACTCGGCACCTCCGGGGACTCGGACCCGCGACGCTAGCGCAGTCGCTGGAACCCCGCGATGGGCATCGAGCGCTCATCGGGCGCTCCGTGCGGCGCCCCTCGCCGGTGCCCGGTATGTGAAGATGTGGGACTCTCACCGGAGTTCACGGACAAGGAGCGCGGCGATGGCAAACGGACCGCTTTCGGGCATACGGGTGATCGATCTGACCCAGGTGCTGGCCGGGCCGACCGCCACCATGCTGCTGGCCGACCTCGGCGCGGACGTGATCAAGGTGGAGCCGCCCGGAGGGGGCGACCTCATGCGCCTGGCCCGTTTCGCCAAGGGCGGGATCAACAGCTCCGTCGCCAACGCCAACCGGGGCAAGCGCTCCATCCAGATCGACCTGTCCACCGAGGCCGGCCGGGGGCTGGGCCTGCGACTGCTGGCCGGTTGCGACGTGGCCGTCCAGAACATGCGGCCGGGCGTGATGGACAGCCTTCAGATGGGCTACGAGGACGCGGCGGCAGCCAACCCCGAGATCATCTACTGCTCGATGTCGGGATACGGGCAGACCGGCCCCTACTCCGGCCGGGCCGCCTACGACCCGATCATCCAGGCGGTGTCGGGCTACGTGGCCCTCCAGGTGAACCCGGAGATCCCCATCCCCGACCTGGTGCGCAACGGGCTCGTCGACAAGGCCTCGGGCTGGACAGCCGCGCTGGCCATCGTCTCGGCCCTGTTCGCCCGCAGCCAGGGCGCGGGCGGGCAGCACATCGACCTGTCGATGCTCGACACCGCGGTCCAGTTCCTGTGGCCCGACGGCGGCATGGCCGACACGCTGCTCGACGACGACGCCCGGGAGGGCCGGCGGCTATCGACCCTCTACCGGCTGACGCCGTGCGCCGACGGCCACATCGTCTACTTCGTGGTCAGCGACAGGCAGTTCCACGGCCTGTACCGGGCCCTGGGGCGCGACGACTGGGTCGACCACCCGCAGTGGGGCACCCACGAGGGCCGCCGGGGCCGCTCCGAGGAGCTCGGAGCCCTGCTCGAGGAGGAGTTCGCCAAGTGGAGGGTGGCCGAGCTCGCGCCCCGGATGCACGAGAACTCCGTGCCGTGCGGGGAGGTCACCGCGGTGGAGGACCTCCACGACGACCCCCAGATCCGCCACAACGGGACCCTCGTCGAGTGGGACCATCCCACCGCGGGCCGGATCCGCCAGGCCCGCCTGGCCCCCCGGTTCTCGACCACCCAGCCCGAGTTCCGGCCGTCGATTCCCCGCCTCAACGAGCACGCCGGCGAGATCCTGGCCGAACTGGGCCTCAGCACCGACGAGATCGAGGATCTGCGCAAGGCGGGCGCCGTCTTCTGAGAGCAAATTTACTTAGTTGTCACCCATATATGTGGACAACCAAGTAAATTACGCTCCGGGCCTGCCTACTGGTGGCCAGGCGGGCGCCGTCTTCTGAGATTCTCATCGCGCCAGCCCGCCCTGTAGACAGGACAGCGCGATCAGAACCTGCAAGGGAGGCACCTGGTGCGAGTACTGCGCAACGCCCGGCTGGCCGACGGCCGCCACGTGGATGTCGGCATCGACGCCGACGGCGCCATCGGCAGCGTCACCCCCTCGGGCACGACCGCGATCGACGACGGCGCCGATGTGGACGACCTCGGAGGCTGGCTGCTGCTGCCGGCCATGGCCGAGCCTCACGCCCACCTCGACAAGGCGTTGACCGCCGACGAGGTGCCCAACCCCAAGGGCGACCTCATGGGCGCCATCCAGGCCTGGTTCGCGGCCGCGGAGAAGGGCCGGCTGTCCTACGAGCGCACCGTGGAGCGGGCCACCGAGGCCTTCGAGCTGCTGCTCGTTCACGGGGTGACCGCGGTGCGCACCCACATCAACGTCACCGCCGACATCGGCATCACCAGCGTGCTGGCCGTGCAGGAGGCGGCCCGGGCCATGGAGGGCCTCATCGACTTCCAGATGGTGGCCCTGACCGGCTGGCCCATGACCGGCCCCGACAGCGCCGGCAACGTCCGCGCCCTGGAGGAGGCGGTCGAGGCCGGGGTCGACCTCGTGGGGGGCTGCCCGAACCTCCAGGACGACCCGCCGGCCCACATCTCCGACGTGCTGGCGCTGGCAGGATCCGCGGGTCTCGACATCGACCTGCACACCGACGAGACGCTCGACCCGTCGGTGCTGACCCTGCGGGAGCTGGCCCGCCAGGTGAGCGACAAGGGCTTCGACGGGCTGGTGGCCGCCAGCCACTGCGTCAGCCTGGGCATGCAGCCGCCCGACGTGCAGGCCGCGGTGGCCGCCGAGGTCGCGGCGGCGGGCATCTCGGTGATCACCCTGCCCCAGACCAACCTGTTCCTGCAGGGGCGCGACGACCCGGTGGCCACGCCCCGGGGCCTCACCGCGATCGACGCCCTCCTCGACGCGGGCGCGGTGGTGGCTGCGGGAGCCGACAACGTGCAGGACCCGTTCAACCTGGTGGGCCGCAGCGACCCGCTGGAGACGGCCGCGCTGGCGGTGATGGCCGGGCACCGCCTGCCCGCCGATGCCTACGACATGGTGTCGAACGTGTCGCGGCGCGTGATGGGCCTGGCCCCGGTCGACTTCGAGCCCGGCGATCCCGCCGACGTGGTGGCCATCGACGCGCCGTCGCTGCGGGGCGCGGTGGCCGACGCCCCGATGTCGCGCCGGGTGTACCGCCGCGGCCGGCTGGTCGCCTCAGCCGACCAGCAGACCCGGGTCCATCGCTCCGCCTGAACCGGCGCGGGCGGCCCGACCGCTACTGGTCCACGTAGGAGTACTCGTTGGCGAGTGACTCGTCGCCCGGCGTCACGATGTAGTTGCCGGCCCGCAGCGACACCGGCGGCTGGTCGGGATCGAAGCTGACGCCCACCGGGTCGCCGCCGGAGGCCACCGCCTGCACCTGCTCGATGAACTGGCGGCGCACCATCGACACGCCCCGGTCGCTGGAGGAGAGCCGCTCGGTGGAGTGCAGGGTGATCGGGCCCTGGCCGACCTGGGTCTCGTAGTCGCCGGGATTGCGCTGGTGGCCCTCCTCGTCGAGCTCGAACCAGGTCTTTCCGTCGGCGTAGCTCGGCAGTCCCTGGGCGGTGCGGTCCTTGGGCTTCCGCAGCATCGACACCACCCAGGTGTGGGTGTCGTCGATGGGCACGGCCCACGACATGTTGTTGGTCTTGCCCAGCACGGTGAGCGTCGGTGTGGGGATCACCCTGATGGTGGGCACCCGGATCTCGGTCACCCGGTGCAGCACGGTTCCGTCGGGCAGGTCCCGGTCCTGGCTGGCGGTGACGCCCCAGGCGTGGCGCTGCCAGTCGATGCGGGGCCAGATCTCCAGCTTGGGATCGAACTGGTGGCCGCTGATGGCGTTGTGGAGGATGAACACGTGGTACGGGTCCATGGCGTTCTCGTGGGTCTGGAACCAGTTGCAGGGCGCCACGGTGGGACCGCCGAAGGCGAAGTGGTCGATGATGACGATCTCCTCGTCGTCGCGCAGGTCCTCGAAGATGTCGTAGCGCGGAAGCACCGGCTGGCGGTCGGCGGGGCCCATGTATGCGAAGACCAGGCCGTTGTAGTCCTGCACCGGATACCAGGGCTGGCGGTAGGAGGCCCGGTTGCGGCCCCGGTCGGGCTCGCAGGGCTGGTCGAGGCAGGCGCCGTCCACCGCGAACAGCCAGCCGTGGTAGGGGCAGCGGATCCCGTCGTCCTCGACCCGGCCGTAGTAGAGGGTGGTGCCCCGGTGGCAGCAGCGGGGCTCGACCAGGCCGGGCCGGCCCGCGCCGTCGCGGAACAGGATCAGGTCCTCGCTGAGAATCCGGACCTTGCGGGGGATCCCAGTGGCGGCGGAACTGAGGGCGACGGGATGCCAGTAGCGGCGCAGCAACTCCCCTGCCGGGGTGCCGGCGGAGGTCTCGACCAGGTCGGGGTCCCAGGTGCCCGCGGGCCTGCCGTAGGCCCGGCCGTCGCCGAGAGCCGCCGCGGGCTCGGCACTGGTTGGCCCGATGCCGACGGTCGCCCTAGCTTGGCTCTCAGTCATGGGCGGATTGTCGCACACACCGCCGGCCGCTGGTAAGGCCGCCAACACGCCGCCCGCGGCGTTCGAGCCCCCCACCGTCGACATCTCGGCGGTGGCAGGCAGCACCTCCAGCGCCCGCGACCGGAGAGTCGCGGCCGAGGTCGAGGCCGCCTGCGCCAGCGAGGGCCTGTTCGTGCTGGCCGGACACGGGATCGACGCCGAGCTCAGCACGGCCTTCGACGCCGCCCGCACCTTCTTCGGGCTGCCCGCCGAAGTCAAGGACGGGGTGCCGAGGGTCAACCGCTACGGCTACGTTCCCGACCGGATCGAGGCTCGCACACCTTCGAGCGCCGCCTACATGGGCCGGTCCAGCCTGGCCGCCGAGTACCTCGACATGGGCTTGGCCGGCGAAGTGGACATCGAAGCCGTCGAGGCGCTCGGATGCGACGGGTTCGCGGCCGCGGTGCGCCGCTACCAGGCCGCCGCGCTGGGCGCGGCCCACGCCGTGCTGGAGGCTCTGGCGACCACGCTGGGCGTGCCCGGCTTCTTCGCGGCCCGCATGTCGCAGCCGCAGTGCCGGCTGCGGTTCCTCCACTACCCCCCGTGTGACCGCCTCGACGACGGCTCCGCTCCCGTCTACAGCACGCCCCACACCGACTACGGGGCCATCACCATGCTGGCCACCGACGGCGTGCCGGGCCTGGAGCTGCTCCGGGATTCCCGTTGGGTGCCGGTGTCGACCCCTCCGGGGGGCATCGTGGTGCAGCTCGGCGACATGCTGGCCCGATGGACCAACGACCGCTACCGGTCCACGCCCCACCGGGTGGTCGGCTCGTCGGGCGCCGACCGGTTCTCGATCCCGTTCTTCGTGAACCCTGACCCGTCGGTGGTGGTGTCCACCATCGGCAGCTGCGTCACCGCCGAGCGGCCCGAGCGCTACGAGCCTGTAACCGCCGGCGAGTTCCTGGTGTCACGCATCGACAGCCCCACCGAGCCGTACGTCTGAGCTATCGCCCCGGGGCGCGTTGAGGGGGCCGGCGCCTGGGCGCCGGCCCCCTTCGATCAGCGTTGCGTCAGACGACGAACCCCGCGGCTAGAAGCCGTGGCCGATGCCCTCGTCGATGAACTCGTTGGTGAACAGCTGATCCGCGGTCAGGCTCGGATCGATGTCCATGCCCGCGGCCCGCATGTCATCGAGCACCTTCGCGATGCGCTCAGGAACCATGTTGCCCACGATGTCATCAGGGCCGTCACCGATCAGCCCGAACTCGCGCTTGGCCTGATGCGAGAACTCAGCCAGATCCGGCGGATACACCCAGAAGTCCTCGTACTTGAGGACCGCGTCCACGATGATCGCATTAGCGCGACCCGGGTCGTTGTTGAAGTCAACAGCTGCCTGCTGGATGATCGGCACCAGCTTCTCCAGGCACGGCCTCAGCGACTCCATGTCGCCGGGGCGCACCCCGATGGTCTGGGAATAGATCTCGAACCCGGCGTCGTGCAGCAACTGGAACGCCACCGGCTTGCCCCACTGCTCATAGACATGCTCATAGGTGTACACCTCAGAGGACGCGAAGCCCTGCTGAGCGATAGAGCCGCCCGCACCCACAAAGCGCGACGGGTTGCCCTCATAGGACGGATCGACCTGACCAGCCGACCAGATCCCCTGAGCCACGAACACCTCAGAGAACGTCCCACCACCGAACACGTTGATCGTGATCTCCTGCTCGCCGAGATCAGCGATGCTGTCCACATCGGGATAAGTCTCAGGATCCCACATGATCATCTGCGGGTTGCGCTCCAACGGAGCCACCACCGACACCAGCGGAGCCACATCCCAATGGTTGATCTGCTGATCCGTCGAGGCGTAACCCAAATGGATCCCCTCATCCACAGCCATGTGCTGCGACACCGGCGAGAACCCGATAGCCGGACCGCCCGTGCGGACCTCCCACTCGATGCCCAGATCGCTGCCGCCAAGCACCATCGAGCCCCGAACAACCTTGTTGTCC
>Ga0209022_1002010_pt1 | contig 18373 bp, 17 predicted proteins | sample PinacodermPK_FD_187300 | JGI IMG/M metagenome (GOLD analysis project Ga0209022, IMG submission 187300) | Host-associated microbial community of the marine sponge Aplysina aerophoba from Gulf of Piran - sponge pinacoderm, lysed by proteinase... | ecosystem: Host-associated > Porifera > Sponge >...
CTCACCGGCCATCGCACAGGGGAATTATTTTCGCCGGAGAATACGCAATAGTCAAAGTCGGCAGCGGCAATCCGAGCCGCCAAGTCGGCCTGGCCGCGACGAAGCGAGTTCGGTATGCGAACCGCTATAGCCTGCTCGATTGGGCTGCTCGCGCCCAGCGGCGTCAGCCCTAGACGACCTATCGCATCGTCTTCTACGGTAGCTGCCGGAACGTATTCGGTTTCGATCGCCACCGGCTGGGCGTTCGCCGGTTGAATGAGAATGTCTGGGCGCAAACGCGGCCGATCGGGAAATATCCCGGTCTGCTCTACTCGAAGGCCATTTCGCCAGAGCGGATGCTTGCCTCTCAAAACCTCCGCCAATTGCCAGTTGAGCGCAACTTCAATTGTTCGCGGCATTCCGCTCAATCCAGGAAATGGAAATTGATGACGGCGTATCGCTGCCGATAGCCAAGGCGGACCTGCCACTCGTGAAGGCAGCGATCTTATGTCGGCGATCCGGGCGTTCTAGCATTTGGCCAGCTAAGCTAAATGGAAGATCAAGAAAACCATGCCGTTTCATTAGGAAAATAACCTTGGGTCGACGATTATAGGAGAATCTGCATGAGGGCGGGATTATTGGATCGGGATTCCTTCGGCGGGATTGCGATTTCTTGAACATACCTAGCAGTATTTTCGGGGCTGTCGGGTGGCACGAACACCGGAACCCAGGCGACGCTGACGATTGCGGATCCCGAACCGGCGGGAGTGCTGGTTGAAGCCGGGGCGACGTTGAGCCTGACTTAGATCGTACTGGAGAACCCCGCCTTTCTCAACCGCAATGCCATCATAGATGCAAGAAAAATTTGTCGAGTTGAAAAAACGGACCGGAAGTTCATCGTATGCCCGTGAAGTTTGTCTTCATTGCCCTAAGCCGAGTGAAACAGTACGAAAATCTATTGTTAGCGTTTGGATTTTGTTTCATTAGCGGGTGAGATTTCGTTTGAGGACGCGCTTCCAGCACATGCGCAGCGGTCGGAAACTTGCAACTGCCTTTGATTTCGCGCGTATTGCCATACGAGATTCACGTCCACTAATTGTCTGACGAAAAAGTCATGCGCTTCGCCAATCGAAATTACGGCTTCGACCTTGGAAGGCTAAGGGATCGCCTGGATCTAAAGATTCTTGAAAGGAACATGCCGACATAAGACACGCGGTTTGTCAGATTCCCGATGCTGCGAGCGATAGTGGCGACAAGCTAGTGTCCCTTGGAACCATACATTGCGAGACCGAATTGCCTGCGAGCATTGATGCAGACGAAACGGCCGCCCTGCTCCTTCCCGTCAAGCAGCGCGTACAGGAACCGGGAGGGTCGAAGCGGACGCGGGAGCAGATGGTCGGCGACGAAAGCGGATCGCGAGCGCGGAAGATGGAGCCGGAATAGGTGATCGGGCCGCGCAGGCATGCGAGAGCTCCGACACGGCGTTCTTCTTCAAGCAGCGGGGCGGCGCAAGGCCGAATTCGGGCGGCAGGCTGCTCTAAGGCAGGGAGTGGAACGGCATCCCCGCGCAAAGGCATCGACTTTCCAGTCTAGGAAAACGATTATGAAGCGCAAGAGGTTCGCTCTCGAACTATATTCGCGAGCGAGAGCGACTAAATGTTACCAAACGGCATGAATTTCTTTTTCGGTTCGAATCGCAAATCCTATCTCGCCGCCTACGCGCTTGTATGCGCGGCCGCGGCCGCGGTCGCCGCTGCCGGTCTGCAGCGCCTCGCGCCGGAATTCTGGCTGACTGCCGTCTACATGCAGCTGCTTCTCCTGTACATTACGGGAGTTTGCCTGATGCCAGCGACAAGGGGGTCGATCACGGTTCTAACTCGCGGTGCCGCAATCGGAATCGTGCTGGCTTCGGGCGCGATTAACCTAGGCTGCTTCACTTTTCTCTACCTCGGATCGGGCCTTCGCGACACGACCGGATTGAGCAATTCCATCTCGTTCCGGGACGGGCTGTATTTCAGCTTGGTTACGTTTACGACGCTCGGCTTCGGAGACCTCCAGCCCTTTCCGCAAGGCCGTCTTGCGGCCTCGTTTCAGGCGCTCAGCGGCTACTTGTATCTAGGGCTCGGCATCGGATTGGCAGTGAACGGATTCCGGACGGCCTTCGGCGACGACGGCTGTCAGAATACCAGCAAGTAGATGGAATAGGCGATCGTCCCGGCAACGCCGAAGGCAAGCAGGTAAAGCACGTTCCGTAGAGAACGCTTCATTGCCGGCGAAAAGCCTTCTTCCTGCCAGTATTCCCGGGAAACCAAGCTATGCGTGGAATCTTTTCTATTCATGGCAGTGTCGTAAGAGATTTACCGATGCATCGCAAGCAAATTGCTCTTGAACGAAAAATTGCGTCATTCGCAATGGATTGCAACCAGATCCCGGCGATCGAGATGGCAACCGAATCAGAATATCCTGAATTCGAATTGCGCTTGGAAACTTTGTTGTCCAGGCATCGAATCTAGGCACGAAGGGCAAAACCCTGCAGGGCTTCATCGAGAACCTCACGGAACTGCATGCGGAGGTCTACACCGATGACGGCGCATCGTATGTCGGCATGGACCGGACCCATGAAACCGTCGACCACTCGGCCAACGAGTACGTCCGCGACCTGGCGCACGCGAACGGCATGGAATCCTTCCGGACAACGCTGAAACGCGGCCGCAAGGATTTTTTCTCAAGTTCAGAGAGACGCATCTCGACCGCTACGTCACGAAGTTCGCGGAGCGGCGCAATGACCGTGATGCCGACGCGCCGCCTCCATGGACCCGATGCGCTCCGAGGCCTCCGGGATGGTCGGGAAGCGCCTGCGCTATTCCGACCTGATCTCGCCCAACGGGCTGCCGTCGAGAACGCGAAGCCGGGGCCGGAGCGAAGGGTGCCCTCATGGGAACCCGCCGCTTCATCGCAAATACAGCTCGGTCCCCGCCAAATTCCGTCCTCCCGAACAACCGCCAACGCTTGACGGCGGCTGTCGCTGTTCCGCGAAATCCGGACAACTTGGCTTCCTGTCAACCGGGTTGCATCATCGCGAACTGGAAATTTTGGGCAATGCAATGACGAAGACGGGACGGGAGACCCGCCCCCCAAGTGCATTCCGGTCCCCTTCCGCGACAGCCGCGGAGAAGCGTCAAGGTTGCAAAGAAATGCGGGTTCCCGTTTCCGCCATTCAAGAGGAGTCCCCGACATAAATCCAGGCAACCAGGCCACGGCCGCCGACGCGACCATGGATGCGATCGAGGAAATCGGGATCGTCAGTCCGAACCCGACCGACGGCAAGTGGCTGGAGGAGATGACGGTGCGCCGCGCGCCGCTGCTCGACGAATGGAACGTAGCGGAGGCCTGGCCCGGGGTTCCCTAAAATCCGTGAACGAGGGAACCGCCAATTGCTTCATTTAATGTGGTTGCTCAAATTAGGTCCCATCGAGAGCGTGCGACATCGACGAATCCAACTAATCTAATCAAATTTGGTCCGTTAATAGCTCGTGCTCGGCTTTCCTTTCGCCGCCGCGTGGCCCGCCGAAGCCATAAGGCTGTTGACCTCGCGTAGAAGCTCCGGCGACAGGAGAGCGACGTTATCTTTCAGGAAGCGGCGATCATAGCGTTCGTCGTCAAGGTATGACGGGCCGTGGCCGAGCATCTCCCGCAACGTCATGTGCTGGTTCGCCAGTTCCCTGACATGGTCGAAGTCGCAGCCAAGACCCTGCTTTAGGACGGCCAGCACGAGTATCCGCCACATCTCCAAGTCGGGGCGGCCCGCCTTGCGACCGGTTTCGGACCGGAAGTGCGCGTCGAGAAGCTCGAACAGGTGCGCCCGCGCATTCTTATCGCCGTAGACTTGCTGGAGGCCCCGGAGCAGCTTCGGGATATCGTCCCGGGACTTGGCATCGATCTCGATCCTCTCGATCGGAATTGCGCCCGGGTTCAATTCAAGGTCGATGGCTTTTCTCATGAAAAATTCTCGCGAAGATCCGGCGGAAAACGCACATATTGCGTCATAATGGAGGAAATTTTACTCTATGTCGAGATTCTTCGCAAGCGGAAAACTCGTTTTCATTCAATTTTCGCAAAGTTTCGAGGTTTTAGACCGAGCGAAATTTCCGTGTCGCTATCGGCTTCGACCGCCGAAAGTCAAAGATGCTCAAAAATGCTTTGGCCTAGGCTTCACTGTCTTCTATAGCGGCTCGTTCCCGATCGAATTCGCGAGTGGAGCAATAACGGCTGCGCTAAAAGGATTTCCTTCAAAGCGGGAGTGCCGGCTTTGCTAACATTCTCATTCGCCGAAGATTGCCGTAACCGTTAAAAACCGCGGTTGGGCAATCAATTCTTGGATTGATCGTGATCGGATTCGTTGCCGCTGCCAGGCTCTCAAGTCGAAGGGTCCAATCCTGCCGTTTCCGCAAGGCGCTTGCCGGGTTCTCACCGAAGCAGTACATTCGCCAACTGAAATTGGCGGCTAGCGTTAAGGGAGCGCCAAAAGGCATGGCTGAACGATGGCAGTTTTGGGCGCTGGCGCTGCTTTGGCTCCCTGCCGGAGTTGTGTCGAGCGCAGCTGTGCGTTTCGGAGCCTCGGAAGCATTGATGGGGCTCACGGCTCTGCCTATGATTGCGGCTTCGCTGGTGCCGATGATGCCCTGCGGCTTGCCGCTCGCGCTCGGATGCCGATGGATGTGGCGCCTAGGCTACCGCCGCACGGCCTGGATCGCGGGTGCCGCTCTCGCGGCGGCTACCGTCGCAGCGACATTGATAGCCGGCCTTCTCGGTCCAGTCGCTATTGCGGTTGTCGCGATCATCCTGAGCCTTCCGGCGTGGGCGCTGGCATGGTGGCTCAGGCCGCGGGCTTGAAAGCGGCGCGCCGAGGCGGCAATTATGCCGGAGGCGGGTTCGGTCAATACCTGGCATCTCCGCAAGGCGCCGGTCAAAAAAGCGTGTCTCCGTCTAGGCCGGCCCTCTCTGAATTGCCGTTTTCCGCAAGGCGGCCGGCCACGCCTGCGAGATGGGAGCGCGTATGAAATGCTTCCAAACCTTGCAACGAGGATAATATACGTGTGACGACGGGGAGGCATGCGGTTCAAGCTTGCGTTAACCGGGCGTGATTTCCAGATCGCGTCGCGATTCGACACCCATGATCCAATATTGGGTTTTCAATTGCGAGGCTTTGCCTAGCGGCTAAGTTTAGTCGGCGAATTTCAATACACTAGGAGCTCAAAGAAAATGGATGGGGAAATGGAATTTGATTGAGTTAATTTCGATACATTGATTGCTTGAGCGCCGCATGCCAAGGAGGTCTTCTACCACAGCGAGTTGGAGGCACTGTCGGCGACGCGGCTTCGCCGGGCAGGGATTGTACCGCAGCATGGCCCCGTCGACGAACTTCGCGAATAGCCCGGTTAATTGGGGGTGCAGGCTCCATTCTAGCCGGGAGAAGGATACCGTCGATGGTCGATTTAGAGCGCACGGTTCCTGCAGTTCCGACGCGATTCCTGCATCGGAAACGGATTACCTGTCGGAGGCATGAAGGTCACAACTATGCAAAAGGAGCATAATAAGAACGGACAAAGCCGGAATTCGTTCCTTGCCGCTCGGATGCTTGGGTTCAGAGGTGGACACGCGGCATGGTTGCGCCATTGCAGACTAGGGAGGCCGTGGCGAGCGTCCTCAATTTAAACCCCGCTTCATGCGGGACCAAGGTCTCGCCCTGGCCTTCGCACTTTCCTATTAGGTTCCATTTGTCGCAGGACCATGGTCGCAACCTCGCCGGCTTGTGCAAGCCGAACCCGGAAATCGTGAATGAAACTGTTCTGTGATTGCGAAGTCTCGGCGGCGGAGTGCGTTTCCGAGAGGCTGCCGACCGCGCGCCCCTTTACTTTTTTCGTTCCGGATTCTCAACCGACTGGGCAGTGCCAACAGGAGCGATTCGGAAAACCGACTCGGCCAGCAACCCCTGCTTGACCAGGAGTCTGCAGGATCAGGCTTCCCGATTTGGATCGACCCGAAGCAATGCCCTTTCGGCCAGAGCCCGCGCGATCCTGCGGCAGGACCCTACGCGAGCGCTTCTCTGACGGCGGCAAGATTTGTGTTCCGTTCGGCCCGCGCCTTGAGCGCGTCGTCCATGGTCACATGGACAAAGCGCGTGGGAGTGTTGGGCTGCAATTGTCCGATAAAATCCATGTCGGCGGAAATAATGGTTCCGATCATGAAATATCCTCCGCCGGACACGGCGTCCCGGTGCAGTATGATCGGCTCCGTTCCGCTGGGAACTTGGACGGAGCCGTAGGGGTAGCAGGCATCGGTTATATTGGAGGGGTCGGACCCGGCGCCGAAAGGCTGCTCGCGCTGCACGAATTCCGTCGCGCGGCCTCCTTGGAAGCGATAACCCATGCGGTCGGCCTCGTTTGCGACCTTCCAGGTATCCTGGAAGAACGCCTGCTGGGAATCCTCGGTTATCCTGTGCCAATAGAGGCCGGACAGCATGCGAAGTTCGGTGGGTGATCCCGGGCTCCGGCGAAGGGCCTCCGGAATCTCCTTGCCCGCCCGCCCGGTGGCTTTGCCGGGACCAAGCGGAAGGCTATCCCCGGACTGGACGGCGCGCCCTTCGATGCCGCCGAGAGCGCCGATCGCATAGGTCGACCGGCTTCCGAGTGCCGGCGGAGTCGCAATTCCACCGGAGACCGCAATGTAGGCCCTAGCACCGGAACGCAGGAAGTCAAAGCTCAGGACATCTCCCGGTTCGACCGGAAACGCCGACCAGACGGGCCGGATATCTCCGTTGACCTTCGGCGGCAGATCGGCGCCGCAGACCGCCACAGTGGCGGCCTCGGTGAACTCCAGTTCGGGTCCCATGAACACCGCTTCGAGGCCGGCGGCGCCCTCCGGGTTCCCGACCAGAAGGTTCGCTGAACGCAGTGCCATGCGGTCCATGGCGCCGCCGATCGGAATACCGAGATGGTAGTAGCCTGGACGGCCGAGATCCTGAATCGTTGTCAGGATGCCGGATGAAATCACTTCAATTGGCATTGAGGGCCTCCATCAGTTGGGCATTGGTGCCGTCAATGTCGGCATTGAAGGCGGCGAGATCGAAGGTCACGTCCCGGATTCGCGGCTCGAACCCGCCCGCCTCGACCTCGGCGACTGCAGCATCGTACTCCTCCCTGCCAATCGGCTTCCATTTCACGATGTCCCCCGGTCGGAAAAAGACCATGAAGTCCCTGAGGTAGCTGACTTTCTGTTCCGGGTCGTAGATCGGCATCGGAGTGATCCCGAACATCTGATAGCCCCCGGCGCCGCGAACCGAATATATGCAGGAGAAGCAGCCGCCATAGCCCACGGTGAGCTTGGGCGTGTCGGTTCTCGGCCGAAGGTATTTGGGAACCTCGATCTGCCGTTTCCGGTCGACCATCTGGAAAAGGAAGGGCAGTCCGGATACGAATCCCACCATCGAAACGAACCAGGGCGCTCCGGAATGCGCCCGGATGAAGGACTCGACCGAGTCGTACCCGTTGATCCTCGCCGCAAATTCGATGTCCGTCGAATTCGGATCCTGATGCCGTTCCCGGAATCTCATCAGCGTTTCGGTGGTCCAGGGATCCTGGTAGAGGACCGGAATCTCGATGATCCGGGTGTCCAGCTTGGACTCCGCCATTCCCGTGCCAGCCTCCATTTCCTTGATCGTCCCCAGCAGACGGTCGGGATGGATGAGGTCCGGATCGAACTTGATCTGAAACGATGCGTTGGCGGGGCAGATCTCGGTTACTCCGATAATCCGGGCTTCTCTCACGGCGTTGGTGATTGCCAGCGATACGAAGAACGCCTCAAGCGACATCGCCTCGTCAACTTCGACGAACAGATGCTCGTCGCCGCCAAATGTATATCGGCAACTCATGCGATTGTGTCTCCCTGTTTCCGAACTTCATTTGATTGGGCCCCTAGCCAGTCCTCGAGCCAGCCGGTGTGGACGGCATTCGAGCGGATGTCGCAATCGTTGAGCAGCAGTTGAAAGAGCGGCAGTGTCGTGGCAACGCCTTCGATCCGCGTCTCCTCAAGAGACCGGGCGAGGCGGGTCAGCGCCGCCTCGCGGGTTTCGCCGTGAACGATCAATTTGCCGAGGAGCGAGTCGTAGAACGGAGGCACGACGTAGTCCCTGTAAAGCATGTGGTCGAAGCGGACGCCGAGGCCGCCGGCGGACGCGATGTCGGTTACGGTCCCGGGACACGGCATGAATCCGTTTAACGGATCCTCGGCATTTAGCCGCACCTCGATGGCATGCCCGTTGCGGCGAACATCGTCCTGCCGGTGCCGCAGCGAGGAACCGCCGGCGATCCTGATCATCTCCGCAACCAGATCCAGCCCGGTGACCATTTCGGTAACCGGGTGCTCGACCTGAATGCGAGTGTTCATTTCAATGAAATAGAATGAATTCGACGAGTCGTCGAAGAGATACTCGACCGTGCCCGCGCCGCTGTAGCCTACCGAGACGGCCAGATCGACCGCCGACCTGCAGAGCCTGTCCCGCGTCGCTTCGTCAATGGCGGTGGACGGCGCTTCCTCCCAAAGTTTCTGCCGCCTCCGCTGAATCGAGCACTCCCTTTCCCAGCAATGGATAGAGTCCGTGCCGTCGCCGAGGATCTGCACCTCGACATGCCGAGCATTCTCGATGACCTTCTCAATGTAGATTCCGCCATCGCCGAACGCAGCCAACGCCTCCGTCGACGCCTGGGATGCGAGGGTCGGGAACTCGTCGCCCGACCGGGCAACGCGAATGCCGCGCCCGCCGCCGCCTGCCGCGGCCTTGATCATGACCGGGAAGCCGATTTCGCTCGCTAGTTTGCCTGCCTCCGAAATGTCGCCGACGACTCCGTCGCTTCCGGGCACCGTGGCCACTCCGGCCAGCTCAGCCTGCCGTCGAGCCAATGCCTTGTCGCCCATCGTGCGAATTGTCGCGGCGTCGGGCCCGACAAACGTCATCCCGGCATCGGCGACGGCCTCGGCAAACGCCGCGTTCTCGGCCAGAAACCCGTATCCCGGGTGCACCGCGTCGGCGCCGGTGCTGCGGCCGGCTTCGATTATCCTGTCAATGTTCAGATACGACTTTGCCGCCAACGGGGGGCCGATTTCAACGGATTCGCCCGCCAGCTTCACCGCAAGCATTTCCCTGTCCGCCGCGGAGTGCACCTGCACGGTCGGAATGCCGAGATCCCGTGCCGCCCGGTTGATCCGCACCGCGATCTCCCCGCGATTCGCAATCAGGAGCTTGCCTATCGGCATCAGGCTAGGACGATCAGAGTTTGTCCGGCGATTACCGGTTCTTCGTTTTCGGTTTCGAAACTTGCAATGGTCCCGTCAGCATCGGCCTTGATCTCGTGAAAGGTCTTCATCACCTCGACAAGGCCGACCATGTCGCCCTTGGCAACCTTGTCGCCGACTTCCTTGTAGGGCGGGTCGTCAGGAGATGGCTTCCGGTAGAAAGTGCCGGGAATCGGGCTCTTGATCTCGTGGGACATTGGGGTGCCTCCTATTCAGTCTATTCTCGATCCAGCGACCGCAGCGTTTCGCGCACCGCGGCTGCGATCTCGGCGGAATTCGGCGTGTCCGAATGCAGGCAGATCGTGTCGGCGCGAACCGGAAGCACCTTGCCGCCGGCGGTAGTGAGTGCGCCGTCCGCTACGGCCTGCCTTGTCCGCCTTGAGGCGATCTCGGGGTCCATTGCCTCGTGCTGGCGGGTGATGACAAGTTCTCCTTGATCGGAATACTCCAGATCGACAAAGAACTCGGCGATGAAGCCGATGCCGCGCCTTCGGTAGACCGACTCGTGCAATGTGCCGGGCAAACCCATGACCGGGAGGTCGTAAATGCCTGCGGCATCGGCAACAGCTTCGGCGATGTGTTCCTGGCGCGAGGCCATTCCGTAAAGGGCGCCATGCGGCTTGATATGCGATATCTCCGTACCCGCCTGCTTCGTGAACGCCGTCAGGGCTCCGATCTGGTAGAGGACGATGTTCAGGAGTTCGCCTCGCTCCATCTTCATTTCCCGGCGCCCGAACCCGGAAAGGTCGGGCAAAGAAACATGCGCGCCGACGCGGACTCCGTTGTCCCGTGCCAACTCAACCGTGCGCGCCATGTGATTTGGGTCCGAGCCATGGAATCCGCAGGCAACATTCGCATGAGTGATGTACGGCATGATCGCTTCGTCATTTCCGAACGAATAGAGTGCAAAACTCTCTCCCATGTCGCAATTGATGTCCATTGACTTACGCCCTTAGTCCTTGATCGATGCAACAAATCGAAGTCGTATCTGGTCGGCAACGACCGCGAGGATCAGTAGCGAACCCAGCACGACGGTCTGCAGGTAACTCTCGATCCTTGCAAGGTTCATCCCATTCTGGATCAGGCCGATGAACAGGGCGCCCAGGACGACGTTCTCCACGCGCCCTATGCCGCCGCGCAGGGACACGCCGGCGATAACGCAGGCGGCGATGCTTTCCAGCGGCATGGAAGCGCCGATGTTGGCTTCGCCGGTATCAAGCCTCGCGGTCAGAAGCATTCCGGCGATGGCTGCGAACGCCGCGCACAACACGTAGGTCGCAATCAGGGTCCCCTTGACGTTGATTCCGGACAGGCGCGCTGCATTAACATTTCCGCCAACCGCGTAGAAGTGGCGTCCCCAAGGCGTCCAGTAGAGAAGGACGGCAAGGAGCACCACGAGCAACGCTGCGAACCAGACCGGTGCCGGGATGCCGGCCCAGACACCGAATCCGAAGATGTCGCCGAACTCGATAGGCATTCCATAAACCGGAACGCCGCCTGTCAGGTAGAGCGCGATCCCGAACCCGACCGATGCCATTCCAAGGGACATCATGAACGGCGACACGTTGAAGAATGCAACTCCGATTGCATTGGCGACGCCAATCGTTGTGCCGGCAAGGACTCCGGCCAGGAAGCCAAGAGTGATCGCCAACGCAATGGATTCCGGCATTGCCGCATGGAGGCCGGCCATTACCAAGGCGCCGACAACGGACGAGATTGCAAGGATCGTTCCGACCGAAAGGTCGAACCCGCCGGACAGGAGCGCAAGCATCTGGCCCAGCGAAACAATGGTGAGATAGACCGATTGGCGCAGAACGTTCATCAGGTTCCGGGTTGTTAGGAAGTTCTCCGACATCAGCGCGAACACCAAGACGGCGATCAGGACCAGGAATGGCAGAATTCCTAGCCTGACAAAGAGCAACTTCAGCCAGTGGCCGACGATAGCGAACATTCCGGTGGGTCCGCCAACGGTTCTCTGCTTCAAGCGCTCCCCCTTTCGAAGTAGTGCTCAAGGACGGTCTCTTCCGAGAGTTCCGAGCGTTCGATTTCTGCCTGTATTCGACCACGATAGAGCACATAGGCACGAGTCGACAAGTTGAGGATTTCCGGAAGCTCGGACGAGATGACGACCACCGCCGAGCCGGCTCGGGCCTGTTCGACGATGAATCTGTAGATGGCGGCGCGTGTTCCGACGTCAACTCCAACGGTCGGTTCGTCAAACACGATAAGATCGAACTTCTTGGTAAGGCTGCGCGCGAGCATCGTCTTCTGCTGATTGCCACCCGAGAAATGGTTTACCGAGCGCTCCGGCTGGCACGGGTTGAGGTTGAGTTGGCGGGCGATTTGCCCGACCCGTGCCCGTTCACCTCCGAGGTCGAGGAACATGCCACGCCGGAACGGCGCGCAGTTGAGCGCGGCAAGCGACATGTTTTCGCGCACCGACCGCATCATTATCAGGCCTTCATTCTTGCGATCGGGAGGCATGTACAGGAATCCTTCGCGAACCGCCATTCTCGGACTTGGCTTGCGCACCGGTTTCCCTCGGTAGCGCACTTCGCCGGCGGAAATCGGTATGGCGCCGTACGCGGCCTGCATGACCTCAGACTTTCCGGAGCCGACCAAGCCGGCCAGCCCGACGATTTCACCGGCTCGAACGTTCATGCTGACTTCGGCGACGGTGCCTGCTGCAGTTGAAACCCGGTCGAGCGCAAGTATCTCCCGTCCGGGAGGGGGCAGTGCCAGTTCGGGAAATACTGCACCCACATCCCGCCCGGTCATCAGCTTGACCAGCGTGTCGTCGTCGGCGTCCTTCACCGGCAGTGTCGCCACGTACCGCCCGTCGCGCAGGACTGTGATCCGGTTGCCGATCCGCCGGATTTCGGCCATGCGGTGGGTAATGTAGACGATACCGACCCCGCGAGCAGTCAGTTTCCGGATCAGCGTGAAGAGTTGTTCCGTCTCGTGGTCTGTCAGGCTGGCGGTTGGTTCGTCGAGGATGAGAACGGACAGTTCAGACCTGAACGCCTTGGCGATCTCGACCATCTGCTGCTCGGCCCTGGTCAACCGGTGCACCGGTCGTTTCGCATCCAGCAGGAAGCCGAGTTCGGCCAGTATCCTGGTCGCTTCGCGGCGCATCTCGGCGGTTCCGAGAAACATCCCCTTTCGGCGCTCCTCCCCGAGAAACAGGTTCTCCTGTGCCGACATCTGCGGAACCAGCGAGAACTCCTGGAACACCGCAGAGATGCCTAGTGCGCGTGCATCGTGGACGGAGTGGATTTCAACTGAAATTCCGTTCATCTCGATGCGGCCTGCCGAGGGCCTCGCGGCCCCCGACAGAACCGAGATCAGGGTCGACTTTCCCGCGCCGTTCTCGCCGAACAGAACATGGACCTCTCCCGGCAGAAGGTCGAAGTCCACACCGTCGAGGGCACGTACGCCAGGATAATCCTTGGTAATGCCACTTGCTGCGAGGAGCGGCGCGTGATCGCCGTTCATAGCCGGATTATTCGACCCGGAAGACAGGCTTAAACCCGGCTGGCGCCAGCGTTGACGTCGAATCGAAGTCGGCGTGGTTGTCCGCGGTCACGACGTAGAGGGCCGGCCCGACATGTTTCTCGAAGTCGGCGCCTTCAATTACGCGGACGGCCTGGTCGATGGCGATACGGCCCTGAATGACCGGAGAATCGGTTGGCGCAGCGAGAATTTGCCCTCGCCGGATTCCTTGATCAACTCCGGGCGTGAAGTAGTAAGACAAGACGCTGATCCGGTCCGTGAGTCCGCGGGATCTGAGAATCGGGATGGCTGCTTCGGCTGTGACGGCGGTTCCGGCAATGTAGTCAAGGTCTGGATACGTCTCCAGCGCGTCTTCAACCAGCGCGGATTGCGCTTCCTTGCCGGTATCGCCGTACTTGGTGTCCACCACCTCTACGGCGCTTCCGGCGACGGCATCCAAAAATCCGGCATTGCCGGCTTCCACCCAGCCCGCGCCTGCAGGGCCCGGGAACCACGCGACCCTGACCGCATCGCTTCCGGCCGGATGCTCGCCAGCTAGGTACTCGCCCGTCTTGCCGCCCATTTCACCAAACGAGACTAGCGATTTTGCCGACAGCTCATCCGAGGACATTCCGTTGATGACATCGATCACCGGGATGCCCTGGGCGCGAATCTCCCTCACGAGATTGTTGAGACCGTCAAATGAGATCGCTCCGATCACAACCGCATTCGCACCCGCCGCCACGCAGTCCTCGATCTGGCTGATCTGAGTACTGAGTTCGGTGTATCCGCCTGCTTCGACCAACTGCATTTTCACGCCCAGCCGCTCTGCTTCGGAAGCAACCCCGTAATTCACGCCCAGCCAGTAGGCATCCTTCATATGCGGGAATGAAACGCAAATCTCCCAGGCCTCGGCCGCCATTTCGAGCGGTACGTATTCGATCGACGTGCGCGGGCTGGCCATGTCGAACGGCGGGTCCCAGCTCTCCACAGCATAGGGGAACCAGGCATCTTCCGCCGAGGCGCCCGTAGCCGACAGCGCAATTGCCGACGCTGCCATCAAACATCGAGAACGAATGGTCATTGGTAAAGACTCCTTTGGCTTGAATTTCTGAGCGGCACCGGCTTGGCCGGGCCGCCATACGAATCGAAATATCGCGCAAGTTGGCAAGGCATTGCAAATTCAAAGAATGCGGAATGAATATTCTTTTTTTTGATATTTCCTCCTTCCGGTTAGGGTATCCTGGTTCCGCAGATTCACTGCCTCCGATCAACGAACAAACATCCGAAAAATACTGTTTGAATGTTGTTTTGGGAGGTCGTACAAGGCTGTGGACATGCCGTCTCCCAATTTTGCGGGATGTGGACGGTCATCAGAATGCACGAAGAATCATATCGGAATTTTGGATGGAACTGTCGCTTCGCCAGATCAGGTATTTTACTGCGGCCGCGCGGTGCGGCCAGATTTCGCGGGCAGCTCGCGAGGTCAACATATCGCAGAGTGCGATTACAGCAGCCATCAAGCAGCTCGAAGACATCGTTGGCTGCGCTCTTTTCCGCCGCCACGCGAACGGTGTCAAGCTTACGCACAACGGCACTATCTTTCTTCAGCACGCGAACAGGATTCTGGCAACGGTCGATGAGGCGGTTCGCGCGCCCCTGAATTCACAATCAAACCTTGCAGGTCGGTTGCGACTGGCGATGACCTACACGGTCGCCGGATATTTCCTGCCCGCGTACCTGGAGCGGTTCTCGCGGGCCTACCCGAACATCCAACTACAGCCTCTGGAGGCAACGCGCTCCGAGATCGAGGTCGGGCTTGTCGCGAGAGCCTACGACATCGCCGTGCTCCTTACGTCGAACATTGCTGACCAGGAGCGGCTAGCCTACGAGACCCTGATACGGTCGCAACGCCGGCTTTGGGTTTCAACCAGCCATGAACTGCTTGACCGGGACGAAATCCATTTGAGTGATCTTTTGCGGGAGCCTTACATCATGTTGACAGTCGACGAGGCCGCGAATTCGGCCCAGCGATATTGGAACAGGGCAGGCAGCCGTCCGAACACTTTCACGCGGACATCTTCGGTGGAGGCCGTTCGCTCCATGGTCGCAAGCGGCATGGGTATCACAATCCTCTCGGACATGGTTTACCGACCGTGGTCGCTCGAGGGATTGCGCGTTGAAGCTGTGTCCCTGGCAAGCGTTGTTCCGACGATGGATGTGGGCCTCGCATGGGCGGTGAATGCTGATCTAAGCGATCCGGCGAGAGCGTTCGCCGATTTCCTGCGTACTACGCTTGCCAACGAGCGCCAGGGGAATTCGTGAACCGCGTGGATTCGGACAATTAACTCCGCAGGCGCACAAAGTCGCGGACGTTCAATTCCAAAGTCCCCACCAAAGTGACGGGTGGTCCCAGAAGTGGTTCCGAAGCGTGCTGAAAACGCCTCGGTGTCGAGTATCAACGAGAAATCAGCTCCGGCCCGGATGCCGTCCGGGAACGACCGGAAGCCTGAAGAATGGATGCCTCTGGCCGATGCTCTGCGATCGGGGACGAGGCTGCGTTTCCCCTTGCCGAATCCCGCCTACGACATCATGCGGCCGAGTTCCTCGGCGACTAAACCGGGACCTTGGCGAGCGACGGTCACGGCGCCAACTAGTCCTATTTCGAGTCGCGCGATGGAGCGGCCATGTACCGGAACTGCGCCGGCCCGAACCTTTTTTGAACTGAAGGACAGTTACTCGGCGACAACGTCCGCCCGCGGCGCGAGCGAATGGCATCCGGTTTTCCATAGAGGCTAATATCCATTCGCAGATACATAACTCCAGACCTGAAGGAGTCCATCCTCCAGATCCGGATCCTCGGGACCGCCGGCGATACCGGAGACGCGGCAATCAAGAGACTGCTTGGGGAACTGAACTAGCCCGAAACGAAGCATCCCGGGGACCAAACCTCATCACGGTCTATGAGCTGCCGGGCGACGGTGCCGAAACGCCAGAAAACGGTTCATGAAAATTGGCGGCGGCGATGTGCGAGGTCGGGACGTCTAAGATTGGACGAAACGCGTCTTGCAGCTTCGACCTTGCTCCTGCGCTTGCTCGAATCCTGTTAGAGCGTCGACCGAACGGTACGAGAAGCCGCTTTCATGTCTCGGCACCGAACACTGCGATTGGCGATTCCGGCAATTTATTCCACCTTTCGGCACCCGTGTTTCCAAGACGCGATGGATTCATCGGCCTCGTGCCCCTTCGAAAGGCCGGCATCTCGCCGGCCCGGCGGCCGTTGCTGCTGGCTTCATTAGCCACGATGCATTCGCCAAATGAATTAGGACGGCCATTTTACTGCGCTACCGCGAAAGCTAAGAGTTTGTTCCTAAAGTCGGCAAATTATCTATATATTGGAAAAGTTACAAAAATTTCCACAAAAACCGACAATATGTGGTATTTTGATTCAAGCTCTAAGAGAATGTACGGCGGCAGCGCGGGTCAAGGGAGCAGAAGCCGAGCATGCCGGCGATTATTCCAGGACGAGTTTCAAAGCAAGGCCAGTATGAGCATGTGGTCTCGGAAAAAATATTTTTCGGCGGCGGATTCGCCATTGGATTCAATTTGATTTTGCCGCTTTGCGGGACTAGTGTCGGCGGCGAGCTGCTAGGAGAAATTTGCGGTCGCCATTAATTTTCCAGACGGACTCCCGTGCCGAATCCAATTGAAATACATGGGGGAATGAAGCCGTTAACGATTGCCGAAATCCGATCGAGCGAATGCAAGTGGCTTTGGCCCTGCACTAACGGCAGGAAGGTTTCCGTCGCCGAAAGAAAATAGCGCGAGAGTTTCACATTTGGCTTTGGACAATACGATGAATCGACGAGAGTTCTTGGCATCCGGATCCGCGATTGCAATACTGCCTGCAACAGGGCGGGCGATGACATCCCTCAAATTGACGGCCGAGCCGGTCCCTGTTCGCGTCTACCCGGCCGGCAACGAACTCGCGAGCCTTTTGGGATTTAACGGCATAAGTCCGGGCCCGGAAATCCGGGCGATGCAGGGACAGCGAATTTCCGTCGACTTCGAAAACGGATTGAACGAAAGTTCATCCATCCACTGGCACGGCATTCACTTGGAAAACGCAATGGACGGCGTGCCCGTCCTGACGCAGGCTGCAGTGGAACCAGGAGAGACATTCAACTATTCGTTCGATTTGGCAAATCCCGGCACCTACTGGTACCATGCTCACCATCGCTCCTGGGAGCAAGTTGCCAAAGGCCTTTACGGACCCCTGATTGTCGAAGAAAGCGCTCCGCCGCCGGTCGATCAAGACATTACGGTTGTCCTAGACGACTGGAGGATTTCCCAAAGCGGAGAACTTCTGGGCGATTTCGGCAATTTGCATGATTTTTCCCACGCGGGCCGGCTGGGAACCTACGCGAGCGCTCTGTTTTCGAAGGACAAGGTTAGACTTGGCGACAGAGTCAGGCTGCGTTTGATCAATGCTTCGACGGCGAGAATGTTTGATCTGGAAATCGGCGGTGGCTCCGGAATGATCGTGGCGCACGATGGAATGCCGCTGGCGTCGCCGTCGCCACTTCGCGATTCGCCGCTTTTACTCGCTCCCGCTCAGCGAACCGATGTCATTCTCGACGCAACTGGACCAATATCTTTTACGCTGCTGACTAATCAAGGTCCTTACGACCTGGGCACCATTGCCGCCGGGGAAGGCAGCCGCGTGCGAATCGACTCGCCGATTGGTCCGCTGCCGGGTTCGCGGCGCCCGTCCGCGGATTTCGAATCAGCGCTTTCCGCAACTCTTGCAATGCAGGGCGGAGCTATGGGCGGTCGGCACGGCGGCGACGACATTTGGGCTTTTAACGACTATTCAGGGCTTCCGGACGAGCCGTGGCAAAGGTACGAGTTGGGCTCGACTGCGAGAATCAATTTGCGAAACGATACGGCGTTTCCTCACGGAATTCACTTGCACGGACACCATTTCTACGAATTGAATGAAGACGGCTCGCCGGGTCACTTCCGAGATACAACCCTGGTAATGCAGAATCAAAGCCGGGAAATTCTATGCGTTTTCGACAATCCGGGCAAATGGCTGCTGCACTGCCATACATTGGGGCATCAGGCATCGGGTATGAAAACTTGGATAGAAGTGTTCTGAATCTCCGTCTTCAATGATGTCCAATGCTAAATTTGCGCCTAGGGGTCGATGCCAGCCGGCATTCTGCGAGCTTGTACTTCAAAATTCGACACGGCCTTTAATTTCAGACGTTCAGACCTCGGGTTTTACGGCGGCGAGCATTCCCGGCCACCATAATTCGGTTCCGCCGCTTTGACCGGCAATTCATAGACCATGCGCAGGCCGGTTCCGGGGAAGACGGTGCGGGTTCGGGTCAGCTCCTCCAGGAGCCCTGCGATCGCGGCATCTCCGGAGTTGCTAGCGGTGCCGATGACCTTTCATCCCGCCGCAGTTGACTCACATTAAGACGTAGTCTCGGCAAGCTCTGAAATGTTCGACGAAATATGATAGTATCTTGTAGCCCTCCCAGAG
>Ga0209022_1002018_pt1 | contig 18259 bp, 9 predicted proteins | sample PinacodermPK_FD_187300 | JGI IMG/M metagenome (GOLD analysis project Ga0209022, IMG submission 187300) | Host-associated microbial community of the marine sponge Aplysina aerophoba from Gulf of Piran - sponge pinacoderm, lysed by proteinase... | ecosystem: Host-associated > Porifera > Sponge >...
TGCTGTCTGGTACTGAAGGCCATCATCGGGTTTCCTTATAAATTGAGAATTAAATAATAAATCGATTTAATTGATTAAATCACATCTCTTTCAAAAATGGAACTATATGTTTTGTATTATGCACTAGAAAATTTGACCAAGTTCTATGACGTTGATGTCCGAACGGCAAACTATCATTTGGAAGTTGATATTTTGTGATAGCGAATTAGAGGAAATTTCAGTTATCCGTAATTTGCAGATAGCTGCCGCTGATGGTAACAACTACATACAAAAATACGAATAACACTTTGCCATTATTCTGGTCGGTTAAAAGTTCAGTTCGGAACGGGACGTGCTGTTACGTAAATGGGCAACCACCATCAATTAATGAGTACACTATCAAAGCCAATGTGATAGATGATAAACGCATAAAAAAAGCGGTGGTTCCTTCCTGATGGATTGATATTTTGAAGTACAGCTGGAGCACAACTGCGAAACTCGACTTTTCCGAGCACAAGTACAAACAGAAGCATAATAGGTATGTTTCAGCTCGTGTCTGATACGTTGTTCGCTCAGAAACTTATTTTCGGATAATTTCTGAATTAAAGAATCAGGAGCCCTTTTTAAATCATTTCAGCCTGAAGCGATTACGTAAGGTAAGAAGTACAAGGAACAGCAGGATTGGACCGAGAACTGCTTGTACAGTTCCGACCGTTGGAAATACCCATTTCATTTTTTCGATTGCATCATTGATCGCTATACTAGGGCCATACAGATAGCCACCCTCGGATCCCAGACCCAGGAAAGAAACTGAATTTGAAAAGCTAACAAGCAGGCTATCCAATGACATATTCAGGTACGGAACCAAACCACCACCATTGATCTGGAAACATGCAACCAAGCCCAGAATTATTGCCCCAAGGAAGATGTGTAAACCCCACCAAAAAAATGCTTTACCGACTCCCCATCCATAATCTGACAGCTCTTCAAACAAATAGTTTAAGAATGTCAAAAAAGTTTTACCGTCTCGCTCACGTTGAGCCCTCATTTTCAACCGGAAAAATTCGTGACGTTCTGCAGGTTTTTCCTGCTTGCTCATTATCAGTGCTAGCCGGTCCCACACCCTAATGGCATTATTGGCATCTTCAATGATTGTGTCCGAGTCGTCCTTTTGCGTGTGTTTACGCCTATAGAATTGTTCTGCATCGCTCCATTTAATATCGAAAAAGTCCATATCCTCATGTAGATCTGTATTGAAAAATTTCGGTGGCCGACTGAAAGAAGCCCCATTAAACGATATAGTGTTTAGAAATTTGGCATTATTGAAGATAGAAAAACTATTGAACTTTGCATTGAAGAAAATAGTTTTATGATTGAATTCTGTAGCGTCGAAATTGACGGATTGATTGAATTCACTCTTTTGGAAAAACGCAAAAGAATTGAATTGAACCCCACTGAAATGAGCATTAGAATTGAATTGAGTATTCGTGAAATATGCATCACGTTTAAAAACTGCATACTCAAAGTTTGCTCCTTTTTTGAATTTTGTTTTGTTAAAACTTATAGAACCAGATCCCTTTCCCTTTCCAAATTTTGCCTCTTGAAAATAACCAAAACTATTAAACTTCGCTTCATCAAAAATAATAAAGTTTGGAAATTGAGCGTTATTAAAGATTGCTCCATGATTAAATGAGGCATTCTGGAATGAAACAACTGCATCTACTTTCCTCTCAGTAGGCATTTCTCCGTGAAATTTGGACTCCATGAAATTTGTATCTTCCAAAAAGTAAGTTTCTCTGAAGTCTGCTGGTCCTTCGAAAACTGAATATCGAAAATCTGGAACTATCAAAACTCTTTGAGCAAATGATACGCCTGAATTAAACACAAGGTTTGAGAAATCCATAATGTATTTTAGAGGAACGGTATTTAAAAATATGGGCGGTTTACCATGCCTTTTTTCAATTTCTTTAAACTCTTCAATTTGTACTTCAGACATTTGAGAACTATCTGACCAGAGCTTTTGAGTTTCTCCATCAAAAACTATTGATTTTTCAATTCCAGGGTATTTATAGGTCAAAAAGCTGTTCCATAAATCAGAATCAACATTCTTATCAAGTATAAGGTCTCGCCAAAAATATTCGTTTTCTGGATAAGATTCCATCTTATTTTTCTCCTTTTAGTGTAAGATTTTGAAAGAGGATTTCCTTCTTCGTCTAATTGATTTTGTATAAGTCGGTTATATTCACTAAGTCAATGACGCTACAATAAATCATTTTTAGGTTACCACTTATTCTGAACTTATGGAGGACAATTCACCTGTTGGTTGGTTGTTCAGTACTTGACGTACAGTTGTATATTACAAGTCCCGCCAGTAGCAGACACATTCATCCCAATTAGACGAAGTATTTGCTGTCTTGATAGCACTTCAAAGCCGTTTCCAACTTTCGTTGTATTTCAATTTTGATGGTTGGCAGCGAGTACTGCATATCTGTCATGCCGGCCTAGGCAAGACATCAGCGCTTTAACAAAGGAATTGGGTAGACGTCTTTACCTGAATTACTCGGCTAGATTAGGTGATTGAAGAGATACTTGACTGAATAATTACCTATGCTCCTGTCGTATAAATCTTCCAAAGTATCCTTTTGAGATTGCTCAATAAGAACATCAATTTCTCTTGCCAGCATGATAATATTGGCAATTCGGCGAACCATGTGTTCACCTAAGGTATAGGGCGATTAGTTAAAGTCGTATTATCAGACACATGCTAACTTCAAGAATTTAAGATCTTTAGCTGAACACCGTTTGATGGGGTTCGAAAAATTAACATCATCTGGCCAAACACATTTATTCAGCAATTGATTTCAAAGCAAGAACTGGATGAAGCAATAAAGTTAGGACGGCGTAACCAGCGTGAACTAAATGGGATTCAAGCCCAAGTTGCAGTTGTTAATGCAGGGGTTGAATTCTGGATTTCTGCCCTTGAATGGGGACGTAAGCGCAGATTACTCACTGAACAGGAGAAAAGTATACTCAGCGTTGCAGCAGATATCCCCCGTCAAACCCCATCTGACAAACAGTCGGAAAGGGTCATCCAAATTTTATCAAAGCAAAATTCTAACGGCTATGAACCAACAGTTTCTGAATAAACCAATTCTCTTGGCCCGAAAATGAACTAGTTGCTTCTGAATACCTTACAATAAAGGGTTTGAGTAATATTGGGGTATTCTCATGACCGAGAATCTTAACCCCGTTTTTCGCATTTTTCAGTTATTCATTGATCCTTACCTACTCTACCTACTCGTTAAATTGGGTTGACCCTCTATTGTCATGAAAAGTTTTTGTTGGAAATTTAGGAATATGTGTAGATGAAGTTGCTGTATGAATCCATCAAGGCCATAGTTTTATTGAAATTTCCTTGAATTGACTCACATTTAAGGATCTTTTTACGTTACGCGCTGTTGAGCCTGGTTCATCAAGCTTGGTGTCTATATCTTTCTTCGCTGCTTCCCAGATTTCTTCTACTTCAAAATCTTCCCCTAACTGAATAAACACTATACTGTCAAAATTCTGATCGGTATTTCCACAAGAAATCCTCTGATTTCCAGTTTCGGGAGTCCTCCTACGTGTTCTAATCCTAATATGCCGATAGGGACCTGTTTGGCGAATTGCATTGTAATCCTCTTGGTTATCATCAATCAACTCCAATTCTAATAATTTAGCTGCTTGAGCTCGACCAATTTCATGAGTTGCTTTGTTTGGTATCCCTGTTGAATGATAATGCACTAATGCCTGAATTTCTTCTTCTGTTCTTGACATAACAAATCCTTAATTTTAACTAAACTTTAGTCGTCCTTTAACTCCTTGGCGATGTACTTTGACATTACCTTGTATCGTTTTGGACACATTACTAAACCTTTTCATAAATTACAAATTTTTCCAGCAGAAGAAAAAGTCGTCGCATTATCAGGTAAAGCATTGACCTTTTTCGCCCGCTTTGGATCTCTTATAATCTGATAGTAGCTTAATTCTTTAATATTGTGTTCAGTAGGTAGCCTTCCAAAAAGGTTCAAAGATTCTCAATAACCTCAAGGAAAATGTTTCGTAACCCGCTGCATGACGTAGTTTCCATTTCTAGTCATCAGTATGAATTATTGCAGAACTCTAGACATACCGCCATGTCTAAGTCGATGTGCTCTCGCTATTGTCCAACACTTTCGTATCATCTTCAAGGTATCCCTATTAATATTCAATGAATTACCAAGCCACTTATCACCAAAATCAAGAATGGGTATCGAGTTGCCTTTGGCTAGTTGATGCGTTTTGAGAAAGTCTCTGAATTCCTTTTTTGTTGGTTTCTTGTAAACAAGCGGCAAACCACGAAATTCTATTGGAGTTAGTTCTAAAACACCCCCGCCATAAAATCTTCCATCCATCTCAGCAAAAAGCATTGTCAATGAATTAAAGAAAGAAAAACACAAGTCTTCTATTGCATAATCGTCATGTGGAGTAATACCATACGCACTATCTGTTGTTAATATATTAGCATTATTAATGACGATACGGGGATGACTATGTGATCTTTTGAATAGGAAACCGGCTTGGGGTTTGGTCATACTTACTTCAAACCAGTTTTCTCGGCTCTTGCATTTGAAGCGAAGATGCAAACCCATTTTTTCACCTTCCTTGATGTAATTCCTAGCCGCATCACTTAGACAGTCAAAATTACCTTGAAAGTAAAGAAATTGTGAAGGTTCCTGCCAAGCAACTCTTTCGTGGTCAGCAGTTTCGTAGATGGGTCCTGATGAAGTGAAACAACTTCTCCTAAGAATTGGATTAGCGAAATCATCAAGACACAGCTCCTTTATATCTTTTAGGGTCCTTATGAAGAAATCATTGGCGGCTGTTACAAGGCCCGGTGAACTTCTGGCAAAATCAGAAATAGAGGCACAATTCTGACGAATTTCTCGTAATTCATTAAGTTGTGCATTTTCAAAAAGAAAAGCATTCATTTCCAACCCTCTGACAGGACCGTTGACTAGCTGTATTTTTTTGACGGCTTTGGATTTGAGATTCTCAAATGAATCCAACTTATGTAAAAAAACTCCCTGGTTTAATTTTGTATTACGGTTAGCGAAGCATATCACGGCATCCTGATCAATTTCAGGGAAGGCTTTTCGATGGGAGACATAAATATCTATGCGATGAAAAGTACTTTGTAATGATTGAAGTGCCTGTTGACCATAAGCTACTGTCAAAATTTCGTAAGGGAGGATAAAAGCCAGAAGCCCTTCTTTTGAGAGCATCTTACCGGCAGCTAACAGAAAGACCACCCAAGCATTTTTCAAATCATTGACCGAAATATCCCACTTTTTTGCCAGAAGTTTTATATTGTTCTTAAACTCATCAGAGAAATTGTGGGATCTGATAAATGGTGGATTGCCAATAATCAGGTCTGGGTGTACTTCATTCGCTGGTTTCATTGCCATTTCAAGAAAGTCACATTGATGAAACTTTATGGGGAAACGAAAATTACTCGAAACTAGTTTTAACTGGTCAATTGCACTGTTGTCCAAATCCACAGCAGTCAATGACAAAATTGGTAATTTAGAATTGTTAAGGGCTCTTGCAAAAGCACCCTCTCCAGCACTTGGCTCAAGGATCGTCAGTTCTCTTTTATTACCCAATATTTCGTCACAACAAGTAACCATTGCCTGAGCAACATGAATTGGAGTGTAGATTGAACCCGAGAATCGGACCTCACTCTTTTTAGTTATTTTTTTGAGCGAGTCCTTCATACTTTTCAATTTCCTCCGTGTAGTACTGTATGGTTTCAAGGAGTTTGATTTTCCTATCCTTATAATCTTGATTTAATTCTGAACATTGGAGTTCTTTTAGCTCTTTTTAGTGTCTGTTCAATGTATTCAAAAGCGTCTTGCCATCCACAGGTATTCATGTCTCAAAAGGGAAAGACTAAGACGCTTTTCCACGTAATTTCCCTACGGGGTTTTTAGTGAAGATTCCACCCTTATTATCACGAGACAAATGATTATCATATTCCTCTAGGCAGGTGTCAACGAACCCCTCTTTATCATTATTTGGAACTGAGGGACCATAAAAACTCAATCATCGGATTTGCTTTTTGGTGCCAAGTGGTCAATTTGAAATGAAATTAGTTCGGCAAACTTGCTGTGATCATCACAATAACCACATCGTTACGTCTTGGCACGGTATCAGGGATACTAATCATTTAGAATCATCCAATTCTTTACGTATGTCGATGATAAGCCTTTCCGCAACATCTAAAAGTTCCTCTCGTTTGTCATTACCTTTAAGTAAATCCTCTTTCACGCTTTTTGGAATTGTTAATTCCCCGCAAAAAGCATATTCAAGGTTATGGTCCAATTCTAGGAACCGGTCAATCTGAGCAGCAGTTCGCTGCTCAATCGGGATTTCCAAGAGATTATGTAATTCATCTTGCCATCTTTGAATTCTTGAACGATAGCTTTCTATCTGGTATTTTACTCGTTGGGGATCTATTGGCCGGGGGCGTTTTTCAGATTTGGAATTGGGTTCATCAACGGTATGATCTTTAGTATAGACCATATTCACATCTGAAGAAACTTTTATTGCTTTATGTTCATCTGCCGTTTGAATGAAACAGGGAAACTCTGGACGGTATCGCCTTAGTTGGTATATCAAATCATTACTTGTGTAATTTACCTTTCCTCCTTTTGTAAGGTCAAAATCGGTAATTAATGCATCTACTCCTAACTGAAGTAAATATTCAACCATTTCTTCTACATTTGGATTTTCCTCTGGGTCAATGGATTCAATTTCAAATTCATTTTCTTCTGAATCAAATTCAGCAACAAACTTTTTTCGTTCATCTTCTTCCTTGTCTACATACGCAATGAAATAACTCAATGATTTTCCTTCCTAATCCGAAAAAATTATTAGTCTTGAAATTATAAGGATGACGGAATCCAAGCCGTTCCTGGAGTTGTCAAACCTAAGAATTAATATATCCTTCAAGCAACCTGCCTATTCGATTTGATGCGTATCTCACATCTTTATCATTTACATGAGAATACCTCAACGTCATTTCGATATTATTATGACCTAGTAATTTGGAGACAATGGAAAGGGGTATCCCTTGTTTTAATGCATGGCTGGCAAAAGTATGTCTTAGGTCGTGCAACCTAACGTCTTCTAATCCAATTGATTTCCGAACTTGATACCAAACAGGAATATGAATTGACCTTGGTTTAATTGGGTCTTTTAGTGAGGGAAATACATAGGGTGAGTTTGACCCTCCAGTTCTCACTAGATCAAGGGTCTTCTGAACAGCAATTAAATTTTTGGCAGTATTGTTTAGAAAAACTGTCCGTGGACCGGTCTTACTATCTGTAAGTTCCAATTTATTATCTTTCACCTCATCCCATCTTAGGTTTACAATTTCACCTTTTCGGCATCCAGTAAATAATAAAACTTTTATGAGGTCCGCCTGTTGTCTTTGAGATGGTAGTTTGTTTTCAAATCTCTTAAGGCATTTTAACAATTTTTTCACTTCATTTCTAGAAAGGTACCTTGTGATTTTCTTTTTTGGATTACGCTTTATGCCATGAGTAGGATTCTTATTGATTACTTCCTTTTTTACAGCATGGTTTAACACTTGTACCAAAACATCTAATACTCTGTTTGCACCACCAGGTGAAGTCTTGCTGTATTCATCAAACCAGACTGATATCATCAATGGGGAAATAATTTGAAGCTGGGATTGCCCAAAATTGGGCAAAAGTTGATGATTCATTGCTGATTCCACTCGTTTTTGAGTTGAACTCTTCATAAGTGGAACGCATTCTGGAAACCATATTTTTTCATAAAAATGTTGGAAAGTAACTGTCTTTGGAGAATTCTCAAGATCCTTATTTTCTAGGAGTTGTTCCAATGTTTGGTACAGCTTTTTCCAACACTCAAACCGAGCTTCTTCAATAGAATACAAGACCGCAGAACCAATGGTCTTGCTGAAGGACTTTCCCATGACCGAGAAATCAATTACATAACTGAGATAACCGCTAGGGTTTATTTTGAGACCCAATCCATAGGTCATAGAATCCCAAATCAAATATGGTTTATTTTGAGGAGTGAAAGAATAAATATTTGAGTTTGTTAATCTAGTACAATCTCCTAACCTTCTAGCATTTATCATCAAACCCCATTGAAATTTCTTCTACAGCTTTTTGGGCTTCATTTTCAGGGGAATGAGTATAAATCAATGTTGTATTTATGTTATTATGCCCCAGTAATTTTCCAACAATAAGGATATTTTCCCCACTCAGAGAGGCGAGGCTTGCATAAGTATGTCGCAAGTCATGAATTCTAAGCTCAGAAAACTCAGTTTCCTTGCGAAACTTACTCCAGAAATAATCTAATCTACGATTATGTTCTTGGTTATCATACCCTGGAAAAATAAACTTTGAAATCTTTGGCATTGAGCTTAATAATGCCAAAGCTTGTTTAGATAACCAAACAGTTCTAGGCCCTGATTTGCTGTCAGGTAAGAATAATTGGTTATCTCTTACCCAATTCCACTCGGAACTAAGTATTTCATTCTTTCGGCAACCCGTGAAAAGAATTAACTTAAGAGCTTTGATTTCATTGGGATATTCGCCTTCAAATTTGTCCAGCGAATTAAAAAATATCTTCACTTCTTCTGAAGTCAAAAAAGTTTTGTTTGAATTTATTTTATATCTCTTAATTCCATAACATGGATTAGTGCCCACAGGCCTTATATTCTTTAATTCCGCTTGTTGGAGTATTATTGACAATATTGGCAAAGAACGGTTGGCTGCACTTGGTTTATTTTTTAGGGCCGAAAACCACTGGGAAACATCTTGTTGGTCAATATCAGTCATAGACTTAGTCGCAAAAAAGGGGAGAATTTGGCACCGCAGATAACTCATGTTCACTTCATAAGTAGATGATTTCCAATTGCGCTTATAATTCTCAAAAACTTGTTGACTGAAGATTTTAAAAGGTATGCTTACCTTATTTTCCTCTAGTTTTTGATTAATTGCATCTTGATTGATGGAAAATAGCAGATTTTTCACCTTCATTCTGGCCTCGAATAAGGACAAATCATTACAATCACCTATGAGTTGCTTGATTTTTACTCCCTTTCTCTGACAGTCAAGAAAGTAGGTTCTTTGACCGGAAGGGATTACTTTAATTCCAAATCCCTTCAAGAAAATATCTCTTACAACATAAGCCCTTTTTTGAGGTTTGAATGAGGAAATTATTGATTGTTTGAGTTTAGCTGTTGGCAATCTGGTATCCAATTATGGGGATTTCTATTTGCTAGGGATAAATTCTTATTTTCTACGAGGTTTGAAACCAACCTAGATTCTGGGTGCCCTCAATTTATTCTTCCAAGAGATCAAGTTCTGGAAATCAACATATGACAGTCGCATAAACTGTTTCATAATTGATGTTATTGGGGATGAATTATCTTCAACGAAACCATGAATTCTTTTCCCAATTCTAATTTAATAAAAACAAATATTTTGGGAATTTTAATTCAAGGTGCATTGGAAGAATTCTGCCAATCTGAAGATATCAGAATTTGTCAATATTCTACCAATCCTTCGTTAATTCAGGGGAGGTGGAATTAGCTTTTAATGCGCTCATTGAATAATTGGAACTCTTTTGGTGTACATCAGGTTTGTTTTCAAAAAAGTTTCTGGAATAATAAACTTTGCTAGAGCCTGCTTCACTAAACTCAACCAATGCAATAATATAATTTTCGGGTTGGTTTAAGGAAAAATTGATTTCATTGGTAGTAAAGGTTACCTCCTTTGCATCAGAACTACGACCTTTTACCTCAATTAATCTGTAATCTCCATTAGGTTTGATACTTTCGATATCATACCCCTTTTTCTGGAACTCAACATCCTTGGGAATATTTCCAAGAGATTCTTCAATTTTCATCACTAGATTTCGGGCAATCTCTGCCGAGAGCATTTTATCTGAACTACTACTAGAGCTATTTTTGATGCTTCTTTCTGGTTCAACTAGTAAATCCTTCGGAAGGACTAGGTAAATTCCAACTAGTGCAGGTGGGCTAGAAAAGACTTTTTCTTCCTCTTTGAGTTGGTTCATTCGGTTTTCAAGACGTATAGCTAAATCATTTGCATTTCGTTTGGCATTCCTTAATTCTGTCTCCCTGACTTTCTTTCCCTCTCGAACATCTCTTAGTAGATCAGTATAGTGGGTATTCCAATAGCTAATTTCTCCCTGAAGCCGTTTTTCCACTGCTTTCTTAACTTTGCTTGACCACGATTCTTTTTCCTTTTGAACCAAGTTCTTATGGTCAAAAACAATTTCATCAGTTGCTTTTTTGAGAACTTGATCGACCAAATTGGAATTTACCCAATTCAACTCATTCCGACTTAAAATCGACTGAGGGGTAATATTGAATTCTGATAAGGGTTTGAAGTCAAGATATCTAGCAAAATTAACTTCTTTGAAGTCGAACTTATTTGATTTGTTCACTGCCCCCAAAAAAAGTCTGGTAGAAACAATATTTTTTTGTCCTTTTACTATGTTATAAACCTCACTTTTAAGGATCATGTGAACTTCAGGACTTAAAACTGAAGATTCTTCATCAACAAAGATTGTACCTTCCTCAAGGACAGGCTGATACCTTCTCAATGACTCATTGACAACAGCATCTAAAAGGGGATGTCCAGGGCCAAGTTGGTTAATATTATGCTTAGAACTGGAAATACCATCTAATTCTCCTTCAAATGATACTCGTGCATACTTCCTGGAAATAGGTTTACTTGATTGTTGACCGATATTATTATTCATTTTTGTAAATAGTAAAGGAACGTATGGTATCTCAAAGAGGTGATTTTTGCGCCATATGATATCCCCACCCAAATCCTTGAAGGCTTTGATAAAAAAGTCTTTGACAAAGTGGGGTTGCAGTCGTTGCAGTTTCGCTATTTCCATATCTTGCCTGATTTGATTAACCTGTTCAAAATCCATAATTTCTTTGGTAAGGGCATTATTCTCAATCAGTTTTTTTAAATTTTCGTGTGCTAGGGTCTTTGAGATTCTACTAGAAAAATCCTCTTTTTCTGTTAATGAACTGTTTCCCCTTATAGCATCGACCAAAAGTTCTTTGAGGTCAATTCCTTGGTAATTTAGCTGCCCTAATATGTCAAATACCTTTCCACCCAAAGCTTTTTTTGCTTCCTCTAACTTCTCCAACAAAGTTTTAAAAACTTCTCCTTCCCTAGTACCCTCTGCGATTAGATTCCAGAGCGTGCACTTTCTTTTCTGACCAATTCGGTGTATCCGGCCAAATCTTTGTTCCAATCTGTTCGGGTTCCAAGGCAAGTCATAATTGATCATGAGGTGAACTTTTTGAAGGTTTATGCCCTCGCCCGCAGCGTCGGTTGCTACCAACACTTTTACTTCTGGATTGTTTAAAAAGTCTTCCTGTACTTGGAGGCGCTCATGGGTATTCATTCCTCCTTTTATGTAAACAACTGCTTGGTCTTTACCAAGAGCAGTCTTCAACTTTTCCTCTAAGTAGTGGAGAGTATCAACATGTTCTGTAAAAACAATAAGTTTATCCACAAAATCCAATTTTTCTTCGGAGGTTCCCGGGACGTAATCTCTTGTTTTTGAAAAAATCTCGCTTAGAACTAATTCATAAAGTTTTTTCAGTTTGATATTTTTATCATCTCCTATTGCTAGGGCCATAGCCAGCATTTCCTGAAGTTTTTCAATTTCCAAAGCCAACTCTTCTTGGGAGGTTGCTGTCGTTGCCCCATCAAGGATCTTACCTTCCAACACTTCTATTTCTTCACCGGGAGTTTCATCATAGAAATCATCAAAATTTACTGAGTTAAAATTATTATATTCAGTTTCCCGTAAAGGAATTATGTTGTTATTTATGTCATCTAGCCTTGTTTTAAGCCTATCGATTCGACGACGAAGCGATTCAGTTAAGGCTTTGGGAGATGAGGCCAAACGTCTTTGTAAAATTGTTAAGGCAAATCCAACAGAGTTTCTTTGTTTGCTGTCTAATTTATCTGCTCGATTAAATTCATTTATGACATATTGGGTAACTTCTTTGTATAATTTTTTTTCCTCAACTGAGAGCTCGTAGAAGATTGATTTAACATCTCTTTCAGGAAAAAGCTTTTCATTCTTAAAATCAACTAATTCCTCCTTAACCATTCGACGGATTAAATCGGAAGGATTCCCATTGGAAGTAACATCTCTTCGAGAACTATTTTCAAACCTGTCAGGGTCTAGTAGTGAAAGAAAGAGTTGGAAATCTTTATTTTTCCCATTATGGGGTGTGGCGGTCATTAAAAGGAAATGCCTCGCCCTCATTGATAATGCCTCGCCCAAGATAAAACGTTTAGTTTTTTTTATTTCCTTACCATATTGACTAGCCGAGAGCTTGTGAGCTTCATCAAATATCACTAAATCCCATATACAATCTTCTTCAGAAATAGAAGGAAGAATCAACTCATTACGACTTAACTTATCAAGTCTTGCGATTACAAAATTGTTCTTCTGAAGCCAAATCCCAGGAGATTCTCTATTAAGGTCTAGATTAGGTAGCTTTTCAAAGTCCAGTGCAAATTTTGATTTAAGTTCAAGTTCCCATTGATCCTCTAAGTTTCCGGGGCAAACAATCAGACATCTTTTTACATCTTCACGAAAAATTAGTTCCTTAATTAATAGACCTGCCATTATGGTTTTTCCTGCCCCCGGGTCATCGGCCAGTAAAAATCGTAAGGGATGTCTTTGTAGCATTACTTCATAAACAGCACTTATCTGATGAGGTAAGGGCTTGATGTTTGACGTGTGTATCGCTACTCGAGTATCAAATATATGAGCATGTTTTATCCTGTATGCTTCAGCAGCCAATAGGAAGTTTTTTGCAGAACCGGAAAATGATTGAGATTTGCTCTTTGGGACTATTTCTAAATTTTTAATTTCGTCCTTGTACAGGGTATGTTCATCTAATCTCCCAGAATCTGATTTTATTACAACACTACAAGAAAATGGTGTTCTGGAGGAAACATGAATTATGGTGACATTCTCTGAAGAATGGAGGCCATTTATGGTGACCCCTGGTAAAATTTCTTCTAGGCTAATTCCCAAAAAAGTTTCCTTTCCAATTTCGTAATCTAAAATACAATTTTAATCCTTCAGGAATTCCCCATCTAAATCTATAAGTGGACTATTTTCATTTAATGTTCTTATTGTTTCATCCGAAAACCCATTATTTGCTTCACCCTCAGAAGGCATTATAGCAACTATTTCAACCTTCACTTGTACATTAGCAACATCTCTGAGCAAAGGATCTAAAATATAGTTTGCGATGTCATTAAATTTTGGATTAGGGCTTTCTGGGTTTAACGTGGTTGTGGCCTTATATTTTCTATATTTTTTTTCCTTGATTGGTTTAATTCCATTGTCATCTTCGCCATTTCCATTGTCATCTTCGCCATTTCCATTATCCTTTTCGCCATTTCCATTATCCTTTTCGCCATTTCCATTGTCATCTATAGCCTTTTTAAAATGTTCAATGGCAACTGAAGGTTTGACAAGTAGCCCTGTTTTTCCATAATTTTTTGTTCGTAGTCCAGAATATTTCTCTGTTTGTTCATCAAAAGAATCAGCATAAGCAAATGTTTCACTTTCCCAAGTCAACAAAGTATCTTCAGACCCGTACCTTATTGACTGGAATAGGACTTCGTCTTTTTCCAACCTCGGCAAGTATAAATATTTAAGGAAATATTCTCGTAATTGGGTTACCCTTAGATGGCTTCCATCTTTTCCTTCCCAAAGGGGAATGTCATCCATTAACTTACGTAGCATCGGGCTAAAAAGTTCGGAAACTAATTGGTCATTTTTATTTAATGCTTCACGAATTACCTCTACTATTTTTTTTCCTCCGTGGTAGATAGAAATTTTTTTGGACGAAATTTCTACATTATCGGTTGGTAATAATTGCTCAGGTACTAAGAGAATATTAAAGGTATCCAAAATCTTTGATTTTATGGAGGATAAGGAATCTTCCATTCTCTTATTCACTTGCTTTTGTTGGAATGGCGGAAGGTTCAAAATTTCTTTTTCGTCAGAAATTGATTTCCAAGCGAGGTATAATCTGACATCATTCTCAAGATAATCTAATTGTTTTTCCTGAGGTGCTAAAAAAACCATGGTGTTTAAGTACGTTCTGGGAGTGTTCCCTTTGTTTTGTAGAAACTCCCAAGTAGATTTAATAGCTGGGTCATCGGGATGGTTTTTTGAAAATTTTTTTTCAGTTGGTAAGATAATTAAACTTAAGTCTTCTGTATCAAAAACTTCACCGGTTGAATCAGGAAAAATATGTAAACCATTTCGAAAAATTCCTCGGTACTGGAATTGCTCGTTTAATCTATTGTAAATAGTATTTTTGATTTCTCTGGGTTTGCTCCGAAATTCCTCGGCACGGTCCTCAGCTAATCTACTTACAGTTGGGGTGGTATCATACCAAGTTCTTGTACCTTCCCTATATAAGTGATGGGCTTTGCGTTCCAATCTCCTGCTTGCATCCGAAAATGTTTGTATACTTTCACCTGGAAGAATACAACCTAGCCTAACCCGGATATCTTCAATTCCTCTTTGACTTGATATTTTTGTCGGAGCTGAGCCAATGAATGTTGCTCGAGCTATTCTTTTCGTCGCATGACACCTTCCTAAAGTTGAAACTTCATCATCAATTCTTTTTGGCAAGGACCGTTCGCCATCAATGTCTCTTTCAAGAATCGGGTTCCAATTACCTTCCAAATACCTGTTAAACTCAGAACTAACCCTTTTGTCATTCAAGGGGATTAAGGATGGCATAATAATTGGGTTTTTATCATCATTGGACCATAAACAATGCACAACCTCTGCCATTAATCTCAGAATCCCTCGAGTACGTTGAAAATTAGGAATCGTAGCCCAGTCCGAATATAATCTTTCAAACAACTCGGGATGAAATGGATAAGTAAGTTCAAAAAGGTTTTTATAATCAGAATCCTTACACTCAGGAGGAAATTCGGATGGATTTTCTCCGTAAAACCTAGAGAAAGTTCTTATTGTAACATTCTTATCACCTATTTTGTCTGAGTGAATATCTTGGAACAACCGTCGTTGTACAATCTGGAAGCTTTCTATTTTATCGGCTGGCCTCCAAGCGGAATCAATTCTCGTTAATACATTGCCAAGGCGTTTTAAGGCATCTCGTCCCCTTGTACCTCCCACTTCAATATCTTCAACTTGGCTTTGAATAGCTCCATCACTAGCTGACGCCGGTAATGATAAAACAAGTAAACAGTTACTGGTCGATACAACAGCTTCAGTCAAAGTTTGAGCAAAAGTAAACTGTGTTGAAAACGACCCTCCTGAAATTTTGGGTCCATCTTCGGGCAATTGTCTGGCATAAGCAACCCACTCATCAATTAATATTAGGCAAGGACCATATTTATTAAGAATTTTTCTAAGAGTATCTCCAGGGTTTGTTGCATTCAGATCATCCTCTCTAATTAAATTGTAGGCTTCTAAACCTCCAAGTTGGTATGCTAGTTCACCCCAAAGGGTATGGACCTCAACTCCTTCAGGTTTGGGGTCAGGAGAGCTGGGGCTAATTTTTGTTCCAACTAAAACTGCTTTTCTTACTTTAGGGATTTGGTTGATATTTGCTTCATCAATTAACTTTTTAATGGGTCGCTCAGCCGTAAGGTCTTCCCCAGAAAACAAATGATACAATGCCAACATTGAGTGAGTTTTTCCACCGCCAAAATTTGTTTGTAAATTAATTACTGAATCAGCGTGCTGGCCCGAAGTTCTTTTAAGGGCATTTTTTAGTAAAGATTTAAGGCTATCAGTAAAGAAAGTGCGAGTAAAAAATTCTTCGGGGTCATTATATTCTTGGGAAGATTCTCCCTTGAAAACCATTCCCAAATCAGCAGCAAAATCCGAGAGCACAAAATTCCCCTTTGCGACATCATTTTGGGGAGTAATCACATCCCTCCAAGGTGCTAATTGTTTTGGGTTTCCCAAATCCAAAGTTTTCTTGACATTTTTTGATACAGTTTCGTTTGACCGAGTGTTAATTAATTCTCTACGAATGGCACCAATTCTTTTTGCTTCATCCGACGATGATAAAGAATCCAAAAGCCTTTCAGAAGTATCAAGAAGACGGATGAGGTCATTATCGCTAATTTTCTGCTGATGCGCCCATTGGTTGCGCCATTCTATTAATTCATTGACATATAATAGACAGGTTTTGCCTAACATGGGTTCAAAATGCTCACCCCAAGACTTTCTCATTAGCTTTAATAATGCTAGAACATCGATTTTTTCTAATTTTTTTGGACCAACTAAATTTCGGTCTTCATCCATTAACTTCTGAATCTCGTAAGCTATTCCTTTGTCTCTCTGAACCTGCACCTTAAAATATCTATGCAATCCACTTTGGAGATTATCCATAGCAAGGGCAATTCTTTCACTATTAGTCTTTGCCACTTTGTACCTCCTTCAATATAATTTTGTTCAATAAATCTAGTTTACCTTTCAAGGTAATCTAACACCTTAAATTCGTTTAAGACATGACCATCTTTTTATGCAAAGTGTTATTCTTAATATATTTCTTTTGTTTCAAATAATTATCATATAATTTCAAATATCATATCTATTTTTCCAGAGAATATACTCATTCCTGTTATGCCAAAATTTTCCAAAAAACTAATTGAGGTATCTCTACCCCTTCCTGCCATCAGTAAAGCAGGGGCTCAATTCAAATATCATCGTACCGGTAATCCCTCCTCTCTCCACCTGTGGTGGTCTCGTAAACCTTCACCAGTTGCCCGAGCGGTTCTTTTTGCTCAAATGGTTGACGACCCCTCAAGCCGACCTGACCTCTTCCCCACAGTAGACATGCAAAATCTTGAACGCGAAAGGCTTTTCAAAATAATCAAAGGCCTCGTTCAATGGGATAAAACAGGCCATAACGACGTCATTCATCAGGCTCAAGTTGAAATTAACAAATCTTGGCAGCACGCCTGTCGGCTTAATCAAAACGACCCACAAGCCGCGTTGCTCTATAATCCCGATACATTGCCTGCCTTTCATGACCCCTTCGCTGGCGGTGGTGCCCTACCTCTAGAAGCATTGCGTCTCGGACTGGACTCCTTTGCTAGTGATCTCAACCCCGTAGCCGTTCTGATTAACAAAGCCATGCTGGAAATCCCGCACCGTTTTGCCAATAAGCGCCCTGTCAACCCAAATGCTCACGCAGATCATGTGTTATTGGACAATTATTCTGGTATCCAAGGATTGATGGAAGACATCCAGTATTATGGTGAGTGGGTTTTGGAACAGGCTCGCAAGAGAATTGGACACCTCTATCCACCCGTCCAGATCACCTCAGAGATAGTATCCACCCGTCCAGAATTAGAACCATACTTAGGTCAGGATTTGCCTGTGATTGCTTGGTTATGGGCTCGGACAGTGAAAAGTCCAAATCCAGCGTTTTCACATATCAAAGTTCCGTTGTTGAAATCTTACTACTTATCTACAATAAAGGGGAAAGAAGCTTACCTGGAACCGATTGTGGATAGAGAAAGAGGTACTTATCGTTTTGAAGTGAAACTGGGGGAACCCTCAAATTGTGATACTGCTATGCTGGGAACTTCTACAGGAAGAGGAAAAGGATTTAGGTGTCTCCTTTCAGGTTACCCAATGAGCTTGGATTATATCAAGAAGGAAGCTCAGGAAAAAAGGTTGGGGACTGTACTCACTGCAGTTGTTATTGACGGAAATAATGAAAGATTCTTTTTACCTACTCTCTCAGGTCACGAAGAAATAGCTCAATCGGAAACTCCCAATTGGTACCCCAAAAATATAATTGAAAATAAAAACGATGGTTTCAGGTATGGGATGCCAACTGTTGGAAGCCTTTTTTCAAATCGACAATTGGTTGCATTGGATACCCTTTCGGTTCTAGTTGATGAAGTTAAAGAAAAAATCATATCAGACAATAAAATAACTCAAGCTTATCCGACTGGTGGTTCGTCTCTTCGAGAAGGAGGGTTAGACATTTCGGCTTATGCTGAGGCGGTATCACTGTATTTGGCTTTTGTCCGAGATAAATGTGCCGATGCCGGAAATACAATGTGTCGGTGGGTGCCCGGTGGAATGTATCTCAGGCCAATGTATG
>Ga0209022_1002033_pt1 | contig 18126 bp, 13 predicted proteins | sample PinacodermPK_FD_187300 | JGI IMG/M metagenome (GOLD analysis project Ga0209022, IMG submission 187300) | Host-associated microbial community of the marine sponge Aplysina aerophoba from Gulf of Piran - sponge pinacoderm, lysed by proteinase... | ecosystem: Host-associated > Porifera > Sponge >...
GAAGAATTGCTAAGTTTCAATCTTTGAACTCCCAAGCAACTGGATATTCGCCAAGGATACTCTTTACTTTATCCCTATTCCTATCCTCAAAATGACTCACTTCGGCTACCAGCCCTGTTTGTTGCTTTTCAACAGTATTGATCTCAAGATTAATTTTTTCCTTATGAAAGCGGTCTCTTAAGACCCTATTGATTGCGAGTTTGCGCAGGTCTGGCTTGAATACTTTCCCAACGGCAGTTTTAGGAAGAGGATTCAATATTTCAACGTAAACAGGACAGGCAAGCTTATCTTGTATTTTTTCTTGGGCATATTTCAATAACTCTTCGGCAGAACTTTGGGTTCCCTCCATCAGTTCAACATAAACACATGGCAATTCACCCATTTTGTGGTCAAGTTGACCAATGGCTCCAGCAAAAGCGACTTTCGGATGACCGGCCATTGTCTCCTCAATAACCGAAGGGTCAACGTTTTGACCACCCCGAATAATGATATCTTTCGCTCGTCCCGAAATCCAAATATAGCTATCCTCATCTTTATACCCTAAATCACCTGTTCGAAGCCATTTTTCATCGCCGTAAAGATCACGATTTTTGTCAATGTCGGTGTACGTATTCCCTACAAAAACACCGGGATTCGAAACACATATCTCACCGACCTCATTGACATCACATTCCTTGCGGACTTTCCCAGTATCTTCAAAATCAAGGATACGAACATTGGTGTAAGGAAAGCTCAAGCCAACTGAGCCGACTTTTTTTACCCCATACCGTGGATTTATTGAAACAATACATGTCGCTTCCGTGAGGCCATATCCTTCCATAATGGTTACTCCCGTAGATTTTTCAAATCGGTTATACAACTCAACGGGTAATGGAGCCGAACCACATAAAGCAGCCTTGAGGGTTGAAACATCGGCATTAATGGGCTTTTGCATAAGGACTGAAAGAGCAGTTGGGACGGTAATCATGAAGGTGATTTGCCATTTTTCAACAAGTTTCCAAAAGTTATCAAAAACTCCCTCCCCACGGTAACCTGAGGGCGTCGGAAAAACGACATGTGCTCCTGTATACATTGCCGTCGCCAGAATAGGGTAAGCTGCAAACACATGAAACAAAGGCAAGGGGCAAATGACGTTATCTTGCGCAGTAATTCCAAGTTGCTCACCACACCAACCATTATATATCATTCCTTCGGGTAGGTGTTGGGCAAGTTTAGGAAATCCAGTTGTTCCTCCCGTATGAAATAAGGCCATCACGTGATCAGAAGAGTAATCTTCAAAGTTGATGCTATCTCCACTTTGCGAATCAATGGCCTTATAAAACTTGTGGATTTTGACATTCCGATAGTGTGGTGACTTGGGACGTACAAAAGGGATTAGCCAAGACTTTGGCGGTTTGAGATACCGCGCCAGACTCACTTCAATAACATGTTCAATCTTGGGTGCCTCTTTGAGTGCCTCGGCAGTTAGTTGGGCAATATTCGCCTTGGGAAATGACTCAAGAGTCACCAGCACCTTGGCATTTGATGATCTTAAAATACCGGCAATTTGGGGAGCACTTAGCAAAGGGTTTATCGGGTTTACCTTGCATGCAATCATCCCTCCGATCAAAGTATAAATTGTTTCTAAACAATTGGGGAGAAGAAAAGCAACTGTGTCATCTCTCCCCAAGCCGAGGGAGTTAAAGAAATTGGCTGTTTGACAAACACGCTGATATAATTGATCCCACTTGAGTGTTTCGGAGAACGAGCTGGGATCTGAAAGGAGTTGAAAACTTACAGCATTATTTTGGGGGTATTTATTTTTGGTTCTTTGGATTAATTCATAGATTGTTTTGGGGACTTCTTGCTCATTCCAAGCCTTAGAGGATTCTATCTCGGCTATTTCATTGATGTTGGCGAACACTTATATTCTCCATGTGGATTTAACGACAATTGATTATTCATTCCCATCCATTACCAAAATTATAATTAATCGGAAGAATTCTGGTCATGCATTATGATTGAGAAATTGTAGGTTGGCAAGTCTTGAGTATAACCCTTTTTCTTTTAGCAAAGAAGCATGGGTTCCCTCGGCGACCACCTCACCTTTGTCAAAGACGATAATTCGATTCGCTATTTGGACAGTAGCCAGTCGATGGGCAATAATGATCATAGTGCATTGACCACTAACGCTTCTTAAAGCTTCTTGGACTCCTTTCTCACTCTCGGCGTCAAGAGATGATGTTGCTTCATCAAGCAACAAAATTGGTGTATTACGTAATAAAGATCGAGCAATGGCAATGCGTTGTTTTTGTCCACCTGAAAGGAGTATGCCCCTTTCACCCAAGAGAGTGTCATAACCGTCAGGAAATGATGATAGAAACGAATGAGCTTGGGCAGCTTTTGATGCCATTTCAACCTCTTCATTTGTCGCCTCAGGTCGACCAAACCGAATATTCTCACGTGCTGATTCCGAAAAAATCACCGGGTCTTGAGGGACTAATGCAAGTACACTCCTTAAATCTTGTTTATGAAGACTTTTTATGTCTGAACCATCAATTAATATGTCTCCTGCCTGGGGGTCAAAAAACCTGAATATGAGTTGAAATAAAGTTGACTTGCCCGCACCAGAAGGACCAACAATTGCGACAGTTTCATTAGGTTTTATCTTTAAATTAATGTCCTTGAGCGCCGATACATCTGTACGACTCGGATAGCAGAAACTCACACCTCGAAATTCAATAGTCCCTTGAATTGAAGGAGGGAGAATCAATGGGGTGACCGGATCCTTGACGGTGTCTTCAACTTCAAGTAATTCAATGAGTCTTTCGGTGGCTCCTGAAGCTCTCAACAACTCACCCCACACTTCGGACAATGAAGAAACTGTCCCCCCAACCATAACTGAATAGATGACAAACTGAGTCAGTTCACCTGCCGAAATCGTTCCGCTAAAGACATCTCTAACCCCAATCCAAATGACAATGCTTACAGCGGAAAAAACCAAAGAAATAATCAACATGGTCAATAGGCCTCTGATTGTTATCCTTTGATTGGCAGATTTGAGATATGAATCACTCAATTCGTTAAATCTCATCTGACTTTGCGTTTCATGATTGTTTGCCTGAATCGTACTGACGGCTAATAATACCTCAGATATATTGCCTGCTCCACGAGCCATCTCATCCTGATTTTCGCGACTTAATACCTTTAAGCGTTGGCTCAGAATAAGCACTGGAACCAATACTAATGGGACAAGAATCAAAGTCATCATTGTTAATTTGGGGCTAGTTACAATAAGCATGACCAGTCCCCCAATGAGCAACAGAATGCTTCTAATGGCAATTGAGAATGAGGAACTAATTACGGTTAATACCAATGTGGTATCGGTGTTTAATCGGGAGAGAATTTCACCCGACATCGTCTTTTCAAAGAATTCTTGACTGAGTCCAATTAAATGGGCGAATACCGCTTTACGGATATCCACAACCACCTTTTCTCCAAGCCGACTGACTAAGGTGTAGCGTAGTGCTGAACCAACGCCAATAGAAATTGCTACAACCAATCCGAGGAAACCGTAGCGGTCAAAGAAAGGCAAATTTCCTGCAGCAATACCGTCAATGATCAAGCGCGCAAATAGCGGCAAGGACAAGGTTAAGACTGCCGTTATAATTAAAACAATAAGTGCGAGTAAACTTAATTGAGTATACGGTTTAAGAAAGGGTCTTAATTTAGTCAGTGGACTAATTATTTGTAGCGTTTGAATTCTCTCACTCCTTCAAGCCAGTGGAATTGATTGGCTTACTTGCCAATTTGTTTAAAATCTATATTATCCTGCTGGCTAATCTGCCCATTGAATAACCAACCCCGAAGCTATTTTAAATAGGAGTTTATTGACGTTTATAATACCTGTTTACCGAGCTACTTAGCTGTCCTTGAATCGAACTTAATTTTAACTTCTTGCGTGTTCTTGGTCATGCCGTTCGTTACCGATAGCTGATACCACTTCCAAAAATTCCTCTCATAAACACTAGTCAAGCAATATAGTTATCGTGACCGCTTAATCTTAGTAACAGTTGTATGATGCAATGCTTTTTAGTTTTTCCTTGGCTTTAAGAATGTCGTTTCTCTTTCCAAAGAAAATTTTGCTTACTCACATTTGAGTCAGGTCTTAATCCTCTTCTGCTCCCTTTGCTAATTAATTCGCAAAATACACTTTCAGTGAATCGCAAATCATTTCCTTCAAATATTTGTACAAACGATGAGTTGGAGTGGACGCAATCTAGCTTGGAAGGAGAATTGGAGCGGGTGATGGGAATCGAACCCACGTATTCAGCTTGGAAGGCTGCTGCTCTACCATTGAGCTACACCCGCAAAGAATTTGTTGCACCACAGAGTTTTAACTAATGCGTCGTCCTCTTGTTTCAACCCTTAGTGAGATTATTCTTCACGTCCGTACCCTTTGAGAATAATAAATACTTCTTCGGCAATACTCATCCCAAATTCTAAGGCAATGATGTATGATTGAGTCAGGAAAAAGCAGCCTTCATTGACTTTGCCTGCTTTCAGTTGATTTTTACCCCACTGAACGTAAAGAGCGGCCAACTCGGGATATCGTTCAGATTGATGAAGATGTAAAATTTTTCGATTGAGTATTTCTGTTTCCTCAGAAGTGACCAACTCTGATTTCATTTTATTGCTTGATTTAATCAACCCATTCAGACCCTTGCTATATTCCGTTCCGATTTGCATAAATCTTATCGGCAACCCATTTGTGGAAGACATGCGTTGGGCTATCCATGCGGGGTGAAAATTTGCCTCCATCAAAATAGAGCCCACTTCGACCTTTTTGCATTCCCTCTACAACAAAAAGGTCTTCCTCTAGCACTTCATGCCATTGCACCTTGTTTTTGGCCATCAAATCGGCCAAATCGGGCCGGGTATTTGCCTCAAAACCATAGAAAATTTCGACTCTTTCAATGGTTCGGTCTGACCCTTGGGGTAACAAGATAACAGCATAGCAATGATCTCTCTGTGCGGCCAACAACACATTAGGATAGAGTGAGACATACTCGGCACCTGTATTCCAAAATTTACTGAGCCCCCTGAAATCTGGAAATTTTTCACCTTGCTCACCCTCAATTTGGCGGTAAACTAAAGTACCCTGCCCTGAAAAATATCCTGGTTCCTCAATGTGGTAATGATCTTCAAGTCGCGAATAAGAATTTAAACCCGGATGTATCCAAGGCAGGTGATAGCTTTCACAGTAGTTCTCAACTGCTAATTTCCAATTGCAACCAACATCAAATGAAAAAGAAGATACGGCTCCACCATGATAAATCGGCTGTTCATGTTCCCGCCACCGATGCATTAGTTTGGAACTGTATTCTTCAAAAGGAGGTGCATTACCAGAAATATTGACAAAGACAATATCTCTCCAAACATACGAATTAATCGGAATTAATCCTAGCTCATCACGGACTATGTGTTTATCAACATTCATTCCGGGACCACCCACATGAGGTGTTGCCCTTAAGGTTCCATCTAAATTATAGCTCCAACTGTGATAAGGACATCGAATTGTTCCACGCAAATTACACTTTTCTTCAACGAGAATCATTCCCCGATGGCGACAGGTATTTTGGAAAACCTTTACTTTTTGATTGTGATCTCTAACGATAAGAAGCGGGAATCCTGCAAAATCAACAGGTGCCACATCACCTGGATTGGGAATATCTGAGCCTAAACCAATTCCGGCCCAGTTCCCAAACAAAAGTACTTCGCGCTCTTCCTCGTAAACCTCTTGGTTAGTGTAGTGTTGATTTGGCAAACCTCGGGCTTGTTCAACCGACTGCATAACGAAACTTAATTCGTTATTCACCTCTATATCCATTATCAATCTCCCCAATTGAAAAACAGAACGGTATTTACTCTGATTGTGATCTAATTCATTACGAGAAATATTTTATAAATCAATGAATAATTCAATTCCACTGAACAATTTATTTTTATCGTGGTCATTCCTCAAAGTTCAGCTTCAAACCTTACCATAATTACATTCGATTCACCCTAAACTGACTACAGATTGACAAGAGCAATCATTGTGTTTTCTTCGCCAAGGAAATCGAATCAGTCAACACTCGCATGCTGGCTTAAATAATTTTTGACATAATCAACAAAATGCCTTATAATGGTGGGGGATTGCAACAGGGTCGCTTGATATCTGGAGGCGAATATGCTGGGTTATAGCGGAAATATAGATTGGTCAGAAATATTGGCCTTAGTAGTAAATTCAAAAGCATTCAAATACAAAAATACTAGCAATTTAGGGTGGGTGCATTCTCTCACTTTAAATTTATCAAAACAGAGCAAGATGTTTCACGGATTGAGAGTTTTTTCCATTGTAACGATTTCCACACTGGCTTTATCCGGTTGTGGGGGCAATAGCAATAACACCGAGCCTGCCGAAACAATTCCGCTCACCCTAGCTTCAGATACCCCCGGCGTGGACCCAATATATCTTGGCACCACCTCTGATGAGGTTGTTATCATGCTAGGTGAGCAGATCATTCGTGGTAAATTTTCATGTACCGGAATCACATGCACGGCGAGTGTGGGAGGTCGAAGCATTACCTCTGAACTAACGAGACTAAGCGGAGATTCCGAATCCGGTCAGCAAACAAAAAACGGTATTAACCTCAGGCGCTATATGTCTACGACACCGGAAGGTTTTATCCTTGATACCTATGGAATATGGGGTAAATTCGGAAGCGGTAGTGTTAGCTTGATTAAAGGAACGTTACAAGACAGTGTTTATCGCCAAATCATACCCACTTATTCGGGATATGAAACTGGTACTAATCCGGTCAGCGGTAACGCAACATGGTCGGGAGCCATGGCTGGCGTTAAAGTCGGAAGTACAAGCATTGGCGAAGAAGTCACTGGTGATGCGGACATGACTGCGGATTTTATATCTGCCTCCATTGACTTAACCTTTTCTGATATCACCGCAACTTCGGGGACAACAAGCCCAGATATTAACTGGGAGGATGTACCAATGAGTAATGGCGGATTCACCGCGACAGGATTAGAGGGTAAATTTCACGGATTTGACCATGATGAAGCCGGTGGGATATTTAAGCGCAGTGGCATAGAAGGCGTATTCTCACTTGCCCGACAATAAGAAAACCATGATACTGAGAAATTTCTTCCAAGCGTATGAACATTCGTGAAGCTTTGACAAAAGCTTCAGGGATATTTCCTCCAGAGTTTTCAAAGGATATTGCTCTTTATTTGCTCCGACAAGGTTTGTACACCCCCCTGTCACAGAAAGATACTTACGCCAACCTTGCGACTCAACTTGGTCATTTGCAACTTCCACACCCTGTTGGAATTCCAGCGGGAATGGATAAAAATGCTAACACTATCAATGGTTTACTTGGTCTCGGATGTTCGTTTTTGGAAGTTGGTACAATCACTCCATTACCCCAGATGGGGAATCCAAAACCGCGTGTATTTCGGATTGGGAAGTCCCAAGAACTGATAAATCGCCTTGGACTAAATAATGTCGGTGCTGAAATTGTTGCACAGACTCTTGCAAGTCGAACCGACAAAGGAATTGTCGGCCTTAGTGCTGGCTATAATGCTGATTCAGAAGATCCCATTTTGGACTTTCAAAAAGTCATTCGATTATGCGCTCGAAATGTTGATTTTTTGTCTTTGAATGTGTCTTGTCCAAATATCCACCAAAGCGTTGATTTTGACAAGCCAGAAAATATACAATCGCTGCTTGAAAAGACCCAAGCAACTTTGCATGAGATTAATCAAAACAAACCAATTTATCTCAAATTATCTCCCGATCACAATGGCAATCAACTCAACGAAATCGTTTGTTCAGCTCTTGAAGCAGGAATTAGTGGGCTGATCGCAACTAATTCCACTTTGACTCGACCCAACGGAAAGGACGGAAAGTATTCTGAACGAGGTGGACTCACCGGTCCCTCTCTTTTTCCTTTATCAACCAAAATTCTCGCACAGATTTACTCCATTACTCAAGGTCAGATACCTTTGATTGGAGTTGGGGGAATCTCATCACCAAGCGAGGCCTACGAAAAAATTAAAGCTGGTGCTAATGCCATTCAACTATACACGGCCCTCACGTATCAAGGGGGTGATCTAATTGTACGAATTTGCAAAGAAATGAGTCATCGCATTAATCAAGACGGTTTAAAATCTATCAGTGAGGTAGTGGGAACAGAGTTTCAAAAATGGCTTGAGTAATTCATCGTCGGGCCATCAACTCCAGATCCATATACTTAATTCCTAAGGAAACTGCCCGAGCAATAAATAGAACATGAAGAGCAAGCCACAGGCCATGATTATCAAGCCACGGGCGCATCACAATGATCGTTATGAGATAAATGATTGAAGAAATAATCATACCATTCCGCATATCTCTTGTCCGAGTTGCTCCAATGAAGATTCCATCCAGCATCCAGGAGGGAAAGCCAATAACAGGAATGAGAATGATCCACCAAAGATAGGATTTTGCAACCGCGCGCACTGCTATTTCAGTAGTCATCATATTGATCAATTGATTCCCAAACAGGTAAAATACCAAGCTGAGCGAAAGGGCGACAATGAATCCCCAAAAACTTGTTAAAAGCGACGACCGTCGCACCGCTTTTTGAGTTCTAGCCCCTATTGAGAGACCAACCAATGCTTCGGAGGCAAATGCAAATCCATCAAGGCCAAAGGCAGAAACAAACACGAATTGAATCAATATCTGGTTTGAAGCTAAGGTTACATCTCCAAAATCAGATGATAAAAATATGAACGATAAAATCGCTGCTTCCAACAGGAGCGATCTAATCATAATATCGTTATTGACCGTTAACATTCGTTTCAATGGAGATTTATTGAAGATTTCTGAAAACTTAAGCCAAGGGCCATAAAGCAACGATTTTCGGCACAAGAAAATTGCTAGAATTAAAGCCGCCCATTCAGAAATCAATGTCGCCCATGCGACCCCTTGTACACCTAAATCCAAGCCTAATACGAAAGTAAAATCTAAAACAACATTCAAACCGTTCATTAGAATCTGGAGAACTAAAACATCCCGCGTTCGTTCTAATGCAATCAACCAACCTGTGATACCAAAAATTGCAATAGCTGCTGGTGCCGATAAAATTCGCCAGTTGACATATTGCGTCGCTAAATTTTCAACTTCTAATGAAGCCGGAGATAACCTCAACGCGACCTCCAAAATAGGCCAACGAACGGCAATCACGAGTAAACCAAGGAGAAAACCGATCAATAATACCCTGACCAGTATGAGTGTAAGTTCTTTTTCGTTAGACCGCCCTCTTTCTTGACTTGCAATACCAGAGGTTCCCATACGGAGAAACCCAAACAAGCCATAAGCGGCAGTAATTATAATACTTCCCAGTCCGACAGCACCAATTGGGGCTGCCAAGCCAAGCTGACCAATTACCCCTGTATCGACTATGCCAATCAGAGGAACAGTTACATTTGAAATCACGATTGGTAGTGCGATCTTCAAAACCCGCCGGTGAGTAATATCTTCGGGATTAACGCGTGTCATTAATACGAATTTCTATGTGTTGGAATAGTAAGGAAGCAATTTCAGAGAAGTAGATACTTAAAGCAAATAGAGCATTCCGTATGTAGTCATAGGAATTTTTTCATTAATTTGCTTGAAAGTGGCCCAAGTTATTGTAAATCTAATTCTAGTTGATAATGATTCGCATTCGCAAAAATGAATTTACCTAATCTAATAATTGCTACAAACCAAGGGAGTCTAGTTGGACAAACCTTAGGCCGACTTCAGAAAAATCCCAAAAGGGTTGCTGTATCCATTGTTATAGTTATGCTCCTCCTCTGGTCGGGGGATATTGGTGATGTAACCCGTAACGCGATTAGGGACGCTTTTATTCAAGTCAGTTCTTTTGTCGGTTTCACCTTGTTTGCATTTTATGGTGCCGAAAGATATTTTGGATTAAATCTGCAAAAAATCATCGCACAGTCAAATCAGTTTGAAATTCCTTTTGCTACAATATTAGGGGCGATTCCTGGTTGTGGAGGTGCTATTCTTGTTGTTACTGCTTACGCAAGCGGCCGGGCTAGCTTTGGTGCTCTAGTTGCCACCCTTGTTGGCACAATGGGGGATGCCGCATTTTTGCTCATCGCTGTAAAACCAGACGCCGCCCTCGTCGTCATTGGGACCTCGTTGATTATCGGAATGCTCAGTGGTTTTGTCGTGAATCAATTTGTTTCCCTTCCCAATCACCCATTGCCTAAAAATAACTTATTTGTAGTACCACGTATTGGGAAATTACAATCAATTCACTTGTTGTTATGTATTATTCTTCTTGCCGGACTGTTTTTGGGAGTAAGTGATCTATTGCAAATCAACCAAACTCCCTATTGGGATAATTTTGCCCTTTATCTCTCAATTGTGGGAACGATCATCGGATTATTAGTCTGGACTCTTTCACCCACCACAACAATGACCAATACTCATGACCACCCTATTTCCCGAGTGGCCTTTGAAACGAGTTTCATTACTGTCTGGATCATTGGTGGATTTTTAGCGTATGAGTACTTAACCCATTTTACTCCATTTGATATTACCAGCTTTTTCTTGGCTTCCTTTCCCTATTTACCATTGATCGGTGTCATTATTGGATTTATACCGGGTTGTGGGCCACAAATTGTCTTAACAACACTTTACATCAATGGGATTGTTCCATTTGCAGCTATCATGGGTAATGCGATCTCCAATGATGGTGACGCTTTGTTTCCAGCCATCGCAATTGCACCGAAAGCAGCCTTTATGGCAACAATTTACTCAGCCATTCCGGCTCTTATTGTCGCTTACAGTTTTTACTTTTTACTCCCCTCATTCCTGAACTAGTCCTTTCAACTCCAAGGAAATTGTTGAAACTCCGGTGCTCTCATCGTACATAGTGGTGACTTAACTACAATTTTATTCATGCAAATGAGATTTCTTAAGTGAGTTGTGTGCCTTCTTCAAAGAATGAGTTGGTTAATTTAGTTTTTTTAATTTTTTACCTATCGGGATGATATGATTCAAAACAAATCTTCACCGGCACTGCTTTACTGCTTTGGTGAAAGCGGCAACTCTTATAAAGCTGCCCTTACCCTTGAACTTGCGGGAATACCATGGAAACCCGTTTTTGTCGATTTTTTCAAGGGTGAAACGCGAACTCCTGAATTTTTAAAGCTCAACCCGATGGGAGAAGCTCCAGTATTGGTCAAAGATACAGCCGTTCTATCACAATCAGGAGTTATTCAACAATTTGTGGTTCAACATTCCGGTCAATTCGGCGGCACAAATCAGAAGGAAAAACAAGAAGTTTTACGCTGGGTTCTTTGGGATAACCATAAGATGTCATCGCTATGCGGAACGACACGATTTTTAAATAATTTTATCCCTGAAGACAAACGCCCACTAGAAGTGATTCAATGGCATCAAGGTCGACTCAAAACCTCTTTCAAAATATTGAACAATTTTCTTGAGAATCGAGAATGGTTAGTTGGTAAATCAATTACTGTGGCCGACCTTTCCTGTTGCGGTTACCTTTACTACCCTGAACCATTTGGCTTCAACCGGTCTGACTGGCCCAACATATCACGGTGGCTTGAAAACATATCATCACTTAAGGGGTGGCAACATCCCTATGATCTTATGCCTAAAAAAAATCAATAATTTTTTGTGGTTTTCACCGCCAATTATTATTATTTTATTTAATCTAATTTCATCAGCTCACGCTAATGTATAGAAGGCTAAATGAATTAAGGAAATACCTTGATTATTAGTTTATTTATTTAATTCAATGACACGGAAGCAGGATTATGGACGCCTATATTTTTGATTGTATCCGAACTCCTAGAGGTCGAGGAAAAAAAAGTGGAGCACTTCACTCTACTACTGCTGTTTGGCTATCAGCTTACGTCCTAGATAAGCTCCTTGAACGACATGACATCAATCAACAAACCCTTGACGATGTCATTTGGGGTAACGTTACTCAAGTGGGTGAGCAAGGGGGTTGCATAGCTCGTTCAGCGGTTTTAATGTCTGCTCTTGATGAACATGTCTCAGGTCTGACGATCAATCGTTTTTGTGGGAGTGGGCTTGAAGCTGTCAACCTTGCTGCGAATCAGGTTATGTCAACTGCTGGAATTGGTTACATAGCTGGCGGAGTGGAAATGTTGAGTCGTGTACCGATGGGAACAGATGGAGCGGCCTTAATGGTTGACCCAAGTGTTGCTATGGAACATTGCATAATTCCACAAGGTGTCTCGGCAGACCTTGTTGCCGCTGAATATGGGTTAAGTCGCGATGACTGTGACTACTATGCCGTTTTGTCACAAAAGAAAGCAGCTCATGCTTGGTTGGATAATCGCTTTACAAAATCTGTTATTCCCGTTTACAACGATGCTGGAATAATGGTATTGGAGACTGACGAACATATACGCCCCGAAACAGACATGCAATCTTTAGGAAGTCTTGAACCCTCTTTCAAACACATGGGTGAGTCCCTGCCGGGCTTTGATAAATTGGCTCTATTGAAATACCCCCAGCACGAAACAATCGACCACGTTCATCACGCTGGTAACTCATCTGGAATTGTCGATGGTTCTGCTGCTGTTTTAATTGGTTCAAAAGAGTTTGGTGAAGTCAATAATTTAACCCCTAGAGCCCGCATAGTTGCAACTGCAAAAGTAGGGACAGAACCGACTATCATGTTGACTGGTCCCCTTCCAGCCACAGAGAAAGCACTCGCGAATGCGGCCATGGAAATCACCGATATTGACCTGTTTGAAGTCAATGAAGCCTTTGCTTCAGTTCCTTTGATGTATCAAAAATATTTTGCTGTAGATGAAGAGAAAATCAATGTTAACGGTGGTGCCATCGCCATGGGTCATCCCCTCGGAGCAACTGGAGCAATGTTACTCGGTACTTTAGTTGATGAACTTGAACGTTCGGACAAGTCAACAGGTCTGGTAACGCTTTGTGTCGCTGGTGGAATGGGAGTGGCGACGATTGTTGAACGGGTTTAGGGGAAATACAGGTGAATAATTTTAAATACGAAGTTGCAGACCATGTGGCTATCATTACTTGGGATGTTCCCGAAAAAAGCCACAACATCATGTCTTGGAAAGGTTTTGAGGAATTAAGTGAACTTGTTGACCAAGCCCTGAATGATGATGCCGTTAGAGGTATTGTTATTACGAGCGGAAAAGTAACTTTCAGTCTCGGGATGGATCTGAAAATACTTCAGGAGCTAGGAAATTTTGCGAACGATCCCAACAAAATATATCAGTCAATACTCAGTATACATGAAAAGTTCAGACGTATTGAACGCGCTGGAGGGGATCATAAGCAAGGAATTCCCGGGAAACCGATTGCGACAGCAATCAATGGAACTTGTCTTGGAATAGGCTATGAAATCGCCTTATCCACTCATCGTATAATTTGTGCTGATACCCCTCAATCTTCCATTGGTCTCCCTGAGGTTAAAATAGGTTTGTTTCCTGGGGCAGGTGGAACAACCAGGCTTGCACGCCGCTTGGGATTAATGGCTAGCGGTCCATTTATTCTTCAAGGCAAAACACCTAAACCCAAAGACGCATTAATGGCCAATTTAGTGGATGAAGTCGTTCCGCTTGAACATCTCATTAACCGTGCCAAAGAGTGGGTACTAAATGCCAAGCCAGAAGATTTAATTAAACCTTGGGATGCGTCGCGAGAGACAATTCCCGGTGGAAAACCCTATGATAAGCAAGGGTTTTTAACTTTTGTTGGTGCCTCAGCTATGTCTGCAGGTCAATCCCAAAACATCTACCCCGCTGTAAAATCTGCACTTGCTAGTATTTATGAAGGCTTCATGGTTCCATTTGACCAAGCAATTAAAGTTGAAGCAAAATGGTTTAGCAAGCTCTTGATGGACCCGTCATCTTCGGCAATGATCAATTCTGTTTTTGTTAATCGTAAAGTTCTTGAAAATGGTGCTCGCCGTCCAAGCGGTGTTGACCGTGGTCGATTTAGGGAAATTGGTATCGTTGGAGCGGGTATGATGGGCTCTGGAATATCCTTGGTTGCAGCCCAGAATGGCCTGAAGGTCAACCTTATGGATATTGATATCAATCGGGCAAACGATGGAAAAGATACGATTAAAAATCTATTGACCAAAGAGAAAAGCCGCAACCGTATTGATAATGAGCAATTCAATCGAACCCTTGATAATATATATTTGACTGACAGCTATAATGACTTAAAGTCATGCCAACTCGTTATTGAGGCCGTCTTTGAAGATCCTGAAGTCAAAAGTTCCGTTCTCAAGCAATTATCTTCTTGTATACCCTCAGATTGCCTTGTAGCATCAAATACATCAACCATACCCATTACATCACTGGCCAATCACCTAATTAACCCTGAACGGTTTATTGGGATGCATTTCTTTAGCCCAGTTCATAAAATGTCTCTCCTTGAGATCATTCGTGGAAAAAACACTAGTAGCCAAACTACCGCTTGGGCTTTTGATTTTTCGCGCTTAATTCGAAAAACTCCGATCATTGTGAATGACCAGCGCTTTTTCTATGCTAATCGGTGTATTATTCCGTACATCAATGAAGGGGTGTCAATGGTTGGCGAAGGCTACAAGCCGGCCCTGATTGAAAATGCATCACGACAGTTAGGTATGCCTGTTGGTCCTCTCCAACTCATTGATGAAACTTCCCTTGATCTTGCTGTTCAAATTGCCAATGCGTCTCAATCCGCTCTCGGTAGCAATTATGAAGTCAGTGACTCAGACCGAGTTATCTACAAACTTGCCGATTTAGGACGATTAGGCCGTAAAGCAGGTGCCGGGTTTTATGAGTATGATTCCCACGGCAAGCGTAAGGGGTTGTGGGCTGGGCTAATGGAATTATATCCACCTATTTCTCAACAACCAGAGATTACCATAGTGAAGAACCGTTTGCTTTTAACTCAAGTGATTGAAGCAATAAAAAGTTACGAAGAAGGTGTCCTCGGAGATATCAGAGAAGGTGATGTTGCGGCAATCTATGGGTGGGGATTTGCTCCGTGGTCGGGCGGCCCTTTCCGATGGGTGGATAATACGGGGATTCGTCAAGTCATTGACATGTGTGAATTCTATACAACTCATTTTGGCAAGCGGTTCCAAGCACCCGAACTCCTTTCGGACTTACTTGCTAGCGGGCAGACGTTTTATGAATTTAATCAAGACGTTTCATGAAGTCGTATCTCTAGCAGATGAAAGAATTGTGAGCAATGTCTTGATGAGTTCAATCCTGCATAGCAAAAGAACTAAATTAACCTTTACTAATTGAGTGAGGCAAACATGGGTTGGTTAGAAGATGAGTCTGGACTTGAAAAGTGTCGGGCAAATTATGTCCCTCTGACACCTTTATCGCACTTATCAAGAGCCGGTCAGGTGTTTCCAGATAATGAGGCTCTTGTTTATGAAGATACTCGCTACAACTACAAGGAATATTGTCAACAAGTTACCCGCTTGGCTTCTAGTCTTAAACAAGCCGGTATATTACCTGGCGATGTGGTCTCAACAATTTTACCTAATACACCACCCCAATTTGAAGCCCACTTTGGAGTTCCGGCTTGTGGTGCGGTTCTCAACACTATTAACACCCGGCTTGAAGCTAAGACGATTCGCTATATAGTAAATCATGCCAAACCCAAGCTAATGATCGTTGATACACAGTATCTACCCGTCTTGCAGAATGCACTCACCCATCTTGAAGGTCCACAACCTACCATAATTGAAGCCCATGATTCGCTTTCAGGATTAAATCCTTCTGGTCAATATCAGACATATGACGATTTTCTTAATCAAGGGGACGTCAATTCAAAATGGTATTTTCCCGAAGACGAATGGGAAAGTCTTTCCCTCAATTACACCTCGGGAACTACAGGACAGCCAAAGGGAGTCGTATATCATCATCGTGGAGCCTATATATTAACGATGGGAACGGTTGTGAGTTGGCGTCTAACCCTATTTCCCAAATATTTAAGTATTGTACCTTTGTTTCATTGTAACGGTTGGCTTCATCCATGGTTGATGCCCCTCTTGGGTGGTACTGTATTTTGTAGCCGAGAGGTTTCAGCTCGAAAAATTTTTGAGGTCATTACGACTGAAGGCATTACCCATACAGCAGGTGCTCCAATCATATTAAATATGCTTGCCAATGCGACTGAAGATGAGAAGCGACCCATTACTAACACTGTTCAAGTTTTTACGGCTGGTGCACCTCCCGCTGCAGCAACACTTAAAGCCGTTGAGAGTTTGAACATGAATGTAACCCATGTCTATGGCTTAACCGAAACCTTTGGTCATGTGACGGAATGTCTATGGAATGATAGCCAATGGGATTCTCAAGATAGCGATGCAGCCTGCCAACTTAAATCGCGGCAAGGTGTAGCCATGCCCGGAACGGAAAATGTTGAAGTCCGCCACCAGAATAAAAGGGTTCCCAAAGATGGCTCAAGTTTAGGGGAAATATTTATTCGCGGCAACGCGATTATGAAAGGATATTATCGCAATCCGAAAGCCACTCACCAAGCCTTTGCCCATGGACTGTTTGCGACGGGTGACCTTGCCGTTCAACATCCTGATAGCTACATCCAAATCCAGGACCGGTCAAAAGACATTATCATTTCCGGAGGTGAAAATGTATCGTCCGTAGAAGTTGAAGGAGTCATTATGAAACACCACGCAGTTCTTTTATGTGCGGTGGTTGCAAAAAAGCACACTAAATGGGGTGAAGTTCCTCATGCTTTTGTTGAACTAAAGCCTGATTCATCTGCCTTGCCAGAGCAAATTATTGAGTTTTGTCGTCGCCATCTGGCCGGTTTCAAAGTCCCCAAAAGTGTTGAATTCACCTCCCTCCCTAAGACTGCAACTGGGAAAATTCAGAAGTTTCAGCTGCGTAAACGGCTTCAATAAATCCATAATGTTTGAATTGAATACAATTTAACACGATGTCCTTAAGCAAGGGATGGCTTTAGCTACCTATGTCGTCTGTATTTGGCTATGAAGTTCTTGAGTGTCATGGTTATTGGAAATCACCCAATGCTGTTATTGAACAAGATGTCGTTGTGCAAATTGGTAAGGAGACCCTAACATTATATGGTGAAGGTTTAACAGTTTTAGCTCATTGGTCACTTAATACCATCATTCAACTTGATAACATCAACTCTTATCACTGCTTTGCACATGACACCCTCGGCAATGAGTATTTACTCATTGACGATGAATTAATGATCCATGCTTTGGAGACGATTGCCCTCAAGCAAACAAAGCCAAAATCAGAGCCGACCAAGTGGTGGAGTTTTATTAAGTTTATTTCCTTCCTTCTAACACTGGCTGCCATAGTATTTTATTTTTCCGAGAATATAGCCGAAAGTATTGCTGGAGGAGTCATTGGTCCCAAGCGAACCGAAATTGGTGAAGCACTTTTTACAGAACTCTTGACGGCATCAAATTCAACCATTCAACAATGCCAAGTCAATAATACTATTTTAGATAAAATTAGTAATCGTCTGTTCCCTGATGAACGAGTAGAAATAAGAATCGTTTCTGAAGGAGTTCACTCTGCGACTATGTTTCCAGGGAAGATACTTGTTGCCAATATATCGCAATTTGAGATAACTCGCGACAAGCCGGAGGTGCTGGCAGGAATGCTATTGATGGCTCGCTTACGTGATAAGACAAAGGACTCTCTTGTTGCATTCTTGCAAGATGCAGGATTATTATCCTCCATTCGGCTGCTAATTGGTAGGGAAATCTCCCCGTATATCTTTACGAGGTATGTAGACAAACTGAATGAGCCCTCTCCTATTCCTGTTTCAGAGAAAGAGTTGTTCACGGAATTTTCGCGGTTGAACCTATCCCCTGAACCATTTGCAATTTACTTATTAATCGAGAATATGGATCCAGAAAAGTTCACGTATGACCCCAATGAAGAACCCCATATTACCATCCCTCTGCTTGAAGACCACGAATGGGTTGCGTTGCAGAATAGTTGCTAGTATTGAGCGATAATCAAGGTGATTGGGATGATATT
>Ga0209022_1002034_pt1 | contig 18122 bp, 14 predicted proteins | sample PinacodermPK_FD_187300 | JGI IMG/M metagenome (GOLD analysis project Ga0209022, IMG submission 187300) | Host-associated microbial community of the marine sponge Aplysina aerophoba from Gulf of Piran - sponge pinacoderm, lysed by proteinase... | ecosystem: Host-associated > Porifera > Sponge >...
TCTTCGGCGGCGCCGGCGGCGTGATCCCGGGGGGCTACCGGGACGCGCTTCACAGCATCGCCAATGCCGACTACCCGATCTGGAGCGTCCAGCTGCGGATGACCTACCCGCTCGGTCGAAGCGCGGACCGGACCGCGTACGAACGGGCCCGGCTGGAGCTGCAGCAGAACCGCGCGCAGATTCGCCGCATCGAGTTGCGGATTGCCAGTGAGGTCACCAACGCCGCGCTACGCATCGAGTCGATCCGCGAGCGCATCGAGGCCGCGACAGCATCGCGGGAACTGGCGGAAGAACAGCTCCAGGCGGAGGAGAGCAAGTTCGAAGTCGGCCTGTCGACGAACTTCTTCGTCCTGCAATCGCAACGCGATCTGGCCACGGCGCAGGATGCCGAGCTGCGCGCGATCCTCGACTACCAGCGGGCGCGGATCGAGTTCGAGCGGACGCAGCGGGCAGCGCTGGGCGGCGCCGGGATCGCCCTGGTTGGCAGCCCGACGGCCGGCGGCGTTGCGGGCCCCGCAGGCGCCGCACCGTCGGGGCCGTTTCTGACGCCGCAGCGTTGATCGAGCGGGAACAGCCAGACCGTCGGACCTGCTGGCGTAGCCGCACCCGTCGATCGGTCCAGGGATCGCGTCAAGTTGTTTGCTCTCCAGCTCGATCCCACGACCGGTCGCACAGAAATGTCCCGTAGGAGAGGGATGCGAGTTCTCAGATCTCTTTCATAAGCCCTTGTTTGTCAGTGTTTTACGCAACGCGACTCTGTCGCGGCAGGCGGGAGTACGCTCTATCCGCGGGAGTTCCATTCCCGCGTAGGCGGCAGCCGCAGCCGGCTCGCCGGCCAGCGTCTCGACCGCGTCGCGCAACCGCTGCGCCACCGGCGGCAGCGCCAGCCGCAGCCAGCTCCCGCCAGAGTCGGATCCTGTTCACGGGCTCTGGCGGAAGCCAGATCGATTGGCCCGAGACTCGGAACGGTCTGCCATGGCCGGGAGTCCTGGCGGCGGGCCGTGACGTCTGCGTTCCAGATGCCCTTGACAAGGTTGCTGCCGGGGGGCAAGCCTTAACTCAAGGGCATGTGTCCCGAGTGGAGGAAGCGGTCATGAATCAACTCACGAAGACGCTCTCGGTCGCTCTCGTCGTGACCGTTGGCTGTTGCTACCTCTCTGCGGAACCTGCCCGCGCGCAGGGGCCGGAGAGTAGCCCGCTCCTGCGGGCCATGGAGGAGGAGCTGCAGCGCTCGATGAACGAGTTGAGCGGGAACGCCGACCCGCCTCCCTATTTCATGAGCTACTCGGTCACCGAGACCGAACAGACGAGGCTCGCGTCGTCATACGGGGCGTTGCGTTCGAATACGTCCAGGCGGTTGCGGCTTCTCGATGTCGAGGTACGGGTCGGCGACTACCAGCTGGACAACACCCACGAGGTTCGCGACGCGATGCCCTTCGCGCGGCTGCCCGACTTCAGCGGGCCCGTGGCCATTCCACTGGAGGATGACATCGATGCCATCAAGAGCATTCTCTGGCTGCACACCGACCGCAAGTACAAGGCTGCTGCGGATCAACTCGTCAAGGTCGAGACCAACCAGGCGGTGACGGTCGACGAGGAGGACGCCTCGGCGGACTTCTCCCGGGAATCCCCGGAGGTGGCCATCGGGTCGCTCGCTTCCATCGCAATCGATGTGGAACCATGGCGAGAGCGCCTGAAGCAGTACTCGGCCCTGCTTGATTCGTACCCCGAGATCCACGAGTCCAACGCCACGCTGACAGCCGTCGCAACCAACAAGTACCTCGTCAACAGCGAGGGCACCAGGGTTCAGCACGGCACGGTTCAAGTACGCGTCACGCTGTACGCGGCGACCAGTGCGAACGACGGCATGGAACTGTATCGGTACGAGTCGTTCGATGCCCACTCGCCCGATCGGCTCGTGCCGGACGACACCATGCGGCAAGCCATCGATCGGATGGCGACCGATCTGCTCGCACTCCGTGAAGCGCCGGCGATCGAGCCCTACGCCGGGCCGGCGATCCTCTCGGGTCGTGCCGCGGCCGTCTTCTTCCACGAGATCTTCGGTCACCGGATCGAAGGCCACAGGCAGAAGAGCGAAACGGAGGGTCAGACGTTCACCAAGAAGATCGGCGAGCGGGTCCTGCCGGAGTTCGTCTCCGTGTACAGCGATCCGACCCGGGAACGCGCTGGCGGCACCGACCTGGCGGGTCACTACCGGATCGACGACGAGGGTGTACCCGCCCGCCCCGTAACGGTGGTGGAGAACGGCGTGCTGCGGAACTTCCTCATGTCGCGGTCACCCGTGGAGGGCTTCGCTCGATCGAACGGACACGGAAGGAGGCAGCCGGGGCTGGCCCCGGTTGGGCGGCAGAGCAACCTGATTGTCGAGTCCTCCCAGGCCGTGTCGGACTCGGAACTGCGCGAGCTGCTGGTCGAGGAGATCGAGCGACAGGGGAAGGAGTTCGGCCTGCTCTTCACCGACATCGCCGGCGGCTTCACCTTCACGGGGCGCATGGGTCCGCAGGTGTTCCAGGTGACCCCGATCATGGTCTACCGGGTGTACGCCGACGGGCGGCCGGACGAGTTGGTTCGCGGCGCTGACCTGATCGGGACTCCCCTGATCTCGTTCAGCGGGATCATCGCCACTGGGACCGAACGGGAAGTCTTCAACGGCTTCTGCGGCGCTGAATCGGGAATGGTCCCGGTCTCGGGGGTCGCTCCTGCCATCCTCACGGCGCAGATCGAGATACAGAAGAAACCGAAGGCCGCCGACAGACCGCCGTTGCTGCCTCGGCCGGAAAGAGAGGGCCGGTGATGACTGGCTCAGGCATCCGGTCGGCCCGTTTCTGCAGTTGGGTCTTGCTCCTCTCCCTCTGTGCCCATCCTGCAGCCGGAGAGCGGCAGACGGCGGGAGGGCAGCCGGAAACTGCACAGCGATCCGACGTTCTGCTGCGCGCGATGCGCGATGAACTGGTCCGGTCTACCGACACGCTGCAACTGGAGGAACTGGAGCGGCCGTATTTCATCGAGTACGCGGTGGTCGACACGGAATCGACGGTTCTCGAGGCGACGTTCGGGGCGAGTGTGCGCAACGACCAGACGCACATGCGGTCGCTGCGCGTCGATGTCCGTGTCGGAAGCCACGAGCTCGACAACAGCGAGTTCGTCGCAGTGCCGTCCTTTATCCAGATCGGGCGTTTTCCGCGGAATCTCGTGCGAGACCAGGACTATGACGCCCTGCGCCACGATCTCTGGCTGGCGACCGATGCCGCGTACAAGGAGGCGTTGGAGCAGCTTGCACAGAAGCGGGCCTTCCTCCAGAACCGGGTTCAGGACGAACCCGTGCCCGACTTTTCCGTCGAGGGGGCTTCGGTGCTGGTCGAGCCCCCCGCGGAGTCCACGTTCGATGCGGAGGCATGGCAAGGGACCGTGCGGAGGTTGTCCGCGGTATTCAGGGAGTACCCGGCGATTGACGAGTCCAGCGTGACGTTGCGCGTCGAGAGGGGCCACAAGTACCTCGTCAACAGCGATGGCAGCGAAGTCCGCCGGCCAGCTTCACTCGCCGTCCTCTATGCGCGGGCGGCCACCCGGGCGCCAGACGGAATGCGGCTGAAGCACTTCGTCCCGTTCCATGAGCACGCCGTTGAGGACCTACCGGCGGAAGCTGAGATGGAAGCTGCCGTCCGAAGCATGGCAAGCGAGTTGACGGCCCTGACTGCGGCGCCCGTTCTCGGCGACTACATCGGCCCGGTCCTGGTCTCCGGAAAGGCCTCTCCCGAGCTCTTCGCGCAGCTTCTCGGCACCCAACTGTCTGGTCATCGGCCGCCGCTCTTCGAGGACGAACGCATGGCAGCGATGATGCCGTCCAGCAATCTCGCCAACCGGTTGAATCGCCGGGTGCTGCCGGCATCCTTCGATGTCGTTGACGATCCGACACAGGCGGACTTTGCGGGCGAGGCCCTCATCGGGAGTTACGCCGTCGATGATCAGGGCGTGCGTTCTCAGCCGGTGACGCTCATCGAACGCGGTATCTTGCGAACGCTGCTGATGTCTCGTCGGCCGCGTAGCGCGATCCCCCAATCCAACGGGCATGGTCGCGCTGGAGGGTTCGGCTCGGCGACTGCGCAGCCCGGCAATCTCCTCGTGCGGGCCGAGGGCGGGCTGACCGCGAAGGAGTTGAAGGACGAGCTGGTCGACCTGGCACGGGACATCGGACTCGACTACGGCCTCCTCATAACCGTGCTCGACGATCCTGGAATCACCGGGACCGACCTCGCGAACCCGGCAAGCATCTTCCTTCTGATGCAGGGCGGAATGTCGCAGTCGCAACTCACGAGCCCCATCCTCGCGTACAGGGTCTACGTCGAGGACGGCAGGGAGGAGCTCGTGCGAGGTCTGGACTTTCGGGATGTGTCGGTGCGGATCCTGCGGGACATCGTGGCCAGCGGTGAGGATCAGTACGTCAACAATCGCTTCCTGGAGTCAGGCGGAGGCGGGTTGTTTCGCGGCCTTGGCGCTTTCATGCCCCGAGGCTTTGCCGGACCCGGCGGCCAGGGCATCCCGGCGGCTGTCGTCGCTCCGTCCGTTCTGTTTGAGGAGCTGGAGATCGAGCGCATTGGCGGGCCGCAGCAAGCGCCCATCCTCATGGAACATCCGTACTTCCGCCAGGAACAGCCGTGACGCTCACCGTCGCGCCTTGCCGTGCGCGCCACGTGGGAACAACACCTGGCGCACCCCGACCAGCCGGCTCCACCTGGTCGAGCGGTTCACGCGTGTCGACGCCGAGACCATCGACTACGAGGCCACCATCACCGACCCCACGCGCTTCACGCGCCCCTGGACCGTGCGCTTCCCGCTGTCGCAGGACCAGTCGGCGCGCGGCGGGGCGGCGGGGGAGCTGTTCGCGTTCGTCTGTCACGAGGGGAATTACGCGATCACCAACGTCCTGCGCGGCGCGCGGGCGCAAGACGACGAGGTGAAGTAGGCAGTCCCGAATCCGCGAAGGCTCCAGGAGCGTCCCGCAACCCAGTGGGCCAGCACCCGGCCCTGGGCTGCTTGCCTTGTGTCTTGCGCGCCGCAGGCCTGCATGGGCACGCCCATGGCCGTGGCGATGATTGGGGAGACTCATTGACGTTGGCCGGCACGATCATCGTGTTGGTCTCCGTGGCCAGCAGGCCCGGCTCGTCGACGTACTGTTCGGCGACGAGCAACTGCACCGCCTGATACCCGCCGGGCGCCTCGACCGCCTCGGCCGCCTCGGCCACCGGGCGAATGCTCTCGGCCGCGGCGTCGGGACGGTCGTGACGGCGGCAGCCTTTTCCTTCAGCCCCGTTGAGCCGCTGCTGCTTGGTAGCCACCGCCGGTCCGGCAGTTGTCCGTAGCTGGCCCAGGTCGTCTCGTAGAATCCGGGCCAGAATTTCACACGGAATTGGTCCTGGCCACGCGCGTGGCCATGGAATCCGTTTGGCAACAACGCTGCTATCCGAAGTTGGCGGATTCCGCACCGAACTCCAGGAATCCGCGTCATCGCCGAGAACGATGTATCTGTGCCGAGGTGGCGCAAGCGGTTGATCCGCTCCTCCTCCGCGCGCTGCAGGTTGTCCTCGACCGTGCCGTCGCCGGCCATGAAGATGCCATGCATGCCGCTGGCCTGTTCCTCCCAGGCCGCCTGCAGATCTCAGAAGCACCAGGCGTGGGTTGCTCGATGTGTTGCTCGATGCCACCGGGAACGTGCTCAGCGAGCGGTTGTTCGAGCACAGCGGCGCAGGACTTCGGAGATGGCGGACTGGCTGCTATCCTGCGCACAAGGAGAAGCTGCGGAGGTCCGCGTGGCGACCGAGACGCCACGTGGACCGGTGGTCCAAAGCTTGATGGAGCGGGACTTCGCCGTCCACTCGATCAATCCGAAGCAACTCGACCGCCTTTGTGATCGCTTTTCGTCGGCGGGCGCGAAGAACGACCGCCGGGACGCACAGGTACTCAGCTTTCGGCCCTGCGAACCGGCCGGACTCCAGGAACGACGCACGCCCACGTGTCTCCGGGGCAACCCTGGTGTACACTGGTAGTGAGGTCGTTCGGGTCGTACTGTTCCTGGATGACTCCTGTGGGGATAGCCTCTCGCACCTGTCGCGCGGGCCGCCCGACGCTGAAACGCCCATTGAACGATGGGAGTACGAAGCGCGGTCGGCCAGCGCGCAGGCCGATCGCGAGAACCTGTACGCATGACCGTCGTCATGACCGAACTGGCTTGCCACTGTGGGAAACCGTACTGGGGGGCGACTGCCAAGGCGACTGCCCGACTCTGGTTACACAGGGGGTGGACCGGCGGTGAACCGGCGCACGGGGGCAAGAAAGTATGGTGAAGGCAGAATACAGAGGCTTGTATCGAAACGCGGCTGGCTATTGGCGCGATGTACTGAAACGGTACGAGACCCAGGAAACACCGCCTCTGTACGACAACGAAAGTGAAATAGTATTCGACGATTGGGCAAGGGGGAACTTTGTCCGAGTCGAGAGAATAACGAACGAAGACACAGGCTATACGGGAAAACGGCCGGACTTTCTTGTGCAAAGAGCACATGAAACCGCAGAAGTGCTCGTTGAAGTAAAGATGTTGGAAGATAGCCCGAAAGAACAGCATCGGATGCAAAGCGAACATGATACGAGCGGATCAGTACTGGTTAGAGGTAGAGCTGGAGGGCAGGGTGTGCGGGGAAAAATCCAACATGCACGACGCCAGTTCCCCCCAAGGGTTGCGAAAGAGCGAGCATGCGTCGTAATGTTAATGGACAATACCCGTTTTCACAACGGTTGCATTAACGATCAGGAAGTAATGGCAGCAATGTACGGAGAACACGTCCACTACACAACAGGAGAAAGCCATTTCGGAAGCGGACGAACCACCACACCAGAAGAAGGGACGCGAATCAGCGCAGTTGCAACGATCGCGGTGATGCCAACACCGGGAGCCCTATTCAAGGTGAAAGTATACCATAATATCTATGCGAGCGTACAGCTACGGCCAGAGGACTTCTACCCAAAAGAGGACGCGCATTTTGTGCCGTGGAGACCAGGTGTACCCTGCAGGCTCGCAAACGTAACAGAAGATGGCTTGCAGGAGGCCATTCAGACAGCAAGAAGGGCACTGCACAATAACGAGGAGCTAAAGCGTCGTAACAGACAACAACCCCTGGGGAAATGGAGGTTCTATGTAGATAGAGAAAGGCTAAATGGTACCGAACACCTATTACATCTCGAAACCTGCTCGTACCGGCTCCCAGGAGAGATGGGAGTCGACCTGGGGTTGCACACGAGCTTTAGACAAGCACTAGCGAACGCCAAATCAAATAATCCGAACTGGACGATAACCCCATGTAAACAATGTAGTGCGGCACGCGCGTAGCAGTCTAGTGCAAGGGGCCCGCACCAGATGTATTCCGCCGTGTACGACCGTGCACTGAACGACAGGCCACCTAGTATCTCCCATGCCGTCTGCCGCCACTGCTCCTTCACGCTCTTCCTCATTCTCCTCGTCATTTCTTCAGCGGCTCTCCCGTGGCGATTTGCAGCAGCCGTGCCTCGTCCCGCTGCAGCGTGCAGCGTAGCTGCCGCCGGTGCAGGCTGTCGCACCACAACGGTTCGTTGTCGAGCCGAGCCTCCAGGGCGTACGCGTACCGGATCCGGATCTCGGCCATCGAGCCAGCGACCTCGTTCTCTTCGCCCTCGTTGCTGCCGACGTTCCACAGCGCGATGTAGAGCCGGTCGCTGGCGGTCGCCGTGCGCATCCAGAGCGTGAACGCGCGCAACGAGATCCGGGCCAGCTGTTCCGACCGTTCGGTCCCGTCGAAGGCGATGGCCCGGGTGGACCAACCGTGCCATAGCGTCACGACCACGAGACTGTACCCAGCTTGCTGCACCAGCAAGCCGGCTCCGGCTCCGATGGCGGCGCCGTATGCGCCGGCGACCGCGTATCCGGCGGCGCCGAGCGCCAGCATCGCGGTGGCGGTCCAGCGCAGCTCCCGGCGCAGGAGGACCGCGTCGGGCGTATCGTGCGGTCGAGGGGCAGGCCCCGGCGGGTGGGGCGGTCCTGTTTTCGCATCGCGGGTTCCGCTCTCTTTGCAATTCCACCTGCCCGATGCGCAACTCGGTCAGCGCCGTCCGCTCCCGCCGCGCCCGCTTGCCGCCTTGCGCGCCGATGCGCACCGCCCGACCGGTCTTGACCGGCGTCTCGAAGTCCGGCTGCGATTCCGGCGTCCGCAGCATCGTCGCCCGCAGGTGCGGGTCCCACACCGCCACCCGCCCGCGCTGGCTCGCGTTCGCCCGCACCACCAGACCCGCCTCGGCCGCGTGCTCGGCCTGCCACTTCAGCAAGGGCGTAGATGTCGCTCTCGCGGCCCCCGACCACCACCACCGGCGTGTGCGGGCAGGCCCGCCCCAATGCCCCAATGCCCGGCCCTGGTCGAACCCCCGGAACCAGCGCCGGCTCTCCTTCTCCCGCTCGGTCGTCGAGGGGTGTAGTATCGGACCAGTGTAAAAGTGAAACGGCTTGAGAGGGGCCGTCGGGTCGACGAATGATCAGAGGTTGACCAGGACGAGGCGTTCGGCGACCAGCCACGGGCACGCCCGCGCCCTGCGCTCGGTGGCCGGTTGTGCTGCCGGGGGACCGAACGGGCCGGTCGATCGGCAAGCGCTCGGCGACATGGCGGCGGAGCTCGAACGCGAGCGTCTGTTCAGGCTCCTCGAGGAGTTGGTGCTGTGGGAGAACACCACCAACGAAGAGGTGCTGAAGCGCGCGCGCGACGAGGTCTGGCAGAGCTGGCGTCGGGCCTGCGCCGAGCACGCCGATCACCCGCGTGCCGCGGAACTGTTCGACCGCCACACGCTGCCCGCATTCCACGATCCGTTCGCTGGCGGCGGTGCTCTGCCGCTCGAAGCGCAACGGCTGGGCCTTGAAGCGCACGCCAAGCCGCCGACGTCCAGGCCGGCCATGGCAAGAAACGCGGTCCATCCCCGCTGGCGCGGGGGCGGAGGTCGCCGGAGGCGAGGCGCGGCCACAGCGGCTCGGGTCCATCCGGGAGGCGCTCGAGGAGACCCTGACCGTGCAGCGCCTCGGCCTGACGGGGGCGTTGCAGCGTACGCTGCGCACGACGAACATCATCGAGAACCTCAACCGCAGCGTCGAGCGCTACACACGCAACGTCAAGCGGTGGCGTGGTGGTCAGATGATTCAACGCTGGGTGGCGAGCGCGCTGGTGGAGGCGGAACCGCGCTTCCTGCGGGTCCGGGGCTACCGCGACCTGCGGTACTTGGTGGGCGCCCTCGACGCGCTGGCCCGGCCCGACGACGTAGTTGCTGAAGTGGCGTAACATCGGCGGAGGAAACAGGGAGTCTGCCACTCGCAAAGTTCAACAGCGAACGGGACAACCCCCTCAGCAGCCACGTCCACGTCCCGTTGATTGACATCAACCCCCGCGGCGACAAGGCGCTGGCCGAGGAGTTGAAGGCCGAAACCCGGCGCCTGCAGTACATCGGCTTTCAACTCCCCGAACAGATCCGGTACAACCAACGCACGGCGGGTGAGCGCGTCAATGGCCGACTCAAGGACGAGTTCGGTGGCCGCCATATACGAGTCTGTGGCGCCTCCAAGGTGATGTGCCATTGCATGTTCGCCGTGTTCGCACTCACCGCCGACCAGCTCCTGCGCCTTGTGACATAACCAACGCGTCGCGGGAACCCGCGCCCATCCCAGCGCATGGCCTGACCGGCGTCAGGTCTCTACCGGTGTCCCCAACGCTCGGTCGAGAACACGTCGAAGCCGCCGGTTTCAGCCTCGCTTGACGCCGGTCCTGTAGAACCAGACACGGGGTCGGCAACCCAGCGACAACAGCGTTCTCCAGAGCGTCAGGACCGCATCGAGCCGCAATCCCGTAGAATTCTGCAAGTGGCTCACTGTACAAGTCAAACATTGACACCTCGGCCCGGAACCCGCCATCCGAAGACCCTGCTCAATGCTCGTACCTCTATCTGTCAGACGCTCCACGGCCGATACAGCGACCCACACATCTTCGGAAAACGGACCCCTCACGACGGAATACCTTTTCGTGACGGGCTTGTTAGCCATCTCTTGATTTCCGCGACGAACGACCACACATCATCGATTCCAGGCCGCAAGTAGGATTGGTCTTCGGGATCTTCACCCATCTTTTGGAAAACGTCTATAAGCCATGATGGTCCGTGGCCGGACGCGCCCAAACCAGGAAGCCACGACTCCAACTCTCCTTTTTTGACGACAAAAAGGCCATACTCCCGTAGTCTTTCACAGAGATTCTCTGCTGCCTCCTTATCTTCCTTTCCCAAGATAGCGAGCCCACCATCCCGCTTCATGTCCTTGCCCGTATCCTTGAGCCTGGCGTTTATGCTGTTCCTCAGCACCTTTAGTGAGTCACGTTCAAGTTCCGGAACAAATCCTCCCTCCAAGAACCTCGCCCAGGAAATACCACCGTCCTTTAGGACGTCAATATCTACGACGCCAACCGCCGGTATTCCAAGACTCCTGAGAGGCTTCAACACAGTTGGAACTGTCTGTTTATTCTGCGCGTTCAGAAATAAACAATTAGGAACGCCCCACTCAGGCTTAAACCTCAAGAGCCGTTCATTTACTTCTTGGTAGAATGCTCGGTCAGCGTCAGCCTCCGTGACAACAACGAATTCATAGAACAGGCCGTCTAGCACCCTCGTCGACCGTAGCAGCGGATTTCTCATGAGCGCGAGCAACTCTTGACTAGCCAATAAACGAGCCGTCGCCACATCATCGCGGTATGTGAGTCGCACGATATTAATAGGAGCACCAGACTGGATGCAGCCCATCACAAACGTGGGGCTGTGTGTCGAAACAAACAGTCGCTTTTCCGATCCGGAACTTGCCAGTGCGATTTCCTTTCCCAGCTTGAACGACAGCGCAGGGTGCAGGAAGGCCTCAGGTTCATCGATAAGAAGAACAGCAGGGTCCCCAGCGACAATTTCGGTAATCATGCCAGCGAACGCCTTTACGCCGTCACTTGCCTGCTCTATCGGAAGAGCGTTACGATGAAACTGTACTGAGTCCTCATGAATCCCGCGTTCTTGGGCCTCCGATGCGGGTGCTTTCGGAGAGAGCCGGAGGCGAAGCTTGCCGAGCCTTGTCGGATCGACAACCAAGTAGTTATCGAACGCGTCATGAACTACCCGACGGACTTCCGCTCTTCGGTCGTTGTCTCGAAACAACACCTGAAAGCTAGTTTGTGGGACCTGCTGGAGATCACCCGCCTCCTGATCACTGACTAGATTCATGCGACTCCGCCCGTCGAGCATCATTGTATTGTAGGTAAGATACCATTGACAGAAAAACATCGACCCCGCATCGGTGTTGAGCATGCTACTCAACAGCTGCGGCCTCGGCACTTGTTGGCGCTGACCTCGCTTGCCCACGATCACGTGGTTGGGCTGTAGTGTCTCGTTCATGTGCGGCCGCAACGTTACCTTTCGAATGCGCTCATCAGCGGACTCCTGAGACAAGTTCTCGAAACCGATCTGCTCCACGATCACATTCGCAGTGTTCCTCTGACCCTGCGTACAATACTGGTGTATCTCTGCCAGAACCTTACTCTTGCCAGAATTGTTTGGGCCAACAAAAACGGTCACCGGGGTTGTGGTAATCGTTTCTGCGGACAGCCCTGGCGCGCGACCGAACTTTAGGCGCAAAGTCTTAATCATGGGATACTTGGTTGGTGATCTGTGATGGTGCCGGCTACGCGGCGAACAGTGAGACCAGATCGGTGATCGCGGAGACCACGCGATCCGCCGCGAACCCAAGTTTTTCGGGCGGCTCGCCGGCCGAGCGCTGAAACCAGAACGTGGTCAGTCCCGCCGAGGTGGTCCCCGCGATGTCGCAGGAGTTGGACGAGACGAACCCCAGCGCGGGGCGGCCGACCCCGAGCCGTTCCAGTCCCAAGTTGTAGAGACCCGGGCTGAGCTTGAAGACCTTCACGTCCTCGACGCTGATGATCGTGTCGATGCCGGCGCTGCGGGCCGCCGGTTCCAGCATCCGCGGTTCACCGTTGGAGAGAATCGCCAGCCGCAGTCCCCGATCGCGTAGCGCCTCCAGCCTCGGCCGTTCGTCGGGAAACGCCTCCAGCGTCAGATACGCGTCCATCAACCGGGCGCGCCGCGCGTCTGTCAGATCGAGGTTAAGGCTTCGGGCCGCGTACACGAGCCCGTCCTCGGTCACCAGCCAGAAGTCCCGGTGCCGGCCCATGAGGCTGCGGAGCAGGGGGTGCTGGAGCTGCGTGGCGCGCCAGCGTTGGGCCAGGGCGTCTCCGCTTCCCGGAAACAGCTCCTCGCACAGCGCCGTCACCGAGAAGACGTCGAACAGCGTCCCGTAGGCGTCGAAGGCGAAAGCCTCGATGCCAGCGACGGCGTTCCCCGGTTGCGTGGCGGCCGATGCGCGCACGATCCCCGCCCCGGCGATCGGCGCCGCGCCCGCCGCCGTCGCACTCACCGCCTTGACGAACGCTCTGCGGCCGGTTTCCATGCTCCGTCTCCCTCGGGGGTCCGCCGGCGCACCGGCCGGACCGGCAGGCCACGTTGCCGTCAGTATCGGCACGAGCCTGCCGGCGCTACAGTGCATCGCGGACCGCGACACAAGCTCGGACGTCGCTGGGATTGCCGCCCGCCACGTCCGCCAGACCCGCCAGACCCGCCAGATCGAGCAGGAAGGCGTACTGGAGCGCGAGTTCCCGGCACTGCGGAAGCGCCCGGAGGCGCCGTCGTGCCCGGCGTCCATGTTGGTCTTCAGCAACAGCCGCCGGCCGTCGTCCGGTTGCAGCCCGCGGCGCCGGGCCACCCACTTCGCCGGCTCCTCTGTAATGCACCTGCGTGTCGTGCAGCCCGGTCATCACGAGCAGGTGCGCGGCCAAGTCACCGCCTCCATGTTGTCGAGGGCGAATAGGACCGGATGTAGGCGTAGTCCTGCGGCTCACTCGGATTCCCCCACTCGGTCGTACTCGCCCGTGGTCATTGGGACGGATTCGTCGAGCATCGTGGTCACGACGTCGACGAATGCCACCTGCGCGACCACGCCGTGGAACAGATCGGGGACGCAGGTTGACGACGGCGCCCATCAGCAGCCCGCTGGCGCTGCCGCCCATGGCTAAGGGCCGGCGCAAGAATAACTTCCGTTTTTTCGTTACATGGGTTCGATGGTGTAGTTCCATTTGGGCATTGAGCTGTCGGGTGTGATGCGTAGCTCCCGCATTTGCGCGGCGGTGACCTTGACGCCGGTCCTGTAGGTCTTGCGCACCAGATGCGCGCGCACGCGCAGTCCCGTGGCGGTGCGTGTGGTGCGCAGGTATTTCAGGATGGTCTCGTAGCTGTCCAGCGGGCGGGCGGCCCAGTTCTTGGTGACCTCGCAGAACAGACGGTGTTCGATGGGGTTCCACTTCGACGTGGCCGGCGGGTAGTGGGCCACGGTCACGCGCAAGCCGTGCCGGTTGCAGAGGCGGTGCTGCAGGTTGAATTTCCAGGCGCGCGCGGTGCAACTGTTGCTGCCGCCGCCGTCGGCCAGGATCTGCAACGCGTCGGCGTCGGGATAGTGCTTGCGGCCCTCGGTACGCCACCATTTCTCGATGCAGTCGACGGCGAACGCCGGGGTGTCGGCCGTCTGGCCGACGAAGACGGTGCCGGCGTTGGCCCGCGGGTCGTAGATGCCGTAGGGGATGGCGAGGCCCTCGGCATCGGAGCGGAAGTCGTGGTCGTTGACCCGTTCGGGACTACGGTCCCACTTGGCGCCGGGATTGCGGAACGTGCCGACGAGTTCCTTCTTCTTGGAGTCGACGCTGATGACCGGGACGTTGTCGGCGGCGCAACGCTCGCGCAGTTCGGTGATGTTCCGAAACTGGTCGTCGCGCCTCGGATGCGAGGCCCCGGCGAGCTTCTTGTGGTTGACGCGCAACGAATAGCCCATCGCCTTGAGCAGTCGAGCGACCGTCTGCGGGCAGACGTCGATGCCGAGCGCGCGCAGTTGATCGGCGACCTTGGCGGTCGTACGGCGTGTCCACTTCAGGCCGCTGACCGGGTCGCCGGCCGTCTCGTGCTCCATCAAGGCTTGGATGCAGGCGATGACTTCCGGCGTTTTTTTTCCGTCGGCCGCCGTCCGCCGCCCGCGCGCCGCACCCGGTCGACCTCGACGTCACGCTCGACCAGTTGCCGCCGGCCCGAAGCGACCGTCGACGGGTCGATGCCGAGCAGTCGGGCGATGCGCCGGTCGCCGCCCCACCCGCACTTGAGCGCTTCGAGGCCGGCGAACAGGCGCCGCTGCCGCTCGTCGAGCAGGCTGGCGAACAACACGATGGCGGCGCGCAACTCCTCGGGCATCAGGTCGGCGTCGGGTAGGGGTTGTCCAAGTCCGGGCGTGGCCAGCAACAGGCGTCTGGCGCGCACCTGGTGCGTCTGCTGCGCGCGGTCGGCCGCGCAGTAGAGGAACTGGCCGGCGAGCTTGTGGCGTGTCAGCCGCTCGTCAGCGACGAGTTTCCGCAGCGCGTCCTCGGTGCCGACACCGAGCAGGTTGTCCAACTCGTCGACGAAGTGTCCGGCTTCGGCGTGGTTGACGAACGACTCGGCGGTTGCGCGCAGGGTGCCGGCGCGGGAGAAGCGGACTCCGGCGAAGGACCACAGGCCGCGCTCGTCGAAGTCGGCGAGTTGGTCGAGAGTGTAGTAGCCGCCACGATGCGAGTAGCTGGTGCGGGCGTCGATGTCCTTGAGCTTGCGGAAGGCGGTGCGCCTGCTGGCGCCGGCGCCGAGCGCCGCCATCACCTCGGCCAGCGAGGCGATGGTCTGGTTGCCGAGCAGGGCGATGATCGTGTCGGCAGCGAATTGGGTTGGTCTCATTATGGCACTATTACGGGTTCACATTTCCGCAATGATGCCATAATTCAGACGGGACTGCACCTCTCAGAATCCAGAAAATCTCCGCCTGGCGAGACGGTTCGCCGATCATGAGAGTTGCGGCGCCGGTGTGCTCTACTGCAAGACTACAGGCACTTCTAGGAACTTATTTTCGGGCGGACCCTAAGAGCCGCTCAGGCGCCGTGCGGCCCGCCGCGTCCAGGTGCTCGGCGCAGGCGGTGAAGTCGGTGAAGGTGTTCTTCTTCTTCGGCAGCTCGCCGTCGTCGTACCACCGGCGGCCGAGTTCTTCTCCGACCCGAACGTGCGCGATGGCATAGGTGGTGAACCCGCGATCCAGCAGGCTCAGGCGCACCGATCGGGACATCGGCTCCATGCTGATGCCGTAGCCGCCGTAGCCGTAGAGGAGCAGCGGCGCGGCGACGGCGTCTTCCTGCGTACGGGGTTCCGACGCCTCCGCCTTTCGGCGGAGCAGCGAGATCGGCACGCGCATGCCGTCGGGCGCGGCCCGCTCGGTCTCGTAACGCGCCGGATCGAAGTCGCCCAGCACCTCTCCCGCTTGAGCAGCGTGCGGGCGCGGGTCTCCATGTCGTAGTCGTAGACCGAAGGCGGCGTGCTCATCGAGCTGTAGTGGAAGCGGAGGGTGGTCGTCTCCGGCTTGCGGTTCGTGCCGATGGAGACCGCGTGGACCGGCTCGTCGAACGCGATGTGATGCTCGGCGCCGTCCCATGGACGTACCCGGAGGCGGGTGAGCCCGGCGTGCCGCTCGGCCACCACGAGGTGATCGCGGAACAACTCGGCCCCCGTCCCGCGCGCACCGAATCCTCGGGACGTTGTCATCGAGCAACAGGACCGGGAGGTCGAGAGACTCCGTGACGATCTGGCGCGCCACAAGGGCGTGCGCCGTGAGAATGGCCGCCTGCAGCGCCGGAACAACGGCTTGCAGCGCCAGATCGAGCAGCTGGAGCGCGAGAATGAGCACCTGAAACAACCGTTGGCGACCGAGCGCCGTGCGGGACGCCCGGCAAGCCGCACCTTTCGCCAAGAAGCGGCCGCAGGGTCGCGGCGGTCGTCTCGGCCGACGGCCCGGTACGCGTTATGGCCGGCAGGGACGCCGGGCGTGCCCGGCGCACATTGACGAGGCCTTGGCGGCGCCGGCGCTGACGCGGTGTCCGGACTGCGGCGGCGCGGTCGAAGTGACCGGCGCGGCGACGTAGTGTCAGGAAGACCTTCCCGCGGTGCGCCCCGTGGTGCGCCGCTTCGACATCGGAGGTGGGCCACTGCTCGCAGTGTCGGCGGCCCATCCAGGGTCGCCACGCCCAAGGGTCGCCGGTTCCGGGATAGATCGGAGTGCGCAACTCGAATGCTCCCGGCGACGAACCGCCGACAGCCGCCGCGGCCACGCTCAACGGGACCGTGGTGACGTTGACCATGAGCGCGGACCGTCCCCGGGACCTCATCAAGGTCCATGCCGGCCACGGCATCGAGGACATGAACGGCAATGCCGTCGAGGCGGGGGACAGTCCCTGCTCAAGCGCGGGATCGACGACGAGTTGTTCACGGCCCGGGCACGATATACACGGCGACGAGCGGCACGCTGAACGTTCCTGGTGGGCGAGTCGACGGAACGGAGCGAGGTCTCCGTGCTCGACGACGCGCACGGTCTGAACCGTATGGCGGCGGACGGCGTACGTCTGGAGCGAGGCCGATGACGAGATGGGTGACGGCCAGACTCGGTCGAGAGGGGAGGCAACGCCCGCCAAGGCGGCTCAACGGTGGCGTCGGTCGCGGGCTTTCGCGATGTTGCCGCGCGGTGCTGGCTCTTGCGGGCTTGAGCGGACGATTTGCCTACATAGTGCCGACACAGCCGCAAGTGCCTATCCCGCTAAACCGCTGTAAGTTGTTGATACTATTGGAGCCTGCGAGCGGACTCGAACCGCTGACCTGCTGATTACGAACCATCGACCCCGCGCCACCGGCCATACCGAGCCCGGCAACCACGCCTCTCGTGCGTTGAGCGCGGATGTTTCGGACGGAGCGGACGGAGCGAACCGGGCTCACCCGAATATCGTGACGGCCAGCCACCCAAAGAACGCGGCGTTCACTGCCAACAGCGCCGTGCCCAACGCCGTGTAGTTCCGTCGGGTTGCAGCTGCGGCCGCGAGATACACACCCACTGGAAACAACCCCCACACGAAGAAGCGCGGTGTCAACGCGAGGTACGCCGAAGTCGGGCCGACTAGAGCCGCAGCCACCATCAGCGGCCGTGGATGTCCGTGGGCCAGCCCGAGCGAGGCCGCCAGCACGCTCAGCACCACCGCCGGCCAGAAGAGCAAGACAGGCCATGAATCGAGCAAGTCAGCCATTTGCCTCACGGCCGCCGTTCAGCGCCAGCACCGCCCCGAGAGCCTTGCCGTCCGGGATGTCCGCCAACGAACCGTACGCAGCAGCCGTAGCGGGAGTCAAGGGTTCGTCCAGGTACGACACCAAGTAGTCCTCTCGCGCTGGCGGACCGGGCCTGGGCGGGCGGCGTGGGGATCTGCAGGCCGCCGCTGACGTGACGCGCGTGGGGTGCGGGCTGGAGCACGTCGGCCGGCCGGGAGTCGGCGCATCAGTAGTTGTGGTCGCCTCGGTGGGATGTCTCGTCGGGCCGCGTCCTGCGCGTCCGCGGTGCCCTGAGCTGGTCGCGGGGACGTCGGGCTCGGCGACGCCTGGCCGAGGATGACGCTCCGGTTGCGGCTTCCGTCCCGATCGCGGCCCGGAACGCACGGTGGTGATGGCGGCGCTCGGCGGCGGCCCGCGCTGGTCGTCGGGGCGACCGTGCAGGACCCCCAGGGCGGCTCGCGCCGCGGCGTCGATCTCGTGGTCGCCGTCGAGCCGGCGAAGCAGGCTGCTCAGCGTGCGGTTCGAGAGCAGGGGAAGCTTGCGCAAGCGTGTCAGCGAGGCTGTGGGCATCGAAAGGTGAGGGGCGGGGATGATGTCCGCCGCGGGGCCGGGAGGACTCCAGGTTCCGGAGCTGTCGACGGCGTAGCCCGTCGATGGTGCGTCGGTGGCGGGATGCGGTCGAGCGGGCCGTACCGCCGGCCTTGTGGGTGTCATGGGCGCCGCCTCGGGGCGCGACTGATGACGATCAGGCTTTCGGCTCTCGCGCGCCACTTGCCGGTCCGCCTCGGCCACCAGTTGCT
>Ga0209022_1002035_pt1 | contig 18106 bp, 13 predicted proteins | sample PinacodermPK_FD_187300 | JGI IMG/M metagenome (GOLD analysis project Ga0209022, IMG submission 187300) | Host-associated microbial community of the marine sponge Aplysina aerophoba from Gulf of Piran - sponge pinacoderm, lysed by proteinase... | ecosystem: Host-associated > Porifera > Sponge >...
CTGTGCCGCCGCATCTCGGACGTCACCGGCAAGCCCACCGTCAGCGTCATCGAATCGGTGCGGCGCAAGCTCGCGTCGCTGAAGGTCAGGCGGGTAGCGGTGTTGACGCCCTATATCGAGGACCTCAACGTCCGCATCAAGGCCAGCGTGGAGGATGACGGCATCGAGGTGGCCTCGATCCACGGCATGGGAATCAGCGTCAACTTCAACCTGGCCCTGGTGGAGCCGCCCGAGATCCTCGCCTTCGCCCGGGAGAAGCTGGGCGCGCATCCGCCGGTGGATGCGCTGTTCATCTCCTGCACCAACTATCAGGCGGTGGCGACGCTGCCGCGCCTGAAGGAGGCCTACGACCTGCCCATCGTCACCAGCAACCAGGCCGCCCTGGAAGCCGTGGGCCGGGCGCTTGACCTGGACCTCGTGGGCATGGGATGACCGCGGGCCACGGCCGCAACGGTGCCGGCACGGGTAGGGGCGACCGGCGGTCACGCCCGGGATCGGCAGCGCGCAAGGATCGCATCACGATGGAGGAACCCCCATGGAATTCATGAAACTCGACGGCGCCGTGGACCTGCACGTGCACTCCTATCCGTGCGTGTTCCAGCGGCGGGTGGATGACCGGGAGGCGGTGAAGGCCGCCTCGGAGGCGGGAATGGCGGCCATCGTGCTGAAATGCCATCACGAGAGCACGGTCAGCCGCGCCTATCTCATTCAGAAGGAGTTTCCCGACATCAAGGTCTTCGGCGGGGTGGTGATGAACCAGTTCGTCGGCGGCATCAACCCGGCGGCGGCCGAGGTCGGGCTGCGGCTCGGGGCCAAGGAGATCTGGATGCCCACCATCGACGCGGCGCACCACGTGGAGATCCACGGCGCCCGGGGCAGCTACGACACCCAGACCAGCGGGTCGGACTTCGTCTGGGGCGACCCCATCTCCGCGGTCAAGGACGGCAAGGTGGTGGACGAGGCCCTGGTGGTGCTGGAGCTCATCGCCAAGCACGACGCCATCCTGGGGACCGCGCACCTGTCCCTCGCCGAGATCGAGCTGCTGGTGAAGGCGGCCCACGAAAGGGGGGTGAAGAAAATCCTGATCACCCACCCCTACTTCCGCGTGCCCGCGGGGATGAACCTCGACTTCCTGAAGCAGATGATGCGCTACGGCGCCATCGGCGAGTTCGGCTACTGCACCATTTCGCCGATGTGGGCCTACGTGAACCTGGAATTCACCAAGGGCATCATGGATTCCATGGGCTTCGACAACTGCGTGGTCATGAGCGATACCGGCCAGTCCCACAACCCGCTGCCGCCGGAGGCGCTATGGCTCTACGCCCAGGGCCTGTACGAGAAGGGGGTCTCGCCCAGGAACGTGGAAAAGCTCATTATCGACAACCCCAGGGCGATGCTGGGGCTCTGACAGACGGCCGGAAAGGACAGCCATGACGGATTGGGCATCCCGGGGACGGATCGCGGAGGATATTACCCAGGCGGCGGGACTGACGCCGCTGCTGCGGCTCGGCAAGGTCGCGGTGGGACCGCAGACCCTGTGCGGCAAGCTCGAGTTCATGAACCCGTCGTCGAGCCTCAAGGACCGGATCCTGCGCCGCATGGTCAGGAGCGCGGAGGAACGGGGGGATCTCCGGCCCGGCATGACCATCCTGGAAGCCTCCACCGGCAGCACCGGCATCGCCACCTCGATGATCGGCGCGGTGTGCGGCTACCCGGTGGTGGTGGTGATGCCCGAGGGCATGAGCGAGGAGCGCAAGGCCTCCATGCGCGCCTACGGCGCCGAACTGGTGCTGACCCCCGGGGCGGAGAGCGACGTGGATCTGTGCCTGGACAAGGTGGAGGAGCTCAAGCGCGCCAACCCCGACCTTTACTGGGAGCCCGGCCAGTTTTCCAACCGGGACAACATCGCGGCCCACTACGAGACCACGGGTCCGGAGATCTGGCAGCAGACCGATGGCGAGGTGGACGTGTTCGTGGCGTCCCAGGGCAGCGGCGGGACCGTTTCCGGGGTCGGCAAGTATCTCAAGGAGCAGAACCCCAACGCCAGGATCTACGCCGTGGAGCCCGCCGAATGTCCGATCCTGTCGGGCGGGACCTGGGGACCCCACGCCATCGAGGGCATCGGCGACGGTTTCATCCCCGAGAATTTGGACCTGGACTACGTGGACGGGGTGGTGACGGTTTCCTCCGAGGATTCCATCGCGATGGCCCGGCGCCTGGCACGGGAAGAGGGGGTCCTGTGCGGAATCTCGTCCGGCTGCAACGTGTCGGCGGCCAACAAGCTGTCGGCGGCGTTGCCGTCCACCAGGATGATCGTGACCATGATCAACGACACCGGCATGCGTTATTTCTCTACGCCGCTCTTCGGCAACGAGGAGACCGTCGAGATCCCCGACCGCGAGCATCCCATTCGTGAAGAGGACAAGGCCAACCTGGCGCGCCGGAACCTTCACATCGTGCGCTAGTGAACTCTGTTGTCCAGAACGGCGTCCTTCAACTCCGCACCGGTGACGCTACGCTACGCTCAGGACGAACGGGGAAACACTTCCACAACCGTTCGTCCTGAGCGTAGCGAAGTCGAAGGACGCCGTTCGGACAGGACACTGACGATGCCCGTCCCCGAAAGCCTCACCTGCGTCCTGTGCGGCGCCGCCTACCGGGAAGGTGCCGACCAGTACAGTTGCCCCGAGTGCGGGGAGTTGGGCACCCTGCGGGTGTCCTACGACTACGACCGGATAAAGGCGTCGGCGAGCCGTGACGGCCTGGCCGCGTTGCCGTTCCGGGATCACTGGCGCTATCTTCCGTTGCTGCCTTTGGCCGGCGTCGGTAGTGAGTTCCCGTTGGCGGTGGGAGCAACGCCGCTCTACCCGGTCCCCGGCTTGCGACGAGCCCTGGGCCTGGAACGCCTCTGGGTCAAGGATGATACCGCCAATCCCTCCGCCTCGCTGAAGGACCGGGCCAGCTCCGTGGTGTTGCTCAAGGGGCAGGAGCTGGGACGCACGGAGTTCGCCACGGCCTCCACCGGAAACGCGGGGGCGTCGCTGGCGTGCCTGTCGGCCGCCCTGGGGCTGCCCTGCCACATCTTCGTGCCGGAGTCGGCGCCGAGAGCCAAGGTGGCGCAACTGCTGATCTTCGGCGCGGACGTGTTGTCGATTCGTGGCAGCTATTCCGAGGCCTTCAGTCTGTGCGTGGAGGCCAGCGACCGCTTCCGGTGGTACAACCGCAACACCGGCTACAACCCCTACACCGTGGAGGGGAAAAAGACCGTGGCGCTGGAGATCGCCGAGCAGCTCGGCTGGGAACCGCCCGACACCGTCATCGTCGCCACCGGCGACGGCTGCATCCTGAGCGGTATCTGGAAGGGGTTCACGGATCTTCACCGGTTGGGTTGGATTTCCCGGCTGCCGCGGCTGGTGGCGGCCCAGGCCGAGGGCTCCCAGTCCATCAAGCAGGCGTTCGACGGCGACGGCACCATTCGTCCCGTGAACGAAGACACCTTGGCCGACAGCATCAGCGTATCGTTACCGCGCAACGGAGTGATGGCGTTGCAGGACTTGCGCGCCTCCGGCGGAAGCGCCGTGAGCGTATCCGACGGCGAGATTCTCGAAGCCATGCCGCTATTGGGCAGGACCACCGGACTCTTCGGCGAGCCTGCGGCCGCCGCGGCCGCCGCGGCGCTGGTGAAGCTCGTGGACCAGGGCGAGGTCTCGTCCACGGAGCGCATCGTCGTGGTGTCCACCGGACACGGGCTCAAGGACGTCGACGCGGCGTTGCGGGCAGTGGATCCGCCGGAGCCGCTGGAGTGCTCCATCGAGGCGGTGCGGGCAAGGATCGGGATCCGGTGAGCCACGATCGAGCCGGGTACAACGCCTGAATGGCCCCTCCTCCACCGGTATTCCCGCTTTTGCGGGAATGACGTAAGGAGGGAATAAAGGGTAGGCGAGGAGATTTCAGTGCCACAGGACTTACAGGGTTTTCTGAAACGATTGAAGGACGAATGCCCCGAGCAGTTGCTCGAGGTCGACGAGCCGGTGTCCCGGGAGTTCGAAGCCACGGCCATGGTCATGGAGGCGGAACGGTTGCCGTCCTGTCCCGCGGTGGTGTTCCGGAACATCGCCGGGAGCGAATTCGCCACGGCGGCCAACGTGCTGGCGCACCGTCCGCGGCTGGCCTGGGCCTTCGACGCGTCGGAGGAACGGCTGGTCCACGAGTTCAAGGAGCGGATTCAGCGGCCGGTTGCCCCCAGGGTCGTGAAGGACGCGCCCTTTCAGGACAACACTCTGCTGAACGAGGCGGTGGATCTGGGGCAGCTACCCATTCTCACCCACTTCGAGCAGGACGGCGGCCCCTACGTCACCGCGGGTCTGGTGGTGGCGCGGGACCCGCAGTCGGACATGAGCACCGTGGGGTTTCATCGGATGCAGCTCAAGGGGCCGCGCAGACTCGGGGTCAGCCTGCACTCCCGGCGGCGCATGTTCGAGTATTTCCGCCGCGCCGAGGAAAAGGGGGAATCCCTGGAGGCCGCGATTTGCATCGGCGTGCATCCGTTGATGTCCCTGGGGGCGCTGACGCTGCCGCCGGCGGGAGTCGAGAAGTTCGCACTCCAGGGAGGGCTCCTGGGCGAGCCGCTGGAGCTGACGCCCTGCGCCACCGTGGACGTCAACGCGCCCCGGTGGTCGGAGATCGTCATCGAGGGACGTATCCTTGCCGGGGTTCGTGAGAAGGAGGGGCCGTTCGGGGAGTTCACCGGCTACGCCTCGAGCCGGAGCACCGAGAATGTCTTCGAGGCCACCGCGCTGCACTACCGCAACGGGGCCGTCTACCAGGACATCAACGGCGGCGACAGCATGGAGCATTGCCGCTGCCTGTCGATGCCGCGGGAGGTGGAGTTCACCAACGTGCTGGGGAAGACCATTCCCAATCTCAAGGCGGTGCATGTGCCGGTGCGCTCGGGCATCGGCAGCTTCCACTGCTATGTGTCCATGCGCAAGACCGCCGAGGGACAGGGCAAGCAGGCGATCTTCAGCGTCATGGGCGCCGACCACTACGTCAAGCTGGTGGTGGTGGTGGACGACGACGTCGATATCTTCGACGAGCAACAGGTGCTGTGGGCCATCGCCACCCGGATGCAGGCCAACCGGGACGTCTTCATCGTCGACGAGGCCATGGGAACGCTGCTGGACCCCTCCGCCACCGATGCCATCACCGCCAAGATGGGCATCGACGCCACCAAGCCCCTGGGCGAGTTCGCCTCGACCCTCTCCATCGAGCCGAAGGCAGTGGATCGGGCGCGCCGGCTCATGAGCAAGCTGACCGGACAGGCCACCGGGTGAGCGGATGGAGAGCTTTCGGACCTTTCTGGACGATCTGCGGAACGCCGGCGAGCTGGTGGACATCCACAAGCCGGTGGATGTCCGGCACATCGCCGCGCTGGTGGACCAATCGTCCACCGCGCTGTTGTTCCACACGGTACGCGGCTACGGCATGCCCGTGGTCTCGGGGCTACTGAACGACCGCGGGCGCATCGCCCTGTCGGCGGGCTGCGACTACGGCGAGATGGAGCAGCGGCTCAGCCATGCCCTCGATCATCCCATCGATCCCGTGGAGGCGGGCGATGGAGGCGAGCGGGGCTGGTTCCGCGAAGGCGCCGCCGTGGACCTTTTCAGCCTCCCGGTACCGGTCTTCTCGGAGTTCGACGGCGGCCCCACCATTACCGCGGGCGTCACCCTGGCCCGCGATCCGGAACACGGGCTGAACGCCGGCACCTATCGTTTCCAGGTGAAGGAGAGGAACCTCACCGGTATCGACATCGTCACCCCCAACAATCTTCGCAGGCTGGCGGAGAAGGCCCTGGCGGCCAACGCGCCGCTGCCCATCTCCATCAACATCGGCACCCATCCGGTGGAGCTGATGGCGTCCCTCTACAAGGCTCCCCTGGGGCGCGACGAGCTGGCCATCGCCGGCGGCATGCTGGGCCGGCCGGTGCGCCTGGGCGCCTGCCGGACCGTCGACGCGCCGTGCCTGGCGGACGCCGAAATCGTGCTGGAGGCGGAGATCCTGCCCACCGGCTGGACCCGCCAGGAAGGCCGGTTCGGCGAGATGACGCGCCTTATGGGCGACGTGCACTACAACCCGCACGTACGGGTGAAGGCGATCTCGCGCCGCCAGGACGCCATCTACTACGCGCTGCACATGCCCTGGGAGAACATCTGGATCAAGGAGCACGGCTTCCAGGCGGTGCTCAAACGGGTCCTCGACGCGGCCGGCGTGACGGTGACCGCGGTGAACGTCACGCCCGGAGGCTGCTGCCACTGGCACGCCGTCATCTCCATCCGCAAACAGCCGGGCGATCCCCAGAACGCCATCATGGCGGCGCTGTCGGTGGCGGACCTCAAGCACGTGGTGATCGTCGATGACGAGATCGACGTCTACGACGCCATGGAGGTGGAATGGGCCATGGCCACCCGGGTGCAGGCCGACCGCGACATCACCATCCTGTCGGACGCCCGCTCCAAGCCGCTGGACCCGAGCCTGCCGCTGTCGGAAGGAATCCCCACCACCGCCAAGTGCGGCATCGACGCCACCATTCCCGACGGTGTCCCCAGGGCGCGGTACCAGCGCATCACCTATCCCCACGCGGATGAGTTGGACCTCGACGCCTACCTGGGCGAGGCGGAGGCCGATAAGCCGGTCCACGGGGCCGCGGAAAGCGCTGGCGTCGCAAGCGTCGACGCCGCCGCCGCGCGAATACGCGAGCTGCTCACGGCTGGGCCCTTGTACTTCAGCGAAATCGCGCACGAGGTATGCGAAGTCGACTTCCCGGGTGTCGCTCGCGCCATGGGTGAGCTTCACGCCGTCGGCGAAATAGATCAGGACGCCGAGGGACGTTACCGGCTCGCCACTGGCGTCCCGTAACGCAACGCCAGCAACAACGTCAGTGCACACTTGACTTGGGGCAGCTCAATAGATAATACTTCTGTTGGAGGCTCGGCCTAGGGGCTGCTTTCGGGTGGCTCCGACGGCGTTGCCTCCTTTCTTTATTCGTTATCCTGCCTCGCACTGTAAGGATCTGGCACGAACACGATGCCGTAGAGATCATGGACTGAGCCGCCTTTGTACGCTTGTCCCTGAAACTGAAGCCGGGCTAGCCAGCGGCCGAACCTATCGGCGATTTCCCTTCGCACTACGGCGTTCATGCCCCGAGTCGGGACGCGGAAACCCCAGTTCACGCAGTAGATGGCCAAGTCAGCCACTTGAACGGGGTACGCCATGTCCGAAGATACGAAAAAAGGCGTGGGCACAATCCACGTCGAGCGGTATCGTCCTGTTTGAGACTTGCGGAAGTACGCTTCCAGTTGGCGCACGAATCGCCGGTCGGCGGTCTTCTCCACCTCATCCATGACCAGAAGGCCGTACTCCTTCTCCTGCTCCAGCAAAGAGAAGTAGCGTTCGAGCAGAAAGACGAGATCCTTCCTCAAGAATTCCTCGGCCTCGAACGTCTCCGGCTTGACGACGTTGCATGGAATAGCAGACGCGAAGAGACGAGCCTTGTGATTCACGAGTAACTCGAACATCCCCGTCGCCATCTCCAGGCACGCTTGGCCATAGGCTGTGAACTCCGCGCGGGATGGCGGTTTCTTCTCCAATCCCTTGGTGAGAAAGCCACGGCAATGTTTCCGCCGCTCCTCGTCGGACATTTGGCGCCCTTGGGCAGCCCATTTGAATCGATCCTTGTCGAGCAGTTTGGAACCCTTCAACTCCGCTCGGAACTGGCTCAGTGCCGTCCCGAATACCGCCAACTCCAGACGTTGCACGCTCTGGACGAAGTGCCAAAGCTCAGTCACATGAAGTGCCACACCACCTCTCACCTCATAAGGCGTGGTCAAGTGGTCATGGCCGCTCTCGTCAAGGAAAAGGAGCCAACTCATGGGGAGAATCTCCTGCGGTGGGTAATTGTCCTACCGAAGTTCCGCATGGACTTTCTTTGCGGCGGTTTCGACCATGTCGATAACTTCCCGGAAAAATTGGTTCTGGTCTGGTGACGGCGTCGCATCCGGAACCGGTGCGGCTGGTCGGTAGATTTGGTCTCCAATGATTCGGGCGCGCAAGAATGTGGACCCTAGCCCCCGCTCCCGGTAGGCATCCTGCCACTTGCCGATGAATTCGTTCCGCAACCGTCGGGTCGATAGTTCGAGAAGTTTCTGGCTCATTTCGTTCGCAAAGGTGTCGTAGGTGTTTCGCTTCTCCTCCTCGGTCGGTTCCTGTTCCTTCTGGGTGCTATCTGCGCTATTCCACTCCAGCGGATTCTGTATGAACACGTGGATTCTATTTTTTAACTCCTTTCGCAAGTCCGCGATTGGCTGCAGAGTCTTGTATCCGTCTTCCATGCCCTCCGCCAAGCGCCGGTTCAGAGCCTTTATCCGTGTCCAGTGTTCCTTGGGCAAGGTCCCGGATTCGAGCCCTAAGAGCGAGCGCCATACTGCGTGGAAATCCTTGGCCGCGTCTTGAATTGCAAACCCCAAATTCAGCCGGTCGTAGACGGGGCGGGCACCGGCGGGCTCCGGTGGCTCGGTGACCTTGTCGACAGCGGCGAGAAGCTTGTGTAGCTGATCGATAGTTCGCTTCCCTTCCTTGTCATCTTGAGCGAGTGGCTCTTGAAGACCGCCGAGGAAAAAGCGCGCTTCTTCCAGACGCTGACGCAAAGCCCGCTCACCAAACGGGCCATGTTGCACACCGAAGGCTGCAAGCACGTTTTCCGCCGATGCCAGGACATGTAGAGCCTTGGCGGAGGCATTAGGGAGATTATCGCCCTTGACTTGGTCGAAATGCGTGAATGCGAGAATGAGCTTGCGGGCGTTACCCGTCGTCACAATTTCACTCATTGCGGCCACCGGTGCGGCCTGCATCGGCTCGGTCGCATTGTCCACCAGAAGTACCGCATCGGCGGCGTCGATTTGACGACTCACCGAGGTCGGTACTGCGGATAAGGATGTCGGTGTGTGGCCTAGTCCTTCGCCATCAAGCAGGATCAACTTTGGCGCTTGTCCGGCGCTCCAACCAGGAACGAAGGGACCAGCCACACGGACTCCGCTCACGAGAGGCGTCAGGAGCCGACCGAAGAGGGGAGCGTAATTACTGGAAAACCGCGAGATCGCCCTAAGAAACTCGGCACGATTCTCGACAGGCCACTCTCCGCTCCACGACAGGGGCCAGCCCTGTCGAGTCTTTCGAACCTTTCCTGGAGGAAACATTTCGAAGCGGTTCGCAATCTGATCCATCAGCGCGTCGGCCACATGGTGGAAGTCCTCGTCGTCTCGCAGCAGATTATCGAGCTCGTCCTCGAAGATCTCGTCGGCTACACGTTTATCTTTTTCTTCCTGAGCGTCCACCGTCTCTCGCACGTGGTCGCGATGTCTGTGCGCCAGCTCACGCAACTTCCCGACAGTCTCGTCCAGGATTCTATTCGTGGCGGCCAAGTCGACGTCGCCAAGTCCGTTTCCGGCAAGAAACTCTCCCTCGTCGTCCGGTTCTTCATCCTCGTCGTCGAAGTCGACGATGCGGTTGGATTTGGACACCTTCTGCCCGTTGCCAAGCACATAGTTGAAGCGGAAACGCTGATCGACGTGATTTAGAAGACGCCGGAGTATCTCGGCATCGTCCGGGTCCCTAGCCGCCGCCAGCACTGCCGCCGAAATGCATTCGTTCAGGGCCTCACGAATCTCATCGACTCCGACGAACGTTACGACCGCCCGCCAAGCACCATCGCTCATCACGATCTCGGTATCGTGGGTAGTAGTCTTGGCCGTAGACGTGGATGGAAAGCGCTCCTCTTTAGGGTCGGTACCGATAAGCTGACGAACCAGCGTGGTCTTCCCGGCTCCGGTCGTACCGAGAAGGAGCACCCGACGATATCCGTCGGGTTCGGATGAAGGGAGTCGAATCACCGCCTCGCGTAGCGCCTCGAAGTCTGTCGGTTCCGGGACCATGTTGTCGAAGAAGATGTCGACGACTCGCTGATCGAAACGCCGCGCGGCTTCAGTGCGAGCGCTGAGTTGGTGGTATTTCGTGTCGGAGAGGAGTGCGCTAAGCTGATCTCGCAAAGGTTCGGCTTCAACTTTGTCCCGAGTCCCCAGTCCGCGACGGACCCGGATACCTGGCTTGCCCGTCGCCGGGTCCAGCCTTACCGGATGTCGGAAGATGATCGAGTAACCAGACCGACCTTGGGTCCGGCTCAAGCTCGCAGAATAGGGTTGGTTCGCCATGGTTCTCTCCTCATTCGTTGTTGTTCCGATGTTGTACTGCGGAGGCCCAGCGAATATCTTTGCTCTGTTTATTCCGCCTGATCCCCCCGTTTCATATTTCATCAGTCAGCAACACGAGTTGACAGTCTTCACGGGCTGCGATAACAGGCGGTGGGCCGAAAGGAGAACTCTCCATGCCAACCATCAACGACGCCGACGGACACATCAACGACTACTTCTTCGGCGACGAGATCGCCAAATACATGCCCGAGGGGAACCAGTTCAGCCAGATGTTCCCGGTGTTCGACCACCTTCACTTCCGTTACCTGATGAAAAACCGCGTGCCCAAGTACGTCGGCGGCAGCATGAAGACCGCGCCGGGCCCCGCGGAGTGGCTGGAGTTCATCGAAGCGACCGGCATCGCCTGGAGCGTGCTCTACCCCAGCGCCGGGCTGGGGGTCGGGCGCATCGTTTCGGTGGAGTGGGCCATCGCCGCCTGCCGGGCCTACAACAACTGGCTGCACGACCGTTTCACCAGCACCACGCCGCGTCTCAAGGGCGTCGGCCTCATACCGATCCAGGACGAAGAGGCCGCGGTCGCCGAGCTGCACCGTTGCATCCGGGAGCTGGGCATGGTCGGCGCCATGCTGCCGTCCAACGGCGAGGGTATCAAGGGCCATCTGGGGGCCAAGGCCTACTGGCCGATCTACGAAGAGGCGGAGAAGCTCGGCTGCTGTCTCACCGTGCACGGCGGCGCGCACCATCACCTCGGCCTCGACGGCTTCAGCGTGTACTATCCGGTGCACGCCCTCGGCCATCCTTTCGGGATCATGGTGCAGGCGGCGGCGATGTTGAGCCACGGAATCTTCGAGCGCTTCCCCCGGCTGCGGGTGGCATTCCTGGAAGGAGGCGCCACCTGGGTGCCGTTCTTCATGGACCGGCTCGACCGGTCCTACAACGAGGGGCATCTGCAGATCGACCTCGCCGGCGACCCGGTCCCCGGCCCCCGGCCGGGCGAGAAGGCCAGCGAGCATTTCAAGCGTCACGTCCGGGAGGGGAGGATCTTCGTCGGCTTCGATTGCGACGACGCCGGCCTGGCCTTTGCCGTGCAGCAGGCCGGCGCCGAGCCCTTCCTGTTCGCCAGTGACTTTCCCCACGAGGTATTCGACGCGGCATCGTGCCGCCACGAGATCGACGAGTTGCTGCAGCGGGACGACCTGACCCAGGATCAGAAAGAGGCGGTGCTGGGCGGGAACGCGGCGCGGCTGTACGGTATCGATTAGGCAAATTCCGATCAATGGCGTCCTTCGACTTCGCTCCGCTACGCTCAGGACGAACGGGTTGGTCTATCCAAGGGCCGTTCGTCCTGAGCGTTCGTCAAGCCCGGGACCGGCGAAGCGAAGTCGAAGGACCACCAGGCGCCACCAGCCGGAAAGGAAAGGGTTCCAATGTACAAGGGCTCGATTCTCACAGGGTTTCTCGCATTCTTGTCGCTTGCCTTCATGGCATCCGCGGTCGTCCACGGAGAGGACTTCTACAAGGGCAAGACCATCCGCCTGGTGGTGGGGGCGCCCCCGGGCGGCGGTTATGATGCCTACACGCGGTTGACGGCGCGTCACTTGGGCAAATACGTGCCGGGAAACCCCGCGGTCGTCGTCATCAACCGGCCCGGCGCGGGCACGCTGGTGGCGGGACACTACGTGGCCGGGAAATCCAAGCCCGACGGCCTGACGGTGGGTATCTGGAACAGCTCCATGGCGCTTCGGGAGGCTCTGGGCGATCGAGGCGTCAAGATAAAGCACAAGGACGTGGGCTGGATCGGCGCCCCCGGCACCGAAACTCTCACCTGCGCCTTCATGGGCTTCAGCGGCATCCGCACCTTTGACGACGTGCTGCGTTCGAAAAAGCCCATCAAGATGGGAGCCACCCGGGCCGGTTCCAACACGGTGGATCTCCCCACCATCATGAACAAGTACCTGGGCACCAACTTCAACGTGATTTCCGGCTACAGAGGGGTGGCGCCCATCCGTCTGGCCATGCAGTCGCGCGAGGTGGACGGCTTCTGCTCCGGGTGGGAGCCGATCCGCGGCACCGCCCGGGCCATGCTGGACGCCAAGGGCGACGACAAGCTGGTTCCGGTCATTATCCACCGGCGCTGGGACGAGCCGGAGGTCAAGGACCTGCCGACCTTTCCCGACGTCTTCAAGGAGAAGGGGGGCGCCCAGGCGCTGGCCATCTATCAGGCGTACCTGGGTCCTACCCAGTTCATGCGTCCGCTCGCGGTGCCCCCGGGCACCCCCGCCGAGCGCGTGGCCATCTTGCGGAAGGCCTTCGCGGCCACGGTGAAGGACAAGCAATACATCGCCGATGCCAACCGCTCCAAGCTGGCCCTCAACCCGGTCACCGGCCAGCAGGTCGAGCAGCACGTGGAGAAGATCTTCTCCATGTCGCCGGAGGCCAAGAATGGGCTGGGCTTTCTCGTGCGCAAGAAGAAGTAGCGAACGGGTACCACGCGATCATGCTCTTTCTTACGGAAGAAGACGTTCTCAAGGCGGTGGAAGGCCGAAACGCCTACGGCGAGGCGGTGGCGGTCATCGAGGAGGTGCTGCGCCAGCAGTCCGAGGGCAGCACCTTCCATCTCAAGCGCCTGACCATGGAGCACCCCGATCACCCGGGCCATCTCTGGCACAACATCCGCATCCTGCCGGGCATGGTGCCGGAACTGGGTTACGCGGCGGTGCGGGTCTACTCGGGATACCAGGGGACCAACCGCTCCGAGGTGATCTGCCTGTTCAACTGGGAAGACATGGAGATGTCGGCGATCATCTCCGACTACCACCTGCACGCCATCCGCACCGCGTCCCCCTACGGCGTGGCGGCGAAGTACCTCGCAAGGGCTGATGCGCAGACTCTGGGGGTCATCGGCACCGGACGCTACGCCAAGGGCTTCGTCCAGGCATGCTGCGCGGTGCGCGACATCCGCCACGTCAAAGCCTACAGCCGGAACCCGGAGAACCGGAGGCGGTTCCGCGAAGAGATGACGGAGGTTCTGGGCATCGAGGTGGTGACGGTGGAGTCGGGCCGGGAAGCCGTCCGGGATACGGACATCATGCTGCTGGCGACTTCCGGCAACACCGTCGTGTTCGAGGGCGGCTGGCTGGAGCCCGGGACCCTGGTCATGTCCCTGGCCCCTGGCGAGTTCGACGAGGCCACGGTGGAAGGTTCGCGGGTGTTCCTCTCGGGCACCGACCAGGTGCTGGGCGACAGTCCGCCCCGCAAACCGTTCCCCTCATTGTTGGCTAGCGGCAAGTTCAGCAAGGACGACGTCGCCGCGGAGTTCTGCGACGTGGTTGCGGGCAAGAAACCCGGCCGTCGGAGCAACGACGAGACCATTCTCTACGAATCGCCGGGAATGGGCATCCTGGACGTGGGTATCGCGAGCTGGGTGTACCGGCTGGCCCGGGAGAAAGGCCTGGGGACCGAGCTGCCGTTCGGGGAAGAACCGGGGTAGGAGCCGGCGAAACTCCCGTTGGTCGGAGTTTCCTCGGACGGAGGTGAAGACATGCGCACATTGATTCGCGGCGGTTGGATCGTCGGCTACCAAGGCGCGAACCATGCGCTGCTGCGCGATGGCGTGGTGGTGTTCGAGGACGGGCGCATCCTGCACGTGGGCGCCGGCTTCGAAGGGGAAGTGGACCGTGAGATCGACGCCGGCGGCATGCTGGTGGCCCCGGGTTTCATCGACATGCACGTCCACGGCGGCCACCGGGCCTCGCACCGGCTGATCACGGACACCGGCCGTCCCGACTATTTCGGCCAGCCGTTCCTGGAGATCAGCGTGCCCCGGGAGGGGACACGGCCGGCGGGCGATCCCCGCTACGCGAGGCCGGACCAGGCCGGCGCCACCGAAGGCACGGACCTGCATGCCACCTTCACCGTGGCCGAGCTCCTGCGCAACGGCGTCACCACGTTCATGGAGATCGGCAGCCAGCTCCGGGTGCAAGAGGGGCTGCTCAAGGAAGTGGACCGTCTCGGCGCCCGGGCCTACCTGGGCCCCGGCTTCGACTCGGGCCGTTGGGTGGCGGACGGCCAGGGCCGTCTCAAGCGCGCGCTGGACGAGGCCGCGGGCTGGCGGGAGTTCGAGGGCGCCGTCGACTTCATCAAACGGGTGGAGGGCAGTTGCGGCGACCGGGTCCGGGGCATCCTGATACCGCGGGAAGCCGAAACCTGCACGCTGGATCTCCTGCGGGCGACGCGCAAGGCCGCCGACGAGCTCAAGGTGCCGGTATCGACCCACGCTGCGTACAACATCATCGAGTTCTACGAGCTGGTGACGGAGCACCGCATGACCCCGGTGGAGCTGCTGGAGTCCGTGGGGCTTCTGGGGCCCGACCTCACCATCGGCCACGGGAACCTGGTGGCCGAAAACCCCCAGTTGAACTTCGCGGGCGGGCGGGACGTGGAGCTCATGGGCGAATACGGCGCGTCGATCTCCCATTGCCCGGTCAACATCGCCCGCCGCGGGCGGTGCCTCGACTCCTGGGAACGGTACCGCAAGGCCGGTGTCAACATCGCCTTGGGCAGCGACACCTACCCGCGGGACTTCATGATGCAGATGCGGGTGGCGTCCTACTTCGGCAAGGTCATCGGACACAACCTGCGGGCGGCCACGGCCGCCGAGGTCTTCGAGGCGGCCACCCTCGGAGGCGCCCGGGCGCTGGGACGCGACGACCTGGGGCGGCTGGCTCCGGGTGCGCGCGCGGACATCATCATCGTCGACATTTCCGGAAGGGGCACGCTGCGGTACGGGCCGGTGCGCGATCCCATCAAGAGCCTGGTGGAATGCGGTATCGGCGACGACGTCCGGACGGTCATCGTCGACGGCGAGGTGCGCGTGGACCAGGGGCGGATTCCGGGCGTGGACATCGAGTCCGTGCGGCGGCAGGCCCAGGAGGCCGCCGAGGCCGCCTGGGATCACCTCCAGGATTGGGACGCCCTGGGCCGCACCGCGGAAGAGATGAGCCCGTGGTCCTTTCCGTTGCTCAAGTGAGCGCTGTCCGGGTTGGGTTGGCGCCCTTCGACTTCGCGCGGCTACGCCGCGCTACGCTCAGGACGAACGGGTGAAGGGGTTCTCTGAGCCGGTTTCTCAACCGTTCGTCCTGAGCTTGACGAAGGGCTCAGGACGAACGGCTGTGGATGCCTTCAACCGTTCGTCCTGAGCGTAGCGCGGCGTAGCCGCGCGAAGTCGAAGGACAGTCCTACGCCCGCGCTCAACGGTGTAGGGGCCGCCCGCGCATCACCCGGCCCGGCGCTGCAGCACGATTCCGCCGACGATCAACGCCAATCCCGCCACGGTGCTGGGATGGATCGGCTCTCCCACGAACAGCGCGATCATCAGGAGCGAGAGGAAGGGTGTCAGGTAGATCAGCTGGCCCACCTGCGCCGTGGTGCGTGACAGCTTCAGGGCCCGGAGCCAGGCGACGAACGCGATGCCCATCTCGAACGTGCCGATATACAGGGCCCCGGCCAGGCCCTCCGCGCCGGGTGTATCCAGGGTGCCCGCGAGCCACACGAAGACGCCCGAGAAAACGCATCCGAACACGAAGTTGACCAGCAGGCGCGTGACCGGGTCGCGGCGATCCTTGACGCCGTAGATCCAGTAGAGCGTCCAGATCAGCGTGCTCCCCAGCGCCAGCGCCACGCCCCGCGGGTTGGCCAGGTCGAGCCCCAGCGGGTCTCCCCGCGTGGCGATGAGCGCCACGCCGGCGAAGCTGATGGCCATGGCGGCGATGGCGCTTGCGCGGATGGGCTGACGGAGCAGCAGGATGGAGAAGAGCGCGAGCACCATGGGCCAGGTGAAGTTCAGTGTCAGCGCTTCCTGCGCCGGCAGGAGATCGTAAGCCCTGAACAGGACGAGGTAGTAGAGGAAGGGGTTCAGGAACCCCAGACCCAGCGACGTCCGGAGGTCGCGGATGCGCCACTCCCGGAGCTGTCCCAGCCGCCCGGTGGCCAGGGTGATGCAGAACAGCACCATGACCGATACCAGCGAGGAGCAGAACACCAGCATGTCGGCGCCGACATGGCGCAGGGAGAGCTTGAACGCCGTCGCCACCGTGGACCAGAACAGCACCGTGACGGCGGCGTAGAGATAGGCCTGGGTCTGCTTTTGCATGAACGCTCCGCGGTCCGGCCACGGTACCACGATTCCGGTCAGGCATCGACGGGTAAACACCTGTGGCGGCGCGGAGTTGCAATTGCACAGGAGTTCAGCTAACGTTTCCCTTCGGTCGCAATCCTTCCCCCTTGAGGTTTTCATTGAGCCGCAGAGAATCGGTAGATGCCCTCCGAAAAAAGATCGATCGAGTTGATTCCCGGATTGTAGCGCTGCTCAACGAGAGAGCGTCCGTTGCCCTGAAGATCGGGCACGAGAAGAATCGCACAGGAGGACCCGTTTACGTGGCGGACCGCGAACGGGTCGTGTATCGGCGGGTACTGGACGCCAACGGGGGTCCGCTGCCGGGCGCGTCCATTCGCGCCGTCTACCGGGAGATCGTTTCGGCTTGCCGCGGCATCCAGGCCCAGACGAAGGTGGCGTTCTTCGGCCCCGAGGCGACCTTCACCCACATGGCCGCGCAGCGGCATTTCGGCACCACCGTCCGCTACTTCCCCGAACGCACCATCCTCGACGTCTTCCGGGAGGTGGGGGCGGGCAACGTCGACTACGGCGTCGTGCCCATCGAAAATTCCACCGAGGGGGTGGTCACGCATACCCTCGATCTGCTGGAGGAGTCGAACGTTCAGATCTGCGGCGAGGTCAGCGTCGATATCGAGCTCTGCCTGCTGTCCCGGTCGGGCCGGGCCAAGGACATAGGCCGTATTCTCTCCCATTCGCATGCCCTGGGCCAATGCCGCCGCTGGCTTGCGGCGCACTATCCCGGCACCGCCGTCGAAGAGGTGTCGAGCACGGCCCAGGCCGCCCGGGAGGCGCGCGCGGACCGGGAGGTGGCGGCGGTCTCCAGCCGGTTGGCGGCCGACGTGTACGGGCTCAAGGTCGTCCAGGCCAACATCGCCGACAACCAAGACAACATCACCCGTTTCTTCGTCATCGGAAACGATCCGCCGTCACCCACCGGGGAGGACAAGACCAGCATCGCGTTCGCGGCCAAGGATCGCGTCGGCGTGCTCCATGAGCTGCTGGCCCCGTTCGCGAACCACGGCATCAACCTTACCAAGATCGAGTCGCGCCCCTCGCGCCAGAAGGCGTGGGAATACGTTTTCTTCATCGATTTCGTGGGGCATCAACAAGAACCACAAGTCAAGCTCGCCCTGGACCAGCTCTCCGACAGTTGCGTGTTTCTGAGGGTCCTCGGCTCCTATCCCGGCAGCCTATGAGTATCGCCGACAAGGTTCCGGATTATATTCGCGGCATCGTGCCCTACGTGCCCGGTAAGCCCATCGACGAGGTGGAGCGGGAATACGGCATTCGGGGGTCGGCCAAGCTGGCGTCCAACGAGAATCCGCTGGGGCCGTCGCCAAAGGCGGTGGCGGCGTTGCGGGAGCGGCTCGATGAGTTGCACCTGTACCCGGACGGCGGCTGTTTCCATCTCCGGCGTGCGTTGTCCGCCAAACTGGACGTCGCCCCCGAGCGGCTTATTTTCGGCAACGGCTCCAACGAGCTCATCGAGCTCGCGGTCCGGACCTTCCTGCGCCCCGGGGACGAGGCGTTGCTGTCCCAGGGCACCTTCGTGGCGTATGGCCTGGCGCTGGGCGCCATGGGCGCGGCCGTACGCACCGCGCCGCTGAAGGACTTCGGTTACGACCTCGAAGCCATGGCCCGTGCATTGACCCCCAAGACCCGCTGCGTC
>Ga0209022_1002039_pt1 | contig 18071 bp, 13 predicted proteins | sample PinacodermPK_FD_187300 | JGI IMG/M metagenome (GOLD analysis project Ga0209022, IMG submission 187300) | Host-associated microbial community of the marine sponge Aplysina aerophoba from Gulf of Piran - sponge pinacoderm, lysed by proteinase... | ecosystem: Host-associated > Porifera > Sponge >...
ATGGACAAAAAGCCACAATAACCGCAATTCCCGATGAGGGTTATGTGTTTGCCCAATGGAAGTCAGTAGAGGGTACTGATTGTCCATCATTAAGCGATGATGATGCGTCCGATCCCGACCGGACTCGTGCACCGAGATTGGAATTTACTGTTTTAGGGGCGTGCCAACTACAAGCGATTTTTACCCAAAAGCCTTACACGATCCGCACATCATCAAATGAAGGTGGCGAGATAACAGAGACCCTCACAGCAGATGAAGGCCAAGAGGTAAGCATCACAGCAACAGCCGATGAACATCATGAATTCAAGAATTGGGATGGAAGTTGCGGTGAGTTTAAAGCTGAAGATTTGACCATTTCATTCGAAGCCAGTGAAGATTGTGAAATCAAGGCGGTGTTTACTAGAATCTTATATACCATGACCGTTGAGGCAGGTTCTGGGGGTAGTGTAGACAAAACGGAAGAGGAAATAGGATTTGGTGATAACTTTGAGGTAGAAGCCACACCAGATGATGGTTATGGCTTTGAACGATGGACTACCACAGGTTCTGGTTGCCCTGATGATTTAGATACTACCTATTCCATTGCCAGCTTCGAAGTTGAAGGAAATTGCCAACTGCAAGCAGAGTTTATCTTCACGGGAGAATTTGATGAGCCGATTGTAGAAGAGGAAAATCAACAAGAGGAGGAAACTCCACAAGAACAGCAACAGACAACAAATCAACCTACCAATAACAATCCGCCTACCAATCCTCCGCCTACCAATAACCAACCTGTTACGCCAGAAGACCCTGTTGATGAACAGCCCCCAACGGTAGAGGAACCTACTAATACTTGTACTCCGTTGTATAGAGACGATGCTATCATCAAAGCCAATGATTGTGCACGGGATCTGATAGGGCAAAGTGTACAATTTGCGGGAACACAGTATCTTATCGTTGATGATAACAAAATAAAGGAAACTATCGCTTCTGGGCGTACCCGTCGTTTGGTTACTACATTTGTTACCAATATGGAAAAACTATTTTTTAGGAATAACTGGAAAGACGGAATAAATAGTATTGTCCACTGGGATGTCAGTAATGTAACGAATATGGAAGAGATGTTCAGAGGAGTTACTGAATTCAATCAAACCATCGGTAGTTGGGATGTAAGTAGTGTAACTACTATGGAAGAGATGTTCCAAGATGCCAGTACATTCAACGCAAACATCAGTCGCTGGAATGTCGGTAGTGTGGCTAATATGAGAGAGATGTTTAAAAACGCTTCATCATTTGATCAACCTTTAAATAGTTGGAATGTTGGTAATGTGACGGATATGCAACGGATGTTTGAAGATGCCAGTGCGTTCAATCAACCCCTAAATAATTGGGATGTTAGCAGGGTAACCACTATGTGTGAAATGTTCTTGGATGCTCATGCTTTTATACAAGATTTAAGTGGATGGGTTGTTAGTCAAGTGACCAAATGTGGAAATTTTGAAAATGGGTTTTCACCACAAACACTTCCTGCTTTCACTTGTAATTTTTCTGGAAGTTGCAACTAAAAAAACTACTTACAAAAAACAGGAAAAGAAATCTACTATTAGGCAGTTATTTTCTACTAGAGAGAAAGATGGATCATGTTATGATACCCTTTAGCTTTACTTGGTCGAAATAAGTGTTGTTAAGTAAAAACATAAGAATATAACAGGTTAGATAAGAACTGCCAATATCGTAATAAAACAAGCTTTGTCTTTATGTATGACTGATAATTAATCTCAAAAGGCACAAAAATCTCATGAAATAAATTAATGGAAGATCAAAATTTATTCTATTCATAATAATCGAATACTCCACAGCAATTCAATAGACAATTTCAAATAAACTATGCTCAGATTTTAAGTAATTTTGGGGCATCATAAAAAAAGAAAATTCATTGAAAAAAGAATTATTGGAAATACTAGAACAAGGAGATTCTCATTATTCTGAAAACCTAGAGACTCCATTCAACGACAACCCACAGAAATATACTCAAAGCGAAAAAGTCGAATTAATTCAATCAAAAGTTAAAGATATCTTGGAGATTTTAGGCCTAGATACAAATGACCAAAGTATTTCCGGAACTCCCTATAGAGTAGCAAAAATGTGGGTCAATGAATTATTCTATGGACTTTCCCATGACAGGAAACCATCCGTTTCCAAATTTGATAAAAGCTATGACTATCAAGAGATGATCATAGAAAAAAACATTACCGTTTACTCCACTTGTGAGCACCACCTTTTACCCATAGTTGGTAAAGCACACCTGGCTTACTTTTCGAAAAAACAAGTACTCGGACTGTCTAAGATTAACCGGCTTGTAGACTTCTATGCCAAACGTCCACAAGTTCAAGAAAGACTGACTACCCAAATTGCAAACGAAATCAAAAAAACTCTCAACACCAAAGACGTAGCATGCCTTATTGAAGCCAAACACCTGTGCGTTAATTCCAGAGGAATCAAAGATATCAATAGCTCAACCATTACCAGCCAATTCTATGGTGCCTTTAAAGAGCAAGATAAAAAAGTAGAATTTCTACAAGCTATTTCTCTGGAAACTGAATTCTAATGAATTCAAAGTTACTTATCTACAATTCCCTTTCGAATAAAAAGGAAGAATTCAAACCGCTACATCCAAAATTGGTCGGGATGTATGTTTGTGGCCCCACTGTTTATAATAGGGTTCACCTTGGGAATTGCAGGACTTTTATTTCGTTTGATTTGATGGTACGCTGGTTGAGATACTTGGAATATAAAGTGAGGTATGTTCGCAATATCACCGATGCTGGTCATCTGGAATTTGATGCAGACCATGGAGAGGATCGAATCTCGAAACGAGCGAGACTAGAGCAAATTGAACCCATGGAAGTGGTTCAGAAATACACTTTAGATTTTCATCAATGTTTAGCAAAATTCAACGTACTCCCACCCAGTATAGAGCCAACTGCCTCAGGGCATATCATCGAACAAATCCAGTTGATAAAGTCAATCATAGAAAAGGGATATGCCTATGAAAAGAATGGTTCGGTTTATTTTGATGTTCTAAAATACCATAAGTCACATCAATACGGGGTTTTAAGTAATCGAGACATCGAAGAACTCGCACATAATTCAAGAGATCTAGAAGGTCAAGCTGATAAAAAAAATCCCCAAGACTTTGCTCTCTGGAAAAAAGCAGAGCCCCTACATATCATGCGCTGGCCATCCCCATGGAGTGATGGCTTTCCTGGCTGGCACCTGGAGTGTACAGCCATGAGCACAAAATATCTAGGAGAAGTATTCGATATTCATGGCGGTGGTATGGATTTAAAATTTCCACATCACGAATGCGAGATCGCACAAGGTGTCGCAGTAAATGGGAAATCACCCGTTAAGTATTGGATTCACGGAAATTTGCTAACCCTCAACGGCAAAAAAATGGCCAAATCAACCGGTAGTTTTCTACTTCCCGATGAGATCTTTGATGGAACAAGCAAACTTCTGAAAAAGCCATATTCTCCGAATGTAGTGCGTTTTTTCATGCTCCAAGCTCACTATAGAAGTGTATTAGATATCAGTGAAGCAGCCCTAGAAGCCTCAGAAAAAGGACTAGACCGCCTAATTTATGGATACCAAATGCTCGATCAGTTGCAAAATGGATCAGATGAGTACGAATTTGATTTTGACCAATGGCTAAACCAATCCCAGACCGTCATGAATGATGACTTCAACAGTCCTTTGCTGATATCTCAGTGTTTTACAGCAGTTAAATTCATTCAAAAAATTAAATCTTCAGGAAAAAAAATCCCTCCCGAGATGATTAAAAATTTAAAAAAACATCTCGGACTATTTCTTGTTGATGTACTTGGACTGACCATTGATGAGCCTAATAATTCAAAGACAAACACCCAACTACAAGATAGTTTAATCAAGATCTTGATCGATTTAAGAAACGAAGCACGACAAAATGGAGACTATTCCATTTCAGACAAAATAAGGAACGAATTATTCCAAATAGGAGTAGAGATTAGGGATACCAATCTTGGAACGAAATACTACATCCAATAATATGGTTATCCGGAAAATACTGATATTTCCATTTGTTGGTTTGATACTTTTTTATCAAAAATTTATCTCTCCCTTTTTACCTCCTATTTGTAGGCACTACCCCAGTTGTTCTGCTTATTCATTAAAAGCACTTCGAAAGCATGGGCTGTTTAAGGGAATAATTCTAAGTTTGAAAAGAATCAGCCGATGTAATCCTTGGGGAAGTTCAGGCTATGATCCGGTGCCCTAAGGTTCTTTGAAACTCTTGCTGATTACCTTACCTTTGCAAGGATAAGACAACTTATGGTACAACTAAGATTTAATTGGGAGCCTAGCGAGACCCTACTCAACATTGGAGATTTCGGAATTCATTACTATTCTTTGATGTTTATCATCGCATTTGCCCTTGGCTATGTGATTATGCGCAAAATTTATCAGAATGAAGGTGTAAAAGTTACTCAACTAGAATCCCTTCTAACTTATATGGTTATTGCTGTTCTGCTAGGAGCACGTTTAGGTGATGTATTCTTTTATAGTTGGGACTATTACAAGGACCACCTGATTGAAATTTTGCTTCCAATTAGAGAAACTCCCAATAAATCAATTTTATTTGGTCTTGTAGATGGTTATACTTTCTCAGGATACAAGGGTTTGGCATCTCATGGTGCAGTAGTCGGAGTGCTTGTGGGATTATGGATCTATCAGCGTAGATTTAAATATCGCTCTTTTATTTGGTTTTTAGACCGAGTCACAATTCCCATCACTATCGGTGGTTGTTTTGTTCGAATAGGCAATTTTTTCAATTCAGAAATAGTCGGAAAATACACCAATACCGAATATGGAGTTGTCTTTTTGAACAACGGCGAAACCGCGCCACGCCATCCGGCCCAACTATATGAAGTCGTTGGATATTTTGTTCTGTGGCTCTTTCTTAGAAAAATATATAAAACCAACAAGAGAAATTATCCAGGATACCTCATTGGAGTAATGTTTACCGGTATGTTTACGATTCGTTTTATCATTGAATTTGTAAAAGAAAAACAAGGTGGAATCGAAGAATATCTCCCTGGATTAAGTACAGGGCAGTGGTTGAGCATTCCTTTAATCCTGGCTGGCATCTTTTTAATTTTAAGATCCTTAAAAAAAGGACCTGTTAACTATATCTAAATTTGATGTAAAGCCATTGGCATCTACGGTTAAATTTTGTTGATTGATGCTGGTAGAATTAATTGGATGGAAAATCTTAACTTTCAGGTATTATTTTACCAAATGGTATCAACACCCTGAACTGTTGTATTCCTAAATCAAAATAATGAATTACTACTCTATTAGTTCAATTTCGACAGTTTTTATTCTGCTGATTTTATTTCAATTTAATCCTATTAAATCATATAGCCAGTACGGAAGAGTCTTTGATGAGATGATTTTAAGTAGTGAGATTTTAGATATGGACCGAAAGTATGCCGTTTATTTACCTCCTGATTATGAATCATCATCAAGAAAATATCCCGTTCTTTATCTTTTACACGGTTATAGTGATAACCAAACCGGATGGGTTCAGTTTGGTGAAGTTAAATTTATAGCTGATCAAGCTATCGCCGAGGGTAGTGCTACTTCAATGATTATTGTCATGCCCGATGCAGACACCAATGTGATTGGTTATGTAAACACAATTGATGAACAATGGCTTTATGAAGATTTTTTCTTTGAAGAATTTATTCCTCATATCGAAAAAACTTTTAGGGTAAAACCAGAAAAAGGCTATAGAGCAATTGCAGGACTTTCGATGGGAGGTGGCGGCTCACTGATTTATGCCCTACATAGGCCAGATCTGTTTATTGCCTGTGCCCCATTGAGCGGATGGTTTGGGGCAACAAAAATTGAAGAGTTGGAAGTCTCTTTACAAAATGCCGGAATTGAGTACGATCCTGAAAAACTTGAACCGTATTTTAACCACTACAATCCATTTAAGTTAATAGAAGAAACATCAACAAGTGAATTAAACAAAGTATCTTATTATATTGATTGTGGGGACGATGATTTTTTATTTGAAGGAAATAGTATGCTCCATATAGCCTTGAGAAAAAAAGGTGTTAACCATGAGTTTCGAGTAAGAAATGGTGGTCATACTTGGACCTATTGGAGAGAATCATTGCCTGAAGTACTTCATTTTGTCTCACAAAGATTTAGGAGATTCTGATTGAATCAATCACATACATCCCATTAATTGTCAAGGGACAAACTTTCTTCAGTTGAAATAGTGCTCTCTAATTCAAATCTAAGATAACTTTGTAAGTCCGAAGGAGAAAAATATCTATATCATTTTCTCTTTTGATTTAGAATTGATTTATTTACTGTGGCTTATTGGCAAGAAATCAAGGATTTGAAATCGGAAGCCAAGCTTGGCGGTGGACATAACAAAATGTCAAAACTCAAGATGCTTGGCAAACTCAGTGCGCGTGAGCGTATCAATTATTTAACAGACAAAAATTCAGTCCAGTTCGAGATTGGCAGCCTTGCTGCATACGGCCATTACCAGCAATTTGGGGGATGTCCGGCAGCCGGGGTAATTGTTGTTTTGGGCAAAATCAATGAACGCCTTTGTATAATTGTAGCAAATGATTCCACAGTCAAAGCAGGAGCTTGGTTTCCAATGACTACTAAAAAAAATCTAAGGGCTCAAGAAATTGCTATGGCCAATCGTATCCCAATCATTTACCTGGTTGATAGTGCTGGTATATTCTTACCTCTTCAGAATGAAGTTTTTGCTGATAAAGATCATTTTGGGAGGATTTTTCGAAATAATGCAATAATGTCCTCAATGGGGGTAGTTCAAATCTCTGCCATCATGGGCCCTTGTGTTGCCGGTGGGGCTTATTTACCTGTTATGTCGGACGAAATAATCATCGTAGAAAAAACTGCCAGTATTTTTCTTGCTGGAAGTCATTTGGTCAAAGCAGCAATCGGTGAACAAATTGATAACGAAACCTTAGGAGGTGCACAAACCCATACTTCCATCAGTGGTGTAGCTGACCATAGAGCAAAGGATGATATACATGCCCTTCAAATCATTCGAGATTTAATTGAGAAAATACCCGAGCCAGCCCTAGTTGGATTCAAGAGAATAGAAGCCAAAAACCCCCTAAAGAACTATTCAAAAATCGCTGATACGGTCCCTGAAAACTCATGGGAACCCTATGATAGTTATAGTCTTTTGCAGCATTTAGTTGATGCAGACTCGTTTGATGAATACAAAAGTGAGTATGGGAAGACTTTAATCACTGCTTTTGCCCGAATCGAAGGATGGTCTGTAGGTATTGTAGCCAATCAACGATCAAAAAAAATAAACCAAAACGGTGAAATACAGCTCGGAGGTGTCATCTATAGTAAGAGTGCCGATAAGGCAACCAGATTTATCGCAAATTGTAATCAACGAAGTATACCAATAGTGTTTTTACAAGATGTGATGGGATTTATGGTTGGAAAGAGAGCAGAACACGGTGGTATTATAAAAGATGGGGCCAAGATGGTCAATGCAGTAGCCAATTCAGTTGTTCCAAAATTCACAATAGTGATTGGAAATTCCTACGGAGCTGGTAATTATGCCATGTGTGGCCGGGCCTTTGACCCACGTTTTATTTTGGCCTGGCCTGGTGCCCAAATTGGCGTCATGGGTAAAGATCAAGCCTCAAAAGTATTGTTTGACTTACAAAAGAAAAGCCAATCGAACAATACTAATAATGGACTATTGGATATAGAAAAAATAAAGTCTGAGTATCAAAAACAAGAGTCTAGTGTATTTGCTGCATCAAAAATGTGGGTTGACGAGATAATCAATCCTGCAGAAACAAGAAAATGGATTTCAATGGGAATAGAAATGGCCAATCATAACCCTGTGTCCAAAAAGTTCAATATGGGAATTCTACAGGTATAAAATTTCTGCTGGCTTGATTCTCATTGTCTTTGAAGGGATGATCTTACCTGATTCGGTTCTCATAAATTTTTTGACAACATGAATTTCTTTAGGTATTTGATATTTTTTAGTCTTGGAGTCCTCTTTGATTTTTCTAGCGATATGTTCGGGGAATAAATTCCTTTTTTCTTCCAGCACCAATATGACTTTTTGCCCCAATACATCGTCTGGTAAAGAAGAAACAAAATAATTGGTGTTGATATGCTCTGAGAATTTCTGTTCAAGCACTTCTGGAATTAATTTTATGCCACCACTATTGATCAAAAAATCAAACCTCCCCAGAAATTTAAATCTATTTTTCTGTATAAGTTCAACTTTATCGTTAGTTATCAATCTTTTTACTCCTAAATGTTTGGCCTGAATAACCAGACAGGATCTGTAATCTATTGAAATGTTAATGTTTGGCAAGCAAGTAAAAACCCCACGAGGATCTTCTAGTTTTCTTACGGCTATATGCGAAAGAGTTTCTGCCATCGCAAAAGATTCGTATACATTAGCATTCAATTTCTTGATGAGCCTTTGAAGTATATGGCTAAATACCCCACCTCCAACTAGTAGGGTTTTTATATTTTCTAAGTAGTCTATGGAACCAGACACTTGTTGTGGTGTCAAGGCAGCAAAATCGAAGTATTGATCTTTTTTTAGGGGACATATCGCTGGTTTTATCATGTGTAGATCCAAGCCCAAAATCAATCCTCTTACAAGTTGCATTTTACCTGCTATATATTCTATAGGTAAACAGTGAAGAGCAGATTTAGCGTTGTTGAGTTCAAAGTATTCAGCTGTCATTTTAACCGAATTCAAAATATATTGTCTCTTAACCTCAAAGGTTTTGGGCTTGGCACTCGTTCCTGAAGTTTTTATTTCTATCGAAGAATTCTCTATCCATTGTTGAAGAAAAATAGTTAGTTCAGAATCACTAAAGTCTAAGTACTTATCGAAAAATTTTGGCAAATCATTCAGCGTGTCAAATTCATCCCAAAATCTAAATCCGTTGAGACGAAAATCCTCATGGACTATACCAAATCTTCTCTCCATTAATCAATGAGAACCTAACAATCGCTCTTTCCAATTTCTCCATCGATATTTTTTTGCAAATACGAAAAAATAAATTGTAGTTATGATGAGGATACTATAATAGTATTCAATGAGTTTGGGTTCATAAGATGTTCTGTATAAAGCATCGGTTTGAAAAACTGCCCAATCTGTACTAATCATCAAAACGATGAACAAATTATTGGCAATATGCGTTCCAATTGCCAATTCAATTCCATCATCCATATAAGCTATGATTCCGGTAGTTAACCCAAAAAAAAGAAAAGTTGCGGCAAAGTCAATACCATATTTTTCAATTTCAGGATTTAAAAGGTGAAGAGATGCAAATATCAATGAAGTTAATACAATTGGAATCCATCTTTTTCTAGTGATTTTTTGGAATCCTTGCATCAGATACCCCCGAAAAATTAATTCTTCCAGACCTGCTTGGATAGGAATGAATAGGAGACTAATAAGAGCCAACAATAAGAAAGGCTTAAATTGAAAGTTCCAATGGTATAATTCCGGGTTTAACACTATTTCCAGTGTATAGAATGATACAGATAGAAAAGAGATCAATAAGAATGAAAACCATATCCGCGAAAAATCAATCGAAGTTCTTTTGGTGTTATTATTCTCAACCTCTACATGATCATCTGTATTTTCAGTAGACGCATCAGTGAGAGGAAAATGGTTTTGCGGAGATATTTTATTTATACGATTTGAAATCAGGGTGGAAAATTCTCTCTTGTGTATGAATCGAACGGCAAAAATTAGCCCCATAAGACCAAAAAGAAAGGGAACCAGGGCAGTAAGAAATGTGATATTGTGACCAAACTCGGGATGCAAAGATGTGAAATCTAGTTTCATTGTGGTGACCAATGACATAAATAACAATCCTCCTATAAAAGAGAAAACAACAATTAATAAAGACCCGAATAGATAATACGAAAAGGGTTCCTTAAAAATTCTGGGGTTATTCACAAAACAGTTTTTTATATTGTTTTCAATTTTTGCCACTCTCCTTTTGGATCCATTTCTATAAATCCATTATTGGTTCTTATTGGCACTTGAATATTGTTGGTGAACAAAGAACCTGTCCCGAGACCTTGCTCCAATTTTATATTAAACTGGGCGAGCCAATTGGCTAGTGCATTCAATCCAACATTACTTTCCAGAGCACTTGTCATCCACCATCGCACCTTCAAAGAATCGGCAATTTCGATCCATTCATTGACTTGGCTAAACCCCCCAATCAAGCTTGGTTTTAGAACAATGTAACGAGGCTTAACAAAAAAAAGGAATAGCGATTTTTCTTCATATGAAAGTTTACTTGCAATAGTGATATCTTCATCAAGTGCAATCGGAATTGAGCTTTTTCTGCGAAGTTTTCTCATGTCATCTGGTTTTCTCGTCTTAATTGGTTGTTCTATGGAATGAATAGAAAATTCACTTAGTTGAGCAATTTTATCAAGTGCTTCTTCATATGAAAACGCTCCATTGGCATCCAACCGAATTTTTATTCTTTTCGAATACTTCTCTCTAATATATTTTACCAGTGCCAGTTCGCTTTCAAAATCAATAGATCCTATCTTAATCTTGATACACTTATACTTCTGAGATATCAAATGATTGATCTGGTCTTTCATATACTGGTAATTACCCATCCACACCAGCCCGTTGATTGGTACTGGTTTATATGCTTTAGTATAGGCGTGTCCCTTTACACCGAGCAACTCTTTATCTAAATATGAACTGTGGGCCATTTCTATACCAGTTCTAATCGCTGGAAATCCGGACAAGCTGGGAAGTGTGTTACCTTTGTTTACTGCTTGTATTGTTTCTTGAAGTTTCTCTTCAAAATCCGGACGATCATCAATACTCAAGTTAGGAATGATACTACATTCTCCTATGCCTGTATACTTTCCTTTTTTCAGAATGATGAAATAAGATGTTTTTGAGGTTAATTGACCTCTTGATGTACCAGCGGGAACTTTAAATTTTAGAATCCTTTTTGTGTATCTGGCTTTCATGATCTTATATTGAAAATAGTGATTCGAAAAATAAAATAAATCCAATCAGAAATGTAATTAGTGACATTTGTTTCAATGTCAAATTCATCTTGCTCAATTTTTTGGCTCTTGATAGGTATAGTGTATTTGATATAAGTAAAATAATTACCGAGCCGAAAACAATTATCTGAAAAAGGTGATTTCCGGGTCGAACAAATTTGAGATATCCAATGGCTAGTATCACCGATAAAATCAGCAGGTAGTGGTATAGAAAAGATCCTCTAATTCCCAAGATAACTGCTAAAGTGATCTTACCCTTATTTCGGTCGTTTTCTATATCCCTGATATTATTGATATTGAGAACTGCTACACAGCATAATCCTATTATAAATGCCCATATAACTCCATTGAATGAGATTTGATGACTCATGATAAACTGAGTACCCAAAACAGAAAAGACTCCAAAAAACAACAACACACTCAAATCACCTAGACCGCTATATCCATATGCAAATTTCCCTACGGTATATTTCAGTGCTGCTATTATTGATAATGCCAAAATCAATCCAATAAAAACAAAATAATCGAAATGGGCTAAGCCAAATGAAATGCTTAAGAAACCAAGACTCAATACAATGATCAAAATAATCATAATACTGATGGCTCTTTTGATTTCTCGTATAGTCAATAGTCCTCGTTGGAGAGATCTTTTGGGGCCTTTTCTTTCTTCGTCATCGGTACCTTTTACAAAATCACCATAATCGTTAGCAAAATTGGCCAGTATTTGTAGGGAAATAGCTGTCATCAGAATCATCAAAAAAACAATCCAGGAAAATCCATGTGAATTAATAGTCAGTGAACCACCAACTAAAATACCAGATACAGAAAGCAATAATGTTGGTAGTCTAGCCGTTACTATCCATGCCCTTATTTTCTTCATACATCAAATGCAATGAACGGTAAACTGATTTATTCACTTGACTACTGTAATGAATATGGGGTTTAAATTGGGTTGTTGGTCAAAATTGTCGAGTGGATGCATTGGTCTAGAAATTCTTTTATATTCTAGTCTTTTTAAATCTTGATCTACTCCGCCTGGAGTAAGGGCCATCAGCCAACCGTTTTGTGCTTCGTACAACTGGGGTACTAGATATCCTATTTTTACAATGACGATATCACTTGATGTTATATCAATACCCAAATCGGTAAAGTCCCTTATATGGTGGTATGGCTTTCGTTTTTTGGTGACGATTACATCTATATTGCCTATCCGGATAACCAATTCAATTTCCGCATTAGAATCTCCTTCCTTATAGGACATCAGTATCCCATTGAGTTTTATTGGAGGGGCATAACGATCATCGACTAGAGCACCGACAGTTCCAGAGATTTTCTGGCCAATTTTCGATTTTGAAGCATTTTGTATCAAATCAGGTCCGGGTATTGAGGCATAAACTACTTTGGGGGCATTTTCTTTCTGTAGTTCATCATAGTGCAATAATTTTTCAAGTGTCCAGGTGACATCGCCGGAACCACCAGCGGTAGGGTTGTCTCCCATGTCGCTTATAAAGAATGGTCTTTTGTCACTTGAAATTGCCTGGGAGAGAGCTTCATCTAGGGTAGTTGTTGGTGCTACAAATTGAAATTCATTTCGGACATTCCACATATTAAGTGCGAGTTGGTGAGCGACATTTCCGACTAGTTCTTCATCATCTCCTACTGCCATGACTACCGCGTGATTTCTTGGTTCATCGGCCCATGGGTATCCCATCCAAATACCTGCGTCAATAATCCCTTCTTGGCTAACCAAATCTGGAATTTGGCTATAGAGGCTTTTGGCAGGCTCAACTCTTGTGGAGGTCTTTTCACCGGGCAACAAAATAGGAACCTTTACCCAAGCCTTAAAGGGAGGCTTTCCTAGTCCATTGGTTAATCTATCCACTAAATTTTGGGCTGCTCTCTCTTTAGATTCTAGAGCATCTTCATGTGGAGCCATCCGATAACAAGTAATCAAATCGCTAAATTTTGCAAGTTTTTTGCTGACATTCCCATGCAAATCCATGGAAGTTGAAATCATCACATGATTTCCTACTACTTTTCTAATTCGCTCTATCAGGTCTCCTTCAGGATCATCAAGATCTTGGACGCTCATTGCGCCATGAATGTCAAAAAAGATTCCATCAAAGGGACCTTCTTGCTGCAATAACTCCAGTATTTCTTTGGTTAAGGATTCGTAGGTTTCTCTTTCGACAATTCCCCCAGGAATTGATCGTGCTCTTAATAGGGGTATCCATTCCGCAGCATTTCTTAGGGGAGTACCTTCTGATAAAAAGGGATAGCTATCAAAATTTTCTTCACCTCTTCGAACTTTAAATGCATCCAGTTTGGTTACCGCTGGTGAAAAGGTACTTGACTCGATTCCGATACCACAAATAGCAATTTTAGGAGGATCATTTAAAATCACATAACCAAAACAGTGAAAGCAGGTAAATAGTGCAATAATGCTTAAATGTGGCATAAGGAATTTTTTCATGGAAAGTTTAGGTTAGTATTTGCTGTACCAGATAATCACCAACATCTGTTGTTGAGTAGCTCTTATGTTTAGGGGTTTCGGCTAAATCTTCGGTGACATACCCGGATTCTATTGATTGGTTTACTACTTCTCTGATGTGGGAGGCTTCTTGGTTTAGATTAAAACTCATTTCAAACATCATTGCTGCTGACAAAATCGTAGCCAGGGGGTTGGCGATATTTTTACCTGCAGCTTGGGGGTATGACCCGTGAATGGGTTCATAGAGGGACACCTTATCACCTACAGATGCTGAGGGCATTAAACCCATGGAGCCTGAGATTACAGAAGCTTCATCGGTAAGAATATCTCCAAAGAGGTTTTCAGTGATCAAGACATCGTAATCACTAGGCCATTGGATGAGTCGCATGGCAACTGCATCGACGAATTCATAGCTAACGCTAATCTCTGGATAGTCTGTTTCCATTTCTTGTAGGGTTTCTCTCCAGAGGCGTGAGCTTTCGAGAACATTGGCTTTATCTACACAGCATAGTTTCTTTTTTCGTGATGCTGCTAGTTCAAATCCTTTTTTTGCAATTCGTTGAATTTCAAATTTTTTATAGGTACAGGTATCAAAAGCGGTTTTTCCATTATCGAGGCGTCCTCTTTTTCCGAAGTAAATTCCACTTGTTAATTCTCGCACAAAGACTAGGTCTGTATTTTCGATTCTCTCTCTCTTTAGGGGTGAGCGATCCATCAAAGAGGGAAAAACAAAAGTGGGGCGGATATTTGCATACAGCCCTAGTTTTTGTCGCATTTTCAGCAGACCTTGTTCTGGTCTTATTTTTGCTGACGGATCGTTATCGTATTTAGGATCTCCTATAGCTCCGAACATTACGGCATCAGAATCCACACAAATCTGGTGGGTTTGATCTGGATAGGGTTCTCCTACTGCATCGATTGCACTAGCACCGGTTAGGGCTTTAACCCAGGTGATCTGGTGGTTGTATTTATTGGCGATAGCCTCACATACCCTGGTAGCTTGTTCTATTACTTCGCCTCCTATTCCATCTCCGGGTAAAACTGCAATTCTAAGTTTCATATCAAAATTCTAATCTAATGCTTTGCACTAATTCAGGTCGAAATGTAACTAATTTAGACTTATGTTTTCTAACACGGCTTAAGATGTCATTTATTGGGTATCTGCTAGTGTTATCCTTCCGAAGCTAGGGAATTTTCGTAAATTTTTTAACTACTGGAGACCTTTGCATTTTCTGGCTTAACCCAATTTTTGGTTTTTTTACTTAGTAATTACTCAATTCGTACTTATAGTCATCTTTTTCTTGGTAATGTTTCACTAAATATATCCATATCATGCCCTAATAGGCTTATTTTCCGCTTTCTTTACACCTTATTTTACCATCAGATACACCAATCCCGGAGAACGCTTCAAATGGTATACTATAGCCTCTAATACCATTTAAACATTATATTTACTCATAGAAAATTTAATGCCTAAGTTGTTTAACCGTAGAGTAAACATATAAACTTATTGAGTAATGTAGTGTTCGTTATGGTATAATATATGCTGATGATGAACTTTCTCTAAGCCTTTCAGCCTAGTGATATGGCAACCAAACCCCGATGTAAACCACCAAAAGTCTGTTTCTCGCTCCATCATTTCTTACTAATCTCTTTATTTCTCTGTTTCGGTTCCTTTGTCAGGGGCTTGTGTCTATATCCTTTTTCCATAATCAATGACTTACTGCCCATTTCTTCCAGCAATCGATCATTTTTTTGGACTTATACCCTTTTTCCCCATCACCTCTGTACGCTCATCTTCAGGAACTTTCTCCAACCCCTGACTATCATGCTCATTGGTAGGAGTGGTATGAACACCAAGTATCAAGCCATCATCCTTAGTCGCTATATGCCTCTTGTAGCCAAAGTAGGTCTTTAAACGCTACCAGGTGACGCACCTGTTTTTAAACCACCGAGCTTCATGATCCGCATGGGGACTTTCTTCTTCTTTCTTCTGGTGATATTTCTCTTCTTCCATTACTTCCGTATCTGAACGGGTATCTTCTTTTCTATCCTCAGCCATTTGATGATCCAACTTCCCCTTCGGAGAAAAAGGACTCAAGGTAAGCGATGCATCAACGATGGCTGTGCCTTTGACCATCAACCCCTTTTCGGGTCATCGTTTGTTCACCATCAATATGATGGGCTGATACAACTCCTTTCTAGTCAATTCCGAACGAAATCAGGATAAAGTGATATGGTCAGGAACACTGTCCATTAATTCTAAGCCACAAAACCGACAAAAACTGATGCTATCCATAGTCAAGTCTTCTGTTTTAACATCTGAAAGACCATACCATGCCGAAATCAACTGCATTTTAAATAGGATCATCGGATGATAGGCTTTTTGACCTCTTTGCTTTTTACCGGGCTTATAATGAATGACTATATACTCTTCGATTGGTTTCCAGTCAATGATGGTGTTGATTTGTTTGAAAAATTAGCTTGATGAGGAGGCACTCCTAGTGTTGGTGTGGTTCGAAAAAACTCATTTGTATAGAATGACAAGATTTGAAACGCATAGCGAAAGCCAAGATACAACAATGAGTTGAATTATACAAGTATTTTAAGTCAATGTCAAATAAATTTCTAAACTCGATTAATTCACATATTCTAATGCTATTACTAAAATTTAGTGCAAAGGTCTCACTAGATTACTCCTAATATGAGTTATTCGGCTGTAATGCACTTTACGAAATTATTCGTGTATAAGTTTCTTTATTCTTCCAACAAAATCCAGTATTATTTTCAGTAAAACATCCACAAAAGATTCTAGTGCAAATTCAATAATCCTTAAAAAACTCTTTTTTCGATGAGGTTGCTTGATACAAAAAACTATTATATTTGTTGCGATGAACGAATCAGCTATTAGAAATACCCCCCCCCAGATTATTCTGAATATCAGTCACTTAGGCTAAAACACAGCCCACTTTTTACCCATCACTTTTCTTTTTTCGAGTCTCCTAGCATAGGCTTCTGCTCTGCTTTCGGCTTCCCAAAGAAGTGTTCATCTTCTATTTCAACTAAACAATTTTATACTGGAATAGATCTCGATATCGAAGCAGAAGACCTAATCAGCGATTTGTTGAAAGATGGATTTGAACGTTTATTGAAAGAAAATCCCGCCCTTAGAAACAAACAACTCTATGATGAATATCGGACCAACAATAATGTCCACCTCATCTTGGATACTGTCCGCATTATCCCCCAGCAGGTGGAAGGACAGATTGCCTATGTCGTAGAACTTCGATTTCTCTGGCAATCACAAAATCAATTCGGAGTATTACGCAGCATAGTCGGGGTAACTGCTGCTAGCTATGAACTGATCGATGGAAACTTATGGTCCGGAATTGATGCCGTGGACTATGCAGAGAAAGGGGATCTTTCCACCATCAAAGAGTTTTACCGGACTCTTTTACGCTATAACAACGATTGGACACTCTATACCCCCAACGATAGCGATGCCAAAATCATCAGAGTAGGGAATGCAACCCTTGGAGGCATCATCAAAAAGTACCGAAGTCTCGCTCCCATTTCATGCCAAGAATATGAAAATGCAGTCCTCGAATTACTGGAAGAAATAAAAGAACCACTAGGAAAGGGTAAGGATGTAGAACAATACATTGCTACCATAGGCTTTACAGAGGATAACGGCAAAAGCCAATCAGTGATAGAAGATTGTGCTACCATTTGGAAAGACGATCATGCCGTACGAAAAAACTTTCTAAACGCCAATTGGGACGATTTGATGGATGAAGTACTAGCCCTTTCTGCTTTCCTATCCGATTATCAACCTCCTGATCAAGTGGATGCTTTTTGTCCATACATCGATCAGGTGATCCAAGATGTCAAAGTCAAAAGAAATCTGGATCTGCCTACGATAAAAGACATTGATGGTATTGCTGATGCGTACCATGGTGATCTCTGTGGTCAAATAAACGATAAATACAATGATAAATACTCTTTTGAGAGTGCCCCAGAGCAAAGAGAGTACATCCCTACCCAGTGGAAGAGCTTTTTGACGAGGCTCCACACCAGTCTCAACCAGTACCAACCTATCTCTCTATCACAATTCACCAGTGAACAACAACCTTAAAAACAATCCTATTAATACATATGATGAATCTAAATTTATTTTACACTTTATTCCACAAGTATAAAATTTTGATGCTTGTGGTCATTCTATTTTCCTGTAGTGATGATGGTATGCCTGAACCAAATGAACCGCCAACAGTTATGACACCGGAAACGCCTGAGCCAACCCAAACTGAGAAGTACACTATCTCCACTTCAGCAGGAACAGGAGGTACAATCACCGGAAATCAAACGATTGAAAGTGGTCAGTCCGTGAGCATTACTGCCACAGCCCTAGAGCACTATCAATTAAAAGAATGGACCGGCGATTGTGGAACATTTG
>Ga0209022_1002046_pt1 | contig 17985 bp, 13 predicted proteins | sample PinacodermPK_FD_187300 | JGI IMG/M metagenome (GOLD analysis project Ga0209022, IMG submission 187300) | Host-associated microbial community of the marine sponge Aplysina aerophoba from Gulf of Piran - sponge pinacoderm, lysed by proteinase... | ecosystem: Host-associated > Porifera > Sponge >...
CGAGCTGGCGGTGCGCGCCCCGCGCGTGCTGTCCCACGGCTTCCTGCTGCAGCGGGTCTGGGGTCCGGAGCGGGTGGGCGAGACCTGGGCCATCCGCGACGTGGTGAAGCGCCTGCGCCGCAAGCTCGGCGACGGCGCCCACGATCCCGCCTACCTCTTCACCGAGCGCCGCGTGGGCTACCGCATGGCGGCGGGCCAGACGCCCCCGCTCGAGGAGGAGCCACTCGCGGAGTCGCTCCCCGACTCCACGAACGGGGCGGGCTGACGCACGGGCCGTCTTCATCGCCTACCGGAACAGCGCCGCAAGCGGGCGCCCCCGTGAATCTGGCCCGCCAGCACCTCCTGCGGGTAGGGTAGCGGCGAGGCCGCGCCGGACCTCGGGTCCGGGGCCGTGAGCGGGTCAGGGACGCCGGTCCAGCGCCGGAAGACACCATGAGCGGGCTCCGCACGTGCTCGGCGCGGGCCGGGCCGGGCGCGACAAGGAGCTGCATGCGGGGAATGCGGGACTGGCTCGACGTGCTGCTCGCCACGATTGGCACGGGGGTCGTCGTGGGGGCCGTCGTCGCTCTGCTCGCCGGGCTGATCGGCGAGCCGTCGACGGTCGTGGTCGGGATGCTCGCCGGAGTGGCCAGCGGTGTGGCTACGCTGTTCGTCGCAGGCGCCGTCGTGTCCGTGCGCAGGCGCTAGGCACGAGGGGCCGCTCGCACCGGCGCCGTGTGCACGCTGGTCAGGCAGCGCCGAACAAACTCAAGCTCGTGCACAGTTCTCGCAGGGTGGAGACCCTCCGGTTCGATGGGACTCTGGGGAGGGAACCCCATTCCAGCAGGGACGTGTCCGGGCTAGCCGGACGGGTTCGGTGAACGAGGACGGCGGACTGAGAGGCTTATCCGCCAGGATTCGGGCTGCGAGTCGTCACGACTGTGTTAGCTCCATATCGGCGACTCGGACAGTCCCGATCTAACAACGGGCGCCTTCAATCCGTAGCGAGTAGCAACCGCTTGAACAAGTTCCAAGAACCAACTATCAGCGTAGGGGGCGACTATGACTTCTTCAATCAGAAGGGAAGGGTCCACGGCATAGTAGGATCCCGTTGCATTGGTTTCCTGAGGCATATCGAGCGATACACCACCCGCAGGCATGTTCTGAGTTATCGCCCTAACTTCCCTCTCATGTTCAAAACTCTGTCGTTTGTGCAGATATGGGTAGAACATATTTTGTTCTGAGATGAAGGTCGTGCTGTAGTCGATGTAATTGACTTTCCCGATGAAGATAGTATCATTGCATGTGAAGCTTTGCGTTAGTGCGTTGAATGTTGTTCTTATCGCAATACCGTCATTATCCCTCGAATAGAGCCTCCACATTGCGGCGGATTCATGGTTGGCTTCATGCCAGCAATTGATTAGTGTGAACTGACGCATCGCCTGGTAGAAAGGTGCGAGAGTTTCCCAGGCGAACTGAAGGATCGTCCCTTGGTAGAGTGCCGGGCGTAGGGCTATATTGGCCTTGGAATATGAGCCCTCGAAAGGGTCGCCTAACCTATCGGCTCTGGAGAAAAAGAGACTTTGCGCATCCAGGAGTGACACGAACTTGGTGAAGTCCATGTATCGCCACAAAACCGCGTCCTCGTGGGGAGACTCGAAAACTGGGTGCTCTTCGTACAAGTCTCAACCCTCAAAAGTATCGGCGTCTCTTGTGTTTGACTTCAGTTCGAGTTCGTCTGCCTCGCGGGCGATCGGCCTGAAGATCTCTTTGCACACTTCCTCGCCGACGAGCCGCTGGCCCGGCACCGGCGAATGACCGAATGTCACCGAGGGCGAGTCGATCAGCGTGCACTCGGCGTCATCTGGCTCGCCGTCCCTGCTCCCCCTCGGCCTGGCCACCACGGGCTGGCGGCTCTGACGCCAATCAGGCTGAACGGCTCGTCCGGATCGGGGTGGGAGAAATGCCCTTGCCGTGGAGCGGTGTGCCGAGTGGACAGGGGCGAGAAGGCCGGCCGCCCCACGGAGCAGCATTTGTGTCACGCCTTACCCAAGTTCGAGTAAGAATGGTAGCGCGTCGGCAACATCCGTCTCGGCGCATGCAAGGTTCTGTGCGGCTGTGTCCGCGGTGATCAGCCCACTGTCGACCGCTTCGGCTGCGAGGACGGCGAAGCGCCCCCTGCGCTGGTCAGCGACGCCCCCGATAGGGAAGAAGTCCAGGGTGAAGTCCTCGGCGCCCTTCTGTTCGTCGGTAGGCTGTGCCCTGATCGCTTGCTCGGGAGGCAGATCGGCCTGTTTCCACCAAGCATTGCTCACGTGGTAGCGGGCTGCGGCGCGGCCGATGCCAAAAGTGGACATGACCTCGCCGACGCGTGCCGCGCTGACATCGGCTACGTCGGGAACCAAGCGCTTCACAGCGGCCATAGGGGCCAAGAACTCCACGGCGAAGGCATTAGCCCGGCTTTCGACATCATCTGGCAACTGGTCGCGCTCGGCGTTGCGGGCCAAGTCAGCGTAGGCGTCCACGCGTACTCGCGAGAGCCGTTCCTCGGGATCAAACAGGATGTGCCCGAGTTCGTGCGCGAGCGTCGTGCGACGAATCCAGACGTGCTTGTTGCGGCCCCGTGTGTTCAGGACGATGCCGCGTCGACCATGAGAAGAGATGGTGGCGCCAGCGATCGAGGCGGGCAATTGCGCTTGAATCACCGGGATACCCAGACGCTGTTCGACCAGGTCTCTCATTGACTCGATGGGGCGGTCGCCGAGTCCCAGGCGCTTGCGCGCTTGGCCTGCCAACTGGTAGCCGGCTCGCCACGCGGGCGGACCGTAGTCTGACGAGGGCTCGAAGGCTGACGCCTCCTCGGGCTTGGCAAGCCACTGCTGCAGTCGGAGTTGGGTTGCAATAATGGAGGCGGCCTCCGTGAAGCACAGAACGGCCTTATGGTTCAAGCGAACGCCCCCTCCTGCATCGGTCTCGAGGACGCGGAGCCGCATCCCGAGATCAGAGTCAGCGCCCGCGTCTTCGTCGAAACTCAGGCGCATCGGATCAAGGCCGAGGACGAACGCGATCCGCTCAATCGCCCGCAGTTCGAGTTGGTGCGCGTCGGCTTCCGCCAGAGCGACATCTTCGGCGGTGACGCCCGCCGCCGATGCGAGCTCAGCTGGCGTGACGCCGAGATCAGCACGACGGGTCGTGATGGCACGTTCGATGGCGCCCTCGCTGGCCAGGAGCACCGCTGCGCCTTCTGCGTCAAGTTCGGTGACGACGCCCTTGCCGTAAGCACTCAGGACCTCGTGCTCGGTCAGGCGCCGGCCGGTGGCGGCGCTACCCGGCTCATACCTGGCAAGTTGGTACTTGCCGCGCACGAATTCGGCAGGCGACGTCACAGTCACTCGTCCATGGCCGTCGGCGGCAGGCGCCACACGCGCATCGGTCGATCTGTCTCGCTGTCCCATCCGAGTGTCACCACATTGAATCCTACCGCACGGAAGAGGTCCTCGGCGGCCTCAAGATGTGCGCGGTCACGCGGCGGGTAGCGGCCGGACGAACCTGATAGGTAGATCCGAGAGGGTTCGTCAAACCAGATCTCACCTCCAACTGAGGCTTGGCCTCCGCCCGTCAGGTTAGTGTGATGGAGCCAATCGTCCCCCAGTCGCGGGAGGGGCTTCTCCGCGATGCAGGGCCGCCCCCGTCCATCGATCACCCACAAGTGGCAGTGCTCGCCACGGTCGGAGTCGGAGCGCCTGGGGCGACCAAGCGGCACATCCGCTGTCGGAATGTCGTTGAGCAGGAACAAACCGTCCCCTTCTGTGACTGGGGCGAGTTGCGCCGGCGGGTACGCGCCGATCCCGGGGCGGAGTTGGTAGGGGCGGGGTGGGTAGCGCTCGAGGAACTCGTGCAGGGTCGTTTCGTCGCGAACCACCGGCACCATCCATCGGCCTAACCCTCGTGCGGGAGCAATCTGCCAGAGTGGACCGTAGGTGAAGGGCGCACGAGCCGCAAGGCGCTTTCGGGATGGGCGGGAGCATCCGACGTGATATCGTGTCGGCAGGCTCGCGGGTGCGGATGTCCTGCCGCTCTTGCCGAACAACACGTGGATGCGCGGCACGACCGATGGCGGCGGCGAGGCGCGTCTCGACCTGCACTCCGTGCATCTGCCGATGACGGTCAATGTCGCCGCGGACGGCTGCTCAGTCTATGTCGAGCAGGGCCGGATCCCGTTCGAGCGGGCGCTCGCCGTCGAACTCTTTGCGCTGGATGAATCTTGGGGAGCACGCTGGTCTTCGGACCGAGGAATGAGGGTCGACATGTACGAGACGATGCGGGCGCTGCTTGACGGAACCGACTTCGCCGTCATCGAGTCCTTGGAGATTCCCGGCCGCGCCGCCCGGCATGAGGAGATACCGCTCTTCTTGTTCGAGTCGCAACTCGGCCCCCACCTCGCGAAGCAGTTCGGCGAACAGGGTCTGTGGCTGCACCAGGCGCGGGCGCTCGAGGCTCTGGGGCGAGGCGAGAATGTTGTCGTGTCCACCGGCACCGCATCCGGCAAGAGCCTCGTGTTTCAGGCGCTCGCCCTCCACCGGATTCTTCAAGACCCTGCAGAGCGCGTGATCGTCTTCTACCCACTCCGCGCACTCGTCGAGGACCAGTTCCGCAGCTGGCAGGAGTTGGCCAGCCAGTTGGGACTTGATGAAGCCACTGTCGGGCGCATCGACGGCACCGTCCGCGTCAGCGAACGTGAGGCGATTCTGGAACGGGCCCGCATCCTCGTGATGACGCCCGACGTGTGCCAGGCATGGCTCATGTCGCGTCTGGCAATGCCCGCCGTGCGAGCGTTCCTGAAACAACTGTCGATAGTCGTCATGGACGAGGCGCATACGCTGGAAGGCGTCTTCGGAAGCAGCTTCGCGTTTCTCATCCGGCGGCTGATGGCGGCCCGCAACCATCTCCTGGGTTCAGCGGCGCCCCTCCAGCTCATTGGCGCGACCGCGACGATCGCGAACCCCGGGGAGCACCTGAAGCTTCTCACCGGCGCAGACTTCGCGGTTATCGACGAGGAGTCTGACGGCGCGCCCCACCATGAGCGGATCATCGCGCACATCGCGAGCCCAGAGGGTGACGAAACGTCTGTCGCACGAGCGCTCCAGCACTCTGTGCTGGCGGATGGGACCAATGGCGGCTTCATAACCTTTGTGGACTCGCGCAAGGGCGTAGAGACGCTCGCCATGTTCACCGCGCACGACCTTTCTGAGCTCACCGATGAGGGGACCGTCGCCTCCTACCGCGCGGGCTTTGATGCCGACGAGCGGCGGCGAATCGAGCAGCAGCTTCGGAGCGGTGCCCTCCGGGGTGTCGTCTCGACGTCCGCGCTGGAGATGGGGATCGACTTCCCGACGCTTGCCGTGGGGTTCAATCTTGGCGTGCCCCCCACGCGGAAGGCGTACCGGCAGCGGCTGGGGCGGATCGGACGCGACGGGCCAGGTGCGTTCGTGGTCATCGCCCCTTCCGACGCATTCCGTCGCTATGGGACATCCTTCCGCGAGTACCACGACATGTCGGTGGAGCCCTCCTACCTGTATCTCGACAATCGCTTCATGCAGTTCGCCCACGGGCGGTGTCTCGCCGATGAGCGAGACGCCACGGCCGCGCCGGCGGATCTCCCTGCGCACATCGGATGGCCGACCGGGTTCGAGGACCGCTACCGGGCCGCCCGGCCCGGAGGTGATCGGGCGCCCGAGTACGACCGCATTGCCGAGCGCGGCGGCGATACACCTCACATCGGCTACCCGCTGCGCAACGTTGGCGAGGTCAGTTTTGATATCAAGCGCTCAGAGAACGCGGACCGCATCGGGGAGATCAACCAGACGCAGGCGCTGCGGGAGTGCTACCCCGGCGCAACGTACCTTCACGCCATGCGGGCCTACGAGGTGACATCCTGGAACATGCACACGTTCTCGCCTTTCGTCCGGGTAAAGCCCGGCCGGCCGTATCGCTCGACGAAGCCGCACCTCACGACGTACGTCCGGTGCGCGATCACTGCGAGCGAACTCACCGACGGGCACCTTCTGCAGGGTAGTGACGGGTTTCTGGCGGAGTGCGAGATGCTGATCACCGAGCGGGTAGACGGATATACAGACAATCAAACGGGTCAGTTTCATCGCTATCGGGAGCTTCAGGAGACGAACCCGGCCATGAGGGCGCGGTCCCGGAATTTCAGGACTACGGGTGTGGTCCTGCGCTTCGGGCAGGATTGGTTTAGGTCCGAACAGGTGAAGGGCGAGTTCGCTGACCGGATACGCGAGGTGTTCGCCCGCGAGTACAGTGTGCTGCCCCACGACATCGGCTCTTCGGCAACGAACATCACCGTGCAGGACTCGGACGGCACGACGTGGCGGGGAGGCTGCATCGTGCTGTTCGACCAGACCTACGGGAGTCTGCGGCTGACCGAGCGTCTGTACACCGAGTTCGAACACATCCTCGACCGTCTGGCTGCGGCGGACGGGGACTCCGATGACTTCAGGGCGGTCGTGCAGAAGGTGCAGGCGGAGTACGCGCAGTTCTCGTCTACGGATCCACTCACGGTTGCCTTGGGCGACGAGCCCCCGAGCGGGTACGAGCAGGTGTTCACGCCGGGCTCGAGGGTCTGCTTACACCAGAAGGGATCGCTCGCTCGCGACGTCGTGATACTCCAGCCAACCATCTGGAACGACGGCAAGCTCATGTACCAGGTAGAGGCATCGGTGAAGGAGGGCACCCCGCCCGTACGCCACTGGGTGCCGGCTGTGGCGCTCGAGCCCTCCGCCGTTGCCGACGCTTGGCAGTACGCGTGGTGGAATCGCCAGACGGAGGCCTACGAGGAACCCGAGGACGACAGCTGAGCCTCCTCCCCTACAGGACTCGGCCACAAGAGCCCCCGGCGTACGGCCTCCCCTCGGCGACGCTACTGGTGGAAGGCTAGTGCCCCGCCCCGACGCCCGTCGAAGTACCATGGCGCACAACGCGCGTATGACCTCAGAACCGACAGCACCCATCGCGCCCGACACCTCAGCGGCGGCCTTCGCCGCCAAATGGCGCGATAGTGCGCGCCGGGAGCGCGCGTCGTCGCAGGAGCACTTCATCGACCTCTGCCGGATGCTCGGCGTGGCGACACCCAACGATCCGCCCGCCAGCGCCGACTACACCTTCGAGGCGGGCGCGGAGCGCCTCAGCACGGGGGGCCAGGGCTGGGCTGACGTCTGGAAGCGCGGGTGCTTCGGCTGGGAGTACAAGGGCGCGCACGCCGACCTCGCAGCCGCGTATAAGCAACTCGTCGACTACCGTGACGCGCTCGACAATCCGCCGCTGCTGGTCGTCAGCGATATGGATCGCATCGAGGTCCACACCACCTTCACCAACACCCGGCCAGCGGTTCACGTCGTCACGCTCGATGACCTCGACGGAGGCGCCGACCGCACGGCCGAGGCGCTGAGCGTCCTCCGGGCCGTCATGACGGAGCCCGAGGCGCTGCGCCCGGAGCAGACGCCCGACGAGATCACGCAACTGGCTGCGGCCCGCTTCGCACAAATCGCGCGCTCGATGCACGAGCGCGGGCACGATCCAGAGGCCGTCGCCCACCATCTCAACCGCGTCGTCTTCTGCCTCTTCGCTGAGGACGCACGGCTGCTCCCTTCTGGCATCCTCACCGGCATGATCGAGTCGCGGCGCTCCGATCCCGATGAGTTCGACCGTGGCCTTGCGGCGTTGTTCCAGACCATGTCGGAGCGAGAGGCGAGCCGCTTCTTCGGCAACGAGCGCGTCGACTGGTTCAACGGTGGGCTCTTCGACAACGCCGATGTCATCCCGTGCACTGCCGGTGAACTACGCGCGATGCATGACGCCGCGCTGCTCAACTGGTCGCGGATCGAGCCAGCCATTCTCGGCACGCTCTTCGAGCGTGGGCTCGACCCGGACAAGCGGGGGCAACTCGGCGCGCATTACACCGACCACGAGAAGATCATGATGGTCGTCGAGCCCGTCGTGCTCGAGCCGCTGCGCCGAGAGTTCGCAACGATGTGCGAGCGCGTCGAGGAACTCACGGAGGGCCGCGACCCGACCCCGCTCACGCTCGACGGCCGACGCCGCGAGCGGCTGCCGGCGTGGGAGCGGGAGGCCGAGGCGGCGTGGCGAGCCTTCCTCGATCGCCTGCGCGCGGTGCGGGTGCTCGACCCCGCGTGCGGGAGTGGCAACTTCCTCTACGTGACGCTGCGGTTGCTGAAGGATCTGGAGCACGAGGCGATCCGCTGGGGCGCACAGCGGTTACGCGTCACCGGGGAGTTCCCGCAGGTCGGCCCGCACAACGTGCTGGGGATCGAGATTAACCCGTACGCGAAGGAGTTGGCTGGAGTATCGATCTGGATCGGGCACATCCAGTGGATGATCGATCACGGCTCCGGCTTCCCCCGCGACCCGGTGCTGCAGCCACTCGACAACATCGAGCTGCGCGACGCCATCCTCGCCCGCGACCCCGAGAGCGCCCCGGTCCCGGCCACCTGGCCGGAGGCCGAGTTCGTCGTCGGCAACCCGCCGTTTCTGGGTTGGAACCTCCTGCGTCCATCGCTTGGTGATGAGTACGTCGATGCGCTCTCCGAGGCTTGGGGCGAGGCGGTTCCAGGTGGCGCGGACCTCGTCTGCTACTGGCACGAGTTGGCAAGACGGCAGATCGTCGCGGGCGCTTCATGGCGGGCGGGTCTACTCGCGACGAACTCCGTCCGCGGCGGTGCCAACCGCGAAGTCCTCAGGCGAGTCAAGGAGAGCGGCGAGATCTTCATGGCGTGGTCCGACGAGCCGTGGGTTGTCGAGGGCGCCAATGTCCGAGTCTCGATAGTCGCTCAGGACGATGGCTCAGAGCACGAACGTTCCCTGGACGGCGAACGTGCAACGGAGATCCACACCGACTTAACGCGCGGCCTCGATCTGACCTCCGCCAGCGTTCTCGCGGAAGGGGCAGGGCTCGCTCATACCGGCGCGATCAAGGGCGGCGCATTCGACATCCCGGGTGATGTCGCTCGCGGGATGCTCCGTGCGCCGACGAACATCAACGGGCGTACGAACGCTGACGTGGTGGTGCCGTGGATCAACGGACTGGACCTCACACGACGCTCCCGCGACATGTTCATGATCGACTTTGGTTGGCGGATGACGGAGACCGAGGCCTCGGCCTATGAAGCGCCGTTCGCGCATGTGGAGCAGCATGTCCGGCCGGTTCGCGCCAAGAACCGAGAGAGAGCACGTCGCGATCTCTGGTGGAGACACAGAAGGTCAGGCGAGGCGATGCGTGCGGCGCTCGCGCCCTTGTCGCGGTTCATCGCCACCCCGACGTTGTCGAAACATCGGCTGTTCGTCTGGCTTTCAGCCCCAACACTGCCCGACCACCAGCTCGTCGCAATCGCGCGCGCCGACGACTACGCCTTCGGGGTGTTGCACTCGCGGGCGCACGAGTTGTGGTCGCTGCGGATGGGGACGAGCCTCGAGGATCGCCCGCGCTACACGCCGACCTCGACGTTCGAGACGTTCCCCTTCCCGTGGCCGCTCGACACGCCGGACGAAGCGCTGACGGCGCAGCAGCGAGGGCAGGGCGACGCCATCGGCGCGGCGGCGCGGGCGCTGGACGAGGCGCGACGGCGCTGGCTCAACCCGCCGGAGCTGGTGCGCGAGGAGCCGGACGTGCTGCCCTCGCTTCCTCCGCGTCTGCTCCCCGTCGACGAGGAGGCGGAGCGGGAGCTGAAGCGGCGCACGCTCACCAAGCTCTACAACGCCCGCCCCGCGTGGCTCGCCAACCTCCACCGCAACCTCGACGCCGCCGTGTTCGCAGCGTACGGGTGGGGTGAGGCCCCGGGGGAGCTGGGGGAGGAGGAGCTGCTGGGGCGGCTGCTGGCACTGAACCTGGAGCGTGCCAGGGTTCAAGCGTTGTAGAATCGGAATGCGCGGGAGCGACGAGCGATGACGACCACTGAGACAAGGCTGCTGACCGCCGGGGACTTGCTCCGGCTCTACAGCAAGGGTGTGCGCGGTGAACTGATCCGGGGGGTGCTCTGCGAAACCATGTCGACGGGAGAGCTCCACGGCAAGATCGTCACGAACCTGGTCGGAGAACTGTGGGCGTTCGTCAAGCCCCGCCAGCTGGGCACGCTCCTTGCGTCGGACGCCGGCGTGTGGCTTGAGCGTGATCCGGACACCGTACGAGAACCCGACATCGCATTCACATCGGCGGAGCGCCTCCCGCTCGATGCTTGGAACACCGGCTACTCGGAGGTGGTTCCCGATCTGGTGGTCGAAGTGGCCTCACCCAACGACAGCCGCCGCGAGCTCAACGACAAGGCCCAGATGTGGCTGCGATTCGGCACGCGCCTCGTTTGGGTAGTGCACCCGGCCACACGCACGGTGGACGTGTATCGGGCAGAGGACCCAGCTGTCAGGCTTACGGAAGACGACTCGCTCGACGGCCTAGATGTGCTTCCCGGCTTTGCCTGCGAGGTCGTCACGGTCTTCGAGGCGTAGATTTGCGTGGGCTGCTCCTCCCGCGCTTCGGCCCGCGCCAAGGGTAGCCCACCGAGACGTAGGAGGCCCTCCGGCGGCGAGGCGAGCGACCGCGGATCTCCCGAGTCGGTCTGGATATCGGGAATGACCCCCGCTGAGCCGCATGCCACCGTAGAAGCTTTCTTATGCTGAGTCTGGTCGCCAAGACTATTCTTGTTGCAACATCCCTTTCACCTGTGCTAGTTGCGGTTGCAGTAACGGAATTCGAGCGCGGCCAATCATGGACTGGCTGGATCGGGTGGCTGATTGCAGCACTTGCCCTAGCTGTGCTCTGTTGGCTTGTGTTGCACTATGCTTCGAATAGTGCGCAACACAGCCTGATCTATATCAAGGACTTTGAAAGCAAAGACCAGGAAATGATCGTGTTCTTGTTTATCTATCTCTTGCCTTTCATACGATCGGCCAACTCCACGTTCGCCAGCGAGTGGATGACAAGCATCTACGTGCTCGGCATCATCGTTGTGGCTATTGCACATGGCGACGCATTCCATTTCAATCCCGTGATGCGCCTGTTCGGTTATCGATTTTATTCAGTAAGAAACCGTGAGGGACTATCTCTTCTCCTGATCAGTAGGAGGGACCTCCACCGCAATCACGAAGAAGTTCAGGCGGTACGCCTAGCTTGGAACGTCTACCTGCACGAAGGAGAGTCTGATGCTTGAGAATTTTCACCTCGCGGCAATCGTCAAAGAACGTGCTCGAACGCGCTTGCTGCAGATCCCTCTTCATCAGGGGTTGCAGGACGGTCTCGCCCAGACCTGGGAAGACCAGAATGCCAGGTTCTTTGAAGGAATAGAGGAAATCGATTTCAATGCCGGGTACAGCCCTGAAGCGCATGAGCGCTTCCGCTTGCCTGAATACGACCCACCTGGATGGTTGGCGAGAGAGAATAGCCAGACGATTGAGCGTCTTGATACTATCGCCAGCGACGATGGGTTGGTTGACTCAATCGCGGGAATCGTAGCTATGGCGAGAGGTGTTCAGAGCGAGGAGGTGGTTCTGTTCCAGAATTTCACTCGATCACGAGTGATACGTCCTGGGCGTCTTCTGCTTCTTGACGGCAGCACCTACAACAGCGTTGAACGTCCAGGATTGACATTGGATATGACCTTGAGCGCCGTGTATCAACCCGCGGAGCGGAAGTTGCTGTTTCATAGTTTCCGTACTGTGAACACCTTCCTGCCGTTAGTCGACTTTTACCAAGAGGCGTCGGAACAGGAGATCAAGGATGTCTTGGAGCATCCCCTGCTCGCAGCCGAAGACCCCGAAGCGACGGCCGCCGATGCCAATCAGTGGTTCCGGAAACGTTTTGCCATGCTCAGGGACTCGGGGGTCCTAAACGAGTATTCCGCAGCCGAGATTCAAGCGCGAGCGAGCGGACACGACGTTTCCGTTAAGGTCTCAGATGGCAAGATTCTCTTCCCGGCGAACAAGGTCGAGTCGAAGAAGGTTCTGCAGTTTCTCAATGAGGAACTCTATCGAGGGCCAATTACAGAAACACTCTACGAGACCAATTCGAAGAGAGCAGCAAGCTGACACGGAGATGCGGCGCGCGCTCCTGTTGCATCGTCTAGGCCGAACCCCGTCCAGGTCGCCATCGTGGCCGACCGGAACGCCTGCCACCGACGCCCTCAGTCTCGTGGCGCAGGCACTCCGCAGTTCGCTCGCCGTCGAGGGCAGGCTGCGGAGGAGGGCCTCGCCGCCCACAGGGACGGCGGCGACGACCTGATGCTCGCGCTGGCGAGGAAGCTGGACTCCAATCGGCCTAGCGTCGCGGGCGCTCCGGCGAGTCCACCCAAGCGAATCTGTGGTGAAGAGCCTCGACCACTCCCGCCACCTGCCTCCACTGCATGTTCCGGCGCTGCTACCCTTGGCCTACGAAATCTTGAGCGTCGCCGCCGGGGGACCTCGTGCTACCGACGTTCGGCGATGTCTACCGGACGCCGTGCGAGCACCAACCCGACCCCAGGGAGCGGGGGCGACAGGTCGGGCCGCTGGCCCCCTGTTACGGTTCTGGACGACCTCCTCGCAGAATGAACCTAGAATGGCGCGGGGCTTGCGCCATCGTCGGTGCCGAGTGGTTCGTGACGATTGGCCTCATGACTAGGCACCTTGGGAGCGCAGTTCATCTGGGAGGCGGAGATTGACTGACTCGGAAGCTGAGCAGCCGGACTTCCTCGGCCGCATCGAGCATGACGTGACGCGCGAGGATTCGTCGGAGCAGGCCGCTGCCGCGGCACGAGTGATACGGGCGCTGCTGGATAGCGACTGCCTCATAGGCGACCTCATCCGGATGGACTTCGGCGAGGCGCACGTGCTAGTCCACGACGCCCTGCGACAGCAGGTCGGCGGCGTGCCCCACGGTTGCTTGCTGCTAGCGGCTCGGGCACAGGGACCGGTCGATGGCAGTGCCGAGGCGGGTGAAGGCATCCCGTCGCTGCTCCTTCTGCGCGTCCTGGGAAGCAGTACCCTCCCGAACGACATCGAGATGCAACAGGCGCGCTTTCAGGCCGGGCAGCGAGCCTCCGATAGCTCGGACAACTGGGACGAGAACCAGAACACAGACCAGTTCACGCTGAACCAAATGAGGTTCGCGGGCCTGCACTGCTCCATCCTCGGCACCTTCCGCATGGTCACCGACAGCGAGTCTGGGAAGTGGCGCCTCGCGTTCGGGAGCGACATCGACAACTTCTATGCAGGACAGGGCATGAAGGTGTACAAGCCGGTTGGCGAGGCCTTGGAGCGTATCGTCAACTTCACAACGGATGGCGCATCCGAGTCTGGCCGCGTGCGCATTGGCGAGCTCAGGTACGCAGCGGCGCTGGATGCCAGCCGCCCCGAGTCTGTACCGGTCCTAATGTCGACGCACGACGTGGTCGCGCAGCGCACGGCTCTCTTCGGGATGACTCGGACGGGGAAGTCGAACACCGTCAAGACGCTCGCGCGCGCGGTTTTCGAGCTGCGGCTCGACGGCGAGAGGCGGGAACGCGTCGCACAGCTGATCATCGACCCGAACGGGGAGTACGCGAACGACAATCCACAAGATGACGGCTGCCTGCGGAACGTCAGATTTCTCCTCGGTGCCGACCTGGAAGACGTTGTGACCTACGGCCTGACGCCACACCCGAACGACCCTGAGCGCCGGATCACCAGGATGAACTTCTTCGGACCGGAGTTGCCGCAGCAGCCGCCAGCGAGCGTGCAGGAACTAAGCAGGACCTTGCGATCGCTCGAGATGGGGAAACAGCTCATCGACGACCGCCTCGCCACGGAAGCTGCTGGATACATCGCCGCGTTCCGGAGCACGGACTTGTCCGCACCTCCCGGCATTGCGGACCACTCCGAGTACAAACGCTATTGGAGGGCGGTGTTCATCTATCAGTGCATTCTCGCAGACGCGGGATTCGAGCGACCACGCACCGACGTTTCGGTAGGGACGGAGAGTGGGAGACTCTTCAGCCGTGAGGTGATCGAGGGCGCTGGCGGGCTTGCAGAGCGCAACGGAAGGGTGACATGGGACGCAGCGATTGACTTCTGTAAACGCCTTCGCGAGTGGCTTGCGAGTGGCGACGGTACCAACTTTAACGCGCGGTACCGCACGGGTCACGACGGGCGGAACTGGAGCGACGACCGGCTCTCGGGGCTCCTCCGCATCTTCGAGAACACGCGAGGTGTCCAGGCGGTTCGCGAGTGCCGCGAATGGCACGATCCTCAGCGGAACACCGACTACACCGATGAGATCGTGGCCGATCTCGCCGAAGGGAAGCTCGTGATTCTCGATCAGGCGCTTGGCGATCCCGTGATGAACGAGCAGTCGGCGGAGCGAATAATGCGCGCGATCTTCGCCCGGCAGCAGCAGCGTTTCACGAATCCCGTGAAGGGGCAGGACGGTTCCTATCTCGACCCCGACCCTGTCATCATCTACGTCGAGGAGGCGCACACTGTCCTGCCCCGGGGGAGCGAGGACGACACGCGCAACATCTGGGCCCGTACCGCGAAGGAAGGGGCCAAGTTCAACATCGGACTTGTCTACTCGACCCAGGAGCCATCCTCCGTGCAGCGCAACATCCTCCGCAACACCGAGAACTGGTTCCTCTCGCACCTCAACAGCACGGGAGAAACACGCGAGTTGGACCGGTACAACGACTTCGCGGACTTCACTGAGGGCGTAAGGCGCGTCAAGGAGATCGGTTTCCTGAAGGTGCGGACCATGTCGAGCCCGTACACGCTGCCTGTGCAGATCGATCGTTTTACCGCCCCGAGAGCGGCTTCGGGAGACTGATGCCCTACCGCAACGAATATGCCAGCGGGGACTCGCTGTGGCGCCTCGTCGAGAGCGAGAGCGTCAAGGAGTTCGAGGGGATTGTTCGCCGCGGCGGCCCCGAGGAGGCTGCGGAGCCACCGCGCGCGCTGACGCTCGCGCGGGGCCTGAACCTCGTTACGCGGATCATCGTCATCGATGGTTCAACCGTCCGCCACACGGTCCGTAACGGTTACCCCCAGGCTGAGGCGGCGCTGCTCCAACTGGCCGCTGTCATCATCGACCTCTCTGGGCTGCGGAGCATTCCAAGGGGGTCCATTCCGAGGCCTAGCACCATCCGCGACATCGAGGACTGTCAGACGTTTGACGCAGTCCTGCCAGGCCGGAACGTCGTGCGTCACGGCTTCCCTGGAGATTCGCCGAGGACGTACTTCCGCTCTACGATCCACGAGATACTGTCGGGCAGACGCGTCGACCGCGATCACGAGACGTTGCTGGAGACGATGCGCGCCATCGCTCCCGGTCGAGACTTCCGGTGTCCGGCGGAAGACTGTTCGGAGTCGCTGCCGGCCCTCACTGGCACAGGCGACTGCCCTTGCGGCAGGAAGGAGTCGATCTTCGAGACCGACAGCTTGAGGTTGCACGAGCGCTTCGAGGATTTTGGTTCCTCGGCACAGGCCTACACCGCCGCACAGCAAGTCGTGGAACACCTGGCGATGGTCAACATCATGCGCTTCTTCGAGAAGCGCGGCCTGTGGAATGCGTTCCGTAGTACGGCCTTCGTAATGGACGGTCCGCTCGCGATCTTCGGCATGCCCGCATGGCTCAAGAGCCACGTTCAGAGCGAGGTCACCCGCCTGCACCAACGGGCATTAGAGCACGGTGGACCGGGCGTGCTGCTCTTCGGCGTGGAGAAGAGCGGCATGTTCCTCGATCACTTGAAGGCGCTGGACCAGAGCGACGATGAGGGACCTCGGGCTCGCCTCGACCCGATGACCGCCCTCGCCGCGGACCGCGAATACACTCACCGCCATATCGCCCTGCGGCCTGTCGGCGCCAAGGCGCACGGCGACGTGACTGACTACGGCCGTCGCATCATGTACAAGAACAGGCTCGCGCAACACTCGGTGGTCATGACGCCGATCGTGAACGCCGAAGGGGATGACCGGGACTGCGTCGACCTGGCCGCCTACCCGCGGCTCAGTGAGGCACTCGACATCATGGACGAGTTCTCGACGTACCTCTACGAAGACGGCTTCGTACCGCTTGTGCGTGCCCACGCGCACGCGGCCATCCCGCTGAAGGCGGGGATAGGGCTGCTGACGGAGCTCTTCACAGGGGAATGAGTGCTCCCGCTTGCTGCGAGACGCCGGACTTGACTGGCTTCCGAACGGCCGAGGCACGGTGGGCCCGGCTCGGCCCGTATTACGCCATGTTCCCGGTCGAGTTCGCCCGCGAGACGATAGGGGCGTTGAGCCGGCCGGGCGACACAGTCCTCGATCCGTTCTGTGGGCGGGGCACCGCCCCATATGTGGCGATGATATCGGGGCGTGGCGCGGTCGGGTGCGACGTCAACCCCGTGGCATGGCTCTATGCCTCCGTAAAGACGGATCCCCACCCTTCTCTCGCCGACGTACAGCATCGCATAGAAGAAGTTGCGGTCGCCGTGCGGCCACACGATCGGCTCCCAGCCAACGAGTTTCAGGCGCTGGCCTATGCGCCAAATGCGTTGGGCTTCATCAACGCTGCGCGTCGAGTGTTGCAGTGGCGCGAGAGTCGGCTCGACCGCACCGTCGCCGCCTTCCTGCTCCAACACTTGCACGCGAAGCTCGGGCAAGGGCTCTCCAACCAAATGCGCCCATCGAGAGCGATGTGCCCGGACTACTCGGTGCGTTGGTGGCGCGCACGTGGCCTGACCACGCCGCCTGACGTCGACGCTGCGTCTTTCCTCGCCGAGCGGGCTGCATGGCGGTACGCGAAGGGTGTACCTGAACGTGCTGGCAACGCCAGGCTCTCGTTGGGTGACGCCACTGATGCGCTTCCCGATGGCGAAGCGGAAGCCGCCCTCGTTCTCACATCTCCACCCTACGCTGGCGTGACCAACTATCGATCCGACAACTGGTTGCGACTGTGGGCCCTGGGCGAGGGGCCTCCTCGAGTCGATTGGTCCACCAGCCAGAAGTTCACCAACCCGGAGAAGTACGAGACCATGCTGAACTCTGTTATGCAGTCAGCACGGGATCGGGCGCGGAGCGACGCCATCTGGTATCTGCGGGTAGACGCGCGTGAGCGGACGCTGGCCGTTGCACGCCGCATCATGGGCGCTCTGTTGCCAGCACACCGACGGTACGAGCGTCCGTCGTCCCCTCCACGCCGCACCCAGACGGCTCTCTACGGAGACCACCGAGTCAAGCCGGGAGATGTCGATCTCGTCTACGTTCCGCGGAATCGGCGCAAGCCGGCGCTCTTGCGCAGCTTCAGTCTCGCGAGGGTCGCACGAGGTTGATTGGCCGCATCCTTAGGTCCTGTGTGGACGGTTGAGGCCATCGTATGCTGGAATCGTGACCGCATGGTCCGGCTGAGCCCTACAGGCTGAACAACACCTCGAAGGTGGTACTGCCTACCGTCAAGTTAGGCCCACCATGACGTACTGATTTGCGAACTCCGCCATTGAGGGCGACTTCAACGGAGTCCGCTCCCCCTAGCGGGCTGTCCTCCGGCGTAGGCATCGAGTAGATGATGCCGGCCTTGCCGGGCTTGACCTGAATCTTAGCCAAACGGGGCCGGGAGGCGACGCTATGCAAAAGGACTTCATCACCTTTCTTGATTGGTCGGCAGGCGAACTGGGCGACCTCGTGGAAGCGGCACAGACCTTCCGCCAGTTATGGGTGAGAGGGGAATCTCCACCAGCCCTCAAGGGGCGGCGCATCGCCCTGATGTGGGGTGCGACGGGATTCCGGAACCGAGTTGCGTTCGAGCTGGGCATAGCCGAACTCGGTGGTAAGTCTGTCGAGATTCTGGGCACTATCGACGTGAACGAACCCCTAGAAGATGTGGCCCGGTACTTGGATAACTGGTTCGATGCTATCGTCGCAAGGACAGCAACCCACGACCAAATGCTGAGACTGGCTCGTTCGGTTCGAGTTCCGGTGATAAATGCCAGGACACCG